>Ga0210409_10003734_pt1 | contig 16764 bp, 12 predicted proteins | sample IncBWH17MmetaG_FD_161649 | JGI IMG/M metagenome (GOLD analysis project Ga0210409, IMG submission 161649) | Forest soil microbial communities from Barre Woods Harvard Forest LTER site, Petersham, Massachusetts, United States - Inc-BW-H-17-M | ecosystem: Environmental > Terrestrial > Soil >...
CTGGGGATGGTCACCAGCAGATGGTGGGACGAACGGGCGAACACGCGAGTGATGCTAGCCTGGATCGCCGCCTGTTATGTTACCTTCACTGCGATCGGCCTGAAGGAATCGAGGTATGCGCTTTATTGGGTTCCTGCTTTCGTGTATTTCGCCGCAGGCGGGTTGACCCGTTTCTTCCGGCGCCCGGTGATGCGCGCGACCGCAACCGCGATTGCCGGATGTGTTTTGGTCGCGATAGTGATTCCGGCGTGGGCCTTTCAGAGGCCGTATGTGTCGGGCTATGAGGCGGCTGCGCAACGCGTGGTGCAGGCGAGCAAGTGCGGCGTGATCTTGTTTGACGGCGATCTGGCGGGAGACTTCATTTTCTTTGTTCGTGCAAATGACGCCAATCGACGGTTCCTTGTGCTACGCAAGGCCTTGTATGCGGAACGTATCAAGGTGCGCCTTGGCTCAGTGGAACTCGTCCACGATTCGGATGACGTCAGGCACCTAATACACGACGATGGAGTTCGATTCGTAGTGACTATGGAGGGGACTCCGCTCCTTTTCGATTCGCAAAGGCGCTTGCGGGAAATCCTGACGGGCCCCGATTTCGAGTTGCTGGGAAGATTTCCAATTGCAGGAAATGACATTGGCGGCACTGACCCGACACTACTGGTGTATGTGAACCGAAACTACTCTCCCCCGGCTGCGAAGACTCTGACCATTAGGATGCTGACGTTAAGTCACGATATTACTGTGCCCTTCGATCGTTTCACTGGAGTTGTGGAAAAGTGATGACAGCAGGAAATCGCCACTAGCCTGCGGATGGTGTTTTGCCGATCCGGTCCAATGCCAAGCGAGAAGGAACGAACTGCCCCATTCGCAACGAGTAATAAATCCATGCAAAAAAGGCAAAGTTGATCATGCAAAAGTAGTAAGGGAGCCGCAGGAATTTTGGCCGGAGAGCAACTACAGCTCCGAGAGTCGCTAGTCCATAAAAAACACCTTGTCCGACCGCGAGCCAACCGTAGGGCCAATCTCGTCGCAAGCGAACATTCAACACAATGAGCAGCAGCATGGCGACCGGCACCACCAAGCGCGCGGCTTTATGCGAGAGCACACAGAACAAGCTCATCAGTCGCGGCGGCGGGAGCATATTTTTGATTTCACGCAATTGGTCGACATTTCCTGCTGTAATGCGCACGCGCCGGAAGAACCCTTCCATTTCATGAGCTTCTTCGTAGGCCACTGCCGCCGGTTCATAATCGACGCGATAACCGTTCTGCTGAATGCGCATCGGAATCACGAAATCATCATTGATGGTGTTAGCTGCCGGGAATGGGTAGAGTTCCCTGCGAATGGCATAAAGGGAGCCATGCGCTCCAGTGAACGCTCCCAGCCTAGCCTCTTGGAGCTTCAGAAAAGTCTCGTATTTCCAATAGAAGTCTTCCTGCCCTCCGAGCTTGGCTTGGTCCTGCTTAAGAAGGCGGTACACGCCGCTCACGGCTCCCACCTTCGGATCAGCGAAGTGTTCGGTCAGACGGCGAACGGAGTCTGGCGCGAGCATGCTCGAAGCATCCGAGAAGGCCACGATTTCACTGGTCAGCTTGGATACAGCATCGTTGAGTGTTGCAACCTTGCCGCGGTTTTCAACAAAGTCGAGCAGTTGAACGCGGCCTCTTCCTTCGGCCTCACAGATCGAGCGAACGATTTCCGCGGTATTGTCTTTGGAGCCGTCTGAGGCCACTACGATCTGTAACTTCGTAGCAGGGTATTCTAGCGCAAGTGCGTTCCGCACTTTTGCGGCGATCACATCCGATTCGTTATGTGCAGCAATGAGGAGAGTAAGCGAGGGTTCAATCGGTTCCCTCTTCGGAGAAGGGTGAGTCAAGAACCGGAGCAGCCAGAGCAAGACCGGATACCCGAAGTACACATACAGGACGAATGCCGCCGAGATCCAGAACAGAGTCTTCATCGAGGTGAATCAGACGGACTTCGCCTGAACACAAAAGAGCTGGCCCAGGATTTCGCAAGATTCAATCCCGAATCCTGCCTGTTGCAAGTAATTCTCCACCTGCTTGCGGTCCCAGAAATACACAGGGCAACCGGCAGCTTTTAATCGCGCCTTGCGAATGGCCATGCGTAACGTGCCGGTTCGCGGCCAGGCAGACAGAAATGTCCGATTCGTCAGCTTTCGTATTACTTTCAACCTGGGAAGAGGATCCGCCACATAGTCCCAAAATCCGATGGCGATGAGCATGTCAAATGTCTCGTCCGTTTTCCAGTCAAGGACATCAGTAAGGACGAATTTGCAACGGGAAGCAACGTCTTCACTCTCGGTCAGTTGACGCGCCAGGGTGAGCATCTGTGGAGCGAAATCGATGCCGGTGACCTTCGCGCCCCGCTTGGCCAGAGAACTCACGAACCGCCCTGACCCACAACCAACATCACAAACGGTGGCTGGGCGAAGTTCATCGGCTTTCCGTATCACCCAGTCAAAACGCTGATACATGTCCTTGCGTAGCAGGCGATCAAGGCTGCGCGAGACAAAATTCTTCTTTCCGGTGTAAATGGCGTCAAACGCGGGTGCAATGGTGTCCCAGTACTGAGCAATCTGGCGAGACTCGTCAGTGTTGGTTTCGACAGGCATGTAAATCAATCTCCTCGGCCGTCTCGGCTAAATTACTTTCTCGAAAGCTGGTGAAGGTTTCTGTGTTCAACATATCAGCCAAACGATCATAAGTCCGCGAAAGGTTTACATAATGCCGCAACCTGGAGAGGAACTTGATAGGCAGGCGGGGCTGCTCAGGATCGATCTCCCAGGGATGTATATAGATGATGATTGGCAAACCGTCGTTGTGGGCACGTTTGATCCCCATCGATGTGTACCAAGTCGGAAGGAGGCGTAGATACCCTCCGCCACCCACCGGGAAGCGGTGCCCAGCGAACCGAAATGTGGTGATGGGGAATTCAGTAAGCGATCCGGAGGCAGTCCGAATGCGAAATGGAGCGCGTGGAGCGCCGGGTATGCCGTATCGATCGTGGTGAATCGGATAGATGCTGGAGTCGTAGGTGAATCCGAGTTCAATTAGGACATCGAGGGCCCAGAGAGACGCGTCCACAATCGAGTACGTGGGAGCGCGATAGCCATAAATGGGCTGTCCGGCGACCTGTTCGATGATCGATTTGGCCCGATGCGTGTCCTCGCGAAAATCCTCCGGATTCAGTTTATGTATCAGGCGGTGCCAATAGGAGTGGCAGGCAAGTTCGTGCCCAAGAGCTGCAATTTCCCGCACCAGATTAGGGAACTTTTCGGCGACCCATCCGACAATGAAGAACGTCGCTTGTACATTACATGTGCTGAACAGTTCCAAGAGTCGCTTTGTATTCGACTCGACACGGGTGGGACAGCGATCCCAATCTGAGCGTTGCAGCACGCCTGAAAAAATCTCGGCGTGGAAGTAATCCTCAACGTCTACAGAAACCACATTTGTCAGGGCGTTTGCAGGCATTTCCCACGTCTTGGATGCAAGGAGAGACAAGCAATAATATCCTGTATTCTACTCAACGAATCAGCCTGCGAGCAAACAAGACGCATGTTACCGTAGCCAGAGGCTGGCATTATCAGGTATAATGACATGAAAAACCTGCCTACCCAAGGTTAAGTTATTGAAAAGGTTGTAGTTCCACTCCTCCAAAAGTGCAATATTGATCATAGATCGCGACGCATGATTAAGCTGCAAGGCAGATAAACCGACTCTAATTGGGAATTCTAGATGCTAACGCGCTTGATGGGAAACGGAGTGGAAGGCAAGGTCGTCGCAACTCGATCCACGAACCTTGATCTCTCGCGTTATCGGAACCCTCTTGCCTACGGTGCCCTCGTAATCTTTTGCTTGGTCTACTTTTATCGTCCCGAGGATTTCATCCCAGGCCTTGACTATATCCCGTTAGCCAAGATCTCCGGGATTCTGGCATTCATTGCGCTGACGGTGGGAGTACTGGGGCACGGCAAACTCCACCTGCCAAGGGCAATCAAACTGCTGATCGCCTTGCTATTTCAGATGATCCTCACTATTCCACTCGCCGTCTGGAGAGGTGGGGCGTGGGACACGGTGTTCAACAAATTCTCCAAAACAGTCGTCGCCGCCATCCTGGTCAGTATGGTGGTCGCGTCACTGCTCCAGTTGCGCCGGCTACTGTGGATTCAGACCAGCGCGGTTGCTGTGGTCAGCATCGCCGCTGTTCTGTTGCGCCATCAGCATGATGGAAGGCTCGAAGGATTTGGTTACGGCGTTCTGCAGAATTCCAACGATCTCGCGCTGAACATCGCAATTGTACTTCCTATCTGTCTCGCCTTCATGCTGCACGGGCGCGGATTGAAGAAGGCGGTTTGGATAGTAGCGATGATATTGATGGTTGTGGCGGTCGTGATGACGTATTCGCGAGCCGGCTTGCTAGCACTTATCATGTGTGGCGGCGTCGCTGTGCACGAATACGGAATTAAAGGAAAGCGGCGTTACCTGATCGGAATTGCAGTCTTTGTCGCTCTGCTTGGCTTGGGCCTCATCATGGTGAGCTCTACATATCGCGCACGCGTTGAGAGCATTGTGCTCGGGAATATCGAAGGTTCGCATGACAAAAATTCGCGTGAGGCACGGCTGGAGTTGCTGAAGAAGAGCATCGTGCTGTCAGCGCAGCATCCGATATTTGGCGTGGGTCCCGGCAATTTCAAGGTCATGGATACCGAAGATACCGGCTGGGGGGTAGCCCACAATACTTATACCGAACTTTCCGCTGAGGCGGGCATTCCGGCGCTTGTACTTTTTCTACTGGCACTGAGGGCCGCTTTCAAGAATATTGCCGAAGCCAAACGATCCGAAAAATATCAAAGCGACCCAGATTACCGCCTATTCACACAGGCGCTCTTCGCCGGGATGATGGCACTTATCGTGGGTGGTTGTTTCGCATCCTTGGAATACAACTTGTACCCATACATAATGATTGGGTACACGTGTGTACTAGTGCGACTCGCCGGGGAAACCTCTGGCAAAAGGAAAGAGAAGTTGCTGAACAAGGTGGTGATGGCAACCAGCAACAGGCCGCGTCCGGTGTGGGGTCGCTGACGCGCGCGTTAGTACCCTACGCTTGACTTTGTATCGATCAATCCTGGGCTTGCGATATGTGCGGTATAGCAGGATTTGTAGGCAGGAACGAGGAACACGTCACCGCGGAAGATATCCGTCGGATGACGAACAGGATTGTGCATCGGGGCCCCGACGAAGAAGGAATTGCTGTGCATAACAATATAGGGTTAGGAATGCGCCGGCTCAGCATTATAGATCTCTCCGGCGGAAGCCAGCCCATTTACAACGAAGACCGCTCAGTTGCGGTTGTTTTCAACGGGGAAATTTATAATTTTCCTGAGCTGCGGCGCCAACTTCTGAGCCGTGGACATCACTTTTACACCAACACAGATACCGAAGTCATTGTTCATCTCTACGAGGAGATGGGCGCTGGTTGCTTCACGAAACTGCGAGGAATGTTCGCGATTGCCCTCTGGGATGAGAAGCAGAAGTCCTTGGTGCTGGGCCGCGACCGGTTGGGCAAAAAGCCTTTGTATTACGCTTTGCGGGAAGGGCGCCTTTATTTTGCCTCCGAGATTAAATCGATTCTCGCCGTAGCGCCTGAGCTGGCGGCTGTTGACCTCGAAGGTGTTCTGCAGTTCTTTTATTTCGGCTACATTCCTGATCCTCGCTCTGCATTCCGGGGCATTCGCAAGCTGCCTCCCGGCCATCTCGCCGAGTACCGGAATGGCCAAATTCACGTCCGTCAATATTGGGATCTCCCGGCTTATGGAGTGAATGATCCGGGTTCGGATGAGGGCTGCCTGGAAGAGATGGAGCGGCGGCTTGCGGAGGCGGTCCGTATTCGCCTGATCAGTGACGTGCCGCTGGGGGCGCTGTTGAGTGGCGGTGTGGATTCTTCGATCGTGGTCGCTCTCATGGCGCGAGAGAGCGCAGCCCCTGTGACGACGTTCTCCATCGGATTTCGCAGCGCGGACTTCAACGAAGCTGACTACGCCCGCTTAGTGGCCAAACGTTTCGCTACCAATCATCACGAACTGGTCGTCGATCCGGACATCAATGACACACTAAATCATCTGACGCAGATGATGGAGGAGCCGTTCGGCGATTCGTCGATGATTCCCACCTATTGCGTCTCGCAGCTGGCGCGCCGGCACGTGACCGTTGCGCTTTCAGGGGACGGCGGCGACGAACTGTTTGTTGGATATGATCGCTATTTTGTGAACTGGCAACGCCGCCACTATGACTTTGTGCCTCCGTGGATGGGCAAGCTGTATCGCGATCACATGTACCCCCTGCTGCCGGCGCGTGTGAAGGGCCGCAAGTTTTCATGGAATGTTACCTTGTCCTCCCGCGACCGGTATCTCGATGGAGTTTCATTCCTGCCCGCCCTGCATCGTGAGCGCAAACTTTTCTCCGAGGAATTTGTAGCAAATGCCCGCGCGTGGGAGGATCCCTTCCGACAGTTCGTGCGGTATTACGATGAGGCTCCGGCCAGCGACCAGCTCAGCCGCATGATGTATCTCGACACCAAGACCTATCTCACAGCGGACATTCTCACGAAGGTCGATCGCATGAGCATGGCCACTTCGCTCGAGGTGCGCTGTCCGATCCTGGATCATGAATTCGTTGAGTGGGTTGCTGCCCTGCCGGTGAAATACAAGTTTCGGGACGGAACGCGGAAGTTCCTCTTCAAGAAGCTGGCTGAAAAGTTGCGTGTTCCACAGGAGTTACTGCACCGTCGCAAACAGGGCTTCTCGATGCCCTTGGTGCACTGGATGCGCCACGAATTGAAAAACGGGCTACTCTCGATTTTGACAGAACCACGAACCCTGCAACGCGGGTATTTTAAGGCAGACGCGATCCGCGGCGTGCTAGACGAGCATTTCCGCGGCCACCGCGATCATGCTGGTGTGCTGTGGATGCTCCTGATCTTTGAACTTTGGCACCGCAATTTCCTGGAAAGACAAGAATCCGTGAACGCTGCGATATCCTTCCCTGAGGCCGTTCCCTCCTCCACAGCTCTGAGGGAGGATGTGCGGTGACCGCCGCCTCTCCGTTATCGCAAAAACAGGGAGAGTCGGGCTTCACCCTGCATGAACGCATTTCTGTTTTCCTGATGACCAATACTCTGGAGACGGGAGGCAGCGAGCGCCAGTTCGTCACCATGGCCCATGCCCTCGACCAAGACCGGTTCTCGATCAGCTTGGGGTGCATCAAGCGAAGCGGGCCATTTCTGAGGGAAGTTGAGGAAGTGACGGAATTCTCGCCGGGTAGAAACCTCTATGGTGTGCGCTCCTTGATGGCTCGGCTCCGATTGGGCCGGTTCTTGAAGGAAAAACGCTGCCAGGTCGCCCATGCGTTTGACTTTTATTCCAACCTGATGCTGATTCCGGCGGCACGATGGGCGGGTGTCCCGGTTGTAGTCGGAAGCCATCGTCAGATAGGCGATCTGCTTACATCGTCGAAGTTCCGCGCGCAGCGCCAGGCGTTTCGCTTTTGCGATCGTGTAGTATGCAACTCCCGCGCTGCGGCGGACTCTTTGCGTACCGCTGGCGTTCCTGAATCCAAGCTTGCAGTCATCCCTAACGGACTACCGGATGCGGTCTTTGCAGAGGCCGCTCCCGCGCTTGCCGCCGATCCGACTGTTTTCAGGATAGGAATGATCTCGCGCATGAACGATCCTATCAAGCGCCACGACATGTTTCTGCGTGTGGCTGCGAAGCTAGCCCCAAGGTTTCCGCGAATGCAGTTCGTTTTGGTGGGAGATGGCCCGCTGAGAACTGGGCTGGAAAAGCTACAGCAGGAGCTTGGTTTGGCTGACCGTGCGATCTTTCTTGGTGATCGGCACGATGTGCCCGCCATTCTGGCATCCCTGGATGTCAGCGTGTTGCCTTCCGCCTCGGAAAGCCTTTCTAACGTGATTCTAGAGTCCATGGCGGCCGGGGTTGCGGTGACCGCGGCGAACGTCGGCGGGAATCCCGAACTTATCGAAGACGAAAACACGGGACTACTTTTCCCGGTAGGAGATGAAGAGAAATTCGCCAACGCCCTAGAAAGGCTGGCGACTCTGCCTGTATTGCGCGACCGACTTGGAGCCGCTGCGCGCAAACGTGCGCGAACACAGTATTCCATTGGCGTCGTGAAGCAACAATTTCAGGACCTGTATCAAAAGCTGTTGTCGGAGAGAATGCGGACTCATCTTGCTCGATCAACGCGGAGCACGGCTGTGAAATCCAGGCACGAGGGCTTATCACGGTGAAGCGAATCCTGGAAATCGGGAACTGGCCACCTCCGGTCTGCAGTTGGAGTATGAGCTTGGCTGGGTTACGAAAGGAACTGGACTCACGCGGCTGGGATTGCCAGATCATGAACCTTAATGAGAATCGCCGCATTCCCAGCCCGGAATACATCGACGTGCAGAGTGGGTGGGATTTTTTTAGCAAAGTGTGGCGGATGGCGCGCCAGGGATATGCTGTGCATATTCGCGTCAACGGAGAAACCAAGAAAGGCTATCTTCTAGCGTTGACCGCTCTTGGGCTGGCTCGTTTCTACGCCAGGCCCGCGCTTCTCACGTATGGAGGCGGACACCAGCAAAGTTACTTTCCAGCTCCGAAATCTTCTTTTCGCCACTGGGCGTTTGCTTTTCTGTTTCGCTTCCCACAACGGATCTATTGCAACAGCGACAAAGTGAAAGATGCGTTGCTCACGACGCGGATCCCGGCAAGCAAAGTCGTGCCCATCCCGCACTTTTCTTCCTACTACGTGCGGTTCGCACCTAGCTCGTTGCCTTCAGATATCGAAGAGTTCTACCTCGGGCACGAAGGCGTGTTTTTCAGCTATGTCTGCTTCCGCAAGGAATTCGCGCTCAGATTTCTGGCTGAGGCCATCCGGAGTTTTCGCCAAAAATATCCGCGAGTCGGATTTCTACTGGTGGGTCCGTGGGATCGCGAAATGGACGCCATGACCGCGTTCTTAAAAAACGAACAAATCGAGGAGGCAGTTTGCATCCACGGTTCCGTGCCGCACGATATGTTTCTTACCATATTGAGTCGATCCCTTGCTTACATTCGGACTCCGGTTACGGACGGAATTTGCTCGTCTGTGCTGGAGTCGTTAAAGCTGAAGGTGCCCGTCCTCGGCGCGGACAATGGCGCGCGCCCGGCGGGGACAGAACTGTGGAAAGAGGGGGACGTAGACAGCCTGCTCGCATTGATGGAAGATGCAGTCCGTGACAACAAAGCTATGGTAGCAAGGATTCCGGAGATCGAATTGGAAGATAACGCCAAGAAACTTGCCGATAGCATTGAAGATGTCTGCCGCTGGTTTCCTGGATTTTTCAGCAGCGGGCCGCATTCCTCCGCCGCGGTAGCGGTGCCGAAAGGCGCTGAGTAACCCTGGTTTGACTGGTTGTGAAAATGGCGCCTGTGAGAGCGGTAACGATCAAAGACGGTGGAGTGACCAATTACGGAACGCCGCGAAGGGACGCTCCGGTTTTTGTGATCGGATGTGGGCGTTCTGGGACCACGCTTCTCTATCACATGATCCTGTCGGCGGGCGATTTTGCGGTGTACCGCACGGAATCGAATGCCATCAACCTGCTTGAACCCCGCTTCGGAGATTTAAGTGTTCGCCGGAACCGTGAGCGCCTGATGAAGGCATGGCTCGACAGCAAACTCTTTGCTGTCTCGGGTTTGGATGCGGAGGAGATTCGGGCGAAAGTACTTGCCAACTGCACCAACGGGGGCAACTTCTTGCGTATCGTGATGGAGGAAATTGCGCGGAAACAGGGCGTGCGCCGATGGGCCGATTGCACTCCAGAACATCTGTTGCACCTGCCACGAATCAAGGAGACGGTCCCCGATGCGCTGATCATTCATATCATTCGCGATGGTCGGGACGTCGCTCTGTCGACCGAGAAGCAGGGTTATATTAAACCGCTCCCTTGGGACCGCTCTCCACGGACAATGGTCGCGGGACTTTACTGGGAGTGGATTGTGAACCGTGGACGAAAAGACGGGCGCGAGCTGGGACGCGACTATATTGAGGTGTACTTCGAAGATCTGGTTGCGGATCCTCCCAGCGTGCTGGCTCGACTCGGAGAGTTCATCGATCACGATCTCGACTACGAACGAATTCTGAAAGTTGGGATTGGCTCAGTGAGCGAACCGAACACCTCATTTAAGGACGGTTCCAATGGCAAGGGCTTCAGTCCGGTGGGCCGTTGGCGCGAGAAATTTTCGACTCAAGATCTCGCAACGTTTGAGGGGTTGGTCGGTGATACCATGATGCAGTTGGGTTACACCCTCGCGACTACCAACCGCCGTCTCCTGGAGCGAGTAGACCTAAAACGAATGCGGGCGATATACCGCACCTATTTCGATTCCAAACTTTATTTGAAATCGCAGACACCACTTGGTCAGGTGTTCGTCACGCGTGATCTGTCTTGGCTATAGAAACAGAGATAGCCTGACGTGAATTCAAAGCAGAGTGGTATCAACGTTGATTTCCTTTACCGCTCTTTCTTTGGCCGATTCCAACATGCGGATGCATCCCAAAGTCGCCCGCGTCCCGTCTCGTGCGGTGACAGCAGGTGCTTTTCCATCTCGTAGCGCTTCAAAAAAGGCTTTCATCTGCTCCGCATAGCCCTTCTCCGCAAAGAAAGTCGAGCGCTTTTGCACCACGCTTGTCTGTGCCGTGAATTTTTTGAAATCTTCGGCAAATGCACCTAGACTCGGCGCGAATACTTCGACGCGCTCGCCTCCAGAAGTTGGGCTACCGACGGTGCAATAGGTGAGACTCCCGATCGAGCCATCGGCGAAGCGAAACGTCGCGCTGAGATTGTTCTCGCCAATCGGCGCTCTTACGCCGGTGGGCAGCGAAAAAGCAGAAACTGAAACCGGCTCGGACTCGAGCAGCCAATACATCAGATCGACGAAGTGACAAGCCTCCCCCAGAATAGCGCCGCCAATGGCAGGATCGGCCATCCAATAGTCACCCGAAATTCCCGGAGAGTTGACCCGGCAATGGAGAACGGCTGGACTGGAGCGAACCGAGAGTTGCCTCTTGAGCGCCATGTACGAGGGGGCGAAGCGGCGGTTGAATCCGACCGTCAGTTGCTTGCCGGATTCCCGCACAGCCTGCCAGAGCTCGCGACATTCCTGTTCGGTGAGCGCCATCGGCTTCTCTAGGAACACATGCTTGCCGGCGCGAAGCGCAGCCAGTGCCTGCGGAGCGTGCTGCGGATTTCGGCTGACGATTGCAACGACATTGACATCCGGATCATGTAGCACTTCCTCATAATCGGACGCGCAGTACTCGGCGCCAAAGCGTAGAGCGTAACTTTTCCCCCGAGCACCATTCGCGGAGCAAATTGCGCGCAGTTTCGCTTCCGAAATTTTATTTAAAACTGGGAGGTGAACCCAGCGAGCGAGATTTCCGGCTCCGACCAGGGCGATTCCGAGTTTTCCCGGAGAAACCGGCGCTCCTTCCACTGTGATCCTGCGTTTCGGAACAAACTCCGCGACCACATCTCCAACTTTGGAAGCCGGATAATTCAGAAGCACCGCCAGGCTTCCCGACGCCGGATCCATGATCGTCTCGTAGGCATGGGCCGCGTCCTCCAAAGCAAACTGGTGGGTGATCAACGGCTGCAACTGGACTCGTCCCAGGTGGATGAGGCGCAGAAACTCCTCCATGTTCCGGTTTTCGGTCCAGCGCACGTAGGGAAGGGGGTAGTCCAGCGCCTTTTTCTCATAGGCCGGGTCGTAACTTCCCGGACCGTAGGCGCGCGCCATGAAGAACTGAATTTCCTTCAGATACATCTGGTGCCAGGGGAATGCGAGCTCTACAGCCCCCACATCCACGATGCGCCCGCGATCGCGGCAAATCCCGACAGCCTGCTCGCAGGGGGCCGACGATTTGGCTGCGGCCGCAATGATTACGCAATCGACCCCGCGGCCGTTGGTGATCGTTTCCACTTGTTGCGCAAGGGTGGCCGATCCGAGCAAGGCGTGATCTGCACCGATCCGGTGCGCCAATTCGACGCGCTCCGGCTTGAGGTCGATGGCTAACACCGACGCGCCCTGCAGGCGGGCCAGTTGCACAATTAATTGACCGACCAAGCCGAGTCCGAGGATAGCTACCTGTTCTCCGAGGGCGATCTGCGCGATCCGGACGGCATTCAGTGCGATGCTGCCCAGCGTCGCAAAGCAGGCGTGCTCGAACGCGACACCCTCAGGAATCTTCACTGCGAGCTTTTCGCCAACGAGGACGGTCTCGCCGTGGCCCGTACCTTCGCCACCGAAAGCAACGCAGTCCCCAATCTCGAAGACCGTCACGCTAGGATGCTTGTCGACCACAATGCCTGCACCCGAGTAGCCAAGCACAGCATACTCTATGAATTTTGCGCGGACCTCATTGAAGGTACTTATCGGCCCCTGCGACCGCACCGCATTCCAAATTTTTTGCAGATGAGAAGGATTTTCGGCGACCGCCTTCAGCACTCCTTCCTGGTGGATGCTGGCCGTTTCCGTTCCGCTGCTGATCAACGAATTCAAGGACCGGACGAGAATGTGATGCGGGGTGAGGACTGGATCGGGAACCTCGTCCACGATGATTTCCTTCAAACCTTTGCGAATGACTTGTTTCATAGGAGCTTACAGAATCATACCCTGTCTGCTGCCTGTCTGACTGACGAGGATAAGGACATAAGAGATTGTCTGTCTTGAAGGCAGGAATTTCCCAGAAGAATTAGGCCGGTTGGGGTCAGAGCTGTCACTCGGTTATGCCGCAGAGTTCGAATCAGGGATTGCTGTTGTCCTAACGTTTTGGCAAACTGAATGCTAAAGCCGAAGAGCCCAAATTTGGGTGCTCTGCAAGAATGTAACGACGTTCCACTGCGTTGAAGGCTTTCCCCAACATCTCATTCCGATCCTGAAATCCAACAATGCAAGAGGTCCATATGGTCGATGATCTTAAAATGACAGGGAAACGGTTTTGGCTCTTCGTTTTTCTCTTCAATGCCGCCGAAAAAGTCGGTCGCATTATGAGACGTATTCAGCGCGATCTGTCCGACGGCGAGATCGCTGGGTCCATCAACGTTCATAAGCTGAAAGTGCCGCATTACCCCGGCGGAGGTCCGGTTGATTTTGGAGTAACTGGACGGTCAAAACGAAATCGGGGTAACGGCTCATTGAGTTGAGGCGAAAGTCGACGTTGGGGTAGCGTTCGAACCGCGACGATTCCGATCGAACCTTTTGATGATTTGGAGAGCCTCACCCTGAGGCAGATGTGATTGTGCGGATTTGATTGTGGGCTCCATCGGCGACTTTGCGCATGGCACAGTAAAAGAGGGCGCCCAGACTGCTCCCAGTAAGCTGTTCAAGAACCGGGCTCCCGAAGAGTTGCTCTAAATGAAGAGGCAGTTGGCAGCACGACGTAAGGACTGTCCTCACTTTATTTGCGGCCCCGGCGGAAACTACTGGCCAAGTCGGTCCTGCATGCACCCGGTTGCCGGTTAAGAACTAAACAACCGGCGTCGAAAAGACTTTCCTGTAATCATCCTGTACCACCACCTCATCGCGGATCGGCCCTACCGATTCGGCGCACCTACCTCAGGTTTTGTGCGACAGACTGAATTATCTGTTGCGGCACTATCGTCTCGTCAACCTGTCGGAGGCGATTGACTTGGCGCGGCACGGCGACGTTGTCGTGGCCACCTTCAGCATCACGTTCGATGATGGTTATGCCGATAACTTCATCAACTCCGAGCGATTTCGGAGGCGAGCGAGGTGCCGATTGCCTACTTTATGGCGACCGCACATACGACGAATAGGCGAGAGTCAGGATGTGCGCGCGGGGGAGTACGGATTTGCTTCCAATACATGCGACCAGATCAGAGTTCTGAGGCACTTCGGCTACGAGATTGACAGGCATACCCGAAACCACGCCGATTGTGGTGTAACTAAAAGCCCCGCCTTTGGCCTGCCTGTTTGGATCAATCATTTACGTTCGGGTGTGACCAACGGTTTTCGGAGGTTTTCACCTGTTCGGCGCGATCTGTGCAATGGCCGTGCAATGAAGAAACGGCTTAGATTTGATCTCGATCTTTGTGTTCCCTTGGAAGAGCGTCTGGACTTCGCGAAAAGGATCGCACCGGTGAAGCACTTCTCCTTCCGTTTGTAATGCCACGCAATATCTCACCTGAGACGTTTGAACTGCCGTGTGCTACTTACGGACGTGTCTTCCTCGTATGGAGGTAAGAACAAATCGTTGAATCATTACCGCGTGCTTAGCGGCGGAGTTTCCCTCGCACAATTTGGGAATTAGAACTTTAGTTAAACTCTATTTTTGGACTCAGCTGAGGAGGAGCGAACTCACCTACGAGTTCCAATATAGAACATGGCCCCAACGGAGCTTGCTACTCCTTCACGCGCGGGTTAGTTTTCAAAGCCAGGTTAATCGGCACCAGAAGTGGCAACGGCAATGGCATCGATGTCGGCCCCCAAATCCTTACCATCGGTTCCGGCCTTTAAGTATTTTGAGGAACCCTTGCACGAGGGCGGTTCTTTTGCTTTGCAGAGGTGATAGTTGCCGCCATTCCCGTTATTGAAGTTCACGAAACCCACATCTGACGGACTTCCAACAAGGTAGTTCTCCTTCGGCCAGAATGAGTTCGCTCCCACGATCACATTGTGGGTAACACTGGGATCTTGGAAACAGTTGTCCAGAATCGCTGCGGTGTGTCGCTGTCTGGTCGCGCAGTTAGTGGCACCACCAGTGGTAACAACCTCCCGTCTTCCTGCTCCCAAAATGCTGTTCCGAAACGTAAAGTTGATGATCTTCGGCTCACCCACAATGCCTTTGATCCCGAATAGGACGTCGGGAGGAAAGGCTGTAATGTGGTCGACCAAGACGTCACGCAGCTTTGGTGCGTTCGAAATGATGTACGCAAACGTGCCCGATCCGTTGTACTTTGTGCTATCCATGTCCTCAAAAAGCAGGTCGTGAATGCTGATGCGTTCGCCAGCACTAGAGGCGCCTCCGGTGTCGGAAGGCGTGTTTGCGACCTGCATTCCGCTGGCGGTATGTGCAACGCGGTTATAGCGCAACGTCACATCGGTTACCTGGCAGAGCGGGCAGACGTTCGGAGCTTGGTTCTTAGGCGTGAGAAGAATGGAAAAGCCGGTCTGCGTAAACCCGCCCCATGTGTTTTCCAGGATATTGCCCTCGAAGAGCACGCGCTGGGCGTTCTTGAGTTCGAAGTTATTTTTAACAATAAAGGGATTCCCAGAAAATCCACCAACGAAGCCGGGCTGATCTGGATTCCAAGTTGGAGGTTTGTAGAGGTGATTGTGGCGGATTTCAATATCCGCGGGAGTCGTAGTAGCGTGTCCTCCTCCGAAGAGTATACTTTCTGCCGCCGCTTCCAGGAAATTGTTAACAATTTTGAACGGACCTTCGGGTAAGTCGCCGATCCCGCCGGCTATTGCTTGCGAGTCCACACAGGCGCCAGTCTTGGCGACGCAGTGGAAGTCGGAGAAATACGAGTCGACAATCGAGACATAACGAGCTCCGCTCAAGTAAATGCCGCGGGTGGTTTCATCCTGTGCTGTTCCGTGGACCCAGAGGCGGTCGAAAACAACGTGATCATTGGGGCAATGCGCGGCGGGAGAGACCAGATTCTGCACCGGCTTCTCGTGCACGGGGCGTGTAATCTCAATCCCTTGCAGGCGGTAATGATTTGCCCCGTCATCGAGAAAGATAGGTCCGGAAGCGTTAACACCACCAAAAGTGATCCGGGCAAGCACATTGCGCGGATTGTCGCAGTGATAGTCGGGGCGGCTGGGCAGACTCGCTACTCCGGCATAACAAGGAGTCAAGCGGGTTCCTTCCGGCGGTAAATCGGTATCGGGAGCGCTGGTTCGAATGACAATCCAGTGAGCATCGTCGCACGGCTTTTGCCTGAGATGGAACGTCCCGGAGAACGTAGCGCCGGCTTCCAACTGCAGGGTATCGCCACAGGCTACGGAGTTCAAAGCCTGCTGCAGGTTATCGCCAGCTCTGACGAGGCGCGTCTTGCCGGGGGCCGGCGTATCAGCCGGCGAACTGCGCAAATAAACCCGCGGCAATTCTGCTGGCCCGTCAAACTTTCCATTTGACTGCGGTCGCGCCTGCAAGTATGGCGTTTGACAAACCAACAGCAGGTACAAGACAATCGCTGCGAGCCGCGAAGATAGGAAGCACATAAAAACAAGTAGTGCCCTGATCTTACCACGGCTAACAGCGACATTGGCTCCGGGAAACCAACCGCTAGTACGTCAAAATTGAGGCACTACCCGCAAATCCAACTACGGCTGGACTCCGGCGGTTGCTGTCTCAATCAGATCGATGTCAGCTCCCAGACCTTTGCCGTCGGTCGCCGCGCGGTAGTAGCGGCTGGAGGGAAGCAAACGATAATTCCCACCGTTCGCGCCGTTATAGTTCACAAAACCTAGTGCCTGTGCATTGGGGGGGAAGAAGTTGCCTCCTGGCCATTTGGAGGGTGGGAAGCCGATGTAAGTTGCGATGAGGGCGTTGCTGGAAAAGACATAGGAAGAGAAACAGGTATTGAAGGTCTCCAGTGGAATGTCGTGAATGGCGCAATTCGTTTTGCCGCCCGTGGATGAGATGGCAGACCTGCCACCGACGAGGA
>Ga0210409_10003735_pt1 | contig 16763 bp, 15 predicted proteins | sample IncBWH17MmetaG_FD_161649 | JGI IMG/M metagenome (GOLD analysis project Ga0210409, IMG submission 161649) | Forest soil microbial communities from Barre Woods Harvard Forest LTER site, Petersham, Massachusetts, United States - Inc-BW-H-17-M | ecosystem: Environmental > Terrestrial > Soil >...
GCCAAAGGAGTGCTCTTTCTCACCGGGCATATGAGCGCTTGGGAACTGGCTCCCTTCGCGCAGGCGCTTTTCGGTAATCCGCTGCATTTTCTGGTCCGGCCCATTGACAATCCGCGCGTTGACGCGCTCATCACCAAGTACCGATGCTTGAGCGGGAATCAGCCCATCGAGAAGAACCAATCGGCGCGCGCTGTTTTGAAGGTTTTGGCGACGAATGGCACGGTGGGAATCCTGGCTGACAATAACACCCAGCCGGCCGAAGGCGTGTTCGTCGATTTTTTCGGCATTCCGGCTTGTACCACGGCCGGACTCGCGCGTTTTGCGCTGCACACAGGCGCCGCGGTCGTGCCGGGATTTCTACATTGGGACCATGCTCTTCGGAAATACCGGCTGTGTTTTGAGCCGCAGGTCGAAATCGTCCGCACGGGCGAGGACATCGCGGATATTCGCGAAAACACGCAGCGGTTCACTCGGGTGATTGAAAATTACGTGCGGCGTTATCCCGATCAATGGCTCTGGGTGCACCGCCGCTGGAAGACGCGCCCGCCGGGCGATCCGCCATTCTACAAATAACCTGGCTCGCCGGGTAGAAACGGTCCGAGGGTCGAAAGTTTGATGCATTAGGAAGGAGAAACCGTTCATGACATGCACCGCGAAGGAACTGGCTGAATATTTGGGCTGCACTCTTGAGGGCGACGGCGCTGCACGAGTTTCCGGAGTGGCATCGCCTGCATCCGCCCGCGCCCAGGATCTGATCTATGTGGAGTCGCAGCGCCATCTGGACCGGGCCGCAGCCTCCGAGGCGAGGTGCGTGGTGATTGGCCCCGGGCATTCCATGCCGGGAAAGATCCTGCTGCGCGCAACAAATCCAAAGCTGGCGTTCGCGCGCGCTGCGGGGTGGCTGGTTCCCCCGGTTCCCATCGCACGAGGAATTCACGCGACCGCCGTGATTGCGCCATCCGCTCAGCTTGCTCCCGGCGCCGCGGTGGGACCCTATGCTGTCATTGAGGAGGATGTGCAAGTCGGAGCGGGCACCGAAATTGGGGCTTTCTGCTACGTGGGGCGAGGAGCGCGGCTTGGGGAAGGATGCCGCCTCTATCCTCGCGTGACGTTGTATGCCGGCGCGCGTCTGGCAAACCGCGTGATCCTGCATTCCGGCGCCGTGATTGGTTCGGACGGGTTTGGTTACGTTGCCGAGGGAGGGAAACGCTGGAAATTTCCACAGGTCGGCGAGGTCGTAATACAGGATGATGTGGAAATCGGCGCAAATACCACAATTGATCGCGGTTCCCTTGACCGCACGCAAATAGGGATTGGCACGAAAGTGGACAATCTCGTGCACCTAGCGCACAACGTAATCATCGGGGAAAACACCGTTATCGCGGCGCAAACCGGGATATCGGGGTCTTCCAAAGTTGGTAAGAATGTGGCTTGCGGCGGGCAAGTAGGGATCGCGGATCATTGCGAAATCGAAGACGACGCCGTGATTGGGGCGCAGGCAGGAATCCCCACCGGGAAGATCGTGCGAACGTCGCAGATCGTCTGGGGCACGCCCGCACGGCCTCTCGAAAAATTCAAGAAACAATATGCTTGGGTTAGCCGCCTTCCGGAATTGGCGGAACGGATCAAGAGGCTGGAGGGTGGCCCTCAGAAAAAAGGTGAATAAATGGCATGGCTCATTGAAACCAAAGGAGCTATCTACCAGATGAATGGGAGTTGCAATCCCTGTTGACCCGCGCCTAAAGACCGAAGATAATACGAATGGGGCAATCCAGGTACTGGTGCTTGGGGACCGGGCTGGTACATCTAACCAGGGAGTCCGAAGTAACCCAAGCCACATCTTCGACGAACTGAGGGCCTACGGTTTTGTGTATTCAAATGAACCCCGTCCAATAAAACGGCATCAAAGACTTGGTGAGGTTTGGAAGTAATCCATGGCCTTAGGAACGCGCATTCAATTTGAGCAGCCGGGCGAGGCCCGGTCCACGGGCGTACTCTCGGTGCTGTCGGAGCGGCTGTCCGACGCGATCGACCGCGGAGTGAATTATCTCCTTTCATTGCAGGCATCTGAAGGGTACTGGATGGGAGAGCTCGAAGCCGACACGACCCTTGAATCCGATTACATTTTTTACCTACAAGTCATCAATAAGGCCAACCCGGAACGGATTGCCAAGCTGGCGAATTACGTCCGGCGGCGGCAATTGGAAGATGGCGGCTGGAATATTTACTACGGCGGGCCCGCCGAGCTGAATGCCACGATCAAGGCTTACGTGGCGCTGCGGCTGGCGGGAGATGCGCCCGAATGCGATTATCTGCAGAGGGCCGCACGGCGCGTGCATGAACTAGGCGGCCTCGAATCGGCGAATTCATATACCCGGCTTTATTTGGCGCTGGTGGGAGCGGTGGGATGGGATATGGTTCCCGCAATCCCTCCGGAACTGATGCTGCTGCCGAATTGGTTCGCGATTAACATTTACGAAATGTCGTCCTGGACGCGCGGAATTGTGATTCCTCTGACGATTCTGTATGCGCACAAACCGTTCTTCAACGTTCCCGGCGGAGTTTGTGTGGACGAGCTGTATCTCGATCCTTCGCGCAAGGCTCTGGGCCTAAGTTGGGACAAAGAACTGTTCAGCTGGCGGAACCTCTTCCTGGCCTTGGATCGCGGCCTGAAATTGTACGAACGCGTACCGTGGAAACCTCTGCGGCAGCGGGCGCTGCGGCAGGCGCAGGAATGGCTTTTCGAGCACCTGGAGCGGAGCGAAGGGCTGGCTGCGATTTATCCGGCCATGATGAATGCTATTTTTGCGCTGGTTGCTCTGGGCCATTCGCCGGATGACCCGCTCACAGCCCGTGAAATCGACGAATTTTCCAGGTTTGAGATCGAAGAGGGCGACACCATCCGGGTGGCGCCTTGCGTTTCGCCCGTTTGGGACACGGCGATTGCAATGGTGGCTCTGGAGGAAGCGGGATTGCCGCCGGATCATCCGGCTCTCGTTGAGGCGGCCAGTTGGCTGCTGAAACGCCAAATTAGCGGGCCTGGCGACTGGATGCTCAAGACTCCCGGAGTGATGCCGGGGGGATGGGCTTTTGAGTTCCGCAATGATTTCTATCCGGACGTTGATGACACGGCGTTTGTGCTGATGGCGCTGCAACGCGTGGACTATCCCGACAAACGACGCATGGAAGCCGCCGTCCGCCGAGGGCTTACATGGCTGCTGGCAATGCAGAATGATGATGGGGGTTGGGGCGCTTTCGATCACAATAACGACCGCCGGTTCCTGTGCCAGATTCCCTTCGCCGATCACAACGCCATGATCGATCCCTCGACGGCCGATGTGACCGCGCGAGTCGTGGAGTGTCTTGGCCGGTACGGATGGCCGGCAAAACATCCGGCGATCGAGCGGGGCGTAAAATTTTTGCTGAAAGATCAGACCGGGGAAGGTCCGTGGTTCGGGCGCTGGGGCGTGAATTACGTGTACGGGACCAGCGGCGTGCTGCGCGCGCTCGAAACCGTCGCTCTTACGGCGCGGGACTACTGCCAGCGCGCGGTGGGATGGCTTCGCTCGGTGCAAAATTCCGACGGGGGATTCGGCGAATCCATCGCTTCTTACTACGACCCTGCGCTCAAAGGCAAGGGCGCCAGTACTGCCTCTCAAACGGCGTGGGGGCTGATCGGATTGCTGGCGGCGACGGAAGCCGGCGATCCGGCCATCATGCGCGCCGTGAATCATCTGGTGGAGCGGCAGCAAGAAGATGGTTCCTGGGCCGAGAAGGAATTTACGGGAACTGGATTTCCTTGTGTGTTTTATCTGAAGTACCATTTGTACCGAAACTATTTTCCGTTGTACGCGCTCGCGCGGTACCGGAACATCACAAGCCGGATCACCCAGTTCTGCGGATTGATGGTGCGGCCGCAGGAATTTGACCGGGAGAAGGCCAGGAGAGCGAATTGAGATATCCCTTAAAGATGACCGCGAAACTCGCGAAGTACGTGGCCAGCCAGCGCTTTCGCGGGGCCAAAAAGTTTCCGATGGTGATGATGCTGGAGCCTTTACACGCCTGCAACCTCACCTGCACGGGCTGCGGGCGCATCCGTGAGTATAAATCGACTATTAACGAAATTATGACGGTGGAGCAATGCCTGGCCGCGTCGGACGAGTGCGGGGCCCCCATCGTCTCGATTTGCGGCGGCGAGCCCATGATTTATCCGGAAATCGGCAAGCTGGCAAAAGGAATTCTGGATCGCGGGCGCCACATCATTCTTTGCACCAACGGCATGTTCATCCGCAAACGGCTGCACGAATTCAAGCCGGTTTCCAGCTTTTTCTTCAACGTGCACCTGGACGGGCTGGAGAGAACGCACGACCTTTGCGTCGAGCGCGACGGCGTGTTTCGCGAGGCCATCGAGGGAGTGAAGGCCGCCAAGGCCGCAGGCTTCCTGGTCTGTTCCAACACCACGATTTACAAAGAGACGGACCTGAACGAAATTGCCGACCTGTACTCCTACCTGGACACGCTGGGGGTGGACGGCTACATGCTCTCGCCCGCATACGGATACACTGCGGTGCAGACAACCGATATCTTCATGACGCGTCAGGATATTCGCGAGAAATTCCGCGAGGCCGTTTCCCTCCTGGACAAATACAATCTGATGGTTTCGCCGATCTATCTCGATTTCCTGCGAGGCGAGCGCGAGCTGGAATGCACGGCCTGGGGCACGCCGACGTTCAATCCGCGCGGCTGGAAAGGCCCCTGCTACGTCATCACGGACAATCACTACGCGTCCTACCGTGAAATGATTGACCAGACGCCCTGGGAAAAATACGGCCCCGGGAACGATCCGCGCTGCGCGAACTGCATGATGCACGTTGGATTTGAAACAACCCCCGTGCTGGGCGCAAAACGCCAGCTGGGGGACACCTGGAAAATGCTGAAGTGGCAATTTGGCGGACACATGGGGGGAAACCCGGACCGGAATGCGCCCAATAACGACACTCCGACGAACGGGCGTTCCGGTGAAGGATCGACGTTGATGCCTCCACCTCCAGACAATACGGATTTGATATCATCGGATGGAAGATTGCGAGTGTTATGAAAACGCTGGTCACCGGAGCGACAGGCTTTCTCGGGAGCCACGTCGCCCGCGCACTGGCAGGACGCGGGGAGAACGTGCGGGTGCTGGTGCGCCCGTCCAGCGATCTTCGCGCCGTGGAAGGGCTCGATGCGGAACGCTGCACAGGGGACTTGAGGGATCGCGCATCGCTCGAGCGCGCGCTGCATGGCGTGCAGCGCGTCTTTCACGTCGCGGCGGATTACCGGCTGTGGGCCCGTGACCCCCGGGAAATCTACGAATCAAACGTAACCGGGACACAAAACCTGCTCGAGTCCGCGCGGAGGGCGGGCGTCGAGAAATTCATCTATACGAGCACGGTCGCGACCATCGCCGTTCCGCGCCCTGGCGGTTTGCCGAACGAAGAGACGCAAACCACGCTGGACGAAATGATCGGCCACTACAAGCGCTCAAAATTCGTGGCCGAACAATGCGCCCTGGGCGCCGCGGGTGCGGGCCTGCCGGTGGTGATCGTCAATCCGACCACTCCCGTGGGGCCCGGCGATTGGAAGCCCACACCGACGGGAAAAATTATGGTCGATTTCCTGAATGGGCGCATGCCCGGCTACGTGGATACGGGGCTGAACTTTGTTCCCGTCGAAGATTGCGCGCAGGGGCACTTGCTGGCCGCCGAGCAGGGACGCGTGGGCCAGCGCTACATTTTGGGCGGGCGCAATCTGACGCTAAAACAAATGCTGGACATGCTCGCCGCAGCCAGCGGGCGTCCGGCGCCGCGATGGAAATTTCCGTACGCATTGGCCTATGCTGCCGGATGCGTGGATACGGGGGTCTCGAGGCTCCTGGGCCGCGAGCCGCAGATTCCATTGGAAGGCGTGCGCATGGCGCGGCACAAGATGTTTGTGGACGCGTCGAAAGCCGAACGTGAGCTTGGCTTTGCGCCCGGACCGATTGAGGCCGCGCTGGGGCGGGCGGCTGCGTGGTACGAAGCGAACGGTTACGTCGCCGCAGGACGCGCGCCGGCAGTTGCCGGCATGCGTGCGGCTTAAATGAGTGTCGGAGTTCATGAAAATATTGGTTACATTTGCGGTGCGAGCGGAATTTGCGCCGTGGCAGCGGCGCAGGAATTTTCTGCAACTGCCCGGGGAGCGGCCGGTGTTTGAAGCCATGTTCGGCGGCGCACGGGTCCGGGCAATTCTGACCGGCATGGGACAGGACCACGCATTGGACGCCGCGAAGAGTGCTCTCGCCTACAAGCCCGATATCTGCATTTCGAGCGGGCTGGCGGGATCTCTGCGAAGCGATTATCGCCCGGGAGACATCGTGGGCGCACGCCTGGTCAGCGAAGTGGGAGAACCGGTCGCCGTGGCCAGCCACCGCGAATTGCTCTCGACCGCGGTGGAATGCGGTGCGCGGCAAATTGAGCGTCTCGCGACATCGAGGATGCTAGTGGCGCGGGCTGTGCAGAAGCGGGAGCTGGGAGAGCAGGCGGAAGCGGTGGATATGGAAAGCTACACGATCCTCGCCGAGGCGGCGCGCTGCGGCGTGCCGGCAGTGGCGATACGAGCGATCAGCGACACCGCGGACTTCGACATGCCCTACGATTTCGAGAGGGCTTGCGACACCCACGGCAAGATTCGGGTGATGGGAATTATCTCACAGGTATTGCGGAGGCCATCCGGTTTACCGGATCTTTTGAAATTGAGCCGCGATTCGCGGCTTGCATCCCGGCGTCTGGCCGACTTCCTCGACGCATTCGCGGGAACCATGGCCGATCGGCTGACTCCCATCGAGCAGGATACGGTGGGCGCGTTATGAGCCAATTGGGAATCATTCTCGAGACTTCACGAACGGCACACGCGGTGCCGGCCACGATGCGCGCGGCGGTGTACCGCGGCAAGGGAAAAGTGGTTGTGGAAACCGTTCCTGTGCCGGCAATCGGAGCGGGAGAAGTATTGATTCGAGTGGCCGCATGCGGAATTTGCGGCACGGACCTGAAAAAAATTGAGCATGGATTTGTCGCCGCCCCGCAGATTTTCGGGCACGAGGTTTCCGGAACCGTAGTCGCGGTTGGCGCTGGCGTTACCAAGTGGAAGCCGGGCGACCGCGTCATGAGTTTTCATCACGTTCCGTGCGGGGCATGTTTCTTTTGCGACCGGCGACTTTTTTCGCAATGCCCGGGCTACAAGAAGGTCGGCCTTACGGCGGGTTTTGATCCCAACGGCGGCGGATTTGCGCAGTACGTGCGCGCCTTGCCGTGGGTTGTCGAGCGCGGGATGGTGGCCATCCCCGACGACATCAGTTTCGACGAAGCCTCGTTCATCGAGCCCGTGAACACCTGCATCAAGGCGGTGGAAAAGGCGCGCGTGGCCGCCGGGGAGACGGCAGTGGTCATGGGATTGGGGCCGATCGGGCTGCTTCTGGCGATGCTCTCGAAGCTAGAGGGCGCCAACGTCGTTGGCAGTGATCCCTTGCCGGAGCGGCGCGCCAAAAGCGTTTCGCTCGGGATCGATTTGGCCGTGGACCCGCGGGAAGGCCGCCTGGCCGAAGAAATCAGTTCGCGAACGCAAGGGCGCGGCGCGGACGTTGTGCTGGTGGCCGTGCCGATTCCGGCGGCGCTGACGGATGCGCTCAGCCTTGCGAGACCCGGAGGGCGCGTGCTGCTGTTCGCGCAGAACGATCCGCTCATGAAGATTGAGTTTCCGGCGGCGGCGGTCGGCGTGGAAGAGAAGGAAATATTGGGCAGCTATAGCGCCGCCGTCGACAGGGCCGGCAAGGCCACGCGGCTGATCTTTACGCATCAGTTATCTGTTGAGAAATTGATCTCGCACCGTTTTTCATTGGAAGATATGGATAGGGCGCTGGAGTTGGCGGCCCATCCGGTTGGGAATTCTCTAAAAGTGGTGATTCATCCTTGAATAGAAACGAACAGAACGGTCGAAAAAACGGTCACATGACCGCTGCCATCTTATATGGAAGCGAAAACCTGAAGATCGAGAGCGTGGATATCCCCAGGCTGGCCGCGGATGAGGCGCTGATACGCGTAAAAGTGGCCTTGACCTGCGGTACGGATTTGAAAGTGTGGAAGAGGGGATACCACGCGCGCATGATTACGCCTCCGGCGGTGTTCGGTCACGAGCTTGCCGGCGTCGTCGAAACCCTGGGCTCGGACGTCAATGGCGGCTTGAAGGTCGGCGCGCGCGTCGTTCCCTCGAATTCGGCACCGTGCAATGTCTGCCTGTTTTGCCGCAAGGGGCAGAGCAATCTTTGCGAGGACTTGTTGTTCAACAACGGGGCCTATGCGGAGTATATCCGCATCCCGGGACGGATCGTCCGGCAGAACATGCTGGTGATTCCGGAACACGTTTCCTTTCAGGACGCGGCGATGGTCGAGCCGCTGGCCTGCGTGCTTCGCGGAATCGACGAAACCGGTATCGAGCCGGGCGACACGACCGTTGTGATTGGCTGCGGGCCGATTGGATTGAAGTTCATACGCATTTTGTCGGGCCGGGGCGTGAAAGTGATCGCTCTCGGCAAGAGGCCGAACCAGATTCGCGCGGCGGAACGATTTGGTGCGCGCGCGGCGTTTATCGCGCCGGACCTCGGCGATCCAGCGAAGGCGGTTCGAGAATTTACCGAAGGCGGGCGCGGAGCCGACTCCGTGATTGAAGCCGTGGGTACGGCGCAGACCTGGGAATGGGCGCTGCAAATGGTGCGCCGCGGCGGGACCGTTAACCTGTTCGGAGGCTGCCCCCGGGGCACGCAAGTGGCCGTGGACCCGAACGCGCTGCACTATTCGGAGATCACCATCAAGTCCACCTTCCATCACACGCCGCGATTCATCCGGGAAGCTCTGGAAAGCGTGTCGCGGGGCGAAATCCGCTCGAGCGATTTCGTGAATGCGGAAATTCCGCTCACCGAACTTCCAAAGATGTTCGAGCACATGAAGTATCGCAACGGGGAAATGAAAGTCGCGGTGATTCCTTAAGTAGCACAGGCTTCAGCCTGTGTGCTTTTGCATGTGGCAAAGCAATACCGACAGGCTGAAGCCTATGCTACTCATCCAGCATCATGCAAATACCCGCTGAATTCGAGATTGCGCGCGGACTTCCGCCGTCCGGATGCACGGTCGCGGAGGCCGAGCGCTACACACGCTGGCTCGCCACGCATCACTACGAAAACTTCAACGTGGTTTCCTGGCTGCTTCCGCGACGGCTGCACCAGCATTTTTACAATCTGTATGCGTATTGCCGCTGGGCCGACGATCTGGGAGACGAAATTTCCGATCCTGAAAAAGCCCTGGCCCTGCTGAACGAGTGGGATCAGGAATTGCGCGATTGCTACGCGGGTGAGCCTTCGCATCCTGTTTTCGTTGCGCTGCGCGAGACCGTTATTGCGCTGGACATTCCCCGCGAGCCGTTTTCCGATCTGCTGGTCGCGTTTCGCCAGGACCAAACTGTGCGCCGGTACGCGACCTGGAACGACGTTTTTGCTTACTGCCGGTATTCGGCGAATCCTGTGGGGCGCCTCGTTTTGTATTTGTGCGGGTATCGTGACGCGGAGCGGCAACGGCTTTCCGATGCAACGTGCGCGGCGCTGCAGCTTGCGAATTTCTGGCAGGATGTCGCGCGCGACCTCGAAAAGGGGCGCATCTACATTCCCCTGGAGGCGCTCGGCGCGCACGGCCTCACCGAGGACGATATCGTCGAGGGCCGGTTCGATGCGCGCTATGTTTCGCTGATGAAGGAACTTGTTGAGCGGACCCGGCAATTGTTCGCGGAAGGAATGCCGCTCGCCCGCAGCGTCGATTCCACACTGCGCGTGGATATTGAAATGTTCAGCCGCGGGGGGCTCGCGGTGCTCGACGCCATTGAAGCCATCGGATACAACACGCTCCAGCATCGACCTTCGATTCCGAAATCGAAGCAAGTGCGATTACTCGCGCGAGCGCTGATCCAGCGGCTGTTCACCCGTGATCGCGCGCCCGTGCCTTCCGCTCCAGTCGAGCCCGGACGACTAGCGATAGTCCCGGGGGGTTGTATTTCCCCCGGCATCCGAAAGTTGACGGATGCGGCCGGCAGCGGGGTCGCGGCATCCTACGCGGAATGCCACCGGATCGCTCGCGCCGCCCGCAGCAATTTCTACTATGCATTTTACCTCCTCCCAAAGCCCAAACGTGACGGGCTCGCCGCCCTCTACGCCTTCATGCGCCTGGTCGATGACGTCGCCGACGTAGGCGAAAACTTGGAGAGCACACAACAGGGTCTCGCCAAATGGCGCGCGGCATTTGATAAAGCTGTCACCGGCCGTTCCCAGTTATTTGATGGAACGGCCGTGACGCCCCTGGGAGATCAACTTTACGGCGAAATAGAAGTCCTGCCTGCGCTCGTCGATACCATGCGCCGCTACAACATGCCCGCGCGTTACTTGCATGACTTGATCTCCGGCGCGGAAATGGATCTCACGGTCAAGTCCTATCCGACCTTCGATCGCCTCCGCGAGTATTGCTACCGGGTTGCGGGAACTGTCGGCCTTACCTGCACCCACGTGTTTGGTTATTGCGATCCGCGCGCGTTGGACCTCGCTGAGAGGCTCGGCCTGGCATTCCAGCTCACGAACATTATTCGCGATGTCCACGAAGACGCCGCGCTCGGCCGCGTGTACATCGCCGATGAGGACCTCGCGCGGTACGGCGTCGCTCCGGAAGATTTTTCGCGCCACGAAGCCACGCTGGGCGTACGCGAGCTTCTCCGTTTTGAAGGCGAACGCGCCTGGCGGATTTACGAAGAATGTTCGGAGCTGCTCGACCTCGTCGATGCGGACAGCCGCAGCGCCCTCTGGCTACTCGTACGAACATACAGCGCGCTGCTCGCCCGCATTGAATCTGTCGATTTTGCGGTCTTCGGCGAACGCGTCCGCCTCAGCAAAGCCGAAAAAATGATCCTCATCGCGCGCGCACGCTTTGGACGGCTTACCCGGGATAATGTCATTGAAAAACGTGATCGTGATCGGCGGCGGGCTGGCCGGGCTTTCCTCGGCCGTCGCGCTGGCTGAGGCCGGCTTCCGCGTGCGTTTGCTCGAAAAGCGTCCCCACCTGGGGGGGCGCGCGGCCTCTTACATATTGCCGGGCGGCGAGCATATTGATAACTGCCAGCACGTTACGCTGGGATGCTGTACGAATCTCGAGGATTTCTACCGCCGGGTCGGCGCCGCGAATCGGATCCGATTTTTTGACCGGCTGCTGTTTGCCGCGCCGGATGGGCGGCGCGGTGCGATCGCGTCCGTGGCGTTGCCTGCGCCGCTGCACATGGCCATCTCGTTTGTGTTTTTTCCCTTGCTCGGCTGGGCGGATAAACGCGGCATTGCGCAGGCGCTGCTGGCCATCGCGCGCAGCGGAGGACAGCCCGCGGATCTTCGCGGCGATGACGCAAGTGAAAATATTACGATGCTCGCGTGGCTGCAAAAGCACCGTCAGACTGGGCGCGCGATTCGCCGCTTCTGGGAAGTGATCCTGGTCAGCGCGCTGGATGAGGAACTTGATCGCATCGACGCGCGCTACGGAATCGACGTGTTCTGGAAAGCGTTTCTTTCCACGCGCTCGGGCTATCGCGTCGGCATTCCGCGAGTTCCGCTTGGCGAATTGTACGAAGGCTGCCGCAAGGCGCTTGCCGGGCAGGGCGGGGAAGTCCAGTTGCGCGCGGGAGTGCGGGGATTTCTCGTTGTGGACGGCCGCATTGACGGCGTCGAGAGGGAAGACGGCTCGGTGGAGACGGCGGAATATTATCTCGCGGCGGTGCCGCAGGACGTCTTGCCGGAACTTTTGCCCGCGGAAGTTGTGGAGCGCGAACCTGTGTTTTTGAACCTGCGCAATTTGCGGACGTCGCCGATCACCGGAGTGCATCTCTGGTTCGATCGAACCGTGATGAGCGAACCGTTTCTCACGCTGCTGGACAGCACGACGCAGTGGGTGTTCAACAAAACGAAGCTCTACGGCGCGGGAGAGAAAGATGGCGGGCAATATTTGCAACTGGTCATAAGCGCGTCGTATAAGCTGGCTTCCCGCTCGCGGCAGGAGATCATCGCGCTGTGTCTCGAAGATTTGCGCCAAGTGTTGCCGGCGACTCGCGAAGCCACGCTCGTAAAAGGAACCGTCGTGAAAGAACTCTCTGCGACGTTTTCGCCGGCGCCCGGTTCGGACCGCTGGCGCCCCGCGTCTAAAAGCCCGATTTCGGGACTATTTCTCGCAGGGGACTGGACATTGACCGGCTGGCCGTCCACAATGGAGGGAGCCGTCCGCAGCGGTTACCTGGCCGCCGAAGCAATTCTCTCCGATGCCGGAACGCCACGGAAATTATTGCAACCGGATTTGCGCGCGGAAGGATTGGCACGCCTGTGGGCCCGCCATGGTTAGTCGACGGCCCGCGAAAAGTTTTTGACCCGCAAGAATCGGTTATTCACAGGTTCGCTTAATATTCGACTTGCATGTTTTGATTCAGAGTATGATTGGGCATCCCCCCGGAGGTTTACTTGGACCGGAAGTATAAGCATAGGGGCTACCAGAGTGCCGACGAGCCCCAAAAAAAAGAAAAACGTCAGCACCACGAAGGCCATCCACGGCAGGAACAGATCGGGCCGCGGACCCCGCGCATGGTTGGAACGATCACCCGCGCGCGCTGTTCGAATTGCGGCGCCGTGCTGCAGCCCGGCTTCGACCCAAAAGGGAAGTGCCCGCGCTGCAGTTTCGAACTGCATTGCTGCAAGCAGTGCGCTTACTTTGACACCGCCGCGCGCTTCGAATGCATGAAGGCCATTCCCGAGCAGATTGCGCGGAAAGACCAGGTAAACGAGTGCGCGTTCTACGAATTCCGCACCACCATCGAGAAGGATACTGCGCCGTCGGCTCCTCCCTCAGGCCCCGGGCCTTCGCTGGAACGCGTTTCACGGCCTCACGACGCCCGCCAGGCGTTCGAAGACCTCTTCAAGAAATAGCCGCGAAGTTTCGGTTCCATCTACGCCGGTAATTTTCGGTTATCGCCAGGGAGCGCGCAATTTGCAACGGCGCGGACGAATTGTTATTCTGAATTTGCCCATGCGCTTGCGGGTTGAGCCGCGGATCGCAAACCCCTTCCACACTCTTCTCGGAAAGGTTCTGCCATGAAACTAACCGTTCGCAATGCTCATGAAGAATGGCGCGAGCCCGTCGAAAAAGAAACGAGCCGGCAAGCGGCGAAACTGGACAAGCTGCTCAAACGGTACGCTCCGGACCTGGTGCTGTTGCACGCGGACATCGAGAAGCATCCGCGAAAAGAAAGCTATACGTTCAGCGTCAATCTTTCGCTTCCCACCGGCACGCTGCATGCCAAAGGAGAAGGGTCCGACGTGCTCGCCAGCGTGAAGACAGCGTTTGCCGAGCTCTGCGCGCAGTGCAAAAAACATCAGGCCCTGCTGCGCAAGGATTATGAGTGGAAACGAAAGCGCCCGCGCGCCCGGCTCCTGGCCTGAGCTCCCAGGAATGACCGGATGATCGTGCCTACCACCCTTTAATACCTGGCGCCATGACGGGCATTCCAGCTAAGTGTGCAAGTCCCCCAAGTCTGCTTGCTGGATATTAAAAGCTCCACGGCGCTTGCGGCAGCGAGGAGGTCTAGAAACGTTGATTGCCTCGTGATCCGCCTCGGTCCAACGGATACGCTTCGATGCGCGGCTCTGGTGCTCCCTACGCCAAGTCATTCCCGTCGCTCCGCCAATGCAGGCCGACCTTCCCAGGCATGGAATAAGTAACGGGAACGAGAACATACAGCACTATGGAAATCCAGGTGTTCAAGAAGGCCAGAGCCAGCGCGACCGCGTAGACGCAGGTGCCAATTAGGATGCGAAATCCCACCGCGCGCCTGATCTCCGGGCTCACGGCCGCGCTTACAAGACGTGGGCGTCCGGAAGCGTATCTCCACATGCCTAAGAGAATCATCACGGAAACAATCAGATTCAATCCATACAAGACCACAGGCATGGCGTAACGCGGCAGCTGCAGCACGACCGAGGTCAGAAACGGCTGGAAAGTCAGATAGCGACTCATCGGCATGTCCATCGCCACTACCACCCAGTTGCGACGCAACCATTTTCCCGGAAGAAAATCGTGATACGCCTCATCGAAGAAGAACGGGTTCACCTTGTAAGAGCCAAAGGAAAACGAGTGGGACAGATAAATTTTGTTGCGATAGCGGTTGACGCCGCCAGTTGGCGTGAAGCGGCGCACGTACATGTTTCTGTCAGAAATCGTGAAGTGGCGAAACGTAGTTACGATTGAGCCCGCCAACCGGAATTGGTTTTCGCGGTAGCTCACGGACGCGGGAGCGCCCGTGAGGAGCGACAATCCGCTCGGCGGAACGTTCACGAAGAGGTAGCTGGGCGTCAGCGTGAAATGTTTCTGCACTGCCTACGGCGCCTCTAGAAGGGCGATGCCTGCGCCCACATTTCCGAGGTAGAAGCCGTAGGAATTGACCGTGATTCGATTCGTGAGGGGCACAGAGATCTCAAGATAGTCGGCGGGCAAGAAGACAGCGCTGCCGCTCTTTCCACTGGCTTCCACTTCCTGCGCCGCACAGGGCAGGCAGAGCCACAGGCACCCGAATAACAGGGCCAGACTTTTGAGCATCACAGCAATCCCCCACGATCCCTTTTATTTGCGAGTGGATTTTCATCCAATGCAAAAGCAAAGATCCTATCGCTCCGCGGCGGAATTTAGATGTCAAGGATTTGTGAAAAATTTGTCATGCCAAAGTCAAGCTCAACCCTATGGATTCGTAGCAAACGACCAAACATCCGTGAATCTTTCGCTGTGACCTTCACCTTCATGCGCCCCAAAAAGCGGCGAAATCCACATTCGCACAAATCAAGATTGAGAATTGCCCTTGCATGGAGGACGTATAGCATTTCGGCCGATTACTTTTCTACGCACCTCGAGGCTAGTCACTTACCGTCAGGTGGGGAATGGCTCTTGCGGTGCCTTCGGTTATGATATCTCCCGTTTCCGTCGGCGGAGCCGCATGGAATTGAGGGGCATATGAGGAAACAACACTCCTTGAGAACCCGCGCACTGGAGTCACGCGATGCGATTGAATTGCTTAGCAGCGAGTGGCGAGTCACAGTCCTCCACTTGCTTACACCGGGACCACTCAGATCAAGTAAGCTTCAGCGCACGATTCATCCGGTGTCTCCGAAGGTGCTGACCCAAACTTTGAGAGGGCTGGAAAGAGATGGCCTGCTCCAACGAAAGGTTCACACCATCATCCCGACGCACGTGGAATACGAATTGACCCATATGGGGGCGAGCGTCATGCCACTTCTGCGCAACTTGTGCGATTGGGCAAAGGCCCATGCCAAAATGCGCGATGATGCCAGACACCGCTTCGATCTATCCCGCAAAATTCTGGCGGGCAGGAGAGACCTATAGAAGATCACCGCACGCTAGGCGAAGTTCAATGCGCGCATCCCCGAGTACGGAACCGTGGAACAGTGCTAAACTGCCGCAAGTAAGGGCGCTTCCTGTTAGCAACGCTGAAATATAAAACAATCGTTTGCGGGCGACAATGAGTCGTCTCATGACATTGAGACCGCTCACGAGACAATGAATCAAGCCGTTGAATCTCGCCGAAGTCAATGCCATCGAAAGGAGCATGAGATGATTTCACGATTCTCACGCATTCTGATCAAGCAGTTTGGCTGGGTTTGGATAACTTTATTCCTCTTGCCCGCGTTAATGTATGGACAATCAGATTCGGCCGTGAATCTAAATGGCGCTTTTGACTTTCACGTGCATCAAGGCCCCGACAGCGTGGACCGCGCGATTGACGCCGACGATCTGGCGCGGCTTGCCAAGGAGATGGGTATGCGCGGCATGGTGATGAAAAATCACTGGGAGGATACGGCTGCGCTCGCCTACATGGTCCGGAAGGAAGTTCCGGGAATCGAGCTATTCGGAGGTATTACGCAAGATCTGGCGGTCGGCGGAATCAATCTGGAAGCGGTGAAACACATGGTGGCCATGAAAGGCGGCTGGGGCCGAATCGTCTGGCTGCCCACATTCGATGCCGAAAACGCCGTGAAGTACGCGAAAGGTACAGGCCCATTTGTTCGCGTTTCGGAAAATGGCCATCTGTTGCCGGATGTGCTGCAGTTGATTGATTTCATTGCGCAGCATCATGACATGGTGCTGGAGACGGGACACATCTCGGCCGAGGAAGGGGACTTGGTGGTTCATGAGGCGCACCAGCGCGGGGTCACGCACCTTGTGGTCACGCATGCGATGGCAGCCCCGGTCCGAATGACAATCCCGCAAATGCAAGCGGCTGCGCAGGACGGCGCATTCATCGAATTTGTTTATGGCGCTACACTGGGAACGAAACCGGTTGTCAGTATGCGCGATTATGCCGAGGCGATCCGCGCCGTCGGCCCAAAATCCTGCATTGTCGCCACGGATTTCGGCGCTGTCCAAAAGCCGCCGGAACCACAGCGCTCGCTCGAACCTCAAGGTTTTCTGGAGTTCATGACAGCGCTACACAAAGAAGGAATCTCTGTGGAGGATATTAACCTCATGACGAAGACCAACCCGGCGCTCGCATTGGGGCTTAAGCCTTAATCGAATTCGAGCGCGCGAAGATTACCCCCGCTAACTTGCGTTGTCGCAAAATGG
>Ga0210409_10003736_pt1 | contig 16763 bp, 11 predicted proteins | sample IncBWH17MmetaG_FD_161649 | JGI IMG/M metagenome (GOLD analysis project Ga0210409, IMG submission 161649) | Forest soil microbial communities from Barre Woods Harvard Forest LTER site, Petersham, Massachusetts, United States - Inc-BW-H-17-M | ecosystem: Environmental > Terrestrial > Soil >...
TCATTGCCGCGGTTGTTGCAGGCATCGACGATCGACGCGCCCAGCGAATCGCACTCGCTTTTGGTGAGCTTTCGATTGGGGTCGTTCGAAGATTGGGCGGTCGACGGAGACTCTGCGGGCGGTGCCTCCTTCGATGCGCAGCCTGCAGCGATGAGCGCAGCGATTGCCAGGATTGCGGTTCGCACGCACTGTTGCATCGCTCCATCCGAGCGGGCCGTCAACGCGCGCATTGCGGCATTTTCACGTCACCCGCAGCACCTCGTCCACGGTCGTCACACCGGCCTGAACCTTGACCATGCCCGCCCGACGCAGGCTTGGAATCCTACGGCGGAGGTAAATCTCCCGGTAGGCCCGTGCCGGCGCCTTGGCCTTGACGAGATCTCGAAGGTCATCGTCAAACTCCACGACCTCGAAAATACCCGTTCGGCCGCGGTAGCCGGTGTGCATGCAGCGGTCGCAGCCCCGCGGCCGTACGATGTCGCTCCCTGCCGGGAGGAGCAGGTCGTCTCCATCCCAAAGGTCCCGCTCCAGCTTCGTCGGGCGCCGGCAGTCGCGACAAGCGAGGCGGACAAGGCGCTGCGCGAGTACGGCCGAGAGCGCGTTGGCTACGATCCACGGCTCCACGCCCAAGTCGACCAGCCGGACGATGGTCTCGACCGTATCGGATGTGTGAAGCGTCGAAAGGACCAGGTGCCCGGTCAATGCCGCCTGCATGGCAATTCCGGCGGTCTCGGCGTCGCGCATTTCGCCGACGAGGATGACGTCGGGGTCTTGTCGCAGTATCGCGCGCAGCCCGGAAGCAAAGGTGAACCCGGCGCGAACGTTCACTTGCCCTTGCGTGACGCCGTAAAGCTCCAGTTCGATGGGGTCCTCGAGCGTTACCACGTTGACTGCGTGCGGGTCGATGAGCTGAAGGAGTGCATAGAGGGTCGATGTCTTTCCCGCTCCGGTCGGCCCGCTGGTGACGACGAAGCCTTGTGGCCGCTGAAGCACGTCCCGCAACGTCGTCTGCGCGTCGTTCTCGAGCCCCAGCGCGTCGAAGGGGATGAGCTGTTGGCTCGACAGAATGCGCAGGACCACCTTTTCCCCCTGAGACGCGGGGAAGGTCGACGCACGCAGGTGCACTCGCGCGGCTTTCTGGCCTACGCCCGCCTCCAGTTCGATCGCGATTTGCCCGTCTTGCGGAAGGCGCCGCTCCGCAATGTCCATTTTGGCCAGCACCTTGACCCGGGACACGACATGGAGCGCGACCGCGAGGGCGATCGGTTGCACGTCGACGAGCGTCCCGTCCACCCGCAGACGCACGTGCATCATGTCGTGCTTCGGCTCGAGATGGATGTCGCTGGCGCGCTGTGCGACGGCCAGTCGCACGAGCTCGTTGACGAGAACGACTGCGTCGCCGCCGATGGGTTCCAACGGGCGCGCTCCGGGCATGGAACGCAAATTACCTCTTCTTTCGCCCTACGTGCGCGGCGTTGAAGGCAGAGGGACACACGTCGCTGACGTGGCAGGCGCCGCAATCGGGCCTGCGGGCGTCGCAGCAGCGGCGCCCGTGGAAGATGAGGACATGGCTGGCGTGGTCCCACTCCTTGCGCGGAAGGATGCGGCAGAGATCGCGCTCGATCTTCTCGGCTTCCTTGTTCTTTGTCCATCCGAGTCGCTGGCTCACGCGCATGACGTGAGTGTCGACGACCACGCCGTCGGGCGTATTCCAGAGCACGCCCAGAACGACGTTGGCCGTCTTGCGTCCGACCCCCGGGAGTTTCACGAGCTCGCCCATCGATCGCGGTACCTCGCCGCCGAACTTTTCGACCATCGCGCGCGAAAGGCCGACGATGGCCTTGGACTTCATCCGAAAGAACCCCAGGCTCGACACGTAGGGTTCCACGTCCTTCGGCTCGGCGGCGGCGAGGGCCCTGGCGTCGGGATAACTGGCAAAAAGCTTCGGCGTCGCCTTGTTTACAGCCACGTCCGTGGTCTGAGCGCTCAGCACGACCGATACGATCAGCTCGAACGGAGACCGGTGATCGAGCTCGCAGTGCGCGGTCGGGTGCTGTTTGGCGAGTCGGCGCAGGGTCTTCGGCGCGAGCGAGGGCGCAAGCTTGAGGCGTTCGCGGCGCGCTTTCGCGGTCAGCGCGGTGGGCGTGGGGGGGCGGCGCGGCATGGGCTTGAGGAGCGGCATTCTAGCGGCGTTCCGAGGTGTGGGACGCGCGAACGGAGGACGAGGACGAGAAACGTGTAAGACCTCAGGACAAGCAAGGCTCTTCGTGATCCGCTATCGCTCTTGTCCGGGTCAAGAGAGCTCCAGATCGAGCCGAGAGAGCTCGTTATCGAGTCGACAATGCTCATCATCAAACCGAAAGTGTTGGTGACCGACTCGAAGACGCACGTTTCTGGCTTGGATGGGGTCTCTGCCAAGTCGGGACCGTTCCTTCTCGAGTCGACGATCGTGCGAATCGACTCGGTGATCGACCTTCTCGGCCCAATTCTTTCGATCGCCGGCTCAAGAGCCTCGATCGTCGATTCGATCCCTTCGATCGTCGGCTCGATAACCTCGATCGTCGGCTCGATAACGTCGATCGTCGGCTCGATAACGTCGATGGTCGGCTCGCAAACCTCGATCCTTGGCCCGAGAGCCTCGATCGTTGGCCCGAGAACCTCGATCGTCAGCTTGCAAACGTCGATCGTCCGCTCGATTGTCTGGATCGTCGGCTCGAATACCTCGATTTCCCGCAGGCCGACTCCGCCTGCTCACTATGGCGGGCTAGCGCTCCGCCCGTTGGTCGCCATGCGCTATTCCAGTGTGTGAGGATTAAGAAGCGACAATGGTTTCGCCAACGGCTCGATACAAGACGGCGCCCCTAGTCGCGGCCCTCCTCGCCTGCTGTCGGTCATCGTCGGGGGTAACGGAGCAGACGCTGATCGACACCACCGGCGCTTCCTTCACGGAGTTGTGCGACTCGGCGCAATGCACGGTGACGAGCACGACACCGGCACCGCCGGCTTGCAACAGTTGGACTATCGTCAACACCTCACGAATTGCGGTGGTGTGCGGAAGCCCCGGCGCCGCGATCGACCCCAACTGCCGGCCGTTGACGTGCAGCGCGGACTACGAATGCCCCAGCCGAACAGGGTGGGCGCTCGCATGCCAAGCAGGGATTTGTCAGAACGTGCAGCGTCCTCTCGTGCTGGAGGACGTCCTCGCGCTCTGCGTCGCACCCAATTCGCGCACAACTGCATGCGACGCGCAGCCGCCGTACGCGGACATAGTCGTTAAAAGTGCCTATGAGACTGCATTGGCTGCATGCAGCGGGGAATGCGCAGTGCCGCCCACCTGCCAACAGCCCTAAGCGCATGCCGCCTCGTTAGTTTAGTTCTCGTCCGAGAAGTCGCCTCTCCCCGTGAACGTGCCCGTGCCCGTGCCCTTGCCCGAGGCGTTTCTGCGTTGGTTTCGGGCACGTTCACGGGCACGGGCACGTGTACGGGAAGCGCAGAGCCGCTTTTCGGATGAAAACTAGTTTAATTGAGCTCACCCGGCGGCATACTGCCCCCGTTCGGGTCGGGCGGCGGAATGCTTTCGCCTCCAGCTCCGTCGTCAACGTCGCCGCTTTCGGCCAATCGCTCCACCGCGACGATGCGTTCGCCATCGCCGAGCGTCATGAGCTTTACCCCCTGAGCGTTGCGGCCAGTCTCGCGGATCTCGTCGACCGCCGTGCGAATCGTCTGCCCGCGGTCGGTGATCAGCATGACTTCATCGCCGGCCCGAACGAGCTTCATGCCAACGACCGGGCCGTTTCTATCACTTGCGTCGATGAGAATGATGCCCTTGCCGCCCCGGTTCTGCTTTCGAAACTCCTCGAGGAGCGTGCGCTTTCCGTAGCCGTTCGCGCACACCGCGAGCACGTGCGACAGGGATGGATCGCTCACCTCGAGCCCGACCACCTCGTCTCCCTCGCCGAGGTCGATGCCTTTCACGCCGTGCGTCGCACGGCCCATCGGCCGGACTTGGTCCTCTGGGAAGCGAATCGATTGACCGCCTTTGGTCGCGATAAGCACGTCGCGAGCTCCGTCCGTCAAGGCGGCGTTGAGGAGCTGGTCGCCATCGTCGACCTTAACGCCGATGATTCCCTTTTCGCGGAAGTTCTCATACTCGTCGACTTCCGTTTTCTTGATTTGCCCGTTTTTGGTCAGGGTGACCACGAACTTTCCCTTCTCGATCTTCGGCACGAGCGCGATGGCAGCCACCTTCTCGCCGGGCTCCATTCCGATGAAGTTCACGATTGCGCGGCCCTTGCTCGTACGCGCGGCTTGCGGAATCTCGTAGACCTTCTTGACGTAGACCTTCCCCTTGTCGCTGAAGAAGAAGACGTACGCGTGCGTCGAGGCGACGAAGAGCTGCGTGATCCAATCCTCGTCGCGGACCTCGGGCCCTGCGCCTGGAGCGGCGGACGGGCGGCCTCCCGTCACGCCGGCGCCAATGCGTCCCTTTCCGCCGCGCTTCTGGGCGCGGTAGTCCTTCGGACTCGTGCGCTTGATGTACCCGGCGTGGGAGATCGTGACGACCATATCCTCTTCTTGGATGAGGTCTTCGTCCTGGATCTCGGCGTCGTCCTCGACGATTTCGGTTCTGCGCTTGTCGCCATACTTGCTCTTGATCTCGTCGAGCTCCTTGACGACGACGTCGTCGAGCAACTTGGGGCTGGCGAGGGTCGCGTGGTAGCGAGCAATCGCCTCACACAACTCCGCATACTCCGTCGCCAGCTTCTCTTGCTCGAGCCCGGTGAGGCGCGATAGGCGCATCTCGAGAATCGCCTTGGCCTGCCGCTCCGATAGCCGGTAGGGCGACCGCTTCTTCGCCTCGTCGATCTCGCTCTGCGGCCTGCCTGCCCGACGGACGAAGGATTCTAGGCCCGACAGCGGCAAGGCCATCAGCGCTCGCCGCGCCGCATCGGGGTCGGCCGATTCGCGGATGGTCTTCACGACCAGATCCACTTCGGCCGCCGCCGCTCCCAGCCCTTCGACGATCTCGCGTTGCCCTTCGGCCTGCCGGAGCTCGAAGCGGGTTCGGCGCGTCACGACGTCGCGCCGGTGCGCGATGAACGCCTCCAGGGTTTCCTTGAGGTCGAGCACCGCCGGGCGCCCCTGCAAGATGGCGAGGTTGATCACGCCGAAGGAGCTCTGAAGGTCCGTCTGGCGATAGAGCTGATTGATGACGACCTGAGGGATGACGTCTTTTTTGAGCTCGATTACCAGACGGATTCCGTCCCGGTCGCTCTCGTCGCGCACCTCGCCGATCCCATCGATCTTCTTTTCTCGCACGAGCTCTGCGATCCGCGCCGCGACGCGAGCCTTGTTGACCTGGTAGGGAAACTCCGTGACGACGATCTGCTCCTTGTCGCCGCGACCCGGTGAGGGTTCGACGTTCATGCGCGCGCGCATGATGATGGTGCCGCGTCCGGTGCGGTACGCGGCCTCGATGCCGCCGCGACCGAAGACGAGCCCAGCGGTGGGGAAATCGGGGCCGGGAATGAAGCGCAACAGATCGTCGATGCTCGTATCCGGCCGGCGCAAGAGCTCCACGGTCGCATCCACGACCTCGCCGAGGTTGTGGGGCGGGATGTTCGTCGCCATGCCGACGGCGATTCCGCCAGAGCCGTTGACGAGCAGGTTGGGGACTCGCGCGGGCAACACGACCGGCTCCTGCTTCGTATCGTCGAAGTTGGAGGCGAGTTCGACGCATTCCTTATCGATGTCGGTCAGCAGGTCGACCGCGAGGCGCGTGAGGCGCGCCTCGGTGTATCGATAGGCGGCGGGCGGGTCACCGTCGACGGAGCCGAAATTGCCCTGACCGTCGATGAGCGGGTAGCGCATCGAAAAGTCCTGCGCGAGCCGGACCATCGCGTCGTAGACGGCCGCGTCGCCGTGCGGATGGTAGTTGGCGATGACGTCTCCGACGATCTTGGCGCTCTTTTTGTGCGCGGCGGTCGGCACGATCCCTTGCTCGAACGCGCTGTAGAGGATTCGCCGGTGGACCGGCTTGAGGCCGTCGCGCGCGTCCGGGATGGCGCGGCCGATGATGACGCTCATCGCGTAGTCCAGGTACGAGGTGCGCATCTCGTCCTGGATGGAAACGGGGACTTTTTGCTGGGGCGAGGACGGGGCCGGAGGTGTCGGCGGAAGGTCGGCCATCGGTCAGGAGCTTTCTAGCCGAACTGTGTGGTGAATCCACGCGCCGCGAAATGGGTCGCGCCTAGGCCGCACTAAAAGAAATTCCCGATCGTGAACTCGAAGTCGCTGTGATTCTCGAAAGGCAGCGGCTGGAGCGGGAAGCCCCATTCGAAGCGCAGCGGACCGAGCGGCGAAAACCAGCGAATTCCGAATCCGGTCGACGTCCGCAAGTAGGCGAGGCCGTTCGGGAATGAAAAACAGGGGCTCACGACCCGGTCGAACTGAGGCGCAGGGGTCGTCTTGCAGAACTGGTCCTCGATGTTCCACGCGTTGCCGGCGTCGAAAAAAACGACCCCGCGGATGCCGACCTTGTCGATGATCGGAAACTCGAGCTCGAGGTTTTCGTACGCTTGCAGGTTGCCGCCGATGTTGGCGCCGTTCAGGATGGGGGACGCGTTGGGGTCGAGCGATTGCGTGAGCGGCAGGCGCGGGCCAATGCTGCGGAGGTAGAAACCGCGCACGTCCAGGATCCCGCCCAGGAAGTAACGCTGGAAAATGGGAACGCCCTGCGGGTCGGGGCTCGAGATGAGCCCAAACTCCGTGTTGAGCTTGAGGACGAAGCCAGAACCAGGCATGCCGATGCCGCCGCCAAGCGGGTAGTAGAAGCGACCCGTAAAACGGTGCCGCAGATAGTTGAACTCGCTCCCGAAAGCGTTGCTCGCAAGCTCTGTCGACGCCTGAAGGAACATGCCCGAGGTCGGGAAGAGACGATTGTCGCGCGTGTCGTAGGTGATCGTCGGCCGCAGCGAGACGATGCGCCCCGAGTTGAACAGGTTGGCGAGCGGGAGCGACTGAAAGATGCCCGCGAAGCCCGGCGCTGCTCCGAGAAACGTGGTCTGCGGCTGTGTGTCGACCGAGTCCCACTCGAGCGTTCCTGTCAGGCTGAGGCGCAGCCAGGGTTGCACCAGCGGATAACCGAACGTGAGCGAGCCGCCCTCGCTGATGCGAGCAAAGTCGGGAAACACGTAGAGCGTGTCGTAAAGCTCGATGCTCGAGTTCCAGTCCGAGTCCAGAAAGTACGGTTCGAAGAAGCGCAAGGTCACGAGCCGTCGCAGCGCCGAAAGCTGCGCCTGCAGCGCCAGCGCTTGCCCGTTTCCGAACAGATTGGCTTGCTGGATCTGCGCGGTTGCGATGAAGCTTTCGATCGAGCTAAATCCTGCCCCGACCTGGAAGGTGCCGGTCGGCTTTTCGGCGATTTCGATGTTGATGTTGATCTTATCGGGCGCCGAGCCTTGCTCGGTCGACACGTCGACGCGGTCGAAATATCCGAGAGCTGTGATGCGTCGCTTGCTGTTTTCGAGCGCCGTCTCGCTGAAAAGCTGCCCCTCCTGGAGCTCCATTTCGCGCCGGATGACCCGGTCGCGCGTCTTCGTGTTCCCCTTTACCTCGATTCGCTCGATGTGCACCGGCGGCCCGCGCCGAATGGGGACGATGATATCCACGCGCTCGTGATCGGCATCGAGCTGGGTCTCCGGCTCGGCCTCGACGTTGGCGAACCCCGCGTCGCGATAGAGTGTGCGTACGGCCTGCAAATCCTTGATGAGCTCGGCGCGGTTGAAGTAGTCGCCCGATTGCTCGCGGACCATTTCCCTGAGGGCACGCCTCCCGCCGAGGGGCTCCACCTCGTGGCCCTCGTTGTCGCGCTCGTAGACGCGAAGCTGCCGAATCTTGAATCGCGGTCCTTCGTGGATGGTGACAGCGACGTCGATCCCGTCGCGATCCGGCGTGAGCATCACGCGCGGCGTACCGATCTGCACGCTCAGGTAGCCCTTATCGTAATAGAGCGCGCTCAACATGAGCACGTCACGCTCGAAGACGTCCTGCCTGTAGGACCCGCCGGAACCGAACGAGAAGAAGCCCCCGTTGCCCGTCTGCATTTGATCGCGTAGTTCCCCGTCGGACACGTGCTCGTTGCCGACGAAGGTGACGCGCCGGACCGTTACGGGCTGATGCTCGGTGATCTTGAACTTGACGATCACCTCGTTTTCGCGCTGGGCGGCGACCTCGAAATCGACGTCGGCGAGGAAGTAGCCCTTCTCGGCGTAGGCGTCCTTGATCTTCTGCACGCTGCGACGTACCGCCGGCAGGCTCAGGATCGTGTTCGGCTTGATCTCGATGGCCTCGTTGAGCTTGTCGGACTCGATCTCGTCGTTGCCCTCGTACGTGACCTCCTTGATGTTGGGTCGCTCGCGCACGATGAAGCGCAGTGCGACGCCGCGGTCCCTGGTCGTCAGATCGACTTGAATGTCCTCGAAGAAGCCGGAGTCCCAGAGCGCACGCACGTCGCTCGTCAGACTCTCGACGCGAAACTGCGCCGCCGGTTTTTCGCGCAAGTACGAGAGAACGTCTTCGCGCGCAACGCGCCGGTTGCCAACGACGTCGATGGATGCGATGGGCAGCCCCTCGGCTTGCTCGGCGGACGTCGGCGGAAGCACGACGGTCGGCATCGTGGGCGCAGCCGCCTGGGCGTCTGCGGCACCCGCATCGCCCTGCGAAGCCTGTGTCGCGCCTGCGTCGCTGCCGGCCCCCGCGTCCGAAGTCATCGGGGGCAAACCCGCATCGTCGGCCCGCGCCGCCGCCGCGCGCAGCAGCGCGAGAAGCACTGCGGCCAGGACGACGAGGAAGCGGGTTCGCATCGGGGTTGCGCATGCGAGCGGCAGCGCGCTCGGAAAGCGCAAGACGGCGCTGTCTCGTTCGTTTGCCGCCCGCTTCCCTTTTGCAAAGGGCGTGCGGGCGACCGCTTCGCTCGAGCAAGCGGACTACCGCAATGCCGTGGCTTAGGTCAACCGCGCTGGAGGCGGCCCCGGCGCCCCGACGGCCCCGCGGCCCCACACGAGGGCGGCGAGGGCGAAGAACAGGGGACCCGCCATCATCGCCCACGCCATCGGTGCGTAATCCGCTGCCAATCCGATGAGCAGCGGCGACCAAAGATCCCCGAATAAGTGGATTGCGAAAATGAGGAGCGCCATTGCGGTCGCCCGCAGCTCGACGGGGACGCTGCGCAGGGTCGCAACGTTCACCGGGCCGGCGGACAAGAAGAGGGCGATCTCGCACGGTATGAGGACGATGAAGAAGGTGCGCGCCTCGCCTGCCGCGATGGCCGCCGCCGCGAGCGGGGCACCCAGTCCCACCCCGAGCGCGCACACGGCCAGGTTGGCACGCGTGGCAATTGCGTCGGCCGCGTTCGCGTCGAGCGGGTCCGCGTCCCGACGGCCGGCCTGCCGGCGCACGTTTCGATCGGCCAGCCAGCCGCCGACCATGGTTCCGATGAAGCCCCCCACGACCGTGAGCAGGCCGAAGGTGACGCTCGCTCGCCCTGCCTCCAAGCCGTAGCGAGCATTCAAGTACTTGGGCGCCCAGTATCCGAATCCGCCGATGGCGAAGGTATATGCGCAGCACCCGAGGACCGTCTGCCTGTAACCTCGGATACGGAGCAGCGAGCGCGCCGAGGAAAACAGGGCGGCGCTCGCGCCGGATGAGTGCCTCCGCACCGGCTCGGCGATGAGGAGGCACAACAATGCCAAGACGAGGCCCGGACCCCCCGCCACGAAGAAGGCCGCGCGCCAGCCTTGGTTGTGCTCGACTGCGCCTCCCACGACGTACCCGAGCGCAGATCCGATGGGCATCGCTGCCGAGAAGGTCGCCATCCATCGGGCCCGCTGCTCGGGCGTGGCGATATCGTCGATGAGGGTCGGTGCGATCGTCGAATAGCTCGCCTCCCCCACGCCGACAGCGGCGCGCGCCGCCGCGAGCGCCATCGTGCCGTGCACCAGACCCGACGCGAACGTGGCCACGCTCCAGACAGAGACCCCGACCATCATGAGGCGCTTGCGTCCGCCGACGCCGGCGCGATCGCTGAGGGCGCCGAAAATTGGGCTCGTGGCGAAGTACCCGATAAGGAAGATCGTGGCGAGCGATCCGCCCATGAAATTCGACAATTGGAGGTCTTTTTGAACCTTTGGGAGCACCGCGGCCATGACGTAGCGGTCGATGTAATTGAGGAGGTTCAGCCCGGTCAGCAAGGCCAGGACAATTTTGGGATTTCGGATGATGCCGGGCCCGATTTCATTCGCTCCCGTTGCCGCGTCCGCCGTCACGGGCGCGACCATACCAGGGCGCAGCGTGCTTGACACCCGTTCACCCAAGCCGCTAGCCGTTGCCAAGGCCCCCATGTCCAGAAAGGCTGAGACCGCCGCCGAGGCGCCGCCGCGCGACCCGCCCAAACGCCGAGCCACTGCCGAATCCATGGCCGCTCGGCAGCGGGAGATCTCGGTCAGCGAGTTTTTCACCAAGAACCGGCACCTGCTCGGTTTCGACAATCCGGCCAAGGCGCTTCTCACAACGGTCAAGGAAGCGGTCGACAACTCGCTAGACGCATGCGAGGAAGCCGGCATCCTGCCGGATCTCCATGTGGAGATTCGCGAGGTTGCTTCTCCTGCCAGCAGGCCGGCCGGCGAATTGGAGAAGCCGGTCGGCCCCGGCGCAGCGTCGCGCTTCCGGGTCATCGTCGAAGACAACGGACCTGGGGTGGTCAAACCGCAGATCCCGAAGATTTTCGCCAAGCTCCTTTACGGGTCGAAGTTCCATCGCCTGAAGCAATCGCGCGGACAGCAAGGCATCGGAATCAGCGCCGCGGGCCTGTACGGCCAACTGACCACGGGAAAGCCGGTCGTCATCACCAGCAAGACGGGGAAGGGGAGACCGGCGTTCGAGATTCATCTGCGCATCGACACGAAGCGCAACCAGCCCGACGTCGTGAAGGACGAAACCGTCGATTGGGACAAGGACCACGGTACGCGCGTCGAAATCGAGCTCGTGGCTGCGTATCGAGGCGGCCGTACCGGCGTGCAGGAGTACTTGGAGCAAACGGTCGTCGCCAACCCGCACCTCGCGTTGACGTACGTGTCGCCCAAAGGCGAGCGTCTCGACTTTCCGAGGGTGAGCGCCGAGCTGCCCCGCGAGGCGCACGAAATCAAGCCGCACCCACACGGCGTCGAGCTCGGAATGCTGCACATGATGCTGCAGGATTCGGAGGGCAAGACCGTCAAGCAAGTCCTGGTCGACGACTTTTCGCGGGTGTCTCCGGCTGTGGCGCAGCAGGTGTGCGTGCTGGCCAAGGTCAACCCGCGGACGCCCGCCGAGCGCATTCACGGCGAGGAGCTCGAGCGGCTCCACAAGGCACTCGGCGAAGTGAAAATCATGGCGCCCGCCGCAACGGCCGTGGTCCCCATCGGCGAGGAGCTCCTGATCGAAGGGCTCAAGCGGCGCTTCTCGCGCGCGGACTTTTACATTTCCACGACTCGTCCCCCGGCCGTGTACCGGGGCAACCCGTTCGTCGTCGAAGTGGGGCTGGCTTACGGTGGCGAGCTTCCGGCGGAGGAGCCGGCGGAGATCATGCGTTTCGCCAACCGCGTGCCACTCCAGTACCAGCCCAAGGCGTGCGCGATCAGCGAGAGCGTGTACCAGACCAACTGGCGCGGCTACGAACTACAGCAGCCCAAGGGCGGACTGCCTGTCGCGCCGATGGTCATCGTGGTGCACCTGGCGAGCGTGTGGGTGCCATTCACGAGCGAGGCGAAGGAAGCGGTGGCCCACTACGACGAGCTCCTTCGGGAGATGAAGCTTGCGATTCAGGAGTGCGGGCGCAAGCTGGCGGCGCACCTGCGGGCGCGCGCGCATGCGCAGCGCGAAGAAATGCGGCGCAGTCTGTTCGAGAAGTACATCCCTGAGGTCGCGGGTGCGCTGTCGGAGATTTTGGGAGTGCCCAAGGAGACGACGGAAAAACCGTTCTACAAGGCGATGCCCAAATTCGTGCAGGTCGCGGACGACGCGCAGCCAGCGAAGGAAAAAATCGCCAAGCCCGACAGCGGCGCCCTGTCCGCCGAAGAGAGCAGGCCGTCCATGCAGGCCATGACCCCGACGAGGAAGCCGTCCAAGGCGATGAAGGGGAAGGGAAAGCGCGGGGGCGGCAAAAAGGGGGGAGAGCAGCTAACGCTCTTGTAAGTGGAGCAAATCATGGCCACCAAAGCCACCAAAGGGAAAGCCAAGAAGACCGATCGCGACGCGGCGACGCTCTCGAAGATCGAGCGACTCGCGCGCGGCGTATTGGGGCAGGTTAGCAAAGGCAACAACCCCGCCGTGGACATCCGCACGCGGACTCTCTCCAATATCTCCTTCAACAACAAGAAACGAATCATCGAGCTCGGCGACAAGATGCAGTCCCGAGAGTTCTTCAACGCGGCGATGGCTCGAAAGTTCATGCAGACGCTCCTCGTGGCGAGCGGTTGCAAGACGCTGCTCGACGAGGGAAAGACGATCAGCATCCGTCAGATGTTCTACATGACCAAGCACACCCTCCGCGGCTCGAACGAGAACACCTTCGAGGACCAGAGCGAGAGCGACCCGATCATCGAAGACCTGGAAGTGGGCATCGACGCGTTGCGCGAAGAGCTGCACCTTTTCGCCAATCGCCGCGGGCTCGTCGTGGGCAAGCTGACGGTCAATGACGCAGGCGACACGATCGACCTAGCGCGAATGGGTCGAGGAGGTTGGGGAATTCCGAGTATTTGTGAGGAAGACCACCTGAAGTTCGTGAAGAACTCGGCGGAGTTCATTCTGCTCGTCGAGAAGCAAGCCGTTTGGCATCGCCTCAACGAGGACCGTTTCTGGGAAAAGCACAATTGCATCCTGATGACGAGCGAGGGCCAGGCGGCACGCGGCGCGCGCAGGCTCCTCCAGCGAATGTCGACCGAGCTGAAGCTGCCGATTTACGTGCTCGTCGACAATGACCCGTGGGGTCTTTACATCTACTCGGTGCTCAAGCAGGGCAGCATCAACTTGGCTTACGAGTCGATGCGCATGGCGGTGCCGAACGTTCGTTTTTTGGGCATGAGCGCATTCGACTACAAGAAGTTTGCGATGCCCAAGGCCGCCGAGATCAAGCTCACGAAGGAGGACGTCACGCGCGCCGAGCAGATGAAGGCGTATCCCTGGTTCAAAGATGCAAAGTGGCAGCGCGAAATCCAGGGCACCATCGACCACGGGTTCAAGATGGAGGTCGACGCTCTGCTCACGAAGAGCATCTCGTTCATCACCGAGCAGTACATCCCGAAGAAGCTCAAGGACCGGGACTACTTACAGTGACTGCGCTGGGCTCCTGTCGTGCGGTCCGAATATGATCGAAGACCTCGATCGCCAACACCAGGCGCCACTCGGGCGCACCGAAGTGCTGGCTGATACCGGCGCCCGCGCCGAGCTTGAGTCGAAGCTGCGGTCCGGTGTCGGCTGTGTCCTCGAGGCGCCCCGTCAGCAGCGCCTCGAGTGCGGTGCGGGTCGTGGCAAGAAAGGACCGGAACGCGGTCGCGCCGTACGCCTCGGGTCCGACGATGACATTCAGCTTGCTGCCAGGACGAATGGGCATCTTCGCGCCGGCGGCGGCTCCGAAGAGAAGCTCACTCCCCTCGGGGCTTCCTGGCACTGGTGAATCGTCGAGCGGCCGGATGTGTACCCCCAACTGCGCTGCATACGTGAAGCGCGAGACGTCACCCGCGGCGAGAGCCCTGAGCATTGCGCGGAAAGTGCCGTCGGTATCGTAGTCCTGATGTCGAACCGCGCCGTCGACGTTACGCGTGCCCTTCGGCGCGAAGAGTTGTGCGCTTGCACCGAGACGAAAGCGGGTGTCGGCATCCCCGAGCAGGCGGCCATCGACACCGATACGAGCATCCGAGAGGGTGTCGGGATTCGAGCCGAGGTCCACGGACGGGCCGTGGAACTCGTACGCACCGACCGTGGTTGTGCTCGGTCCTTGTGTCGTGAGAGGCATGCTTAGGTTGAGCGACAGTCGCCAGCGGTCGTAGGTCGCCGCAACGCCGAAGTCGGCGAACGCTTGGTCGGTGACCACCGCAACGTGCTGTGACCCGTCCGTGACGCGCAGGGGGTTTCTGGCATATCCGACATTCAGTGCCATCGCGCCTCCCGGACCACCACGCGTCTCGAGAGCGTCCATGACGAACCAACCACCACCGGGGGCCGAGGGGTAAAAGCGCTCCAACGCAAACCCTTCAGGCACTTGAGGGGATTGTTGCGCCTCCGACGGCGTTCCGAACGTGCTCGTGGACAGCAGCACGAGCGCGAAGGCAACCGCACGATGTGCCTCAGAACTCGGCATGAACCCTCCCGCTCACAATATCGACCGGGCCGCGGTCCGCGTTGAACCCTGGATTCCACATGCGCTGGTAATCGGCCGTCAGCCAGATCGCCTTGAGAAAGTTCACACTGTAAAAGAGCTCGATGATGGTCTCCGGGGCCTGTCGTAGCCCACCATCTCCGATAAAGCCGTCGACCCCTCCCATCCTCAAGTAATCGGCGTGCTCCTTCGAGATCCAGGCCATGCCGTAGCCAAGTCCCGCCAAATCGAAAGGGCGGTGCCAGAGGGAGCCTTTGCCAACGGCCCCGTAGGTAAACGAGCGGTCGGCCGGATCGAAGGCGTCGACCTCCGTTTGACCATCGGAATACATTCCTCTGAGAAAGACGCCGATGTTGGGAGCGACGTATTGTTCGAGATTGATCCCGACTCCCACCTTCGTGTTCAGGCGGCGCACCCAGTAGACGTCGGGGGCCGTGAAATTCCCGGAGCCGTAACCCACAGGAGGGGGCGGAGCAGCAGCCGCGTTTTTGTGGGTTGGGTCGGCTTGGTAGGCGGCAATCGCCTCGTCGAAGCGGCCCGTCACCTCCTGGTTTCGATAAGCGAGGATCCGCACCGCGCCCGGCTGCCCCAGCAGCTCGTGATCGTGTTCGAGCTCGAGCTCGTCGCCGTAGTGCTTGTCGATTTGGAAATCGAGCTGCAAGACGTTCGGATAGAGCGGCGGTGCCATCCGCCCCACCCTTAGCGCCCAGTCATCCCAATAAGCCTCGACGGCCGCGCCCCATGAATAACCCCGTGCGTCCGCCGCGAAGTCCCACGCTGCGTGGGTCATGAAAGCCATGTTGAGGAATGATTGACGCGGATCCCACGTGACGTTGTTCCTGTCGAAGACATCGAGAACGGTGAAGTTGCCCGCCGTCACGACCAGGCGTCTCGCGTCGACGACCGTCGCGAGTTGCAGCGGGTCCGAAGTCTTTTCGACCCGCGAGCCGCCAATCCCGATGGTCTGCCGCAGATAGAAGCGAGATCGATAAATCTGCGGCGTTTCCGATCCTTGCTTCTGCAGTTCGAAGTTCTGGATGGCGCTGCCGATGCCGTGAAGCCCCGAGAGCGGTCGCTCCGCGATGACCTCCGGCGCCAGGTAAGCCTCGCCACCCCGCCACAGTCGCAAGCCGAAAAAGAGGGTGAACGTGCCCGTGAAACTCCGCTCCGCATCGGGTACCAGCGAATTCACGCTGCCGTTCGTGTTCGTGTACGGCGCGTAAAAAGGTAGCTTCCAGCTCGATATGTACGTGAACTGCCCATAGGCATTCCAGCTCTCGTCGTAGAGGTCATGCAGCCGGTGCTGCGTGAGGAGGTTCATGAAGTCGAAGGCGACGTCCTCATGTCGCGCGGGTGGCGCTGCCTGTGCCCTCGCGCCGGCCGAGGCGAACACAATGCAAGCGGCCGAGCAGACGGCGACTGGGCGCGCGAGCGACCGGATGAGCGACCGGGTATAGAACAGCGGGCGATCGACCGATGAGTGCAAGACCGATCCGTCAGTGTCCGCCGGTGTCACCGATCAAGCTCGTGGTGCAGCTCTCCGCGTCGTAGCTGAACGCCGCAAAGGCGCCCGGAAAGATGTTCTGGTTGAAGACGCGCTGGACGATGAAGTCGGCTTGGTCCTGGGTCAGAGGGCTCCCAGCGGCGCAGTTTCCAATGAACGTCGTATCGTTCACTCGGATGTGGAGCGTATCGTTGAGGTGCACTTCGAACCCGGTTCGCGACTGCATCAGCACGAACGAGGTTGGAGTCGTGGGACTCGCGTCCGGATCCCATCCGGGCGCCAGGAGGACGTACGCTACGTTTGCCGAGGCAGGGACGGTGCTCTGCGCTTCCGAAACGGAGCCGGGCAGAAGCGGTTGCTGGAAGGACGCTGCTTGCCAGTGCGCGCGGAAGACGACTAGGGGCGTGGCGCCCGACTGCGGATACGCGTTCTCGAGGACGACGTTGGTTTGCGGCTGCGGATCGCATCCCGCGAGCAGCGAGAGGCACATCGAGAGGACCGCCGCTGTTCGGAGGCTGAGCACCTGGCTAAGAATGCTTGTACTCGACGTCGGCTGCCCACTTTCGCACCATGCAGATCGACCTCGGCGCATACGTCCGGCTGAGTGGTGACGAGCCCGTGGCCACGCCGTTCGTCGGACTTCTGTCCGGCGCTAACCATCCGTAACTACGCATAAATCAGATGTAAAATAAACAAACGATAAGGATGTCATAAGTGAGGTATTAGGATGCCCTAGGTAGCAAGCCCGATGCTCCGGCCCGAGCCGTCGACGTCCCCCGAGAGCGGTCACTCAGCCGCCGTGCTCAAGCCCCGGTTGAGCACGCCGCCCGGCCTGGCGGCGCCCGA
>Ga0210409_10003737_pt1 | contig 16762 bp, 18 predicted proteins | sample IncBWH17MmetaG_FD_161649 | JGI IMG/M metagenome (GOLD analysis project Ga0210409, IMG submission 161649) | Forest soil microbial communities from Barre Woods Harvard Forest LTER site, Petersham, Massachusetts, United States - Inc-BW-H-17-M | ecosystem: Environmental > Terrestrial > Soil >...
GTGGAGACCGATCATGGCGTCGAGTCGTATCCTGAGACAGATACATGGTAATCCTCCGCTTCGAAGCATCTTCGTCTCGATCTTCGCCATGTTCATTCTCTTTGTCGGGATTGCCGGAACCTCAGCTGGGGTCTTTGGATGGGACGGACGTTTCGCGCTCGCCTTTGTCATCATATCAGCCGCTGCTCTGGCCTTAGTCAACAGTTACACGCAGGGGCAAAAGACACTGAAGCTACAGGCAGACCTCCTCGCAGCACGAGTCGAAGGAAGACAAGAGTTCCTGTCGGTACTAAGGAAGATTCAGACCTTCGGACTCACCGACATCGTCAAAACTGAAAGGAGAGGATTCAGGCGCCACTTTTCAGGCAGACCAAGCCTGACTGAGAGAATACACAATCTAGAACTGTTCAACGAGGGCTGAAACAAACATCGCCATTGATTCTGTTCCGCCAAAGGGTCCATGATAGAGTCAGAAAAGCCTAAGTAAGCGTATACACACACATATGTGTGTATAGCGATGGGCACCCGAAACATATCCATCTCCGACGAGGCGTATTCGAAACTGGCCGCCATGAAAGGACCAAAGGAAAGCTTCACGGACGTGATAAACCGGCTGGCTGGCAAGAAATCAGTCCTCGACCTCGCCGGGGTCCTATCCCCTAAAGAAGCAACGGACTTCCGCTCTAATGTTCGATTAATCAGGTCACAAAGCAAGGATAGGCTTGCTGCGACTACGCGCAGGATTCGTGGCTCTTGATCGCCGATACAACTTTCATCATCGACATAATGGCCAAGGACCCAGCGGCAATAAAGAAGGCCCTAACATTGGAGGAGACAGGCGTAAGCATCGCTATTGGGACGCCAACGCTCTTCGAACTCTTCGCGGGTGTGGCTCAGAGTAGAAAACCGGAAGAGGAGAAGTCAAAGATCATCACCACGCTTTCGTCAATCTCGCAGCTGAGCCTAGACTCTCCATCTGCAAGCGCTGGAGGACTGATCTATGGAGAAAAGATAAGAGCTGGACGGACAATCGACCCTGAAGACGCTATGATCGCGGGAATCGCGAAAGTCAACGCGGAGAAGGTCTTGACCCGAAACACAAAGCACTTTTCAGACATAGAGGGCGTTAGTATCGAGAACTACTAGGAAAAGGGCTCACAAGACTCTCACAGTCTCTGAAGAAGCATACAATGCGCTCGCACGAGTAAAGTCCAAAGACGAATCTTTCACCCATGTCATTCTAAGGCTAGCGCAGAACAGTATTCCCGATCCAATTCAGCTCGCACTCTTTTCCAAGAAGTTTGCATTTCTCGATCCTGAAGAGATAGAGAAGACGAGTCTCAGGGAACAGGCATGGGCCGGTAAGAGTCCTTCCTGACAAATCCTCTGGGGGACCCCGACCGGCTACTCGGCTTGTTCCCAGTGATGGTTGTCCGTCAATTCGTCTGATTGTTCGAGAAACTCTTCCGGCTGAGTCTTGTCCAGAAGATGACCAGCCCTCTTCTTCGTCTCAAGATAGAACTTGTCGTACTTGTTCGGCGGGACGACGACTGGGATGCGCCCGGTTATCCTGATCCCGTGTAGCTGAAGATCTTTGATCTTGGCAGGGTTGTTGGTCATGAGTTTGATGGATTTGACGTGGAGAGATCTTAGCATGTGCGCTGCTAGATCATAGTCGCGCTCGTCCCGCTTGAACCCAAGCAGTTCGTTCGCCTTGAACGTGTCGTATCCCTCATCCTGCAACTGGTACGCTTTGATCTTATTGATGAAACCGATACCCCGACCCTCCTGCCTCATGTACAACACTATCCCACGATCCATCTTCGAAATCTGCCGCATCGACTCCTGAAGCTGATCACGACAGTCACACCTTAGAGACCCGAGAGTATCACCGGTCAAACACTCAGAGTGCAACCTAACCGGGACCTCCTCCTTCTCGAAAATATCCCCATGAATCAGCGCAGCATGCTCCTTACGGTCGAAGTTGTTCCAGAACGCAACCACCTGGAACTCCCCAAACATGTCCGGAAGCTCCGCAATGGCCATAACCTTGACACAGATCTCAGGAGCCTCCGCACAGGCATGATCCCGATTCTCACTCAGGAGCTGCTGGACGATCGGCTTCGGTAACCCCATTATGTTCATTCGGCCGTCAGACTGCTGATAGGTTAACCTTTTCCTGACCGAGCCTCTACCGATAGAGAGACTCCGGCCTCCTAGAAGATGGCCTATTCTGGGCTCTGTCTCGACTTGTATCAAAAGAGATAATCACCCGGACCCTGAGACTGCCGAACTGCGAGAAGGAAGGATTGCCCGGTAGACTCTCGAAGATCATTCATCATCCCCTCTCTCCATTCACCAAGAGAGCATTCTACGCAATCGTAGTCCTCGCCATTGTGATGGCCGTAGGCACTTTCGGTCTCATGCTCATTGAAGGATGGGCTTTTGTCCCCTCATTCTATTTCATGGCGCTCCTCGCGACAGCAGAAGGGCCAGCAGCTACACCGGCAACGGACGTGGGAAAGATCTTCGCAGCGATAATGGCCTTCTTCTCGATCGGAGCAGCCATATCAGCCATAACCTTCACGTTCGGCCCATTATTCGGGTCCGCCCTCAAAGAGGGAGTTCGCTATCTTGAGAAGGAAGAAGAGAGACTCAAAGACGAGCTAAAACGTAAGGACCCTGATGCGAAGACTCATTCCTGCTGATCGTTTCTGTAATTACTTCTTCATGAACGGCATTCCCTTCATCATCGGGCCCCGCCGTTTCATCTGCTTCATCATCTTACGCATCGAGAAATACTGATTTACCAATTCCCGGACTTCCTTTTCAGACCTGCCTGACCCGTGTGCGATTCTTTTCGCTCTCGAACTGTCGACTAATCGTGGTTCGTCTACTTCTTTCGGCGTCATCGACTGAATAATGACCCGCCATGCCGTCATCTTCTCCTCCGCGACTCCCAGCTGTTCCTCTGGCAAGTTTCCTGCTCCCGGGATCATCTGCAACACCTTCCGAAGTGGACCCATCTTCCGCAGATTTTCCATCTGATCGAACATGTCTTTGAGACTGAACCGTCCCTCCATGAACTGACGAACTTTAGCCTCAGGAACTTTGACCTCGGCCTCCTTCACCTTCTCAAGGAGAGCATTCAGATCTCCCATGCCCAATAGTCGACCCGCAAAGTCTGTCGGGACGAAGAGTTCCAGATCCTCGACCCGCTCTCCGGATCCAATGAATTTCACTTTCGAGCCGGTTGCTACTACTGCGGAGAGAGCGCCTCCTCCCTTGGCCGACCCGTCCATCTTGGTCAGCAAAACAGAGCCTATCGGAGTTGCTTCGTGGAACGCCTTGGCTTGATGAATGGCCTGTTGACCTATTGTCGCGTCAATCGCTAGTACTATTTCGTCTGGCTTGACCGCCGACGCGATGCGCTTCATCTCATCCATTAGATCCTTCTCGTTACGGTGGCGCCCGGCTGTGTCGATGATTACAAGATCGGATTGTTCCTTCTTGAAATGCTCAAGGCCATGTTTCGCGATGTCTTCTGGCTTCTTCTTTCCAGGTTCCCCGTAGACAGGAATCTCTGCCTTGGTCGCTAGTTGCAACAGTTGATCGTATGCACCGGGTCTGTAGGTGTCAGCGCAGACGATTCCTACTCGTAGGCCCCTCTTGGCGAAGAAACGTGCGAGTTTTACCGAGCTGGTGGTCTTGCCGGTTCCTTGGATTCCGACCAGCATTAGCTTTCGGAACGTGCCCGGCTGGACCTCGACCTTAGCGGGGTCCTGACCCACAAATTTGGCCATCTCCTCATAGAGCACTTTGACAACGTGTTCTCGACGGTTGATTCCAGGCGGAAGCTTTTCTTTGATCGAACGTTCCTCTACGGCTTTGGATAGTTGGAGGACTAGTTCGACGTTAACATCTGCTTGTAAAAGGGTCCTTTGAAGATCCTTCACTAGCTCCTTGATCGCCCGCTCGTCGACATTGGGCATCCGGAGCATCTTCCGGACCGCATCGGTGAGGGATCGCCCTACCGCTTCCATCCTAAGCTACTAGACGTCGAGCGCGCTTCTTAACCCTGTCCAGAACAGCACCAATAATCAACGGCAGACAGATGGTCGCGTCACCGTAAACGTCGACGAACTTTCCGCCCTTCCTTATTTTCCGCCAGCTTATCGACTCCGCCAGGGGGGCTCCGCTCAGCCCGCCCGGCTCGGGACGGTCTGATGTAATCTGGACAGCCCTGTCTACTCCTTCACGGAGAACGCTCGCGAGGAGGGTGTGATGTTTGGGGACGCCGCCACCTAGGATTAGCACTCCTATCTTGTCGGCGTCCATTGCCATGTTCACCATCTTCGTCACGTCACTGAACGGGTTCAGTTGTAACGGTTCGGTCTGTGCAAAGCTCCAGAGGCTCAGTCCAAGAATCGAGTCTAGCAGGCCTGGCGAGAACACCTTCACGTTTCTTAGGGCCGCCTTGTGGAGGATAGAGTCTTGATCCTTGAGCATCCCACCGAGCTTGAATAACAATTCAGAGAAAGCGATATTTCGACGTTCCTCAACCGGAATCTTGCGCAAGAATCTTCTGACTGTCTTGTCGAGCTTCTCGAAAGATGACTCTTTGACGAAAATGTCTGCAATCCGGCTGTAACCGCGCTGGATCAGCTTTCTATCATCAACTTGGAAACTGCCCTGGTAGTGATGCAGTCCAAGACTCTCAATCACGTCGTGAGTCAAATTTGCGCCCGTCGTTACAATTGCATCTAGGAAGCCTCGATCAATCAGGTCCCCGAATAGCAGTCGGAAACCCGCGGGCACCATGGGACCTGCAATTGTCAGGAAATTCGTGAAGGAGCGATCACGAAACATCTCCGAAACAACATCAACGGCCTCGCCTATCCGCCCTGCTCCGAGCACATGGGTTCCTTTCATCTCACGGGCTAGAGCATCCAGAGTCATCCCTGGACGCAGTCTGAGATGCTTAACGGTAGCAGGTTCTCGCGCGGAGAAGGGGTGTCAGCCCTTTCTGCGAACGATCATCTTACGCCCAAGAACGTCCCAATACTCGACCTCGACCCCTGCGGCCAGGGAGGCCGTGAGTTCGGCATCCTCAGGCGTGGGACTCTCGAAAGTGGCGTAGTTCTCCATGTCCATCATCTGGACAGTATTCCCGGAGATGGAAATAATCTGAGCAGTCCTCTTATCGATCATTGGAACCTCCGTTCTGCCATCCACCGGACTCAGAAGCGTCTTTTTCTGACCGGTGAAGATGCTTATTGCAGTGATCCGAGCCTTCGCCGATCCGTGCTTGCCTGGCTTCGACTTTTCAAAGTCGACAATGCGGCAGGGCTCGCCGTCAATGATCACGTATTGGCCGATCTTTAGTTCGCCGACATAGACAGGCTTGCTCATGAAATTCTGGCTCGAAAACTAATCGCCTAAGAGTCCATCTAAAAGACTTCCCGCGAAAGAGAGGATAGGCGAATTCTTTTCAATCGATCAGATCACGTGGGATTGAGATAAACGGAACTCTCATGACTAAGCTAGTCGGGATCCTGGCCAAGAAGGAGTCAAAGGAAGCTTTGGCTACGGCTCGGAAGACTTTCCGAGTCATAACCGAATCAGGACTGACACCAGTCCCCGAAGCAGATCTCTCCCGGACCGCGAATCTCGCGGGCGGCAGACCCCTCAACCGGATGAAAGTCGATCTCTTGATCACTCTGGGCGGCGACGGCACGGTGTTGAAGGCGATTCAAGAGATGCCTAATCCTCAGACTCCAATACTAGCGGTAAACCTCGGCCGCAGAGGATACCTTACTGAAATCGAACCGGAGGATCTCGAAAAATCATTTACCAAGTGGCTCAGGCAGGATTTTCAGATGGAGGCGCAATGGTGCGTTTCCGTCTCCCAGAAAAATCACCAGATCGGAAACTGCTTGAACGAGGCTCTCCTCTTGCCGACGGTTCCCGACAAGATGCTGAACTTTGACGTCTCTCAAAGCGGAAAACGGATTATCAAGGCGAGGGCTGACGGATTCATGGTCGCCACTCCGACAGGCTCAACAGCTCACTCGTTCTCGGCAGGGGGACCTGTTCTAGAGACATCCCTCGATGTATTCGCTCTCACTCTCATCGCCCCCCTCCAACCTGTCAAGTCGATAGTAGTCCCAGCAGACAAGAAAATCAGAGTGAGCCTAGAGGAACCGGGACCTACAGCGACCCTTGTCATGGATGGAAATCCTGTGAAAGAAATACGGCACGGACAACCTCTTGAGATGAAGAAGTCGTCTGTTAGCGCGCGGTTTGTCCGTTTCGGAGATACTTTTCTCCAGCGCGGTCTCAGAAGGCTTGCCTCAGAGAGGGAGAATGTTTGACAGTGCTGGTCCTTGACACATCCGCCTTCATAATGGGCTTCAACCCTTCAAAGACAAGCGAAGCCTACTCCGTTAGAGCTGTGGAAGAAGAACTGTCCGCAGGGACTATGCCTCAACTTCGATTTCGAATGTTCAGCGAGAAAGGCGACCTGAAAGTTCAGACTCCCTCAGCGAGGGCTCAAGCAATGGTAGAGGACACAAGTTCCAAGGCGGGAGAATCAGGATACTTGTCAAAAGCCGATCGAGAAGTATTGGCACTGGCTCTGGATCTGAAACTTGACGGCCACGAACCTGTGATCGTCAGCGACGACTATGCCATTCAAAATCTCGCCGAACACCTCCAGATAGGCCACAGTTCTCTTGCAAACTTTGGAATAGTTCATCGCTTTGACTGGATCATGTACTGTCCCGCTTGCCACAGACGTTACAGGCCTCCGGAAAAGAAATGCCTGGTCTGTGGGACGGACTTGAGGAGAAAGGTACTTTCTAAGAAGAAGGCAACTCGACGTTAGTCATACTGCTAATTTCTTCAGTTGATCGATTACACGTTCTCGAATCTTGTCCGGGGTGGGCAGAGGACTAGTTAGGCGCCCACTTTCCAACAATTTGACCAGCAAGGGTCTCGTCTTGTTTCCGCAATTAGTGCAGGATGGAGCGGGAACTCCGTCGAGGAGAACATAGTCCAGAAGACACTTGTCGCATCTCCAGACCTCCTTCCTTCCACCTAGCTTTCCTCGCTTCGCAACAGACTTTCCTTCTTTTTCGACGATGTCCATGGCGAAATCTATGCTGGGAGCATTGCTAACTGATGTGCCCACTCCGAAGCCGTCGGCTCCAGTAGAGGATAGCGCCCTGACAGATTCATCGTCGAGTCCTCCCGAAACGAAGATCTTAACGTCCTTGAACCCTCTCGAGTCCAGCTCCCAACGAACTTCCCTGATAATCTCCGAAAAGCTGCCTCTTCGAGAACTAGGTGTGTCCAACCGTACCCCGTACAATGCCTTCCCCAAAGCTTCAGCGGCCATTATTGCTTCCGTTTTCTCGTCACAATACGTGTCCACTAACGCGATTCTTGGTACTTCTTTCGGCATGTATTTGTCGAAGCTCTTCCATGCGCGGACTTGGTCGCCGATTGCTATAATGAGAGAATGGGGCATTGTGCCGGTTGCACTCTTGCCCAACAGCTTTGCTCCTATCATGCTGGAGACAGCATCGAATCCTCCAATGAAACATGCTCGGTCAATCATTGGGGCGAGAGCAGGATGAGCGCGGCGGATTCCAAACGAGAAAATGGTCTTCGTGCCTGCGGCTTTGCGGACTCTGCTTGCCATTGTTGCTATGCCGGATGCCTGGCAGAGAAGGCCGAGTAGAGGAGTCTCGTAGAGACAAAAATCTAGGTATCGGCCCTCGATGATCATGACTGGTTCGCGGACGCCTGAAGAGTCGGCGGGGCGAAAGAGTGTGCCTTCTGGAAAAGATCTTACTCGAATGTTGAGTCCTTCCAGGAGGTGTGAAGCTTCCTCGACGCCTGCAAGTATTCCATATTCCCAGTTCTTGGGAAGAGAGCCCGTAGTGATCTCGGCTGTTACGTGAATGTCAGAGAGTCCTTCTTTTTCAAGAATCTCCTTAGTCCGCTCAAAGTAGACGTCGCTTGTTTGAGCGGTCTTGATCTCCTCCTCAGTGGCGGTGTGGAACTTTCGCGGGTTCACTCTGATCCTTCTGTGAAAGCTTCCTGCTTCCTAGATATGTTCTATTGCTCAGCCGCGACTCTTGACATTGGATACTTTCGACAAGTTATAACTAGGATAGGCTGCCTAGTTGTCTTGAAGGAAGATATTCTACGAGATCTCTAGAAGAGCTTGCGAAGAAGGCTCTTGAACTCAAAGAACGAGGCATGTCCACTTATGAGATTGCTGACGAACTGAAGGTTCAGGCTGACACTGTCGTCTGGCTTTTGCTGCATGGAAAGGACGGGGTCAAGACTCGTGACGCCTATGATGTCTATGTTAACTGGAATCCTATCGGGTCAAGTGTAAGACGATTGACACTCGTCGGTAGAGCGATGGCTGACATGGTAAGAGAGGCAGTTGAGCAGAATCTAATGGAGGAACCGGAAGTTGTTGCTGGCATCGAGGCTGGCGGTATGGCTCTGGGTCTCATAGTTGCAAGATCGTTGGGCAAACCTGTGGCTTCCGTTAGACCGCAGAGGCTGGGAGAGAAGAAGGTCGCTGGGGCGGTCAACCCGAGTTTCTCTGCAGTGGAGGGCAAGAAGGTCCTGATAGTAGATACCATTCTGCGGATGGGTGAGACTATTCGGGCGGCGATTGAGACTCTCCAGAGTGTAAAGTCTAAGCCGGTAGGTGTGACGGTTCTGGCTAACAAGAGCGGTAAGGATAGTATTGAGGGGGTTCCGGTAAGGTCGTTGATGGAACTGTTGCCGGTTGCTAAGCAGCCGCGCTCCTAGCTTGTCTTACAATAGATATCCACAGTGACAATCAGATTCGATTGTACACAACGGGGTTATATCCTAGGGTAGCACGCTATTGGATAAGTGGATGAGTAACGGCAACTAAGTTCATGCAATCTCTAGACCCGGAAATATACTCCCAGCTACGAAAGATGGCGAAGGACAGAGGCATTACAATGCAAGAACTCATCAGAGCCGTCATTGTCCCAGACTGGATGCGCAAAGCCGGCGCTTCTCACCCGAGCTCAGGAAAAACCGTGAGAAAAGCCGTCCGCAGGCTCAGAAGGACAAGAGCCACCGTGACCGCCTAAGGTCACCGATTACACCCGATCTCTTCTGATTCGCGAATTCTACTTTCAGCCTGGATCCTACGCGGCGTCTCGCGAGAAAACGATACCCCCCAGGGGGATCTAGAATAGTTAACAAGAAAAAGTAAACTAAATTCAGACAGAAGGGGTTCGGGTTGAACCTAGAATCCTACTTCGAGCTATCTTTTCCCGTATACTCGTAGAGTCTGTTCACCCGTTACAGGGTTGTACTCGCCTTCATGCCGAGCCTTGACTGCGTTCAGCCATGCGAGCTTCTTTGATCCGGTCTGGAACGTGTTCTCGCCCACGAACTTATTGTGAGTAGGGCTCTCTCGGATACTCTTACCCTTGAAGTACAAGAGTATGGAATCGCCGTCGCTGGTGGTGTCTATCTGCCGAACTTCGTATTCATTGGTTCCATCTGGCTTCACCAGGGCGTTAATCGTCCCGTAGAGCGTGGCGTTGTATACGCCCTTGCTCTCTCCCTCGAAATTGTCCTCGAGCTTGATGCCTGCCGGCGAGAAGTCTTTGATGGTTCTGGTCGTGTTCTTCGCTTTCGACTCTAAGAGAAGCTCCTCCTTTGCCTCCGCGTACTGAGACTCCATCTTCCTAATTCAAACTCCTGTCAGGTGTGCTTCGCAATTTGGCCTGAACGATATATTAGACCACCGGCCTGCGGCTCGGTTAACTCTTTTAGATTAGTTAGCGGACGACCCAATATCATGACAGAGTTCAGGACCCATGTTCTGCATTGGTTTGCTGCAGTCGGCCTCATCACGCTGGCAATTGTTCCAATTCGCTTGTATGTCCTCTCCGCCAACGACTGGCTCGTGGGTGCGCTCTCGACAATTGCACTCGTGTTCTTCGTCATATACTTCCTCATCGCTTGGCTTTGGAAACCTAAGACCGTCAAGACTTAACCAATCCGACAGAGACTTACCAGAATCCGGGTCCTCCATCGTACTCCGCACGAGCAAAGCCAACATCGCGCTTCGCAGCTTCTCGCTGACGCGCCATAATCCAAGAGACCGGAGAACGGTCTCCCCCATCACCTCCCAAACTCAAATGAGAAAAGCTGCAAAAAATCGCAACTAGCGGCCTAATTATCCCCAAAGAACAACAGATAGTACCGGATCCGAGGCTTCGCCATTAGACCTTCAGCTCCGGTGAACAAAAGAACTGGTATGCAAGAAAACAATTTCCATCCATTACCTTCCCATCGAACAATCAATTTCGCAACCTCATCTCATCTTCGGCATGAACACATTTCCACTGCTTCAACGATCATTTCACAATAGGAAGCTATCCGATGACAGATTAGATCCGAACGAAGAACACTTTGGTGTCCCCTGCGCCTAACGTATATCTACTTAGATGGCTCGATTTGAGGTTACGAAATTGGCAAAGACTCACAAAGCAAAGTCTCGTAGAACAAAATCTTCCCCCAACTGGCAAAATTACATAATTGATATAGGGCTCGCAATGCTTGAAAATGGCACGAAGTACGCAAGCAAGCAACAAGTCCAACAATCGGATCCGTCGTTTGAAGCTAAGCTCGCAGAAATAGCAAGCGAGCACTTTGACTTTTCAAGTTCTGCTTGGAAAATGCTTCGAGAAGATTACGAGCGGGAACACTTTGGAAAACCGTTAGACTGGAAACCGCGTCCCAAAAGTTCCTAATTCGCTGATTTGTTACAAGACCAAAGTCTAGGTCGATCAACCGTGAATGTTACAGAACCTATTATTTACTTCCCAAAAAAAGATGTGACTCTCGGTATCGTGTCAAGCGATGGGTCCGGGAGTCACTTTCCAGAGCGTCTGGACGAATAGTTCGTCCATTTCTCGAGTGTTGAGGTTCCAATTTTTTATTCAGCTATTTTGGCTGTTCACCTCTCAGCTACTATCCCTCACGGGACAAATAGCGTGGGGGACAGCTGATCCAGTAGTATGGTCAGGGTTGAATATGAGAATCACGTATACAACTGAACCATAGTCTGAATAAGTAAACACAGGTGACGTTTCGGACGAGCGTTAGGGCTTGAGAGCTTGGCCCAACTCGGCCTAACCGCGAGGTTCAGTTCCGCAGGTTACCCATACCGAGAAGCGCAATCTTATCTTCTTCCCGAACAGAACTGGACGCTAGAGACTGTTCAGATTGCAAGTAACTTCTCCTCCCAAGAAAGTAACATTCGTCACCCTCCTGGCTGACGAGACGATTCATCCTCGATACGAAGAGGCGCTGAAACACGTTGAGCGTGAATTTGGTAAACATCATCCAATGTTCATCGGCGGACGCCAAGTCCTAGCCGGTAGCGAGTTCGAGGTTCACAGTCCGGTAGATTCGAGCGTTCTTTTGGGGTATTTCCAGAAGGGAACGGCGGAGTTTGCCCGGAAGGCTCTAGAAGCGGCTAACGAACATTTTGCGGCCTGGAGCAGTCGACCTTGGAAAGAACGTGTCCAGCTTATTCGCAAAGCGGCGGATGTTCTAGAGAAACGCCTGTTCCATCTTGCTGCTATGATGACGTACGAGGTTGCGAAGAACCGGTACGAGGCGATTGCTGAGGCTAACGAGGCTGTAGACTTCCTCAACTACTATGCGCGGTTGATGGAGGAGAATGAGGGATATGTCAAATCGATGGAGCGCATTGTTCCCGGTGAGAACAGCAAGAGCGTCCTGCGACCGTACGGAACCTGGGCTGTCATTTCACCATTCAACTTTCCACTGTCGCTAGCGGCCACGATGATCGCTGGAGCTTTAGTTTCTGGTAATACCGTGGTCTTCAAACCGACCAGCGAGGCTCCGTTCACCGCCCTGAAACTGTACGAGGCTCTCGTCGAGGGAGGAATTCCTGCGGGCGTCATCAACTACGTTACGGGTCCAGGTAGCGCTTTCGGGGCTGAGTTTGCAAGCAATCCATTGGTTTCTGGAATAGCGTTTACCGGCTCGAAGGATGTTGGTATGCAGCTCTACAGGGATTTTGTCATGAAGCAATCGTATCCGAAGCCGTTCATTGCCGAAATGGGCAGCAAGAACCCAGCGATTGTCACTTCGAACGCGGATCTTGACAAGGCCGCGGAGGGCGTTGTCAGATCAGCGTTTGGCTATGATGGTCAAAAGTGCAGCGCTACTTCAAGGGTCTATGTCGAGCGTGGCGTGCGGGACGATTTCTTGAAAATTCTAAAATCAAAGGTTGAGAAGATCGCGGTAGTCGGCGATCCACGACAGAAATCCACGTTCGTCGGACCGGTGATTGATGAGACCGCGTTCAAGAAGTATCAGCGCGCGGTTGAGCAGGCGAAGAAGGACGGCAAGATACTGGTTGGCGGGGAGGCTCCGAAGATGGCACTTCCGAAGGGCTACTATGTTACGCCTACCGTTGTTACGGGTCTTCCTCCGGACCATCGCTTGTTGAAGGAGGAGTTGTTTGTGCCGTTTGTGGCCGTTAGCGAGGTCTCGTCTCTCGACGAGGCGCTGGAGAGGGCGAATAAGACAGAGTTTGGATTGACAGCAGGAGTGTTCACGAAGGATCCGCGAGAGCAGGACGAGTTCTTCGAGAAGATACGATTCGGAGTAGTCTACGCAAACCGGAAAGGCGGAGCAACAACCGGCGCATGGCCCGGCGCACAACCGTTCGGCGGATGGAAAGGCAGCGGCGCAACAGGCAAAGGCGCAGGCGGACCCTACTACCTACTACAATTCATGCACGAACAAGCACAAACAATAGTCAAAGACTCGTAGACACCTCACAGCTTCCGGAACTCACGCTTTTTCAAGCATCTAACGGGCATACCCCTACCCCCCTCTCCGAAAAAATTTCGCGAAGGAAGATTCACCTTCCTTGGGGAAACTAGTCCTTCTGTGCGCGTTTGAGCCGGGTTCTTGATCAAATCACAACTGTAGAGGATCGAACAGTTGACTCTATGCCTACTCACGAGGTGTGAAATAGACTAGTTCCGCGCGGCCTAGCCTTCCTTTTCTCGATGACGAGGATTAGTACGACGGCGGTTGTTGCTACTCCCGCGTATCCGATGAAGATGTAGATGAGCCAGGAAGGAAGAGTGAGGATTGGCCAGCGGCCGAGTGCTAGGATGGCGTTGAGCGCTATGATGCTGATCGACGTTGTCTCCGCGTTCTCCAGGGTGCCAGTGTAAGTTCCGGCTGTGTCGTAGCCTGTGTGGAAACCGCCGTCGGGTCCCTGCATCCTAGACAGGCTGTCCACCGCGTTGTAGTCGTAGATGTTTGAGATTTTCTGTCGCGCGTAGATGTAGAGTGCGAGCTTGTATGTCTGATAGATGCCATGTTCTGAGACGGCGCCGTCCTTGTAGGCCTCGTCTACTATCCCGTGGCCATCGTACATGGGGCGGAGACAGTCCATCTCGTTCTGTGCTCCTGTTATGTCCGAATTCCAGTGGTGGGTCAGGGCGGTGTAGACGGTAACGTCTCCGTAGGTGCAGTCTGGGAGGACATTGGTTGAGTTGTGGACTTCCCAGAGAACTGTATAGTTGCCTCCCGCCTTGCTTGGGGCGATACCGTTGAAGAGTCTGCCGATGCTGGAGTTGGCTACAGTGAGGGTGTTTGACGTGTGAAATGGGAGCTCTATCACCTCTCCGAAGAGCGCCGTGTGCATCAGATCGTCGCCTATGCTGCAGCATGGGCCGATGGATCGTGTGATGTTGCTGCTTGTAGATTCGGCTGTCGGATTGTTGCAGTCCTGGAGCGCGTGCCATGCGAGCAGGTTGTCGCTGGCGATGTAGTAGACCCTGCTGTTAGGATTGCTCCTGACAAGACCCAGCACCGGGTTGTAGAGGTTTTCGAGAAACTGGCATGCAGTACCAATCCTCTGCTGGACAAGACTGGTCGACTGTCCCATAACCGGACTGGTTAGACCGCCTAAGATGGCGATGGCAGTGATCAAAATAGCTACAAACTGGGTCCGCACGGGGTTAGCCTGCCGAACAAGGGCCGACAATGACGGGTCTTTGCTCTTTCGCTCATCTCGAATGTATGCCCCCGAACCCCCCATGAAGGGATGTCACAAAGGTAAATTTCATGCGCCGAGTCTCGCCAATATGAAAGAGTCCGGACCCTGAACTAGAAGGCGCGCATTAGCTTCTTACATCTCAACCATGTGCCGACCTCCAGCACTGGTGAAAGGCGGCGACAGAACAACGAACTGACCCAGCATGGTAGTCGGATGAACCGAACAATAGTAAGTGTAAGTGCCGGGCGCAAAGTTGACGGTGAAGGTCAGGGTCGTCGACGGTGGAAAGAGGTTTGAACACACGTCAGCTCCGGGACAGTCAGGAGTCATACCGTTCTTGTCTACGTCCACGAAGAATCTGTGAGGGGCACCGTCTCCGCTCGATAGCTGAATAGTTATCGTGTCTCCCTGAGCTACAGTAATCGTCGGATTGTGTACACTAGTGTTGTTCCAAGCACTAACGAATCCTACCAGGCTGATGCTGGGGGTCGAGGCAGCAAGTACCTTTGGAGGAATGTTGACTGAGACTGCAATGAGTGACGACAGAGATAAGATTGCGAGCAAGAAGACCAAGAACTTGGTACTTGGCATCAGAACCTGCGATTGCGGTCGGATGTTAATAACGCTTTCCAATTTTGAACCTAATTGAGTGTTCACTCTTTGAGGCCGAAGTCCAGTTGGACAGATGCGCTCTCGAGCCGTGTCACCTCATCATTCTGGAGGAAAGCGACGGTCGGGTCCATCTTGGAACACCGGGCACTAGGGCGAATCTGCTAGTCGCTGGCGAGTATCCTGGTTCTAACCGTATTCCAGTCGATTATTACCAATGAATCTGCGGGAGCTAGAGGAACAAAGCGCCCTTGGCGGATTCGAGGTCAGGGCTTATTCAGCGCGGTTTTCCGATTGAGCAGGGCTTCGTTCGGCGTCGGCTCTTTCATCTTCATGAGCGGTGGAGTCGTCGCTGTGATGATCATGGTCATCATCGTGATGACGGTGGTTGTGGTGATGATGATTACCGGGACTGGGCGGAGCGGTTACGGTGAGTGGTTGGCTTGAGGCGTGGCTTGCGGATCCGCTGTTGTCAGTTGCGATTACTGTGATCGTGAAGGTTCCTGTCGTGTTGTATGAGTGAGTGTCTGATCCGGCTGAGGCTGGGAGAATGTCGGAATGGGATCCGTCGCCCCAGTTGACCGTGATTGAGGATAGAATGCCGTCAGGGTCGCTTGCTGTGAAGGATATGCTGACGGTCTGGTTTGTGTTGGCGGGAGTAGGGGAGACGCTCGTGAGCGTGAGCGTTGGTGGTCTGTCGGTCACGGTCTCAGACACTGTCGCGGATCCGTGCCCAGCGCCATTAGTGGCTGTCACGTTGATGGTGAATGCCTGTGACTGGGAATTGCCTGTTGTTAGATAACTGTGGGTGTCGGAGGTTGCTGTCAGGCTGGGGTGGGTGACTGTTCCGTCGCCCCAGTCGATGGATATTCCTGACACTGTTGTGGTGCTGGTGATTGTGAAGTTGAGTGTGACCGTTGTTCCGGTGGAGGCTGGGTTTGGACTAACCTTGGTGATGTCTACGGTTGGTGGGTTGCTGACTGCTTGTACTATGAGGCTGCCGACCATGGTGGGGTGGAAGGTGCAGAAGTAGGCATAGGTACCCGGGGGCAGATCTGCTGTAAAGGTGAATGTCGTGCCAGCGCCTGCGTTGAACACCTTGGAACACGAGTCTCCGCTGGGACAGGAACCAGTCGGATTGGCTCCATCATGATCCCGATCGAGGGCAAACTGGTGATCAATATCTCCACTAGTGAGAATGACGGATACTGTGTCGCCCTGAAGGACGGTTATTACCGGGTTTGTCCCATTCCACCCATTGAGCTGGCCCACCAGGTGAATTGAAATGGTCGAGGACAAAATTGTGGCCGCATTAAAGTGGGAAACGGGATTGTCAGGAAGGGCAAACAGCGACAACAAAAAGAGTGCAATTGCAAGAGAAGCGTATCCTGGCCGCATGTTAAGTTACGACTCCAATCATAGCTTATTTTACTTTGCTATTTCCTCGTTCGGTAATAATCAATGCGAGTCTCACCATTCAGGACCAAGCGAATCTGAACAACTCAGAACAGGTGGCTTAAGCCACCTGCTTGAGTCGGGGGACTTCGAAGAAGGGTGCAAGTGCGGCAAGCTGTCTGTCTTGTGCATGTTCGAGCCCAATTTTGACCTGATGCTTGTTAGTGGAGACAATCAACATCGCCCAAAGCGTTATCCGCAAATGAGCCCTTGCTGAAGCCTTGACCTGAGCTGTCGCCAAAACCACCATTCCAAAGGAAATCCCGGATCCTGGAAGACGAAAAAGAATCAAAGCGCCGGCTCGCATCAAAGCTGGTAGCTGTCCCCCTGTTTGCCGGGCTCGACCATAAGGAGCTGGAGACGATAGCAGAGTCGGGCCGAGAAGTCTCGTTCGAAGCCGGCAAGAAAATCCTACAGCAAGGCGAACGCGGTCTCGCCTTTCTTCTCATCCTAGATGGTAGTGTAGAGGTCAACAAAGACGGTAAGAGACTGGCAAAACTTGGAAAAGGACAGTTCTTCGGAGAAATGACAGTGATCGATGATCAACCTCGCTCCGCCGACGTCGTC
>Ga0210409_10003738_pt1 | contig 16762 bp, 10 predicted proteins | sample IncBWH17MmetaG_FD_161649 | JGI IMG/M metagenome (GOLD analysis project Ga0210409, IMG submission 161649) | Forest soil microbial communities from Barre Woods Harvard Forest LTER site, Petersham, Massachusetts, United States - Inc-BW-H-17-M | ecosystem: Environmental > Terrestrial > Soil >...
CCAACATCTGCTTGTTCGGGGAGGAGGTGACGCCCAACGCCCACGCCCTGGCCCGCGAGTTCGTGCTCCTCGACAACTTCTACGTGGACGCCGAGGTGAGCGCGGATGGCCACGCCTTCTCGATGGGGGCCTACGCCACCGACTTCATCGAGAAGACCTGGCCCATGAACTACGCCCACCGGGGCGGTGCCTACCTGACGGAGGGAGGCAGGGGGCTACGCAACGCCTACGGCAATGTCGCCGCCCCCCCCCGGGGTTACCTCTGGGACGCGGCCCGGCGGGCGGGGGTGAGCGTCCGCAGCTACGGCGAGTTCGCGCACCGGGGAGACGAATCGGAGGTCGACTCCGGCAAGGGCCCGGTCGAAGCCACCGTGCCCGGCTTGGCCGGCCTCGTGAGCCCCGACTATCCCCCCTGGGATCTGAAGATCCCGGACAACCGACGCGTGGACGTGTGGCTCCAGGAGCTCCACCGCTTCGAGAAGGAGGGCGGCCTGCCCCAGCTGTCCATCATTCGCCTGGGCAACGACCACACCGCGGGCACCAAGCCGGGATCCCCCACCCCCCGGGCCATGATTGCGGAGAACGACCTGGCCCTGGGCCGGCTGGTGGAAGCCATCTCGGAGAGCCGCTTCTGGAAGGAGTCCGCGGTGTTCGTGATCGAGGACGACGCCCAGAACGGGCCGGACCACGTGGACGCCCACCGCTCGGTGGCCCTTCTGGCCAGCCCCTACGCCCGGCGTCGCGCCCTGGACAGCACGCTTTACACCACCTCGGGGATGCTGCGCACGATCGAGCTGATCCTGGGCCTGGAGCCCCTGAGCCAGTATGATGCCTCCGCCACCCCTTGGTACGCGGCCTTCGGGGAGTCGCCCGACCTCAAGTCCTTCGCCCACCGGCCCCCCCGCATCTCCATCGAGGAGCTGAACGAGGCCTCCGCCTACGGCGCCGCCGCCTCTTCGGCCATGGACCTCGAGGACGCGGACCGGATCGACATGCGCGAGATGAACGAAATCCTCTGGAAGTCGGTGCGGGGCGCGGGTTCCCCCATGCCTCCCCCCGTGCGGGCGGCGTTCGTGCGCCCGGCGCGTCAGTTGCTCGCGCCCGCGGCGCCAGACTAGACTCACCAGGGGGAGGACGATGAGCACCGCGCCCGCCGATCCGCTCCTGGATTCGTTGATCAGCGACTTCGGCGGCAATTACGTCTTCGCCCTCGACGTGCTGGAGCAATACCGGCACGACCGCCACTCCGTAGACCCGAGCTGGCGGGACTACTTCGACAAGGCCCTGGGCGTGCCGGAAGGGGAGCCCGCTTCCGTCACCGTCATCGTCCCCCCGGCGGCCCCGGAGCGCTCCTCTCTCGTCCGCCGCCCGGGGGCGGCCCTGGCGGGGGGGGCGCGGTCGAAGGCGGTAGCCATCCCCGCCATCCTGCCCGGCGACATCGCCCAGCCCATCCGGGGGGGCGCGGTCCGCCTCGTGGAGAACATGGAGGCCAGCCTCCAGGTCCCCACCGCGACCTCCATCCGGACCATCCCCGTCCGGACCCTGGAAGAGAATCGACGCATCCTCAACAAGCAGCGCGAGGCCGCGGGGGCGGGCAAGGTCAGCTTCACCCACCTGGTGGCCTGGGCCATCCTGCGGGCCCTCGACGCCTTCCCCCGCCTGAACGACGCCTACGCGGAACTCGAAGGCCAGCCCCACCGCATCCAGCGCGACGCCGTGCGCCTAGGCATCGCGGTGGACGTGCTGCGCAAGGACGGCACGCGCACGCTCCTCGTTCCCAACCTCAAGGACGCGGGGCGAATGGATTTTGCCGCCTTCCTCAAGGCCTTTGATGACCTGGTGGCCCGGGCCCGCCAGGGAACCATATCCCCCGACGACTTCATCGGCACCACCCTCTCCCTCACCAACCCCGGCACGGTGGGGACGACCTCGTCCGCGCCCCGCCTCATGCCCGGCCAGGGAGTGATCATCGCCACCGGCGCTCTCGACTACCCGGCCGAGTACCGCTCCATGGCTCCCCGCACGCTCTCTTTGCTCGGGATCAGCAAGGTCATGACCCTGACCTCGACCTACGATCACCGGATCATACAGGGGGCAGAATCGGGGCTCTTCCTCTCCCGCATGGAGGAGCTCCTCAAGGGCGGCGACGGCTTCTACGAGCGCATCTTCGAGGACCTGGGGGTGCCCCACCGGCCGATGCACTGGGAGATCGACACTGCCCCCGGTCTAGGCGGACCGGCGGGCAGCCGGGAGGAGGTGGAGAAGCAGGCCAAGGTCCTGCAGCTCATCCACAACTATCGTGTGCGCGGGCACCTCGTCGCCGATCTCGACCCGCTCGACTCCAAGCGGGCTCCCCACAAGGACCTCGATCCCGCCACTTACGGCCTCACCCTCTGGGACCTCGACCGCGAGTTCATCACCAACGGGCTCAGCGGCCAGGACAAAGCCACCCTGCGCGAAATCCTGGAGGTCCTGCGGGACACCTACTGCGGGACGATCGGCGTGGAGTACATGTACATCGCCGACCCCGAGCGCAAGGAGTGGCTCCAGCAGCGGATGGAATCCACCCGCAACTACCCTGCCTTGGACGCGGGGAGCAAACGGCGCGTGCTCGAGAAGCTGGTGGAGGCGGAGAGTTTCGAGCGCTTTCTGCACGCGAAGTACATCGGGCACAAGCGCTTCTCGCTGGAAGGGGGGGAGGCGCTCATTCCGCTCCTGGACCGCATCTTGAACGACGCCGCCCAGCAGGGGGTGCGCGAGGTCGTGATCGGCATGTCCCACCGGGGGCGCCTCAACGTCCTCGCCAACACGGTTGGCAAGCCGCTGGCTCAGATCTTCGCGGAGTTCGAGGGCAACGTGGATCCGGACTCCACCCAGGGCTCGGGGGACGTCAAGTACCACCTGGGCGCCACCGGGCAGCATCGCGCGGACACCGGGGAGACCCTGACCCTGACCGTGGCCCCAAACCCCAGCCACCTGGAGTGGGTGAACCCGGTCGTGGAGGGGATGGTGCGCGCCAAGCAGGATGCGCTGGGGGACGGCCAGGGATCGCAGGTCATTCCCATCCTGCTGCACGGCGACGCCGCCTTCGCCGGACAAGGGATCGTGGCCGAGACCCTCAACCTGGGCGGCCTGCACGGGTACCGCACGGGGGGCACCATCCACGTGGTGGTCAACAACCAGATAGGCTTCACCACCCTCCCCGAGGACGCCCGCTCTTCCACTTACTGCACGGACGTGGCCAAGATGGTCCACGCCCCCGCCTTTCACGTGAACGGGGACGACCCGGAGGCGGTGGTGTACGTGGCGGGTCTGGCCCTGGAGTACCGACAGCGCTTCAAGAAGGACGTGGTCATCGATCTCGTGGGGTACCGTCGCTGGGGTCACAACGAGGGGGACGAGCCCAGCTACACCCAGCCCTTGATGTACGCCCGCATCAAGAGCCACCCCTCGGTCGCGCAGCTCTATGCCGAGCAGATGGTCCGTTCGGGGCTCGTCACGCGCGACGAACTGGACGCCCTCTGGGAGGACAAGAAAGCCCAGATGCAGCGGGAGGGGGAGAGCGGGCCCCTGGCCCGGATCGCCAAGCGGCCGGAAGTGGAACCGCCCCTCGTGGATGCGGGGGCCATGTGGGCGCGGCTGCGGGCCGCCCTCAAGGTCCTGGGCTCGGTACCCGAAGGCTTCGAGGTCCACCCCAAGCTCATCCCCCACATCCGGAAGCGGGCGGAGCTGGCGGAGGGTCGGGGGCACGTGGACTGGGCGACGGCGGAGGCCCTGGCCTTCGGCACCCTGCTCCTGGAAGGGATCTCCATACGGCTGTCCGGCCAGGACTCGGGCCGGGGCACGTTCAGCCAGCGCCACGCCATCCTCTATGACGTGCGCGACGGCCGGGAGTACGTCGCCCTGAACGCGCTCGCCCCCGCGGGCGCGCGTTTCGAGGTTTACGACAGCCTCCTCTCCGAGGCCGCGGTCATGGGCTTCGAGTTCGGCTATTCGGTGGCCGAGCACCACGCCCTCGTCATGTGGGAAGCCCAGTTCGGCGATTTCATGAACGGGGCCCAGGTCATCATCGACCAGTTCCTGGCCGGTTCCGAGACCAAGTGGGGGCAGCCCACCGGCCTCACCCTGCTCCTGCCCCACGGGTACGAGGGCCAGGGGCCCGAGCACTCGAGCGCCCGGGTTGAGCGCTTCCTGACCCTCTGCGCTGAGGACAACATGAGGGTCTGCTATCCCTCGACGCCCGCCTCCTACTTCCACCTGCTCCGCCGGCAGGGGCGCGACCCGGTGGAGAAGCCGCTCGTGGTCATGACCCCCAAGAGCCTGCTGCGCCACCCGCGCTGCATCTCCGAGCTTACCGACTTGGCCGGAGGCGGCTTCGTGCCCGTCCTCGAGGACGAAGCCGCCGACCCCGCCCGCGTCCGCCGCGTGATCCTGACCAGCGGCAAGCTTTACTACGACTTGCTCAAGGCGCGCGAGGAGCGAAGGGCAGACCACGTGGCGCTTCTGCGACAGGAGCAGCTCTACCCCTTCCCGGCCCGGGAGCTCGTGCGGGCCCTCGGGCGCTACTCGCTCTCCACGGACCTGGTCTGGGCGCAGGAGGAGCCCCGCAACATGGGGGCCTGGCGCTTCGTGCGCGAGTGGTTCCTGGATGGCGAGGTCGCCGACCCCGGCCGGCGCGTGCCGCGCTACGTGGGCCGGGTGGCCAGCGCCAGCCCCGCCCCCGGCTCGCACAAGGTCCACTTGCAGGAGCAGGAGGCGATCGTGGCCCAGGCCCTCGGGGACTGATGGGCGCGCGGAATAGCCGGGCGGGAGCCGCGCCTCGCTCTGCGGTATAATCTCCATTTGTCGGCTCTTCCCGGGGGTCGCGAGGCGGCTCCCAAACGATGAGGTAAGGGTTAGCCAATGGCTACAATCGAAGCCCCTCCCCGAAGACGCGAGGTCCGGGAGGGGGCCGTCATCCGCTTCGTGGGCGACTCCGGCGACGGCATGCAGATCACGGGGAGCCAGTTCACAAACACCGCCGCCCTTTTCGGCAACGATTTGGCGACGTTCCCCGACTTCCCGGCGGAGATCCGCGCCCCCGCGGGCACCCTGCCCGGGGTCTCCGGCTTCCAGGTCAATTTTGCCGCCACCGACGTCTTCACCCCCGGGGACGCGGTGGACGTGCTGGTGGCGATGAACCCGGCCGCCCTCAAGACCAACCTGGCCGACCTCCGCACGGGGGGGATCCTCATCGTCAACGTCGACAACTTCAAGGAGACCGACCTCAAGAAGGCGCAGTTGACGACCAACCCGCTCGAGGACCATTCCCTCGAGGGCTACCGCCTCTTCCCGGTGGAGCTCACCAAGCTCACCCGCCTGGCCCTCCGGGACTTGGGCCTGGACGCCAAGAGCATGGACCGGTGCAAGAACTTCTTCGCCCTCGGCATGTGCTACTGGCTCTACAACCGGTCCATGGACGCCACCTACAAGTGGCTGGACGAGAAGTTCGAGAAGAAGCCGGTGCTGGCGGAGGCGAACAAGCTGGCCATGAAGGCGGGCTACGCCTACTGCGACGCCACCGAGGCTTTCCAGGTCAGCTACGAGATCCCCCCCGCCCGCCTGGCTCCGGGCGTCTACCGCAACATCAGCGGCAACACTGCCCTCGCCCTCGGCTTCGTGGCCGCTTCCCAGAAGGCGGGCATTCCCCTCTTCCAAGGGTCCTATCCCATCACCCCCGCCTCTGACATCCTCCACGAGCTGTCGATGTTCAAGGAGTTCGGGGTGATCACGTTCCAGGCCGAGGACGAAATAGCGGCCATCACCTCCGTTATCGGCGCCGCCTACGGCGGGGCCCTCGGCCTCACGACCACCTCGGGACCGGGCATGGCCCTGAAGACGGAGGCCCTGGGCCTGGCCATCGCGGTCGAGCTTCCCCTCGTGATCTGCGACATCCAGCGCGGGGGGCCCTCCACCGGGCTTCCCACCAAGACCGAGCAGGCCGACCTCTTGCAGGCCCTCTTCGGTCGCAACTCCGAAGCCCCCGTCCCCGTGCTGGCCGCGGCCACCCCCGGGGACTGCTTCTGGGTCGCGCTCGAGGCGAGCCGCATCGCCATCAAGTACATGGTGCCCGTGATCGTGCTCTCCGACGGCTATCTCGCCAACGGGGCCGAGCCTTGGAAGATCCCCGACCTCAACGACCTGCCCGACATTCCCGTCAAGTTCCGCTCCGATCCCGCGGGCTTCATGCCCTACTCGCGGAACCCCGACACGCTGGCCCGGCCCTGGGCGGTGCCGGGCACCCCCGGCCTCGAGCACCGCATCGGGGGCCTCGAGAAGCAGGATGGGACCGGCAACGTCAACTACGAGCCCCTGAACCACGAGCGAATGGTGCGCTTGCGGGCGGCCAAGGTGGAGGCGATCGCCCAGGATGTGCCGGACGTCGTTCCCGCCGGCGACCCCGAGGGCGACCTCCTGCTCGTGGGCTGGGGATCGACCTATGGACCCATCACCGCGGCCCTCCGCGCCCAGCGGGAGAAGAAGCGGAGGCTAGGACACGTGCACCTGCGCCATCTGAATCCGCTGCCCCGGAACCTCGGTTCGGTGCTGAAGCGTTACAAGAAGGTCGTGGTCCCGGAGATGAACATGGGGCAGCTCGTGTGGGTGCTCCGGGCCCGGTACCTCGTGGACGCGGAGGGCTTCAACAAGATCCAGGGGAAGCCCTTCAAGCAGGCGGAGATCGAAGCCAAAATCGAGGAGGTTCTACAGTGACCGCGACCCTGCCCGCCTACAGCAAGAAGGATTTCCAGACGGACCAGGAGGTTCGGTGGTGCCCCGGTTGCGGGGACTACGCGATTCTCTCCGCCGTGCAGTCGATCTTCCCCGAGCTCGGGATCCCCCGCGAGAAGTTCGTGGTGGTGTCGGGGATCGGCTGTTCCAGCCGCTTTCCCTACTACATGAACACCTATGGCTTCCACACCATCCATGGGCGGGCCCCCGCGGTGGCCACCGGTCTCAAGATCGCGCGGCCCGAACTCGAGGTTTGGATCGCCACCGGGGACGGGGACGCCCTCAGCATCGGCGGCAACCACTTCATCCACATGATGCGAAGGAATGTGGGCTTGAAGGTGCTTCTCTTCAACAACCGGATCTATGGCCTCACCAAAGGTCAGTACTCCCCGACCTCAGAGATCGGGAAGAAGGCGAAATCCACGCCCTACGGCTCCCTCGACCGCCCCTTCAACCCCCTCTCCCTGGCCCTGGGAGCGGAGGCCACGTTCGTTGCCCGCTCGGTGGACATCTTCCAGGCCCACCTGAAGGCCACGCTCAAGAGGGCGGCCGCCCACAAAGGAACGGCCTTCGTGGAGATTCTGCAGAACTGCAATATCTTCAATGACGGCGCGTGGGAGAACCTAACGGAGAAGGACCTTCGAGACGACCACACGATCCAGCTCGAGCACGGTCAGCCCCTCATCTTCGGCAAGAGCCACGACAAGGGGATCCGGATGAACGGCCTCAACCTCGAGGTGGTGGCCCTCGGCAACGGTGTCACCGAGAAGGACCTCCTCGTGCACGACGAACACCACCCCAAGCCCGCCTTCGCCTTCCTTCTCTCACGGATGGACGGGACTCCCGGCTTCCCCACCCCGCTGGGCGTCCTGCGGGCGGTGGATGCGCCCGCCTACGAGGCCTCCATGAACGATCAAGTGCGGCAGGTGATCGCGAAGAAGGGGAAGGGCGACCTCGCCTCGCTGCTCCGCGCGGGCGACACCTGGGAAGTCAAATAGCGTCGCTCGCCCGGCGAGCACATCCCTAGCACCTTCGGGCGGGCTGGTCCTCGCCGCGCGGCCGAATGCCCGCGCGTGCAATGGACGTCCCTTCGCGCTTAGCGGTCAGAAATTTCTCTTGACAGCCCCCTCCCTGGGATCCATCTTTGAATTGAGCCTGGTAGCCAGAGCCCCGGGGAGGGGGCCGGTCAGCCAGGCCGCCCCGGCGCTCCCGGGGCGCTACGGCCAGGAGGGCCGGAAGTAAAGCACGTGGAGCGGCGAGAACTCCGCGGATGTCCTGCGGAAGCCGCGGGAAGCGTGAACGGCGCGTCGAAGACGCCGACTCCGAGCGGAGGTGGGTATGGATGACGGGGGTCCGCCGGGCAGCGCGGGGCCTTAGGAGCCCACGATCAAACCGAAAACGAACGGCGCACCCTGTGGTGCGCAGGGCAGCACGCCCAGTTCATGACCCGGGAGCCTGAGGCTCCCGGGTCTTTTTGTCTGATTACTTTAGCAGGGGCACGATGGGGAGCCGCAAGGGGCCCTCGTCGGTCTCGATAACGACGTCGGTCGAGTCCACCGACTTGATGACCCCGTCGGCCAAAGCGTCTCCCGGGCGGTACGCGTTCAGGGCCCCGGTGGGCGAGTAGGCGTAGGCCGTCCACGCTTCCCCCGCGGAGGCCACCCCTGCCAGCTCGAACTCCAATACCGCGAGGTCCTTCGGCCGCAGCACGAGACGTCGCTCGGGAGGCGTCCCCGCCACCGGGAAGACCGCTTCCTCGGAGCCCACCCGGCGGGTCAGGATCCGACGGCCCTCCTCCATCCGCTCCGTGAGGCCCACCGCGTCCAACACCGCGGCCCGCAGGCTGGCCACCGGCAGGTCCTTCGCCCAGAGGCTCACGCGGCCGAGGAAGCCCTGGGGCCCGAGGGCGGCCAGGCTGGCGTCCATGTCCGTCATCACGGCCAGGATGTCTCGCACTTCCGCGCGCTTGAGGGCAAAGCTGGCGGCGGGAGAGCCGCCCGTGGCGGGAAGCGAGGGTAGCTTGCCGCGGACCGCGGAGACGCGCCGTAGGGGGCCCGGATCAGAGACAGAAAGGTCCAGGCCAGACTTGGTGAGCGCCATAAGCACCTCATCGAGGGTCAGGCGCGTGAGGTCCAGGCTCACCCTACCCGCCACGTCCCCGTCCACGATGAAGGCCTGGGCGGTGACGAGGTGGAGGACGCGGAAGACATCGGCCAAGTCCACGTCGCGCAGGCGAAGGCTCAGTGTTCCCTTGCCCGAAATCCTGCCCGTCGGCCCCTTGAGGACGATGCTCCGGGCCTGGTCCCGGTCCACCCGGCACGGGGTTTCGTCTTGGTCGAAGGGGTCCTCCGCGGGAAAGGGAAGCTCCGCCTCCACGCCCGCCACCGGGCTCTTGCCCCGTACCTCGAAGCGATGGCAGGCGGCCTGCCGCGCCACCAGGAAGTCGGAGATCCGGAAGAAGCCCCGCTCGAACCTCGTCTCCAGGGCCCGCACGGAGCCCTCGCCCACGGTCAGGCCCCGCACCACGAACTCGTCGCTCAGGGCGGCGTGGGTGAGGACCACGGGGCGGTCGCGCACCACGACCGCGAGCTCGGACAGGAACAGGCGCGGGTTGCGGCGGGTGCGGCGGAGGGCGGCGACGGTCTCGGACTTGGCCAGGGCCAGGGCCTGGTCCCTCAGGAACGCGTCGGCCGCGGGCCGGGCGACTCCGTTGAGCCGCGAGCGGAGCCCGTCCGGGGGAGGGGGGAGGGGCGCCTTCAGGGGGCGATAAGGGAGCCGCAGGACGGCCGCCAGCCGCACGATGCCCTCGGAGGTGGCGGAGAGCGTGAGGCTCTCTACGTCCGGTAGGCGATGGGAAAGCGCGACCTGGCGGAAGAACCGGTCCACGTCCCCAAAGCGCCCCTGCGCCGAGAGCTCCACGACGACGTCGCCCCGGATCCCGGTCTCCTGGGGCGGACGCGCCTGCACCTCCACCCGCGCCAGTTTGGCTCCCTCGGCCAGATCCTTGACGAGCGCCGCGTCGGTCGCGAGATTCGGGCCGTCGGGGAGGATCCGGCGCAGGGTCTCTAGGCGGCGATCCAGGAGGAGTCGCTCCTCAGGGAAGGGACGGGTCGAGGCGGCAGCAAGCAGGAGGGCGACCAGGCCTTGGACCATGCGGGCGAGTATCTTACACCGCTCCCTCGCGGCGGGGAGAGAGAGGGCGAGGGCCCGGAGAGATCCGGGCCCTCGTGAGATCACCTGAAGCGAGCTGGATCAGCTGTGGGTGCCGGCACCCTTCTTGTCTTTGTACAAGTCCTTGCGGTCCTTGTGCACGTCGGCCCGGTCGTGGCGGATGTCCTTTGTGTCCCGGCGGGCCTCGCCCCGGTCATGGTGGGCATCCCGGCGGTCGGACGCGATGTCCTTGGCGTCGGCCTTGACTTGCGAGCTGTCCTTCCCGTAGGTCTTCGCATCGTGACGCAGGTCGCGCCGGTCCTGGTTCAGATCGCGCTGATCGCGGTGCACGTCCTTGCGATCGTGGTTCCGATCCCCTAGGTCCTGGTGAAGATCCTTCTTGTCGGTACGCAAGTCTTCGCCGTCGCGACGGATGTCCTTCTTCTCTTGGGGGTCGGCGGATTGTGCGCGAGCGGCAGGAGCGGCCAGGCCAAAGGCCAGACCGAGTACAGGAATGAGCTTGTGAATCAAGCGGCTGAGGGTCATGTGCGGCCTCCTTTCAGGGGATGGGACCGCTCGCCGCGGCAGAGGGTTTAACATTCTTTACACTGGGGTGCGCCCGATCACTCTAGCGCGCTCCCCGGCTTCTTGGATCTCAGGACGACATCCCCAGCTCGGCGAGGAGGAAGCTCCAGACATCGCTCCACTCCGCGACGAGCTTGGAGACGGGCTTGCCCTGACCGTGACCCGCCCGCGTCTCCAGGCGGAGCAGGATCGGGCGGCCGGAGGCGGTGGCCGCCTGGAGGCGGGCGGCCATCTTGCGCGCGTGCATGGGATCCACGCGGCTGTCCGCTTCGCCCGCGGTGAGGAGCACGGCCGGATAGGGGGTCCCCTCCCGGACGCGATGGTAGGGCGAATAGGCGTGGAGCCAGCGGAAGGCGTGGGGATCCTCCGGAGAGCCGTATTCCGCGATCCACAGCCGCGCGATGCGAAAGCGGTGGTAGCGAAGCATATCCAACAGGGGGACCTGGCAGACCACGGCCGCGAAAAGCTCGGGCCGCTGGGTCAGGGCCGCCCCCACGAGCAAGCCACCGTTGCTCCCGCCCATGATCGCGAGGCGCCCGCGCGCGACGTGGCCCTCGCGGAGGAGGAACTCGGCTGCGGCCAGGAAGTCGTCGAAGACGTTCTGCTTAAGTTCCTGCATACCGGCCCGGTGCCACTCCTCGCCGTACTCGCCCCCACCCCGGAGGTGGGCCAAGGCGTAGAGACCCCCCCGCTCCAGGAAGAGCAGAAGGCTGCGCCCAAAGGCAGGGGTGAGGCTGACGTTGAATCCGCCGTAGCCGGTGAGCAGGGCCGGTCCGCCCGGCGGGCGGTCTCGGCGGTGGACCAGGAACATGGAGATCGGGGTGCCGTCCTTGGAGGCGTAGCGGACGAGGCGTACCGCGTAGGCTCGCGGGTCCACGTCCCCCTCCACCGCCCGCCAGGGCACGGGCGGCCCCTCGGGCAAGTCCAAGCGGTAGACCGCGGGCGGGGTCGTGAAAGAGGAGAAGCCAAAGAAGGCTTCCTTCCCGTCCCATTCTCCGGTTATCGCCTCGACGGTGCCGATTCCCGGCAACTCCAGCTCACGCAGGAGGCGGCCCCGGAGGTCGTGGAGGGCCAGGCGCGAGGACGCGTCTCGGAGTCGGAGGACCAAGATCCACTGGCCCACCAGCAGGGCGCCCTCCAGGACATCAGGGCCTTCCGGGATCAAGTCCTGCCAGGACTCGGGTCCGGGGCGCGCGGGGTCGGCGGTGACGAGACGGTAGCGTGGGGCCCCGTGGTTCGTATGGAGGTAGAGCCGATCGTTGCGGAGGGTGAGGCCGAAGAGAGAGTCGATACCCTCCACCACGGGGACGAAGCCGCCTCCCCCCGACCGATCCTTAAGGTAGACGTCCGTGCGCGTCCAGCCCCGCGAGACACTGACCGCGAGGAACCGCCCGTCGGGCGAGAGGTGGATTGACGGCCAGTCCTCGGGCGCGCGCCCCTCGCCGAAGAGCTGGGCGTCGCGCCCCCAGTCCTCCCCGAGGGAGTGCTCGAAGACGTGACGGTGGTAGTCCTCTTCTCCCGGGGGCACGCGGCCCCGCTCCGGATAGCGGGTGTAGAAGAAACCCGAGCCGTCGGGGCGCCATTCCAGCGAGCAGGCCCGCGTCCAAGGGATGACGTCCGGCAGGTCCCGGCCGGTCTCCACATCCCTTACCCGCAGCGTGCTCTTCTCGCTGCCGCCTTCGGAGACACCGTAGGCCAGCAACCGGCCGTCCGGGCTCGGGTAGTACCAGTCCAGAGCCGACGTCGCGTCCGGGCTGAGGGTGGCGGGATCGACGAGGACCCGGTCGACTCCTGCGGAGCCGTGCCGCACGTAGAGCACCGGCTGCTCCTGCGCGCCCTCCCGCCTCTGATAGAAGTAGCGGCCGCCCCGTATGGTGGGGGGAGACACGGTGCCAATGGAGAAAAGGGCGTCTAACCTCGTCCGGATCGCGTCTCGACCGGGAAGCCCGTCCAGGACAAGTCGCGCGAAGCGGCCTTGGGCTGCGGTCCAGGCCGCCACCTCCGGGGAGTCTGTCTCCTCCAGCCAGCGGTAAGGGTCCGGCACCGCCACGCCGTGGCAGACGTCGATCAGCGCTTGCGAGCGGGTGACGGGCGGACGGGGGGGATTAATCGAACCCGCGCTTGCGGCGCCGGATGTTGCGGCGGCTGCCCTTACTCCGGAACGGGCGGCCGCGATCGTCGGTCGGGAAATCGCTGAAGCTCGGGGGGGCGCCAAAGGCGGGCGGGCCTCCGGGCCGGTACGAGTTCCCCGCCCCGAAAGAGGGACGGTAGCCCCCGCCCGCTCCCGCCGGCCGTGGGGGCCGGTTCTCGGCCTCGTTCACGCGCAGCGGCCGACCCTTCAGGTCCTTCCCGTTCATCAGCGCGATCGACTTCTGGGCTGCGTCGTCGTCCTCGAACTCCACGAAGGCGAAGCCTCGGGGACGTCCGGTCTCGCGGTCGGTGGGCACCTTCGCATCCACGACCTTGCCCGCGGCACTGAAAGCCTCAATGAGCTCCTCACGCGTGACGTCGAAGCTCAGGTTGCCCACGAACACCTTATTCGAAATGGCCGGACCTCCTCATCGGGTGCGTCAAGGCCGCCCGTTGTCGCCGTCGGGGGCGACCCGAGAATACCCCGGGGCGCGGCGGCCGGGGCTCAAGGACTCTAACAGAAAGCGAGGCCCTTTCCAACGCGGGCTTTCGCCTTAAGATGTAGCCGTGGGCCTGCCCCTGATTGTGCGCACTTTCCCCGTCGGCCTCCTCCAGTGCAACTGTACGGTCCTGGGCGACCCCGAGAGTCGCCAGGCCGTGGTGGTGGACCCCGGGGACGAGGGCCAGAAAGTGCTGGACGTGCTCCGGGATGAGGGGCTGACGTGTCGGGCCATCTTGAACACCCATACCCACATCGACCACGTGGGTGCCAACCAGGCCCTGAAGGAGGCGACCGGGGCCCGACTCCTCCTCCACGAGGCGGACCTCCCCCTCTACGACAACCTCGGGGTCCAGGCCCTCATGCTGGGCGGCCTCATGGCCGCTCCCCCCCGGGCCGGTGTCGACGAGACCATCCACCAAGGGGACCGGGTGGGGGCGGGGGCGGTCGTGGCCGAGGTTCTCCACACCCCCGGCCATACTCCCGGGAGCCTCTGTTTCCATCTCGACGGTGAGGCCCTCCTCCTCTCCGGCGACACCCTTTTCGCGGGGAGCATCGGGCGCACCGATCTCTGGGGGGGGGACTACGACCAGGAGATCGCTTCCATCCGCGAGCGCCTCCTCGCCCTCGATGACCGGACGCGGGTGATTCCCGGCCATGGGCCGGAGACAACGATCGGTCGCGAGCGCCGCCGCAACCCCTTCCTGGCCGACCTTTGAGTCCACTCCGTCGGAGGCATGGCGTGCCCTTGCGACCCGTGGTCGCCCTCGCCCTCGCCCTCGTCCCCCGCGCGGTCGGGGCCGAGGAAGCCGCGGATCTGGACATGATCACCCGGATCCGGGCCGAGGGCTTCCACCACTCCAGGGTCATGGAGACGGTGGCCCAACTCACCGACGTCATCGGGCCCCGCCTCACCAACTCCCCCGCGGCCCGGCGAGCCAACGAGTGGACGAGGCAGCAACTCGAGGCCTGGGGGCTCGCCCGCGCCCACCTCGAGAGCTGGGGGCCTTTCGGCCGGGGCTGGACCCTCGAGCACTGCTCCGTCCACATGGTGGCGCCGACGGCCGCTCCCCTGATCGCCCTCCCCAAGGCCTGGACACCGGGCACCGAGGGTGTTGTCCGGGGCAAAGCGCTCAAAGTGAAGCTCGAATCGGAGGCCGATTTCGAGCAGTACCGGGGCCGGTTAGCGGGGCGGATCCTGTGGCTGGGCAACCCCCGTGAGCTCAAGGGCGAGGAGAAGGCTGACGAGCGCTACTCCGAGAAGGACCTGGAGGAGTTGTCTCACTACCAGGTTCCCAAGGAACGGGCGGCCGAGCGCGCGGCCGCCCTCAAGCGGCGCCGCTTCCAGCGGCCGCTCAATCGCTTCCTGGCGGAAGAGAAAGCCCTGGCCACGGTGGAGCCGAGCGCGCGGGACGGCGGCACCTTGAGGGTCATGGGCGGGGGTGCCCGCCGGCGGGAAGACCCCCCGGGGGTGCCCGCCCTCGTCATGGCCGCGGGCCACTACAACCGCGTGGCCCGGCTGCTGGACCGGAAGATGGAGGTGGAACTGGAGCTTGACGTCCGGGCCACGTTCCACGACGAGGACCCCCTCGGCTACAACACGATCGCGGAGATCCCGGGGACGGACAAGAGAGGGGAAGTGGTCATGCTGGGCGCCCACCTGGACTCCTGGCACGCGGGAACCGGGGCCACCGACAACGCGGTGGGAGTCGGCGTGGCCATGGAAGCGGTCCGCATCCTGAGGGCGCTGGATGTCAATCCAAAGCGGACGATCCGGGTCGCGCTCTGGACGGGGGAGGAGCAGGGGCTGCTCGGGTCGCGGGCGTATGTGAGCCAGCACTTCGCCTCCCGGCCCGAGCCCGGCGACCCCGAGCAGCGGGAGCTGCCCTCCGCTCTTCAGCCGGACACCGGGCCCCTGACCCTCAAACCCGAGCACGCTCGCCTCTCCGCCTACTTCAACCTGGACAATGGCACGGGCAAGATCCGCGGCCTCTACCTCCAGGAGAACGCGGCCGTCTTCCCCATTTTCTCGGCCTGGCTCAAGCCCCTGAACGACCTCGGTGCCACCACCCTCACCCTGCGCAACACCGAATCCACCGACCACGTGCCCTTCGACGCCGTCGGCCTGCCCGCCTTCCAGTTCATCCAGGACGATATCGAGTATCGGGCGGGCTTGGCCCCCCAATTTTTCGGGACCCACCACACCAACATGGACCTCTTCGATCGCGTGCGCGGGGAGGATCTCATGCAGGCGTCGGTCGTGATGGCCGCCATCGCCTACCACGCGGCCATGCGGCCGGAGATGATCCCGCGCAAGCCGCTCCCTCCCCCCCCCGCTCCCCCCGCCGGGGGCTCGCCGCCCTGAAATGGCATGAACCTCTTCGCCTACGGGACGCTCATGGCCGCGGATGGGCTCCGCGCGGTCCTCGGGACGCGCGTGGAGGCCCTTACCTTCAAGGTGGCGCGGCTCACGGGATGGCGCCGGGTCTGGAATGTCCACCGCGACGAGTGGGGAGGCGGGGTCTTGAACGTGGAACGTGCACCGGGAGCCGCCGTGGTGGGCGTCCTCATCGAAGGCCTCAACGGGGATGACCTCGCCCTCCTTGATCGCCAGGAATCGACCCACCTGCCCCGCGACTCGGTGTACGTGCAGCCGGAGGCAGGGGAGCCCGTGGCGGCCCAGCTCTACTGGCGGCGGCGCGGCAACCACGCCGGGCCGCCTTCCTCCCGCTACGAAGCGGTGGTGCAAGAGCGGGCGCGCCAGGCGGGCCCCGCCGTTCAGGAGAACTTGAGCACGGGATCCGTCGACCCCGCCGGCCAGCCCCGGCGGATTCCCATCAGCGCTCCGCCTCCCGAGAAATCCTTGGCCATGGCCGAGGAGCGCATCCCCGCCATCAAGGTGCTCCTCCTGCCCAAGGACACCAACGCCTTGGGGACGATATTCGGGGGAGTCATCCTCTCCCACATAGACCTCGCCTCCGCAGTGGAGGCGCGCAAGGTGGCGGCCCGCCGCTACGTGACCAAGGCCATGCGGGAGGTGGAGTTCCACGAGCCCGTGTTTCTGGGGGACATCGTGAACTTCTTCACCAAGACGGTGAGCATCGGGCGCACCTCCATCACGGTCAAGGTGTCGGTGGAAGCCGAGCGGTGGGGAGCCGGGCGCGGCGAACGGGTAAAAGTCACGGAGGCCGAGGTCGTGCTCGTGGCCGTGAACGAAAACGGCCGGCCGACCTCCATCCGGTAAGACGATGGGCACGACACCCTCTTCCCGCCGCTCCCACAAGGTGGTCTGCCCCCACGATTGTCCCGATACCTGCGTGATGACGGTGACGCTGGAGGGCGATCGGGCGGTGGCCCTGGGCGGCGATACGGAGCATCGCTTCACGCGGGGCTTCCTGTGCGCCAAGGTCAACCCCTACCTGGACCGCGTCTACAGCCCCGACCGGATCCTCTATCCCTTGAAGCGGGTGGGGAAGAAGGGGGAGGGGACGTTCGCGCGCATCTCTTGGGACGAGGCCTTGGACACGATTGCCGCCCGCTTCCGCGGGGTCATCGCCGCGCACGGGCCGCAAGCGATCCTGCCCTATTCCTACGCGGGCAACATGGGGCTGCTGTCCTACGGGAGCATGG
>Ga0210409_10003739_pt1 | contig 16762 bp, 13 predicted proteins | sample IncBWH17MmetaG_FD_161649 | JGI IMG/M metagenome (GOLD analysis project Ga0210409, IMG submission 161649) | Forest soil microbial communities from Barre Woods Harvard Forest LTER site, Petersham, Massachusetts, United States - Inc-BW-H-17-M | ecosystem: Environmental > Terrestrial > Soil >...
GGAATTGGAAGGCTCCCGGGGGTCCGCCCACACTGCAGGGAGATTCGGTCGCCGCGTGGGAAGTAACGGGTGGCGGGCGCGGCAGTGCCGCACCGGACCCCAATGCGCCGCCGCAAGGAAAAGGAACGCTGAAGGTCGAAACGTCGCACCTGAAGGCCGGCTACCTTCGGAAGAACGGTGTTCCGTACAGCGAGAATGCGGCTCTCACGGAGTACTACGATATGTTCAAGGAGCGCAACGGTGACCTGATGCTGGTGGTGACGACCGTAACAGTCGACCCGAAGTATCTGCGCGAGCCGTTCATTATTACTTCGCACTTTAAGAAGCAGGACGGTGCTGCCGGATGGACTCCTTCGGCGTGCACCACAAAATGGTAAGAGGTATCAAGATGACACGCTATCAAGTAACTCTCACAGCGGCGGCGTTTCTCGGCCTGAGTTTCCCCGCGCTGGCGCAAGTCGATCTTTCCGGATCCTGGGCATCCAAAAATCACGAAGACGCGCTGGAACGCGGCGCCGGTCCGAACCCCGCCGACTTCACCGGGATTCCGTTCAATGAATCGGGCCGCGCCAAAGCCTTGAGCGCCTCGCAATCGGAGCTCTCCATGCCGGAGCGCATTTGCGCCTTCTACTCTCAGTGGCACATGATGGTCGGGACGTTCGGCATGAAGATCTGGAACGATACCGATTCGGTGACGGGCAAGACCGTCGCGTGGGTGGTGGGCGCATGGGAAGATCGGGCGGCCATGCGGATTTGGATGGACGGGCGTCCGCATCCATCCAAGAATGCACCGCATAGCCAGGAAGGCTTTACCACCGGCGTTTGGGACGGCAACGTGCTGACCGCCACCACGACCAACATGCTGACCGGCTACCTCCGCCGCAACGGCGTAATGACCAGCGCCCAAGCCATCATGACGACCCATTTCGTGCGCCACGGAGATATGCTCACGCTGGCGTCGTATATCGAGGATCCGATTTACTTGACCGAGCCGTACTACATTACCCGGACCTTCGTCATGACGCCCAATCTGATGAACTCAGCCGGGCCGCCCTGTATCCCGGGAGATGAGGGCGTGCCCGAAGGGGCGGTTCCGCACTATCTTCCTGGGAAGAATCCGTTGCTGGATGAGCTGCCGACGCTGTACCACATCCCGAGGGAAGCCGCCCAGGGCGGCGCGGAAACCATGTACCCCGCTTACCGCGAAAAAATCAAAGACAAGTTCACGATTCCACCTAAGTGCTCGCGGAATTGCGGAGGGCCTCCCGCGGCGCAGAACTAAAGAACACAGTCTCGCCAAAATCCCGCTGCAACAACTCGCCTCCTTCGCGCGCCCGTATCTGCATACGGGCTAGAATTGACGTTTCCGCGGATTCATGGACCTCCAACATCTACTGCATTGGAAATTCGTCCTCAGCGTGCTGTCCATCGTGGTGGTCGATCTGACGCTCAGCGGAGACAACGCGGTGGTGATTGCGGCCGCGGCGAAGTCACTCCCACCCTCCTTGCGGAACCGCGCGCTCCTTGCCGGAGGGGCATGCGCCGTCTTGACCCTCGTGACCGCCGCCTTCTTTGCCTCGCGTCTACTGCATGTTAAGTTTCTTCAGGTGGTCGGCGGTGTCGCGATCTTGTGGATCGCCATCGGGCTGTTTCGCGAAGAACCGCCGCTGGAGTCTTCGGCCGCGAACCTAGCCGGCTTTTGGAAGGCGATGTGGTTCATTATCGTGGCGGACGTGACCATGTCCACGGACAATATTCTGGCGATTGCCGCGATCGCCCAGGGCGATCTGCTGCTTCTGCTCTTCGGGCTCGGCCTGAGCATACCGCTGGTGGTTTTCGCGAGCAGCGTACTCGCGCGGTTGATGGACAACTATCCGGTCATCGTATATGTGGGAGCAGCGCTGCTGGGCCGCGTGGCCGGCCAGATGATCATGACGGACGCCTTCACGGCAGAAACGCTTTCACCCGGCACCGTTCTAGTCTATGCGGTGGAAGCCGCCGGCGCGGTTGGCGTCGTCCTCATCGGACTGTGGCTCAAAAGCCGGCGTGCCGAAAATTCCGCTAATGCGTGATTCGACAAAGTCCCAGCACATAGACTGAGGAATTTTGTCCGCCTACTATCAAGCGTCGGTTTCCGAATTCCTGGTCGCCGATGAACACTCAATCGTGGGCCGCCTGTCGACGATCGCTTCGCAGGCGCTAACGGAAATCTCGTCGGAGCAGTTGGAAGCCTGGCGCCAGCAGATCAGAATCCTTGGCTTCGCGCTGAGACCGCATGCCACCCAGAGTTGGCACGTGCTTTTCGAATTCCCAATTCCGAGACGAGGGAAGAGGATCGACGCGGTCATCCTGGCCGGGCATTTGATCTTGGTTGTTGAGTTCAAATGCGGCGCTCGAAAGTACAGCCGCGAGGCTATCGTTCAGGTCGAGGACTACTGCCTTGACTTGAGGGATTTCCATGAAGCAAGTCGCCAACAAATCCTGATCCCCATTTTGGTGGCAACACACGCGGAAGAGCGAGCGGCGCCCGGCAGAGAGGTTATTGACTCCGTCACTTCGGTCTGGTTTGCAAATGCCGGATCTTTCGAGCGGGTGATCGAGCAAGTTGTGACCAACTACTCGTCCTTAGGTACGGATTCGATCGATGCCCATCGCTGGAATGCAGCGGCTTACGCACCCACGCCGACGATAGTGGAAGCCGCTCGCGTGCTTTACGAAGGGAAGAATGTGCAGGAAATCACGCGCTGCCACGCCGGCGCGGAAAACCTTACGAAGACTAGTTTGGCGGTTGTTCAAGCCATAGAAGAGGCGCGCCGGCAAGGTCGTAAGCTTATGTGTTTCGTAACAGGCGTGCCGGGCTCCGGAAAAACGTTGGCTGGTCTAAACGTTGTTCACAATCGGGACCTGCACCTTGGATCGCTCGGTGTCTTTCTTTCCGGAAATGGCCCGCTCGTCAAGGTCCTTTCGGAGGCTCTCGCCCGTGATCATTCTGCCCGCACGAAGGAGCCGATCGCCGAGTCACGGCGGAGGGTCTCTACCTTCATTCAAAACGTGCACCGTTTTATTGATGCGCATTTGGGTTCGGCGATTGCGCCGCCTGATCGGGTCGTGGTTTTTGACGAAGCCCAGCGCGCATGGAATCGGGAACAGTCACTGAGGAAATTTAAAAGGGATTCCTCCGAGCCCGAGACTATGCTCGACATCATGGACCGGCATCGTGGATGGGCTGTTATTGTGGCTCTCGTCGGCAACGGGCAGGAAATCAACACTGGTGAGGCCGGATTGAGCGAGTGGGGGCGTGCGTTGGCGAATCGCTTCCAACACTGGGATGTACTCGTGTCACCGCATGCCATCCACGCAGGTATCTTGGGCCAAGCAGATCTGTTGTTCGACTCTAAGCAACACAACGAGATTCGCGTCAGTGAAAATCTGGCGCTTCACCTTGAGGTCTCTCTTCGCTCATACAAGGCTCAAGCCGTTTCGGATTTTGTTGCCAATTTGCTCAACCAGCAGATCGATAGTGCTCGGTCAGTGCTCACAGATTGCCCAAACTTCCCAATGGTGATGACGCGTGACTTTCAGAAGGCGCGTGAATGGCTCCGAAGCCGCCAGCGAGGTAGCCGGCGGATCGGCTTGATTGCAAGTAGCGGTGGTCGTCGTTTGCGAGCGCACGGCCTAGACGTTCGCCCCGAGTTGGAAGTTGAAAACTGGTTCCTCAACCCAAGCTCCGACGTTCGGTCTTCGTTTTACCTCGAGACGCCAGCAACGGAGTTCGGGGTTCAAGGCCTGGAATTAGACTGGACTGGAGTCTGCTGGGACCTGGATCTTGTGCCTGAACGGGACGGATGGAAGGTTCAAGCTTTCAAAGGCTCCAAGTGGCAGAACGTTCGCGACGCTGTTAGATACCAGTATGTGCTCAACAAATACCGAGTCTTACTTACCCGAGCTCGTGAAGGAATGATCATCTGGGTACCCGTTGGTGATTCGGCCGATCGAACCCGTCCTAAATCGAGCTACGAGGCGATCGCTGCGTATCTGAATTCCTGCGGAATCGCCGAGATATGAGGTCCCTCCTCAGGCCGAGACGCGTCGTCGCTCGGGATAGCTATCGCCTCGGCCGCGCGAACAGCGCAATCTGCGGGATCGCGGTGCGATTCCCGCGCGCCTTCTTGTCGTAGTAAGCCTTGATCACGTCGCGCACGATGGGCGCGGCCAGGTAGCCGTGCTGGCTGGCCTCATATAGCGCCACCACGACGATCTCCGGATTCTGACGTGGAGCGAATCCGATGAACCAGCCGTTCTCCTTGGCCGAATCTCCCAGCGCCTTGCCCGACTTGGCCAGCGCGAGGGAGATCCGCTGGGCGGTGCCGGTCTTGCCGCACAGCTCGATGCCATCGATGTGCGCGCCGGCTCCGGTGCCGCCTTCGTTCACCACTCCGCACATCCCGGAGACGATGGTGGCAATATTCTGAGTATCGAAATCGGCCCGGCGCTGGGGCTCTACCTTGACGCCGCTCTTGATCAGATGCGGCTGGTACCACACGCCACCGCTCACCAGGCCGCCGATCGCGGAGGCTAGCTGGATGGGCGTGACCGTCACCGCGCCTTGTCCGATCGCCACGGGTATGGTTTCGCCGGGATACCATTTATCGCGCTGCACGCGCAGCTTCCACTTGGGCGAAGGCATCAGGCCTTCGGCTTCATTCGGCAGATCGATGCCCGTGCGCTTACCGATGCCCACCATTTGGGCGTATTCGGCGATTTTGTCGATCCCCAGCTTGTTGCCCACGTTGTAAAAATAGATGTCGCAGGACTGCACGATAGCGTGGTGCAGATCCAGCACGCCATGTTTCGCGTCGCAGTGAAACGTGGTCCCCCAAAACTCGGTGATCCCGCCGCAGCGCACCGAAAACGTCTCGTCGATGGTCTTGGTCTCCAGCGCCGCAAGGGTGATGATCGGCTTAAACGTCGACCCCGGCGCGAACTGTGCCTGGATCGCGCGGTTCAACAGCGGCTTGTCGGGATTGTTGACCAGGTCATTCCAATCCGACTGCCGAATGCGCGTGGTGAACAGGTTGGGATCGAACGCCGGGCGGCTCACCATGGCCAGCATCTCGCCATTGCGGGGGTCGAGCGCCACCACTGCTCCGCGGCGGCCGTCCATCGCCAGTTCCGCGACCGTCTGCAGATCCAGGTCGAGCGTCAACTGCAGCGAACGTCCAGGCGTGGCTTCCTTGTTTTCGAGCACGGCGCGCTCGCGGCCAACGCTGTCGACCACCACGCGGCGCTGGCCATCCTCCCCCATTAGTACATCGTTGTACTGCCGCTCCAGACCCTCCTTGCCGACAATCTCACCCTGCGAGTATTTTGCGAACTCGGTTGTGTTCAACTCCTGTTCGCTGACTTCGCCCACGTAGCCGATTACGTGGGCCGCATAATCGTTGTGCGGGTACAAACGATTCTGGTCCTGAACCAGTTCCATCTCCGGAAAGGTCTCCGGATCGCGGTGGGACTCGACGAAGGTCAGTTCGGTGGGTGTGAGTCCCTGCTTGATGGGGACGGGCACATATTTGGGTCCAGCGCCGTAGCGGCGGACGCGGGAGCGCAACTCCACCGGGTCCACATGCAGCCCTTCGGCAATGGCGTCCAAGTGCTCCGGCCGGAGGTTCTCCTGCGTGAGGAGGACGCGGTAGGAGGGCCGGTTGTCGACGATCACGCGGCCGTCGCGATCCAGGATCTTGCCGCGCGGCGCCACCAGAGGCACGGTCTTGATACGATTCCGCTCGGCCAGTTCGGTGTTGGCTTCATGATCCCGCACCTGGAGCACCCAGAAAGCCGCCAGCAGGAACAGAAACACCGCGACCATCACGTATTGAAAAACGGTGATCCGCCCCTTCGCGAAGCGCGTGTCGTCGTTCCGCAACCGGTGTGTCGTTGGTTTGCCGTGCTGCCGGCCGATGTCGTCAGAGTACATGAGTGCGTTATTCCGAAACCTCTAGTCTATCCAAGTCATATCTACCCCAGGGTCTTCAAGCCTACCCCAGGTGCAGCCTGTCCAAAACACGAAATAGCGGGACCGCCACCACTGAGTTCAAAATCGCAAGCACCAGTGTCTGCCCGGGAGAGAAGCTCAAGTTTGCGCCCAAGAGAGCGCGGTCCAGCACCCAGTAGAAAAACTGGTGGAAGAAAAAGAAGAAGAAGCTCAGGATCAGGCGTACCGCGGAGTGATCCAGGTCGAAGCGTTGGCTGAAGGAAGCGGCGAAGAATCCCACCAGCGTCTTGACGATGCCGAACATGCCCAGCGGCTGGTGCGGCGTCAGCGCATCCTGAACCAGGCCGATGGAAGCGCCGAGCAGGATACCGATCACGGGCGAGCGTCGCATCAGCGAAAAGTACACCGTGACTAACAATGGCAACTCCAGGTAGGCGAGGAAGGTGAGAAAGCGCGGCACATACACCTGGAACATGATCGCCGCCAGCGATATCCCCGCCAGCGCCGCAACCTGAGCTCGCGTGATGCGCGCGGCCTTCGGTATGCGAGATTGGCGCGAGGGATCCGCAAAGCCGGCCGACAATCCGCCGCTAGAAAAATCGCTCATTGGCGGGGGAAGCTCATGTTCGAAATTGGATCATTGCCGCGCGGTTCCCGCCTTGTTGTCTCCGGCAGGAGCCTTTGCCGGAGCAGCGTCGGGCAGCGGAGCGTTGAAGTTGGGCGCGCCCGATCCGCGCTCGCCAAACACGCGCTTCTGCGCTTCGCCGAGCCGGCGATATTGATCCAGCATCCGGTCGGCATCCGTCGTCAGGGGCCCAGCCGGCGGGGAAGCAGTGTCGGTCGGACCGTCGGGCTCGGCGGAAGCGGGCGTTTGGATGTGAACCGACTGTCCGGTGGGAGCCAGCGGTGGAATCTCCTGGTGAACGCCGTCGATCACGATCAGAACGTTTTCCACTCCGTTTTCCAGGCCACTCGGCGTCACCAGCACTTCCTTCCACGCCTTTCCGTTGCGGGCCACGCTTACAATCCCTACCGGCAGGCCCTTGGGAAAGATCAGATCGTCGCCGGATGTGAAGAACCACTCGCCCAGCTCGACGGGATCTTCGTTCTGAATGTACTCGATGCTCGGCGTGCCAGTGCCCTGCCCGCGTAGCGTCCCGTGCACACGATGCTTTTGCGAGACTACCCCGGCGGCGAAGGACGGATCGGTAAGCATACGCACATACGAGGCCGTCGGGTAGACGTCGATCACCTTCCCAGCGATTCCACTAGGCGTGATGACGGCCATCCCATTCTGAATTCCGCTCGAAGCGCCGCGGTCGATGATGACGACGTTGGCGCCGACGCCGGTGGTGTTGCCGATGATGCGCGCGGCTACGGTCTTGGAGGGCGTTCCTGCCTGGAAAATGGCCAGTTCACGGGCCCGGTCGGCGGTGTCCAACTCCGCCCGCAAATACTGATTCTCCATTTTGATGCGATCCAAATCGGCTTGCAGCCGGTGGTTGTCCTGGCGCACGCCCAGCAGCGCAAAGTAATCCTCGAAGAAGTGGACAGAGCTCCCGCGTGCGCCTTCGAGCAGACGCGCCACCGGAGTGATCGCGGTAACGGCCCACACCCGAATCAGTCGCACCTCGTGATTGCTTTTGATCTGGTAAGAAAGCAGAGCGAGCTGGGCGAGGATCGCCAGCAGCAGAGCGGTCAGGCTGCGGAAGCGATTGAGGAAAAAATCCATACAGAACGGCCCGCTTCTTACTGGCCACTGACCACAGGCCACCGGCCACTCTTTCTATTCTATGGCGATTCGCCGTAGCAGCTTGAACTCAGTCAGCATCTTGCCCGTACCGAGCACTACCGAGGCCAGCGGATCCTCGGCGATCGACACGGGCAAACCGGTCTCGTGCCGGATGCGCCGGTCCAGGTTTTTGATCATCGCCCCGCCGCCGGTGAGCACGATGCCGTGGTCGCTGATGTCGGCGGAAAGCTCCGGGGGCGTCCGCTCCAGCGCCACGCGGATGGCGTTCATGATGGTGGCGACGCATTCCGACAGCGCTTCGCGAATCTCCGAATCGTCGACGGAGATCGTCTTGGGGACGCCTTCGATCAGGTTGCGTCCTTTGATCTCCATGGTCAGCGGTTTGTCGAGCGGGAAAGCCGAGCCGATTTGGATCTTAACTTTCTCCGCGGTGGTCTCGCCGATCAGCAGGTTGTACTTCCGCTTCATGTACTGCACGATGGCGTCGTCCATCTCATTGCCGGCGACGCGCACCGAGCGCGAGTACACGATTCCAGAAAGCGAAATCACCGCAACGTCGGTGGTGCCGCCGCCGATGTCGACCACCATGTTGCCGGAAGGCTCCGTGATCGGAAGCCCCGCGCCGATGGCCGCGACCATGGCCTGCTCCACCAGAAACACTTCACTGGCTTTGGCGTGATAGGCGGAATCGATGACCGCACGCTTTTCCACCTGGGTGATCTCGCTGGGCACGCCGATGATGATGCGCGGATGCACCAGCATCTTGCGTCCGTGCGCTTTCTGAATAAAGTAATTCAGCATACGCTCGGTGACCTTGAAGTCGGCGATCACGCCGTCCTTCATGGGGCGGATGGCCACGATGTTGCCGGGTGTGCGCCCCAGCATCTCCTTGGCTTCCCTGCCCACGGCTTCCACTTCGTTGGTGTTCTTATTGATGGCGACGATGGAAGGCTCGTTGACCACGATGCCCTTGCCCTTGGCAAAAACCAGCGTGTTGGCGGTGCCGAGGTCGATGGCCAGATCGGACGAAAAAAGACTGAATAACGGCCGGAGGTTCAGCAGGTTCATTTGGACGGAACAACTTAAAGGAATTCTGTTATGACGTTACGACCAGAGCGGCGGCGCAGAAACGTTCCCCGTTCGCTCCATCTCAAGAAAGGTAGCACAGCCGCCCCAGACGGGCAAGTTTTCTTTTATTTTCAGAGGAATAGCCGACGATTAGCGCGCCTCTAACGGCTGCCTTGCCAAGCGTCGATGGTCAGTCTATGGGTGAACTTCGCTGGCGGGCGTTTCTGAAATTCCTAGCCTCGATGTGCCTGGTGGTCGGCATAGTCGTCGGCCTCGTTTTCGGACTCCGACTCTGGTTCTCGACGCCGGATGGCGGAATACACCTTGTCTGCCGCGACTCCGCCGGGTGGCGCCGCGTTAATGGACCAGCCGGAGTCCTCCAGGAAGTCGAAATGAGTTCTTCAGGCGATCTTTGGGTCGAGATAGATTCTCCGAAGGGTTTGGCCCGCTGGTCCGGCGGAGAGTGGACTCAATACGGCGGTTCGCATTATCCATCGGACGGGTTTGCCGTTTCCGGGAACCAAGCCTGGGTGACCAGACCAGATGGGATCGAGCGGTTTGACGGCCAGCGGTGGCGAAAGCTGTCCGTCAATATCCCCGAGCCCATGGCCTTGACAGCCGAAGGAAACGACGTTTGGATTCTCTACGGCGCCGGAATGCTGGCCCACTGTGGCGGAGACAATTGCAAGACCCACTCGGTCGCGAACCAGATTCATGACAACGAATGGAACTCGTACTACGGAATCGGAAGCAAATACTCCGGGAGGAGCTTGCGGCACAGGAGACTTGGATACGGGAGCCTGATCAAAGCTCCTGGCCGCCTGTGGTTCATTCACGAGGCGGCTTGGTATTCTCCCGATGGGCTCCAATGGACCCAGTGGCAAGGGGGCGCAAAGGAACTAGTATGGCCATTGGGCTACTCGGGCGGCAGGCTTTGGATGAAGACCTGGAATGACTTGGTGGCGGTCGGAGACGACCTGCAGGGAACGCGATTTCCGCTCGATCCGCTTACAGCTCCTTTCGTTCGTAGCGTCGCCGTCGCCAGTGGTCAACTGTTTATAGCGGGCGGCAACGATGGATTATTCGAGCACTCGAGCGGGGCTTCGCGCCCCGTGGTCCTGGACGCGGCGCTCGGCGCCGACAACGTGTCGAATGTGGCCGCGACGCCAGAAGGGATCACGTGCATTACCGCAGCCCGAGCACCGCGATCGAGCTCGTTCCACCCCCTCTACGCTTTCGCCGGGGCGATACTTCTCGCCCTACTCGTTTGGAACGTCGTCGCGAATCGCCGGGCGAGGCGCGTGGGCAGGTATGTTGTGTTCAATGTCGGTGGTTCAAGTGGCAACGACAACATCTGAATCCGCCCCCCTATCATAAGAAGGTGATCTCCCGCCGGGCACTGCTAGCGTTTCCCGCCCTGGCCGCATGCTCCCGCCGCAGCACCGCGTTCGACGGCTACGTCTTCATCGCTAACGAAGAAGGCCAAGCGGTGGCCGCCGTAGACTTGGGCGCGCTGGCGGTTGCAAAGCACATTCCCTTGGATGCGGCCCCCACCGAAGTCGCCGCGGCAGTCACGCGGCCGGCTGTCTACGCGCTCACTCCGGCGACGGGCATGGTCCATGAGATCGAGACCGGCCATCTGCGCCTGGGCCGCAACGTTGCCGTGGGAATCCAGGCTTCCTCTCTCCAGATCGCTTCCGACGAAAAAACGTTGTTTGTACTGACGCGCGACCCGCCGAGCCTTTGCGCGATTTCCACCAACACCATGCTCCTTGACTGGCGTCTGCCCTTACCCGAAGACCCGGTACAACTGGAATTGAGCCCGGATGGAACGGTCGCGGCGATTTCATCGGCCTCCAGCGTGTGCCTAGTGAATCTGCGGGACCCAGGGGCGCAGGCTGTAGGCAATCCCCTGGCCGGCGATCCCGCGGGAACCGGCGATTTCGGCGCGCTGCGATTCTGTTACGACGGCCAGACCCTGATCGCGGCCCGCCGGGGCGACCGGATGCTCTCCCTGTACGACGTCGCGGCGTCTCTCAAAGACCCGCGCGGAGGCTTGCTCGCTCACTTACCCGTCAGCGTGCGCCCTGAACATTTCTGCTTCAGCCACGACGGCGGCCAGTTGTTCGTCACCGGCGAGGGCATGGATGCAGTGGTGATCGTCTATCCCAACCACACCCCCGAGGTGGGCGAAACGGTTCTGGCGGGTCACGCGCCAGGAGCCATGGCCGCTTCGGAATCGCTGCTCTTCATCGCCAGTCCCGAATCGGGCCAAGTGACGGTTCTGGGCATCGACAGTCATCGAGTGATCGGCGTGGTGCAGGTGGGCAGCGATCCGGGATTCGTGGCAGTGACTCCCGGAGACCAATACGCGCTGGTGCTGAATCGCGCCTCGGGCGACATGGCGGTGTTGAGCGTGCGCACCATCGCCGCCAACGCCAACCGGTACAAATCGGCGGCGCTGTTGACGGTGATTCCCGTGGGATCGAGGCCGGTGAGCGCGGCCGTGCGCGCGGTGTAAGCCCGTCTATCTACGCTCGATCTACGGTTCCGGATTCAAAACCGCGGTGTGAAGGGAGCCTGCGTCGGGCCGTCCTTCCAAGGCGTGCAGCGACGATGATTCGGGATAACGCGGCGCCGCAGTGCTGGCCGTGGGCGAGTAGTCCGCGGTATTTCGCTTGATCTCCGTCAGTAAATCCTTGATCTCGTTCAGCGTTGACGCGACCTGGAACAACTTGATGATCGCGCCGATGATGGCCATTACAGCGACCAGGCTGATCATGTCACCGATGATGGCTTGCAGGAAGGGGATCACGCTATACCTCTACGGATCGAATCGGCCGTGTCCGGTAGGACCTTTAGGGGCCATTAAAGTAGAAATCCCTTAGGGTCCCTTATAGTAGAAATAGCGATGCGCCTACATCCCGGTTTCCTCGTGCCCGGTTTGCTGGCTATGGTCCTGACGGGAATTCCGCCGGCCGTTTACTCCGCTGACAGCTCGGACGTACCTAAGCTCCTCACCGGTATCGAGAACCGTTACAACCACATCCAAACCCTCCAGGTGTCCTTCACCGAGAACTGGACGCAAGACGGCCGCAAGCGCCTCGGCAGCGGCACGCTGGTGCTGCGCAAACCCGGTAAAATGCGATGGGAATATGCCATGCCGTCGGGCCTCCTGTTCATCTCCGATGGCGAGTTCATTTACTCCTACTACCCGGATCAGCATCGCGCCGAGAAAATCAAAATGAAGTCCGTCGAAGATATGCGCGCGCCCCTCGCGTTCCTGCTCGGACGCCTGAATTTCCACGACGACTTCAGCAAATTCGACGCCAGTCCCCAAGGCGCGCAGGTGTTCCTCACGGCCATACCCAAGTCCAACAAGATGCCCTACACCGAAGTCTCCTTCCTCACCGGAGCCGACTTCGTGATCCACCGCCTGATCGTCAAACAGCAAGATGGTGCCGTGCTCGAATACAGTTTCGACGGCGAAAAGACCAACGTGCCGGTGCCGGACTCGATGTTCAAGTTCACTCCTCCGCCGGGAGTCGAATTTGTGGACTCTACGCGGCAGTAGCCGGCTCGAAACAACGCTCCAAGCAGGGCTGGTATAATTCACGGCCATGAAGGGTCCAATCTCCGCGCGCCGCGAATTCCTGCGCTTCGTTGCCGCCAGTCCGCTAGCGGCTAGCGCCTGGGCCCAGGGCGTCGTTCCAGCGTCTGCCCCCACATCAGCCAAGGACGCGCTCGATGTGATGGACTTCGAGCCTCTGGCGCGCAAGGCGCTCCCACCCGCTCATTGGGGCTACATGGCGACGGGTGTCGATGACGAAGTGACGCTGCGCATGAACCGCGAAGCGTTCCAACATTACCAACTGCGCCCCCGCCGGCTGATCGACGTCTCCAAGGCGGATCTGAAAACCAACGTTTTCGGCGCCGACTGGGACACACCCATCTACATCAGCGCCGTGGGCAGCCAGAAGGCGTTTCATCCCGATGGCGAAGTGGCCACTGCCCGTGCGGCCAAGGCCAAGAAGACCATGCAGATGCTGTCCACCGTTACCTCGATTCCCGTGGAAGACGTCGCCCGGGCCCTGGGGACGCCTCCCTGGTTTCAGCTCTACATGCCCGCCACCTGGGAAGACACCGAGAAGCTGGTGAAACGCGTGGAGGCCGCGGGCTGCCCGGTGCTCGCGTGGACCATCGATCTTCTCGCCGGCCGGAACACCGAGACAGCCACACGCTTCGCGCAAGCGGATGCTCGGGATTGCCTCTCCTGCCACGCGGTCAACCCCAAGGCAACCGACATCTTACGGAGCAATCGAACCAAACCCATGTTCGCCGGCCTGTCCGGCGACATGAATCCGCCCGGCGCCACCTGGGCATACGTGGACCGGCTCAAGAAGATGACCCGGATGAAACTGGTCCTCAAGGGCATCGATAACGCCGAAGACGCCAACCTAGCGCGCGAACACGGCGTGGATGGCATCGTCGTTTCCAATCACGGTGGCCGCGCCGCCGAAACCGGCCGCGCCACTATCGATATTCTTCCCGAAGTCGTGGATGCGGTGGGCTCGCAGATGCCGGTCTTCGTCGATGGCGGATTCCGCCGCGGCTCGGACCTCTACAAAGCTCTGGCCCTGGGAGCACGAGCGGTAGGGATCGGCCGGGCTTACATCTACGGACTTTCGGCCTTCGGGCAGGAAGGCGTGGAGCGAGTCCTCGACATCCTCCGCGGCGAGTTGACTCTCACCATGCGCCAGTGCGGCACGCCGGCGATTGGGCAGATCACCCGCTCGGCGGTTCTCAAGAATGGAGCCCGTCTGTAGGCCATGCTGAGCCGCCGCCAATTCAACGCCTCGGCCGCGCTATTGTGCACCGGAGCCCCGAGCCTGTTCGCGAAAGCGGAGTACGACCTGGTCATCAAGGATGGCCGCGTGATCGACGCCTCGCAGAACCTGGACCGTACGGCTGACGTCGCGATTAAGGACGGACGCATCGTAGCCGTCAAGCCGGGCATCCCCTCCTCCAAGGGGATCGGCGTAATTCACGCCGAAGGCAAGTTGGTCACGCCCGGCCTCATCGACATTCACGTTCACGTCGCCGAGAAGGACATGCCGCCCTCGCAGTGTCTATCGCAAGGCGTCACCTCACTGATCGACGGCGGTTCCCGCGGAGCCGACAACGTGGAGGAGCTGGTGCGGATCGCTCAGGCCGCCCCCAACCACGTGCGCATTCTGTTGAACATCGCGCGCCGCGGGATCGCCCTCGGAGGAGGCCCCGGCGAACTGCTCGACATCCAGAACGCCGACGTACAGGCGGCCCGCCGCGCCGCCGAATACTACCGCGATTGGATTGTCGGCATCAAGGCCCGCCTGTCGCGTTCCGTGGCGGGCGATAGTGACCTGGAGGCCCTCCGCCGCGCCCGCCAGGTGGCCGATCCGTTGAAGATTCCGATCATGGTTCACATCGGCGACACGGCCTCACCGCTTCCCGATATCCTGGCCCTGCTCAGGCCCGGCGACATCGTCACCCACATCTACGCTCCCCCTCCCCACGGCATTATGGATGACGACGGCCGCGCCCTGCCCCAGGTCCGCGAAGCCCGGCGGCGCGGCGTCCTCTTCGATGTTGGCAACGGACGCACAGCTCATTGGACTTGGGAAGTCGCCGAAAGCGCGATTCAGCGGGAGCTCCTGCCCGACACCATCTCCTCTGACCTGACCGCGGCTGGTCTGACCGATCAAGTATTCAGCCTGGCGACCGTCCTTTCCAAGTTCCTGTTGTTGGGAATGCCGGTCGAGCAGGTCATCGCCTGCGCAACCAGGAACGCGGCTCGCGCCAATCCGGCGCTGAAAAGCTACGGTTCGCTCCGCGTTGGCGCATCCGCTGACGTGGCCGTCTTCGACCTGCAACAAGGCGACTTCGAATTCGTCGACAACTACAAAGGCACGCGAAAGGGAACCCGCAAACTGGTTCCTTTCGCCGTCGTCGCCAGCGGCAAGCGGGTTCTCTAGGCGCGCCCGCGTAGCTCGGGTCGTGGACTACCTGAACCTCGTTCTCGAGTTTCGAGCTGGCTATCAGGTCCGTAATCCGTCGATAAGGATTGCCGGCACATGGTAGCGCGAGCGGCAGGGCCCTGCAGACCGGCCGACCTTGAACATCCGACATTTTTTGATTTTGGTGTCGAATGTGTCGCATTGTGTCGAACTCGGAACGGATGTATGTCACGTAGGCACGAACACAAAAACCTTCTCCCATTCCCACGGTAACAGGCGTTGGCAAGGATTCCCGGTCAGAGATGGCTGGGGTCTTGGGGTGGATCACACGGATTGTCAATGGGTTAGGAGAATCGCTCTGGCGGCGAAACGCGAAGTGACCGGCAAGACATGCATGCGCCACCGAACTCGCGGCAGCCCGAAGTGTAAGAAACGCCAGACGCGTTCGCGTCCCGTCGCATGACAGCGTGCGCTCTGAGCGCCGGCGTGGAAACCGATGGACCACCTTCGCTTGGGGCGGCGATGTACCTGGAGCGACACTTCTTTACATTTCCTATCGACTCCTACCGACGGATTGCGGGCAACTCAGACATTTCCCCACTGCCGCCGTTCGCTAACGCTTGAATCCCTCCGCACGGGAGTGTATGATTTTCGGGAACCGTATCATACATGCTCGATATTTCTTCACACGACATCGTCCTGGTCGGAGGAGGCGGTGCCGGCTTACGCGCCGCTATCGCTATCTCCGAAGCTAATCCGCAACTCAGCGTGGCGGTGGTTTCCAAGGTCTACCCCATGCGCAGTCACACCGTAGCCGCCGAAGGCGGCGCGGCCGGGGTGCATCTTGCAGACGACAGTCTGGACGAACACGCATACGACACCATCTCCGGCGGCGATTGGCTGTGCGATCAGGACGCCGTAGAAGCTTTCGTGAAGGAAGCTCCGCTGGAGTTGATGCGCCTGGAGCATTGGGGCTGTCCCTGGAGCCGGGAGGCGGATGGACGCGTCGCCGTGCGGCCTTTCGGTGGAATGAAAAAAACGCGCACGTGGTTTGCGGCCGACAAGACCGGATTCCACATGCTCCACACGCTGTTTCAAACCTCTCTAAAATACGACGCCGTAGTCCGCTACGACGAGTACTTTGTCACCCGCTTGCTGGTCGACGACGGCCGCGTTCAGGGCGTGGTGGCGTTGGAGCTGACCACAGGAAAGGTGCAAGCCGTCACCGCCAAAGCCGTCATATTGTGTACGGGCGGATGCGGCCGTGTCTTCCGCTACACCACCAATGCCGCCATCAAAACCGGCGACGGCATGGCGCTGGCCTATCGCGCGGGCGCTCCCTTGAAGGACATGGAGTTCGTTCAGTACCACCCCACGGGCCTTCCGTTCACCGGGATTCTGATCACCGAAGCGGCCCGCGCGGAAGGCGGTTACTTGCTGAACAAAGACGGCTACCGCTACCTGCAGGACTACAGCCTGGGGACGCCGGAACCGAAGCCCGTCTTGCGCACCATGGAGCTGGGTCCGCGCGATCGCCTCTCGCAAGCGTTCGTTCACGAACAGGAAAAAGGCCGCACCGTGGAAGGGCCCTACGGCCCCGTGGTGAATCTGGACCTTCGCCATTTGGGAGAGAAGGCCATCAACGCCAAGCTCCCCTTCGTCCGCGAACTGTGCCTTAAGTACGAGCACATCGATCCCATCACCCAGTTGATTCCAGTCCGACCCGTGGTGCACTACATGATGGGCGGCGTGCATACCGACATCAACGGAGCCACTCCTTTAAAGGGTCTGTACGCGGCCGGAGAAGTTGCCTGTGTGAGCATCAACGGGGCCAACCGGCTGGGTTCGAATTCTCTCCCCGAGCTGCTCGTGTTCGGCGCACGCGCGGGGAAAGCGGCGGCCGATTATGCGTCCGAGCAACCCTCAGGCGGGCGGCATCTGATAGATCGGAAG
>Ga0210409_10003740_pt1 | contig 16761 bp, 13 predicted proteins | sample IncBWH17MmetaG_FD_161649 | JGI IMG/M metagenome (GOLD analysis project Ga0210409, IMG submission 161649) | Forest soil microbial communities from Barre Woods Harvard Forest LTER site, Petersham, Massachusetts, United States - Inc-BW-H-17-M | ecosystem: Environmental > Terrestrial > Soil >...
TCCAACCGCGTTTGCAAATGAACCTGGGGTGGATGAATTCGCTTTTCGTTCCAATTTCGATCTCACCTTCCGCAACCCGAAGAAATACAGCCTGGTGGCAACTGGAAACAACATCAGCGAAACCGTCGATGGCAAGGAATCAATCAGCAACTGGAAGAGCGATATCCCGCTGGCGGCGGCCGGATTTGCCTTTGGCGACTACAAGATCACCACGGAGAAGGCCGGAGACATCGAAGTGAAGGTCTACGCAAACCGCGAACCCGACGATTTATTGTCGTCGATACAAAGAGCCGCTGACAACCCGCTCAACGACCTGAAGCAGGGGCCGGGATTCGGCGGCAGTCATGCCACCGCGGTGATAGGCATCCTCACGCCGGCTGCTCTGGGAAAGACCATCAGCGTTGAGACGGCCAATACTCTGCGGGTCTTTGAAAGTTATTTTGGCCCGTATCCTTATAAACAGATCGCGGTTACCAACATCATCGGCAGCTACGGCCAGGGCTGGCCGGGACTTCTTTATCTCGGCTGGTTCACGTTTCTTGATGCCACGCAGCAGCATGAGTTAGGGATGAAAAACGAAGTCGGCCTCACCGACTTCTTCCGCGGACACGAGAGCTCGCATCAATGGTGGGGCCATCGCGTCGGCTGGAAAAGCTATCACGACCAGTGGCTTTCCGAGGGATTCGCGGAATTTTCCGGGAAGCTCTACGTGCAGTATCGCCAGAATCAGAAGGAATTCCTTACGCAATTCCGAAAAGACAAGGAGCTCCTGAAGTCCGGCGACGTGAAGATGCATCAAGTGGATTCCCTCGGCCCGATCTGGATGGGCCAGCGCATTCGTTCTTCGGAGACCGGGCCAGGCTCTTACCAGAACCTGATCTATTCCAAGGGCGGCTACGTCTTGCAAATGCTTCGCGAACAGCTTGCGGACCCGCGCAACCAGGATTCCGACCATTTGTTTAAGGACATGATGAAGGACTACTGCCGAACCTTCGACAACAAACCGGCTTCCACGGAAGATTTTAAATCCATCGTCGAAAAGCACATGACGCGCAGCATGGATTTGGACGGCAACCACAAAATGGATTGGTTCTTCAACCAATACGTCTATGGCACCGGCATCCCGCATTACGATTTTCGCGTCAGTCTGGAGCCTACTGCCGATGGCAAGACGCACGTTAAGGGCGAGATCACGCGCGCCGGCGTCAGCGATGGCTGGAAGGACGTGATACCCCTCTACGCGCATTCGGGGGACAAGACCCTGCGGCTCGGAGCGCTTGCGATTATGCACGCGACCGAGCCTTTCGATTTTACCTTGCCGCTGAAGGTCGACCGTTTGTCAATCAACGATCATGAAGACTTACTCGCGGACGTTAAGCAATAATAGATGCACGTTTTTGGAACCAAGCGCATTTGAATAATTACTTCGCGGCGCTCAGCGGCGGCGCCGGCAGCAGGGGTAGCCGCTTCGGCTCTCCGCGCGCGCCGCGCACCTCTAGCTCTTCAAAGAGCAGCGAGGGAGCCACGACGGAGGCGGGCAAGCCGCTTTGCGCCGACCCGAACGCGCCCAGCGCCGTGCCGGCGAAGCCGGCGGTCTGGCTTTGCATGTAGTTGTAGACGAAATTGTCGTTTCCAATGCCCGCGAGATTGCGAAGAGCGCGCGCGTTCAAGCCGATGATGCGTGCCCCGCGAACAACCTCCTCACGGCCGTCCTGCGGATACACTTTGACCACCAGCAGCGGCAAGCGATCGCCGGTTCCAGCGCCGCCGCCGAAGCTGGCGAGCAGCTCTGAAAAATCTTCCTGGTGCAGAAGGCTAAGAGTTGGATTGTCCATTTCCCGCACGATGATGCAGTACTGCAGCTTTTCCGAGCGGCACTGGTCCAGAAATTTTTTCTTCAATTCCGCCGGCGAGACAGTATCGGAGGCGTTGAAAAAGAGGTTGCTCATGGTGGGCTTGGCGTCGCCGAGAAATCCGGAGCGCCCGTGGCCGTTGGAGCTGTCGGAATCCGGTCCGGGCCGGCGCGACATCAGCAGTTCCGTCAAAGTTCCTTTATCCACCACGGTAACTTTCTGCGCGCGAACGCCCTCATCGTCCACGGCATATCCGCCGAGCAACGGTGCGCCATGAAACTCCTTGGCGCCGGGATCGTCGACCAGGCTGACGCTCGGCGGCAGCACGCGCGAGCCGATTCGTCCGCTCCAGTCGCTCTTGCCGCCAAGGCCGCTGAGCATCTGTTCGACCACGGGCTGAAAGGCCAGCGGCGGGCGCGAACCATTCATCGCCGGGCCGAGTATCTGGGCCAGAAGGGGCGCCGCAGCGCGCGCTTCAAACAGCACCGGTCCGGTGTAATCCTCTGCGAGCTTCGCAGCGCGCAGAACCATGAGTTCGCTGGCCGAGACGTTCAGTCCTTTGCGCACGGCGTCAACATTCGGCAAATCGGCGGGTTTCGCCGCATACGACGCGTAGAGTTGGCTTAGCGGCATACCGTCGTTCGCCAGCGTGCCCATTCCGCCTTCCACCGCCGCGTACGTGTGGTTGGTGCGGATTTCGGTGCCTTCGCTGGTCAGCAGATATTCGGTGGCGTACACCAAATAATAGGTGACCCGCGATTCGTAAATGTCCGGAAACAGCCGCAACGTGGCCGAAGACTGCCGCGCTTCCTGCTCCCAATCGCGATTGCCCCAGTCCGGAGTGATGAGCGGTTCAATCTGATGAATTGGTTCGGCCTTCGAGAAATCGTCGATATTCGATTGCCGCGCCAGGCTGCTCAGATAGGCCTGCTTGCGCGAGTAGGTCTCAACGGCTTGCTTGAACGCCTGGTCCGTGGCAATCCACAGATCCTGACGCAGGGAATCATAATCGCGGTCGATGCCAACCGAGCCCTGCGAGCCGATGAAGCCGCGGAAGCCTTCATCGCTGATGAAATTGGAGCTGTCCAGCTTGTAATTGCCGACGCGCGCTTCTACGTTCATTATGCGATTGCGCCCGCGCGTGGTGGTCACCAGCGTTCCGAACTCCGCAACGATTTCGCGGACGTCGAGATCCAGCAAGCGGTATTCGACGTAATAGGGACGCACGGGCTGCTGCGTGCCGGGAATGTTCAGCTCCAAACGAGTTTTAGATCGGGCCATTTCGTCGCGCATCGCGCGCAGCGTCTGGTCATTCTCCTGTACTGCTTGCGCCGCGCGAGCGACACGTGCGGGCGCAACGCAACCCAGCAGGATCGCCGCGCAGGCAAACACCTTTATTGTCCTCGCGCAGTTCATTGCTGGCCTCCCGCCTTGACGATGTCATGTGCTGGCGCCGGCAAAATGGGCGGCCGGTCCGTGGAGCTTTCTTTCTTCTGCACCTCCAGCTCGGACGTCAAAATCGCGGGCGACGCCGCGGACACCGGCACGGATCCGGATTCAGCGCCGCAATAGCCGTTAAACACTTCCTGTTTGTCGCCGGTAGCCACGATCTTGGTCAAAGCGGCGAGCGGCGTTCCAACGATGTCGACGCCGCGAACGAGTTCGTCGGGGCGGCCGTCGGCGTAAACTTTGTAGACCACCAGCGGCAACACCTGAAAGGCTTGCGGCTGCCCGCGGCCGGTGAACGTGAATCCTCCGGCGATGTCGTCGATCAGCAAGCCGAACTGCTTGCCCTGCTGCTTGATTAACTCGATCAGCTTCGCGCGAAGCTGCGCGTCGGTCATGGTCTTGCTGCTTTCCACAATCAAGTTGCCCTGCCGTGAAACCGGCGAGGCGCCGAGTTGCCGCCGGCCGTGGCCGTTCGAATGGGAAAAGCCGACCAGTGGCGAGCGGGACATTTCGAAATCCTTCAAGACGCCATGGTCCACCAGCACGACGCGGTGCGCCTGCACGCCTTCGTCGTCGTATTGGTAATAGCCGAGCAAATCCTCGGAGCCCAGCTTGCGCATCGTTGTGTCGTCCACGATGCTCAGAAACGGCGGCAAAATCTGCTCGCCGACTTTCTTCGCGAAGGTCTGTCCTTCCGCCACGTCTTTCTGGCGGTGGCCCTCCGCGCGATGTCCAAAAACTTCATGAAAAAAGACGGCTGCGGCGCGCCCGGTCAAAAGCGCGGGACCCACGGAAGGCTCGTTGATCGGCGCAGCGACCAATCCCTCCAACTCCTTGCGCATCGTCGCTTCCGCCGCGTAGACGGCCTTATCGTCCGGGGCATCGGAAGGATTCACCCAATCAAAGTTGTAGTAACGGTCCAGGTCCATGCCGTCCGGCGCTTTGCCTTGAATGAAAAGCTCCAGCCGGTAGCGAATCTGTCCGAATTGCAATTGCGTGCCTTCGCTCGTTAGGTCATACGCGTTCTGCGCTTGCGCGGAGAACGTCACGATGGAATTGATTACCGCCGGCGAAGCGCGAAACGCTTTCGTATAGGCGCGCACTTTTTCTTCCCAGGGTTTGCGATCGAGCACGAAGGAAGTTTGCGGGCCAATAAAGGTGCGCGCCTGTTCGTGCGAGAAGTCCGGCGCGCGCCCCTCAGCGGTTTCCACCTTTACTTCGCGACCGGTCTTGATCTTGATCAGCCATTCCGCCGCGGACCTGTACTGCTTGTCTGTTTCCAGCCAAATTTCCCGCCGCATGATCTCCGGATCGTCGTCGAGCGGAACGGCCGTTCCCGGCCCGCCATTCTGCGCTTGCCGCTCGCCGACCTTGTGTGTGTTATCCAGGTCGTAGCTGCCCGCGCGCACGGAAACTTCCAGCCAGCGATTGCGATTCTCGCTGCTCGAAAGCAGCGCTCCGTTCGAACCGGATACATCCGCGCGCTGCGTGTCCGTAATGGTGTAACCAATGTAATATGCTGGCGGATCTTGAACGCTAAACGTCTTCAACGAGCGGTCCAACTCTGTTTGCATCACGGACAGCAGCGGAGAGCGTTTTGCTTGCGGCGCATCCGGGGGTGTGGCCGCTGCTGCCGGACTCCTCAGCGCTCCGGCAATTGCCAGCGACACAATGGCGACGGCAAAGAGATAACTTCGACTACGAACAATTTTTTTCACGGAATCCTCACTCTGGGTTAGACGGGGCGTCGACCTATTTAGTGTACGCTACCCGCGAAAGACGCACAAACATGCCGCTTTTTTCGACTGGAAAAAATCGCGAAATGTTGTCCCGGAGGAAGTCATGCGTCGGTCTGCGGTATAATGGTCGAATGCCGAATCGCCAGGGAAGGGCACCGATGCATGGCACTACCGTGCTGTGCGTGCGCAAGGACAATAAAGCCGTGCTCATCGCCGATGGCCAAGTCACCATGGGCGATCACGTGATGAAGCATACTGCGCGCAAGACCCGGCGCTTGTTCAACGACAAAGTCATCGCCGGCTTTGCAGGCTCGACCGCCGACGCCATCTCGCTCTTCGAGCGCTTTGAGGGCAAGCTCCAGGAGCATTCCGGCAATTTGCAGAAAGCTTCCGTCGAGCTGGCCAAGGAATGGCGCAAGGATCGGGCGCTCCGCCATCTGGAAGCGCTGCTCATCGTCGCCGACAGCAAGTCCACCTTTCTTCTTTCGGGAAATGGCGATGTGATCGAGCCGGACGACGGGCTCTGTGCCATCGGCTCCGGTGGCAGCTATGCGCTCGCGGCGGCTCGCGCCCTGCTCAAGCATTCCAAGCTAACCCCAAAAGAGCTGGGCCTCGAGGCCATGCGCATCGCCAGCGAGATTTGCATTTACACCAACGCGAACTTCACGGTCGAGGAGATATAAGGCGTTGTGTGCTGCAGGCGGCGGCACTCGGCATCCGCTTGATCCAGGTAGCTGGGGAAGAATCGAGCACCGCCCTCCAAAATCGTGAGTACGGAAGGCGCTAAGTTCGCATCTTAGGTAAGATGGACACGTTGACTGTCTCGAAGACTGGAACAGAAGGATTCATGCCAAGCAAGTCTGAAAAGGAAATTATTCTGGCGCCGGGAGGCAACGGTGCCGCGCCCGAGCAAGCCGAGGAGCTTCTTCCCGCGCTCGACGACATGACCCCGCGCGAAATCGTCGCGGAGCTGGACAAGTATATTGTCGGGCAGAATGCCGCAAAGCGCGCCGTCGCGGTAGCCTTGCGCAACCGCGTGCGCCGCCAGAAACTGCCGCCCGAAATCGCCGAGGACGTCCTGCCCAAGAACATTCTAATGATTGGACCAACCGGCGTCGGCAAAACGGAAATTGCGCGCCGCCTGGCGCGCCTGGCGGGTTGCCCGTTTGTGAAAGTCGAGGCCTCCAAATACACCGAGGTCGGCTACGTCGGCCGCGACGTCGAGTCCATGGTGCGCGACCTGGTGGAAACCTCGATCGACATGGTGCGCGAGGAAAAGCTCGACGAAGTCGCGGATCGCGCCGAACAAACCGCCGAAGAGCGCGTCCTTGACCTCTTGCTGCCGCCCACGCCGCCGCCCGCGCAGGGCACCAGCGAAACAGAGCTGGCCCAGCAGCGCGAGCAAACGCAGCGCACACGAGAAAAGCTGCGCGCGCAGCTCCGCGAAGGCAAGCTCGATCAGCGCATGGTCGATATCGAAGTGCGCGAACGCTCCATGCCTTCCTTTGAAATCATCTCCAATCAGGGCGTCGAGGAGATGGACGTCAATATCAAGGACATGCTTTCCGGCATGTTTGGGCAGCAGAAAAAGAAGCGCAAGATGAGCGTCGCCGACGCTTTCGAGTACCTTATTCAGGAAGAAGAAAACAAGCTTCTCGATATGGACCAGGTTACGCGCACGGCCGTCGAGCGCGCCGAACAGATGGGCATCATCTTTATCGACGAGATCGATAAAGTCGCCGGGCGCGAATCCGGCCACGGACCGGATGTCTCCCGCGAAGGTGTGCAACGCGACATTCTGCCCATCATCGAAGGCACCACGGTCAATACCCGCTACGGCATGATTCGCACCGACCACATCCTGTTCATCGCCGCCGGCGCTTTCCACGTGACCAAGCCCTCGGACCTGATCCCCGAGCTGCAGGGCCGCTTGCCCATTCGCGTCGAGCTGCAATCGCTCAAGGAAGAAGACTTCGTCCGCATTCTCACCGAGCCCAAAAACGCGCTCATCAAGCAGTACGTCGCGCTGCTCGAAACCGAAGGCGTGAAGCTGAACATCACCGACGACGCGGTCGACACCATCGCCAAATTCGCCACCGTCGTCAACGAGCAGACGGAAAATATCGGGGCACGCCGCCTCCACACGATCCTCGAAAAAGTTCTGGACGAACTGTCCTTTGAAGCTCCGGACCTCAAGAAGAAAAACGTCAAGGTGGATTCCGCCTACGTGAACAAGCAGCTCGCCGATATCGTGAAGAACCAGGATTTGAGCCGCTACATCCTGTAATATCCAAGCCCGAACATGGGAACTCGATATTCGCGGAACCCCGAGGCGCTCAGGATTCGGCGGCAGCGAATTTCCTGCTTCGGGATTCGCGTTTCGCTTCTCGCCCTCTTGCTCGCAGGCGGCTGCGGCGCCCCCGGCGAACCCACTCCGCCGTCTCCTCAGGTTCCCGTCGCGGTTACCGACCTCGCCGCGCAGCAGGCTGGTGATGCTGTGCAGCTCACCTTCACCACGCCGCCCAAGACCGTCAAAGGCGAGCGCCTCACCGAAACTCCCGCCATCGAAATCCTGCGCGGCGCGCTCAAGCCCGACGGCTCGCCGGACGCGAAATCGTTTCGCACCGTCGAAACAATTCCCGGTGCAGTCGTCAGCGAATATCGCGCCGCGGATAAAACCCAGATCATCAGTCGCATCTCTCCTGCTGAGCTTCGCGCTTATCCCGGCGCAGCGCTAGCCTATCGCGTTCGCACGCGCGCCTCCCGCAAGCGCGCTTCTGCCGACTCCAACACCGCGACCGTGCGCATTCGTCCCGTACCCGAACGCATCTCGTCGGTTCACGCGGCGGTCACGGAATCCGCCATCGAGCTCTCCTGGTCCGCGCCTGCGCGCACTTCCGCCGGCGATCCTCTTCCTGCCATTTCCGAATACCGCGTATACCGCGGCGAAATCGACCCCGCCTCCGCGGCCGCAGCAGCAAACGATCTTTCGCAAGCTAAATGGAAATCGCCGCTCGCCTTTCTTGGCGCCGCGCCGACCAACAGCTATCGCGACACCGCATTCGATTTCGGCAAATCTTACCTCTACACCGTCCGCACTGTTATTCCCGGGGATGGCAGCGCCATTGAGTCCAGCGACTCGGTCCCCGCGATGGTGACTCCGCGCGACATCTTCCCTCCCGCCGTTCCGCAAGGTTTGGTCGCAGCCGTTCTCAGCCCTGAACCAAATGCGCCGCCGGAGGTTGATCTCTCCTGGTCCATCAACACGGAAACCGACCTGGCCGGCTACCACGTCTATAGGGGTGAGCAGCAAGACACGCCGGGCCAGCTAGTTACTCCCGTTCTGTTGCTCTCTCCGGCGTATCGTGATACGTCTGTACAGCCCGGTCACCGCTATTGGTACTCGGTGACCGCTGTCGACCGCTCCGGCAACGAAAGCGCGCCCTCCGCTCCTGTCGCCGCCGACGTCGCGCAACCCTCTTCGTAGATCCGGGTTATGAATTTGGGCAAGCTTTTGGGAGCTTCGCTTTGATTGCTGTCCGCGCTCATCTCCCTGGCTATGGCAGGCTCCACGTTTTCAAGAACGCGGCGATTCGCACCGGAGTGTATGCCGGCGTCGGTTTGTCCATGGTTCTCGTAGCGTGGGTTTTCGTGGCCAACCGTGCTCCAGCCCTGGAGCGCTTTGCGCTGGAGCGCAACGTCGGTGCAGCGGCGGCCCTGGGGCTTTTCGCGATGGTTCCCGTCCTTCGTTTCCTGCGCCTTCCGGGTCCTCTTCTGGCATCCGGCCTCATTGCCTGGAGCATCCTGGCCCTCACATACCGGCTGCTCTGCGTCGTTTTCTGGGGACTCGCTGAACGCTACAGCGCCGTGCACATTTTCGCGCTAGGCGCGGTCCTGTATATGATAGTGGCCACGGTTTCCTGGATCGGAACTTGCATTTGGAGAGTTCGCGAATCAAACATTTCGCGCTAGCGTTCAAACCACCACGTGAGCTGACCCTGCATGAAATTCTGCCGCTTCGTTCCATTGGACCGCGCTGTCTCGTCTGCCGCACCGCTTTACGGCATCCTCGATGCAGAGCAAGTGTGCGAAATCTCCTCCGCGCCTTGGGGTAAGTGGTCTCAGTCTTCTCGCGGGTGGCCTCTTGCCGCGGTGCGCCTGGTGGCGCCGGTTGATCCCGGCAAAATCGTGTGCATCGGCCGCAACTATGCCGCGCACGCCGCGGAACTCGGCAACGAAGTCCCCAAAGAACCGCTGATGTTTCTCAAGCCCCCTTCCTCGATCGTCGGGCCTGAACAGCCCATTGTCCTCACGCCATACTCCCAGCGCGTCGAGCACGAAGGCGAACTCGCCATCGTTATCGGCCGCCGTTGCTCTCATCTGCGCGATTCCGACAACGCTTTATCCTTTGTTCTTGGCTACACCTGCCTCAACGACGTCACCGCCCGCGACATCCAAAAGAGCGATGTGCAATTCACGCGCGGAAAAGGCTTCGACACGTTCTGCCCGGTTGGTCCGCACATCGAAACCGAGCTTGACCCCTCCAACGTGCTGGTGGAAACGCGCGTCAACGCCGCGCTGCGCCAGTCCGGCAATACTTCGCTCATGATTTATCCTTGCGCTTTTCTGGTGCGCTGGATTTCGCGCATGATGACGCTCGATCCGGGCGATGTGATCGCCACCGGCACGCCCGCCGGCGTCGGCCCGCTCGTCGCCGGCGATGTTGCGGAGGTCAGCGTCGCAGGAATTGGCGTATTGCGTAATCCGGTGCACGCACCCCTGGCGCAGTAGTCTCTTACCATCTCATTTCGGTAGAATTGCGTCCGTGGGGTTTGTGCCAGCTGGGACCGTGAATCGAGTAGCCGGTCCTTAGGCTGGTCAGCCCGTGCACAGCCCTGCCCACAACCACGGAGCCGTCTCCTTGAATACAGCGTCGTACGATTGGAAACTCCTACTCGCCCTGGGTGGCGCCGCGATTGCCGCCATCGCCATGATCGCCTACGCCTTTTTTCGCCCCGCGGAAGATCCCGAGGACATCGAACGCAAGCGCCGCCTTCATCTGAACCAAATCGGCCGCATCGCGGAAGGCCAGGTCGTCGAACTCGTCGCGCATCCTCCCGAGCCTCGCGCACCGAAAGGTTTCTTCTCCCGCGCCCGGCCGCTCACCAACTTGAGCCCGCGCCAGCTCGTTTCCTATAGCTATGCCATCTCCGGGGTCACCTACCATACCGCGCAGGACATCACCGGTCTTGAAAGCCAGGTGCGCTTTGACAAGCTCGTCGCCGGCCAGCCCGCCAGCATCAAGTACGACGCCTCCAATCCCACCGATTCCATCCTGGTAGCCGACGACTGGTCCGGCTTGCGCTGAGGCGAAAGCCGAGGTGTTTGCGCTCATGCCCGTGGCCGAAGCGTTTACGCTGGCCCCCTTGTAGGCGCTATTTGCAAATTCCAGGCGCCGACCTCAACGTAACATAGGACCTCAACCCATCGTCCAACGCATTCTGATTTCCTCTCCATTGCGCTATCCTTCTATCGCGGCCGCCCATGAAACGAATCTTCGCCTCCGTCCTGACCACCATCCTTATCGTGGCGATGACCCTTGCCGCCATGTTCACCCTCGTGCGCACCACGGTTTACGTCACCTCCATCGCATCGCCGCTGCAACGTGCCATCGCCATCGCCGCAGAGCTGCTTCTCGGCGTGGTTCTCCTCCTCGGCACTGTCTGGCTGGCCACGCATCTCGCCGTGCGCATCTTTGACGTCAAGGAACCAGCGCCTCCCGGAGGTCCCGTTGCCTGAACCTAAGCGCGTTTCGCAATCGCTCAGCAATCATCACGACCGCATGGAGGAGCTCCGCAAGCTCGACGCGGAAGCCGAAGCTGGTGGCGGGCCCGAGCGGCGCGAGCGCGAACACAAATCCGGGAAACTCACCGCGCGCGAGCGCGTCCATTTACTCCTCGACGAGAATTCCTTCGAAGAGCTAGACAAATTCGTGCGCCATCGCTGCACCGACTTCGGCATGGACGAGCAGCGTCCCGCCGGCGACGGCTTCGTCACCGGATTCGGCCGCATCGATGGCCGCCTTGTCTACGTCTTCGCGCAGGACTTCACCGTCTTCGGCGGCTCGCTCTCCGAAACCAATGCCCTGAAAATCTGCAAAATCATGGATCTCGCCATGCGCGCCGGCGCTCCCGTCATCGGCCTCAACGATTCCGGCGGCGCGCGCATCCAGGAGGGCGTCGCCTCCCTTGCCGGCTACGCCGATATTTTTCTCCGCAACACGCTGGCCAGCGGCGTCATCCCGCAAATCAGCGCGGTGATGGGTCCGTGCGCCGGCGGCGCCGTCTATTCCCCCGCCATCACTGACTTCATCTTCATGACTCGCGACACGTCCTACATGTTTGTCACCGGCCCCGACGTCATCAAGACCGTCACCCACGAGGAAGTCACCAAGCAGGAGCTCGGCGGCGCCATGACTCACAACGCCACCAGCGGCGTCGCGCATTTCGTCGCTCCCGACGATGCCGACTGCCTGGCCATGATTCGCGAACTGCTGAGCTTTCTTCCTTCCAACAATGTCGACGACCCGCCGCGCCGGGCCACCTCCGATCCGGTCGATCGCCGCGATGAAGCGCTCAACACGCTCGTCCCCGACGATCCGCAAAAGCCTTACGACATCAAAGACGCCATTCATCCCATCGTGGACGACGCTTATTTCTTCGAAGTCCACGAGCATTTCGCCAAAAATTTAGTCGTAGGTTTTGCCCGCATCGACAGCCGTCCCGTCGGCATCGTCGCCAATCAGCCCGCGTTTCTCGCGGGCGTCCTCGACATCAACGCCTCCGTCAAAGGCGCGCGCTTCGTGCGCTTCTGCGACGCCTTCAACATCCCGCTCATCACTTTCGAAGACGTCCCCGGTTTTCTTCCCGGCACGCAGCAGGAATTTGGCGGCATCATTAAGCACGGCGCCAAGCTTCTCTTCGCCTTCGCCGAAGCCACCGTCCCCAAAATCACTATCATCACCCGCAAAGCCTACGGCGGCGCCTATTGCGTTATGGCCTCCAAACACATCCGCACTGACGCCAATTTTGCCTGGCCCACCGCGGAAATCGCCGTCATGGGCCCCGAAGGCGCGATCAACATCGTCTACAAACGTGAATTGGAGAAAGCCCCGGAATCCGAACGCGAAGCCCTGCGCCGCGAAAAAATCGCCGAATTCCGTGACCGCTTCGCCAACCCCTTCGTAGCCGCCGAGCGCGGCTACATCGATGCCGTCATCGAGCCCGCCGCCACTCGCACTCGCGTCATCACCGCCCTCCGCGCCCTGGAAACCAAGCGCGACACCAACCCCAAGAAAAAGCACGGCAACATCCCGCTATGAAGAAGAAAATTACACGCATCGTCCGGAAAAGCGGCGACTGGTACATCGCCTACATTAAGGAAATCCCCGGCGTGAATACCCAAGGACGCTCACTCGCGGAAGCGCGAGAAAATCTCAAAGATGCACTTCAGCTGATCCTGGAAGAAAACCGTCGTTTGCAGTCCGAGAAGTAAATCTCTCGTTCTGCTCTGTGCCTAGGCTAATCCTCTTTCCCGCTTCTCTGCGAACTCTGTGTCCTCTGTGGTGAAATTCTTCTCCTTATTTCAGCAAATACTCCCGCAAAAACTCCACTGTGGCGTAAAACTGAAAATCCTGGTTGCCCTTCTTGCGGTATCCGTGCCCTTCGTCCTTGGCGATCAGCAGCCACACCGGCGTCCCCTCCTTCTTCAGCGCCTCCGCAATCTGCTGCGACTCGCTCACCGGGACGCGCGGATCGTTCTTCCCCGCAATCACAAACATCGGCTTCTTGATCTTTTCGATGTTATTCATCGGCGCGATCTTTTCCAAAAACTCCCGCATCTTCGGCTCGCGTTCGTCCCCGTACTCCACGCGCCGCAAATCCCGCCGGTACGCTTCGGTATGCTCCAGAAACGTCACCAGGTTCGACATCCCCACAATATCCACTGAGCAGCGAATGCGCTCGCTGTAAAACGTCGACACCGCCAGCGTCATGTGCCCGCCGTAACTTCCGCCGGTCACCGCGATGCGCTCCGCATCCAGGTCCGGCCGCGTCCCAATCCAGTCAAACAGCGCATTGATATCCTTGTACGTGTCCTCGCGCTTGAATCCGTTGTCCAGCAGCGAAAACGTCTTCCCGTATCCCGTCGACCCGCGCACGTTCGGATAAATCAACGCAATCCCCAGCTCGTTCAGGTAATAGTTGCTGCGCCCCAGAAACGTTGGCTGCGATTGCCCTTCCGGTCCGCCGTGAATCACCACCAACACCGGCCGCTTCCCCGTAAACTTCGCGGGCGGCTTGTACAAGAATCCGGAAATCTCCTTGCCGTCAAAACTCTTCCACTTCACCAGCTCCGCTTCCGGAAACGCATCCGTCTTCACCGCGGTTTCGCTCGTTGTCCACCGCTCCAATTTTCCCGTTGTAACATCGAGCGAATAGCAATCCCCCGGCCCCCGCGCATTCGTCAGCGAGAACCCGAGCTCGTGCCCGTTCTGATGCCAGCGCAAATTGGTCACGACGCCAACCGGTAAATTCCGTAGTGGAATCTCCCCCTGGTTGGCCGTTCTCCGCACGTGGATGACGCTGACGCCATCTTCGTCTTTGAGGTAAGCGATCAATTGCCCGTCGTGCGACAGATCAAACCGCTCCACGTCCCACTTCGCCCCCGGCCCGGTAATCAGGTACTTGATCTCAGGATGGCCTAGTTCCACGTACGCCAGATTCATATATTCGGATCCGGAATCGGTCGTAACGTAGATCCCTTTTCCGTCCTTGCTGAATCGTGCGTCGCCAAACGCGACCTTGTCCCCGCGCTTCGTTCCGCCGGGCAGCAACGCCGTCTTCTCGCCCGTCTTCGTATCCACCAACCACAGATACGCCTCGTTCAGCGAAATCTCTTCCTTCAGCAAAATCTTCGAATCATCCGGCGACCAATCTTCCGGCCCCCACCCTCCGCCTTCCAGCTTCGTCAGCAAACGATCGCTCTTCGGAACCGCCGGATTCATCACCCACAAGTCCGTGTCCTTCCCGGTCCGCCGCGTTGACATATAAGCGATCTGGTCCCCGCCCGAAGACCACGGCCCTGGCAAGTTTCGCGACTTCCCGTCCGTCAGCAGCGTGACATCCCCGCTCGCCATGTCATACCGATAAAGCTGGTACCACTCCCCTCCGCCAATATCTTTCGCAAACAAAATGTAATCCCCGCCATTCGGATGAAACCTCCCGCCGCCCACCGCGTCCGCAAAAAATGTTAGCTGCTGCCGTTCTCCGCCCGGCATCTTCACCAAATGTAACTGTGGCGTGTCCGCAAAGCGCGTGGCAATCAGCATCTCCCGCCGCGTCGGACTCCAATCCGCCAGCGTCGCGCTCCGGTACGACCCATACCGCCCCGCCGTCTCCACCAGCGAGGCCGGAATCGCCGGCACCCCCTCGACAACAAGATTCTCCGCCGGCGCAATCGTCCCGTCCTGCGCCCTTGCTGTGTAGGGGCGCAGCACGCTGCGCCCCAGCTCGACACAGATACAAAGAGCTGCCAAGCTCAAAATCGTCGCCAATCCCCTCTTCATAGTCATCTCCATTCGCAGACCGATCGCGTTTCGCCGAACCTTCTTACACCGCAAACGCTCACCCCTGCAACCAAGTTGTAGGGGCGTGCTGTAGCGCGTCCCGGCAGCTCCAGCTGCGAGGACTCTTTTCACAACCGACACAATTGGGCACCAACTCACCCGCTCGCCAAGACAGGCCGCCGTCGCATGCTAAAATCCCGCAGCGTCGCCAAACCCGCATGTTCAACAAAATCCTGATTGCCAATCGCGGCGAAATCGCCGTGCGCATCCTCCGCGCCTGCCGCGAACTCGGCATCCGCTCCGTCGCCGTCTTCAGCGAAGCCGACCGCGCCTCCCTCCATGTCCGCCTCGCCGACGAAGCCTACCCCATCGGCCCCGCGCCCTCCCGCGAAAGCTATCTCCGCATCGACAAACTGATCGACGTCGCCTGCCGCTCCGGCTGCGACGCCGTCCATCCCGGCTACGGCTTCCTCGCGGAAAATCCCGCTCTCCCTCGTGCCTGCGAGGAAACCAGCCTCGTATTCATCGGTCCGCCCGCGGAAGCCATGGAAGCTCTCGGCTCGAAAACCGCCGGCCGCCAGCTCGCACGCCGCTCCGATGTCCCCACCGTTCCCGGCGCCAACGATCCCATCGAGAAACCCGAAGAAGCTCAGGCGCTCGCGCAATCCATGGGCTATCCCGTACTTCTCAAAGCCGTCTCCGGCGGCGGCGGAAAGGGCATGCGTCTCGTCGCCGGCGATCCCGACTTCGCTTCCGCCTGGCGCGATGCCTCCTCCGAGGCGCTCAACGCTTTCGGCGACCCGCGTCTCTACCTCGAAAAATATCTGGAAAATCCCCGCCACATCGAAATCCAAATCTTCGCGGACTCCCACGGCCGCGTCGTCTCTCTTGGCGAGCGCGAATGCTCCGTGCAACGCCGCCACCAAAAGGTCATCGAAGAAGCCCCTTCACCAATCGTCACGCCCGAGCTGCGCAAAAAAATGGGCGACGCCGCAGTTCGCCTTGCGCGCGCAGGGCGTTACATCAACGCCGGCACCGTCGAATTTCTCGTCGACGCTCATCTCAATTTCTATTTCCTCGAAGTCAACACGCGCCTGCAAGTCGAGCATCCCGTCACCGAGCAAGTCACCGGCCTCGACCTCGTCAAACTCCAAATCGCCATCGCCGCCGGCCACCGCCTTCCCTTCGCCTGGGAAACCATCACGCCCCGCGGACACTCCATGGAAGTGCGCCTCTATGCCGAAGATCCCGACAACAATTTCTTCCCCTCGCCCGGAAAGATTCTGTCCCTCCACGCCCCCAGCGGTCCCGGCATTCGCCTCGACGAGGGCGTCTACGAAGGCTGGACCGTTCCCAACGAATACGATCCTCTCCTCAGCAAACTCATCGCCTGGGGCAACTCTCGCGAAGAAACCATCGCCCGCCTTCGCCGCGCCCTCGACGAATACACCGTCACCGGCATCAAGACCAACGCCGGCCTTTTCCGCTGCATCCTCTCCGATCCCGATTTCCTCCGCGGCGAAATCCACACCAAATGGCTCGACCAGTTCCTCGTGAGAAAAAAACATGGCGCCCCCGAAATCGACGGCAGCGCCGCAGACGCCGCCGCCATCGCCGCCGCCCTGTGGCAACATGCTCAGTCCCAAAAAGACTCCGCCCCGCAGTCGGCGCCAGCCGCAACCTCACGCTGGAAACAAGATGCCCGCCGCGACCAACGGGACCGCACGCCGTGAAATTCGAGATCCAAATCGACAAGCGCCCTCGGGTAGTCGAGTTGCAACGCAACGCGGACCGCTGGCGGATCATTCTCGACGGCGAACCGCTCGATGCCGACGCCATCGAAATCGCGCCCAACATTTTCTCCATTCTCCTCCACGGTAAATCACACGAAGTGCGCATCGCGCCCACGCCCGCCGGCGCGCTCACCCTGCAGATCGGCCACCGCGAATTCACCGCGGAACTATCCGATCCCCGCGCGTGGCGCGGCCGCCGTCACGGCGCCCTCGAAGCCCAAGGGCGCCAGCAAATCCTCGCGCCTATGCCCGGGAAAATTGCGCGCGTGTTAGTTCAAGCGGGAGAAAAAGTAGAAGCGGGG
>Ga0210409_10003741_pt1 | contig 16761 bp, 12 predicted proteins | sample IncBWH17MmetaG_FD_161649 | JGI IMG/M metagenome (GOLD analysis project Ga0210409, IMG submission 161649) | Forest soil microbial communities from Barre Woods Harvard Forest LTER site, Petersham, Massachusetts, United States - Inc-BW-H-17-M | ecosystem: Environmental > Terrestrial > Soil >...
CCACGATTGCCGCCAGTGCGGCGTCGCGCATACGAACACGCCTCCAGTAGAGTGGCAGCAGTACAATCGGGAGCAATTTCACTGAAACAGCCAGCCCAAATGCCAGGGCTGCAACCGCACGCCAGCGGCGCACCAGCGCGGCGACGGATACCAACAGCAGCAGCACGCCGAGAATGTCGATGTGACCACTGCCCGCCACGTCAATCGCTAGCAGTGGGTGCCAGGCATAAGCCAGAACCCAGTGCTCTCCCTGCCGGGTACGACGCAACACATCGAGCAACACAAACGCAATCGCGAAATCGCAAAGTACAAATGCTACTTTCAGGGCGAATGTAGACTCGTGAATCCATGTTACGGCGCGGAAGAAAAGCTGTGCGCCCGCTGGATACGGGCTCGGCACCTCTGGATTATTCAGCGTACGCGTCTCAGATGTGTGCAAGCCGGCAAGTGCTGGGTCGCTCGGAACCACGATATAAGGGTTGTAGCCGAGACGTTGCACGCGGCCGTCCCAAAGATATCGATGAATGTCATCGTCTACTCCCGGTGGCATTCGCAAGAATTGAAATTGCCACAGGGCCGACAGGATGAGACCGAAGACGATGACGCGCTTCGGAAATTCTGGCGTGGAGAAGAGCTCGCGGATGGCTAGGAGGTACGCGACGCTCGCAACAGCCAGAGGAATGAAAAATGAGGGTTCACCCATGCGGCTGAAGTTGCGTGAGCAGATCGTCAGCGCCACAAACACGATGGCACCGAGTCCGTAGAGCCTGTGCGAGGGTGTCAGTTTCACAGGCTTCCCATTCAATGGCGAAGTTGCGCGACTGCCTGCTGCCATTCGCCAAACCAGCCCGCTGTCTTTGGGGCCTTCGCGGGGGCGAGCCGCAGTTCCCGAGCCAGCAGAATCAAATCTTTTGCAACGTCGATGTCGTAGAAGGGCTCTGTGAAGCCGGTTGAGAGTTCGAGGACCTTCGTGCGCGTCAGCAGTCTGTCCAGCGCGCTCCCTGTTCCCATGCCATCGCCCTCGAAGAGCGACGAGTAAGCTGCCTTGGCGCCAACAAGATAGTAGCCTCCATCGTGGGTTGGCCCGACGACCACGTCATGCGTGGCGAGTATTTCAAACGCGCTGTGCAGAACCGACGGCGCGAGGTGTGGACTGTCGCTGTTGAAGGCGATGACGTGCTGCCGGCCGGCGGCAGTGAAATGTCGAAAAACAGAGATGAGTCCTGCCGCGAGACCTTCGCCTTTCTGCGCCACGACCTGCACCGTATTACCTAACAGGTGCGCCAATTCGTCTTGATCCGACGCAGGACACATCACCGCGACCTCCACGCTCGTCAATGACCTTGTCAACGCGAGGGTGTCCTCTAAAAGGCAGCGATACAGCGCTGTCACTGCGGGAGCAGGCAGGCTCTCAGCGAGACGGGTCTTGACCATGCCGGGCTTTGGGGCCTTCGCCATAATGACTAACGTGCGGTTTGGATGAGAAAAACACACATCGGTCCGGCAAGAGGATTCCATGAGAGATTCCCCTATCGGGACTTACGCCGGTCGCGGCGTTCCCGCCATTCGACGTCGAAAAGAATAGCGCACGATCCGGCTCAGGATGAACCACGCTGCTCCTGCCGTGCCCTTCAGCGTTCCGCTAATTTTGGACTTTCCAATGCGCGGATGGTAGCTCACAGAGACTTCCACGATGCGAAATCCCGCGATGGCCCCTTTCACGATCATTTCCACCGCCCAGCCGTAGGTAGCCTCTTCAAGGGCCAGGGCGCGCAGCACATCTGCGCGGCCTGCGCGAAACGGACCGAGGTCACTGACCTTGACGCCGTACAAAAGCCTGATCAGGCCGGCGGCGAGGCGATTGCCGAAGGATTGGTGCCAGGGTAGCGCACCGGGGTTGCTTTTGCCACGGAAACGCGAACCGAGCGTAATGTCAGCGCGCCCCTCGATGATCGGAGCCAAGATAATCGGCAGCTCCGAAGGGCGGTCGCTGTAGTCTCCGTCGAGGAAAACGACCACATCAGGATTTTGCGTATTCGCAAGCCCTGTCAAACAAGCGCGCCCGTATCCTCGGCGAGGCTCCTGGATGACTTGTGCGCCCATCTTTCGGGCGAGGTCGGGCGTTCCGTCAGTCGAATTGCTGTCGACAACGAGGACCTCCGTAACGAGATTGGAAGGCAGATCGGCAAGCACACGGCCAATGGCCTGTGCTTCGTTATGGGTAGGAATAATGACCGATACTCGCACGCAGATTCCCTCATCACCACCACAGGGACGAAGGGTTCCGCCGCGCCAACAGCGCGTCAATGCCCCAGGCACGACCTGCGCGTCCCACACTGAGCCCGAGTGATGCGACCACCGGAACCAGTAGTTCCCAAATCCATGACGTGCCCAATTCCGTGACCCAGAGGCTGCCGAGAAACAGAAACGCGACAAGTGCAACAGGACGGGTGAGCAAACCAATAACCAACAGGATCCCCACCGATATCTCCATGGCCGCTTGCCCGGGAGCTATCATTGCCGCATGGCTCGACATAAAGCCCAGAACCCACTTCCATGCCGCCGGTGAATGGCTCGCCTTGATATAGTAATTGATCACCCCTGCGTAGCCCGCGGGAGTGTAGGCGCCCTTCCCCAGATTCTCGAAGAAGACCGACACGAACATTGCGCCGACTATCAAGCGAACGAGTGCCAAACCGTTTGCCGCATCGGGTTGGCCGGAGAAGCTGGCCGGCGCATTTTGTGCTTGAGTTGCGTTTGTCATCATTCTAAACCTCTGCACATCTGCACAATAGATTCCACCTGCGACTAAGAGCGCAATCGTAGACTATCGTACCCGTCTGCGCCAGAGTTACATCCAGCTTTTATCCGCGTCCTGCCAAGGCAAGAAGCCTGAGGATTTCGTGTTCACGCGTGCAGGCAGCCAGCATGTTTGTGATCCGCGAAAAGAATGGTACGATTTGTGGGCCAGGTCTGGCCTATTGACTTCCCTCAGCGGGGACGTAGTTCAGTTGGTTAGAACGCTGCCCTGTCACGGCAGAGGTCGCGAGTTCGAGTCTCGTCGTCCCCGCCATTCTTTCTCCGTTGGTTAGCGGCCGCTCGACGCCCCCGGCGTGCACTCGCCGGCCCGTGTTCCAGCCCCAGGTTCCCCGCGGAATTCCGCTCCTCGCGATTAAATCTTTGAATTGTAAAACTCGCCGGAGTCCGATGCAGGCCAGCCGACTCAGTGATAGAGTTGGGTCCACGGCGCGACAGCGGGCGCCACGACCTTCGCGCCGTTCACGAGCGGGATCGGCACGCCGCGCATGGTGCAATTCGCGCTGCGCTACGCGTTCTAGCTCGGCTGCCGCCGCTGGCGAGGCACCTGAGGCAAGGAAGAAATCCTACGCTCGACAAACACGCGGCCTTGACACAATCGGTGTTGCGAAGTAACTTGCCCACATCATCTTTTAGTCTGTCTGTGCCTAAGGCGCGGGGCGGGCCGGCACATTTCAACAAACGGAACGTCGAGGATCGCAATCGGTCTGAGTTGGCGCTGCTGGGGATTGCGACCCCGGGAAACAGCGGCGCACTAGCTGGCGTTGAGCCACAGCAGAGGGTAAGGGGTGTGTGATGAAGAGTAAGAAAGCATTTTTGCCGGTGATGGTGTGCGTGGTTCTTCTTTTCGCTCCTTCGTTCACCTATGGACAAGCGAGAGGCAGTTTTTCGGGGACGGTTACAGACAAGAGCGGATCGGTCATCGCCGGGGCGACGGTTAAGGCCGTTTCCCAGAGTACGGGAGCATCTCGCGAGGCGAAGACCGACGACGAGGGGCACTATTCAATCCCATTGCTGCCGGTAGCGAATTACACGCTGCGTGTGGAGTTCCAGGGCTTTCAGACCACCGAACGCAAAGACGTTCGCCTGCAGGTCGATGAACAGCGCGAGCTGGATTTCACGCTGTCACCAGCGGCACTATCATCACAAGTAGAAGTCAGCGCCACGGAAGTATCCGTTGAGACTTCAAATCCGACGCTCGGCCAGGTCATCACCTCCGAGCAAGTTACGCTACTTCCACTGAACGGACGCGATTTCGTTCAGCTCGCCAGCCTGACACCCGGAGCGACGCAGGAGACGAATCCCAACAGCTTTTTCACGAGCGCGGCCAGCAGCGAGGTCGCCGCGCGCGGGTCCTTCTCCTTGTCGGTCGGCGGCTCACGTCCCAACGCGACAGATTGGCTTCTCGACGGTGTGGACAACAATGAATTGACCGCGGGGGGGATCGGAATTTTTTCATCCATCGATGACGTACAGGAGTTCAAGGTCTTAACCTACAACTATTCCGCGGAATACGGGACGCGCGCGGGCCCAACCGTGCTGGTAACAACGAAATCAGGCTCTAACGCCTTCCACGGATCGCTGTTCGAGTTTCTGCGCAACACGTCACTGGATGCCAAGAGCTTCTTTGCGACGTCGCCGGAAAAGTTCAACCTGAATCAGTTCGGTGGGTCTATCGGCGGTCCGATCCGAAAGAATAAGACGTTCTTCTTCATCGATGGCGAACAAAAATACCAACGCCACGGCATCACATTTACGGGGTTGGTTCCCAGCGAAGCGATGCGCACTGGCGATTTCAGCGCCGACCCCTTTGGCAATCCCGTTTCCGGCGTGGTAATCGTCAATCCAAACATGGTCGGGGCCTCGACAAACCCAGCCGTCTTTCCAAATGTCTTTTTCCATTGCGATGCGGCAGGAAACCCTTTGCCCGCAAGCTCCAACGGGCTCCAACCAAACGGAACTGCCTGCAACAAAGTCCCCGCCGGCCTGATTAACAACATCGGGCAAGCCTTGGAGAATCTCTACCCCACGCCAAATGCCAATAACCTGGCCTCGGGATTCAACTTCGTTAGCGAGCCCGTGCGCAAGCTCGACGAAACCAAGCTTGACGTTCGGTTGGACCACAACTTCTCGAGCTCCGATAATGCGTTCGCCCGTTTTAGCTACGACGACGCCGTCTCCTTCGTTCCTGGCGGCTTCACCGGCGGATTTGCCGAGGCTAACGCATTCGGGAGCAATCAGGGGATTGTCAACCATGCGCGTCAGGTAGCTATCGGCGAGACTCACGTGTTTTCCCCCACCACGGTCAACCAGGCGAGCTTCGGTTACAACCGGATTTTCAATTACATCAAATCTCAAGGGACTGGAAGTTGCGAGTCCAACAAGATCGTGCCGGGCGGCATCCCCGGCGCGAATCTGGGCTGCCCCAACGGCGGCACAACCTGCACGCCGGGCGCTTACAGCTGCGGGCTGGTTTCGACGTTCTTTCTTAGCACGTTTTGGTCCCTCGGTGATCGCGGGTTCACGCCGTTCCAAGGCGGAACCAACATCTTCTCTTTCAGTGATTCCCTCGACTTGATTCGCGGCAAGCACGACATCAAGGTGGGAGCTACGATACGCGCGAACCAGATGAATGTGGGCACGCAAGCCTTCCAGGACGGATTCTGGATCCCGGCAGCCATCGGTAATTTCAGCGGATTTAGCTGCGTCAACAGCCCGCTCGCGAGCTGTGCCCCAACCCCAAACTTTAGCGTTCCTGGTAACGCCGAGGCTGATCTCATACTCGGCTTGGTGGGCGTCTCTGAGCACGATCAGACATTCAATGGTCCGGTCACGGGCCGCCGATGGAAAATCTTCCGCCCATTTGTGCAAGATGATTGGAGAATAACCAAAGATCTGACGCTGAATCTTGGTTTGGCGTGGGACCTCACCAGTCCCATCACGGAAGTTGATAACCGCATGGCGAATTACATCCCTCAGAATGGCGGCCCAGGCCAGCTTCTGATTGCCGGTCAGAGCGGTGTCGGTGACTCTGCGGGCGTCAACAGGAATTGGACGGCATTTGAGCCGCGGATCGGACTCGCGTGGAAGGTGCTTGGCAGCGATAAGATGGCGGTCCGTGCCGGCTATGCCATTTTTCACGATTCCGCCTGGAGCATGGGCGCGCAAGGGCTTTGGCAAAATCCGCCCTTCTTCGCCGAGTCCGACGCGCTTGGCTTCGCCCAGCAGTCGGGAATAACTTTTGGACCACAGGCAGTCGGCTGCCCGTCCAGCACCTCATTTTGCGCCACATTACCTGGCGGCGCAGCGGTTACCGGCTATAGCGTTTCCCAAGGGTTTCCGATCGAAGCCTCGACAGCCAACCCCGCGTTATTTAGCGGAACCTTTTTTACGCAACCCAGGGACTTCCATCTCGGTATGGTCCAGCAGTTCAATGCGAACGTGGAACGTCAGGTACCGGGGAATGTTGTGGTCACCGTTGGCTATGCAGGTTCGCGCGGGCGACACATCCTCGTGGCCGGCAATGACCTCAACACCGGGAGCCCGTCGGCTTGCGGAACCGTCTCTGGATACACGTTGGGTTGCCTTGCGAATGGGGCTCCCTTCGTGCCGCCGTATGGAGTAGGCAACAAAATCTTGATCTTCGGCGATCTGGGCAAGACCACTTACAACTCGCTGCAAATCAAAGCGGAGACCAGGACGCCGAAGTACGGACTCTACGCCTTGATCGGATACACCTTTTCGCACACGTATGACAATGGGCTGGTCGACGGCTTGGGTTCGTTGCTCAGTGCGCCCTATTTCCCGCTGCCGAACTGGCAAAACCTGGACTGGGCTTACTCCCAGATCCATCTCGCAAACAGCTTCACCGGCAGTATCATCTACGACCTGCCGTTTGGAAGGGGCAAGCGGTTTGGCCACGACTGGAATGGCGCGGTCAACTCGCTTCTGGGAAATTGGCAGTTGACGCTGATTGAGAAGATTACTTCCGGCTTCGGTGTGCCCCTGGTCGACAGCACAAACCAATCCGGACAATTTCCGGCCTTCGACAACGGCGGCAACGGGAACAACTTCAACCGCCCCAGTCAGCTTCCTGGTTGCGACCCGTACGCGGCTAACCACGGACTGAATCAGTGGATTAACCCGGCGTGCTTCGTTGCGCCGACACCTGGGCAACTGGGCAACGCTTCTCGCGTCCCGGTGACGGGCCCGGGCTTTGTGAACACCGACTTCTCCGTCATCAAGCAATTCGCTCTGCCGTGGGAGGGGATGGGCTTGAACTTCCGGGCGGAGTTCTTCAACCTTTTCAACCATTCACAGTTCGGATTGCCGATAACCGACATCAGCTCGCCTGGGTTTGGCTCAGTGAACTCGACCGTAAATAACCCGCGAGTCGTGCAATTCGGTCTCAAGCTCACGTTCTAGGCGAATGTGAGCACAACCCTCGAGAGATACGCGCGCGCGGCCGCATGCCGAGAAGGGTGGCCGCGTCGCGCGCCCTCATAACATCGCGGGAGGTTCCGTCCACCGGGGATACACGATGAGATTTTGCACGCCGTGGGCCTTACTAGCCGTGGCGCTGCTCCTGTGCTGCCCGAAATGCGCGAGCCAGGACAGGCGCAAAGTCATCATCGATCAGGACGAGGCCGGGCCCGCCGGAACTGACTTGCAATCGACACTTCTCCTCATCCAGTCTCCCCAAACAGAGGTTTTGGGCATCACCGTGGTGACCGGCGACATGTGGCTGAACGAAGAAGTCGCACACACCTTGCGCATGCTTGAACTGATCGGACGTACCGATATCCCCGTAGTTCCTGGCGCCGAATACCCACTGGTTCGCACGAAAGAGGAGACCGAGCTTTGGGAACAGCGGTATGGACGGGTCGCGTACATGGGCGCCTGGACTCCGAGGATCTATCACCCTGCGGATCAGGTCGGCGAGCTGAAGGAAGGAAACCCCAAAGCCAAACCAGTTCAGGAAGACGCTGCGCACTTCCTGGTGCGCACTGTGAGACAGTTTCCGAACCAAGTGACAATCTATGCCGGTGGCCCGATGACCAACTTGGCCTTGGCAATTTCCATCGATCCTGAATTTCCAAACCTGGTAAAGGAACTCGTCTTTATGGGCGGGAGCCTGAGTCCGCAGACCGATGATCCTGAGTTCGTGAATTTGCCCAGACATGAATTCAACCTGTGGTTTGATCCGGAGGCGGCGCACATTATGCTGCGGGCCAAGTGGAAGAAGATTGTTTGCACGCCCGTCGATATTTCAGTGAAGACCGCGATGACACGTGAACTGCTTGACCGCATCAAAGCGGCGGACACGCCCGCCGCGCGATACATCGGCCAATACACCGTGGTGCGCAAGTACGGTTACTTGTGGGATGAATTGGCCGCGGCGGCTTGGCTTGATCCGAGCATCATTACGAAAAAAGAGACGCGCTTCATGGATGTGGACCTCGACCGCGGCGCGAACCACGGCAACGTCCTGACTTGGGCCGCCGAGGACAGACCGAAAGTAGACGTCAAGCCTGTTGAAATCCAAGTGGACTTGGACACGCAGAGATTTTACAAGACGATTGTAGATTTGCTCAGCGCCCCCACGCCCCAAAAAAACGCCCGCTAGACCAAACCGCCGGAGCCTCCAGCCGCGCCAACCAGGACGCTGCGATTTCGCTTTGCTGCTCCATTCCTTTTTCCACCCGACATTTCTCTTGACACACACGAACTCCGGCAACTATAAGCACCGGAATCCAAGGAGGCACATGCCCCCGCAAGTCGTGGGAATCGGAAGCTGCGGCATCGACTATTTCGCGATCGTTCCGCGACTCCTCGCCGCAGACGAAAAGATCAATGCCGATCGGCTGGAGATTCACGCCGGCGGCGTCACCGGCAACAATCTCACGCAAGTCGCGCGCCTCGGCGCGAGCGCCGGCTGGCTTGGGCTCATCGGCGACGACGAGAGCGGACGCTTGATAACCAAAGCGTTCGCCGATGACGGGCTGGACCTCGCAGGCATCGAAACCGTCCAAGGCGAGCAGTCGACGTTCACCTGGATTCCCGTCGACGCGCAGGGCGAACGCTGCATCTACATGTTTCCCAATATCAACGGGAAGCTTTCCGCGGAGCAGGTGCGCAAGCGTTTCGCGCCGAGCATCAAGACCGCCAAACATTTTCACACCGAGGCCTCGCAACTTCCCTTGCCACCCATTAACGCGGGGATGCTGGTGGCGCGTGAAGCAGGTGTTCGCGTGATCTTCGATTTGGATGTTGCCCCGAGCTACTTCGCGCACGCGAAGCTCGGCGCCGAGAAAGATCTAATCTCCGCGTTGCAATTCGTGGACGTCCTCAAGCCCTGCAAAGCCGCCGCCCGCGAGATCACCGGCGAAACCGACTACGAGAAAATCGCGGTCAAGTTGCTGGCCCTCGGCCCTAAAGTGGTGGCCGTCACGATGGGAGCGGAGGGCGCGCTCATCGCCAGTGCCGGCAAGATGGCTCATGTTCCCGCCTTCAAAGTCAGCGTCGTGGATACTACCGGCGCCGGTGATGCGTTCATGGGCGGCCTGTCCTACGGCCTCCTCCAGGACTGGGACCATCGCCGTGTCGGCCTGTTCGCCAATGCCTGCGCCGCCATTTGCTGCACCAAGGTGGGAGCTCGCGCCATGGGCACGCGCAACGAAGTCGTGGCCCTCATCAAGTCGCAGCGCCCTGAAGAAGCATCTTCGTTCTAGGAGCAGCCTCGGAAGCGCTTCCTTATATATAAGGAGAACCAGCCCGATGTTTGTGCCTCACAGTTTCGCTCTTGCCCTGCTGATGATGATTACCAGCGCCGTTTGCTGGGGCTCCTGGGCCAACACCTACAAAGGCGTCAAGTCGTACCGCTTCGAGCTGTTTTACTGGGATTACGCCGTAGGAATTTTTTTGATCTCCGCCATCCTGGCGTTCACCATGGGCAGCACCGGGACGAATGACCCTGCCAGCTTTCTGAATAACGTTCGCGCTGCAGACGGCTCAAACATTCTCTCAACACTGGTCGGGGGCGCCATATTCAATCTGGCGAATCTTTTGCTCGTGGCTGGCATTGATATGGCCGGCTTGGCCATCGCCTTCCCGGTTTCCATCGGTATCGCGCTCGTAGTAGGCGTCGTCTCCAGCTACATCTTGCAACCGAAGGGACACGCCGGCATGCTCGCGGCCGGTGTAGTTTGCGCGGTGATTGCCGTTGTTCTGGACGGCAAAGCGTACGGCCACCTCTCCAACGTAAACCGCCTCGTCTCCAAGAAGAGCATCATCACCTGCATCGTTTCCGGCGTATTGATGGGACTTTGGGCGCCGTTCGTCACCCGCTCCATGACGCGAGGGAACACGCTCGGCCCGTACAGTGTCGGAGTCTTCCTCACTCTCGGCGCGCTGCTTTCCTGCTTCCTCTGGAATATTTACTTCATGAAGAAACCGCTCGTCGGTGAACCGGTTCGCTTCAGCGATTTGTTTCGCGGGCCCGCCGCAGGTCACCTGCTCGGGCTTGTGGGCGGCTGCATTTGGGGCCTCGGCACCGTCTTCAACCTCGTCGCCGCCAGATTCTCCGGGGTCGCCATTTCCTACGCGATTGGACAGTCGGCGCCCATGGTCGCCGCTCTCTGGGGCGTGCTCGTCTGGAAGGAATTTCGCGGCGCCAACCGTCAAGCCAAGACGTATCTCACCCTCATGTTCCTGTTTTACCTGCTCGCGATTCTGCTCGTTTCCCAGGCCAATACTGCGATGTGACGCTGCCGCGCCGGGGTTATTCGGATCGCAGCGCCTGTATTACGTCGACGCGAGCCGCCCGCGCCGCCGGCAGGGCGGAAGCGATGCCCGCGGCGGCGAGCAACACGAACGCAGAGGCGACGACAGGGACCGCGCTAGGCATGCGGATGTCCGGGATGTAACCGCCAGCCAAGCGAGCGAGGACGAATCCCAAGACGGCGCCGGCGACCACACCGGCCCCCGCCATTACCGCACCCTCGGCGATGACCCCAGCCAGCAGCCGTCCTGGCTGCGACCCGACGGCCAGACGGATACCAAACTCGCGCGTGCGGGCGCTGACGGAAAACGCCAGCACGCCCGCGACGCCCACGATGGCAATGGCCAAAGCAACGGCGGCGAACCCGCCGAAAACGATCGTGTTCAGGCGGTCGGGCGTCAGTATTTCGGCGCGGATATCTTCCAGCGTGGCGGCGTGCTCAACAGGCTGGTCGGCGGCCATGTCGCGGACGATGCGCGTGATCGGTGTGACCAGCGCGTAGGGATCCATGCGCGTGTGAACGAACAGGCGCCCTCCAAAAAGCGGCAGTTCCTTGTTGGCGGCGTCGTCCGGTATCTGACCAAACGGCTGGTAGATGGTAAGCGCCGCGGCAGGTACAACGTGCTCATCGTCCACGTCGGCGGCCACGCCTACGATGCGTCGCGGCCCTTTGCTGACAAAGATGAAGGGCATCACCGGATCGGTCCACATCACGTGGCGGTTGATCGGGTCTTGGCCGGGGAACATGCGCTGCGCCACGCTTTGGCTGACGATCACAACCGGCTCGCCGCCGCGACGGTCGTTGTCGTCGAAGTCGCGTCCAGCAACAATCGGCACGCCGAGAGCGGCAAAGAACGACGGCGAAACAACGCGAAACATCGCGCGGGGGTCTTCTTCGTGAACGCTATTCACATGGCCCTCACCGGTGAACGCCAGGCCGGGACCGAAGCTGCCGGCATCCCGCCACGGAACGCTGGTTCCAAGAGCGACGCGATCCACGCCGGGGAGTTCGTTGATACGGCGAATGGCCTCCCTGTAGAAGTTGATGATCTGGTCCGGAGTCTTTCCGTAGGACATGACCGGCACGTTCATGGCCAGAACGCGATGCATGTCGAAGCCTGTCTGTGTTGCTTGCAGCGTAAGAAGTGTTTTGATGAGCATGCTGGCTCCGGCCAGGAGCATGAAGGATGCGGCGATCTGTGTGACCGCGAAAATGCGCAGCCGGCGGCTGGTACTGCCGGTGATGCGCACTCCACCGCTAGCCAGCCCGAATCCCTGTGACGCGCTGGTGGAAGGCAGGCGGGGGACAAACGCCAGGAGAACTGAGGCGAGGATGGCGAGTCCGGCGCCAACCCACAGCATGCTTGCATCGATGGTAAGGTCGAGCGCGCGGATGGAGAAGCGCGAGGCGTAGCGGGCAAGAATGGCAACCATCGGGCGGGCGCTGAGGACGCCAAGAATCGCGCCGGCGCCGCAGAGCAACAAGCTTTCGGCCAGGAGCGTACGGCGCAGGGCTCCGCTGCTTGCGCCCAATGCGGCGCGGATGGCTAACTCGCCTTCGCGGCGGACGCTGCGCGCGAGGATCAGGTTGGCAACGTTGGAGCACGCAATGACGAAGACCAGGATGGAGGCCGCCAGCAGCACCCACAGAATCGTTCTCGCCCCGGATGTGATTTGGTCGCGCAGGAGCACCGCATGAATGCGGTTTTCGCCCTTCTGCGCGTAGGCCTCGGGATGCTCACGAATCATCGAAGCGTAGACGGTGCGCAATTCGGCGTTCGCGGACTCCAGCGTAGCGCCGGGAGCGAGACGCCCAAAGAGTTCCGTCATGCGATGCACCCGCCCCGTCACCATCGTCGCAGACAAATGATGCGGGCTGGTCACCACGTTGGCGATAATCTCCGTATCCGCGGGATAGGGAACCGAAGGCTCCAGCACCCCGACGATCATCGCGGAACGCTCGCCCAGCCGGATTTCTTTGCCGAGCACAGAGGGATCGCTCTTGAGCGTCGTGGTCCAGAAACGATACGTGAGCACCGCGGCGCCGGCAGCCTTGGGGCCGTCGTCATGCATGTCGAGGAGCCTTCCGAGTACCGGGTGCAAGCCCATCACTTCAAAATAAGAACCGCCGACAACTCCGGCGCGAACTTCGCGGGGATCTCCGAGGCCAACCATAGTGAAACCGATGGTGGAGAAGTCGCCAATGGCGCTGAGAGATTTGACTCCGGCGCGCAGATCCTGAATTTCAGGTACCGAAAAATTGGCATTTTCCACGCCAAGGCCTGGCGCGCTCTGGCGAATGTAGATCAGGCGATTCTCGTCGCGATTGACGAGCGGCCGCAACAGCACGCCGCGCACCAGACTGAAAATTGCCGCGTTCGCACCTATGCCTAGCGCCAGCGTCAGCACGACCGTGATCGCCAGTCCTTTGGCGCGTGCCAGCGAGCGAAACGCAAATTTCAGATCCTGAAGGAACAACTCTGCTTTGCCGTTCATCGTCCCGCCTCCCTAAAGTCCGTGCGCCGGCCCGATCCCCAGCGCGTAAGCTAAGACAGGCATAGCCGCGCTCCTAGCTATACCAAACGACAGAAATGGGCAGGCGTTTCCAGCTATCTGCCCAAACCGCGCACAGGAACCACACCCCTTTTGCCTAGCCTCCTGCAATGGCCCCCACGATCAAAAGCGGTTCCTTCCCCGCGGCCACCGCGGCCGGCAGCGGCGCGTCCGGCGACTCGTGAGAAAGATCCTCCTCGCACGCGAAGAACCGCAAGAACGGCCGGCGCTGCTGCGTGACATGGTCGCGGATCGTCCCGCGCAACATCGGATAGTTCGCCTCGAGTGCGTCCACGACGGAACGTTGCGTCACCGGGCCCTTGATCTCGACCTGCACTTCCCCGGCTATGTGCGCCAGCCCGCGCAGGTGTGCCGGGAGCACGACGCGGATCATGCTAGTGTCTGGACCTCGACGGAAAGTACCGCCGGAAGATCCCGCACAATGGGCGTCCAATTGTCTCCAGCATCCGGCGAGCAATACACCTGGCCGCCCGTGGTGCCGAAATAGATTCCGCACTTATCGAGCGAGTCCACGGCCATCGCGTCGCGCAGCACGTTGACGTAGCAGTCGCGTTGCGGCAGGCCTTTCGTCAGTGCCTCCCATTCGTTTCCGCCGCTGCGGCTGCGGTACACCCGCAGCTTCCCGTCCGGAGGAAAATGTTCTCCGTCGCTCTTGATGGGCACAACGTAGATGGTTTCCGGCTCGTGTGCGTGCACGTCCACTACGAATCCGAAGTCGCTCGGCAGATTCCCGCTGACCTCTCGCCACAAATCGCCGGCGTTGTCGCTGCGCATGACGTCCCAGTGCTTCTGCATGAACAGCACACCCGGGCGCGAGCGGTGCATCGCGATGCGGTGAACGCAGTGGCCGACTTCGGCCTCCGGATTGGGAATGAATTCCGATTTGAGGCCGCGGTTGATCGGCCGCCACGTTTCCCCGGCATCGTCGCTGCGGAACGCGCCAGCCGCCGAAATGGCAACGAATATCCTCTTGGGATCGCTGGGATCCAGAACGATCGTGTGCAAACACATTCCTCCGGCGCCCGGCTGCCATTGCGGTCCTGTGCCGTGGCCCCGCAATCCAGAGAGTTCCTGCCACGACTTGCCGCCATCCTTCGAACGAAACAAAGCCGCGTCTTCCACTCCCGCGTAAACCGTGTCCGGATCGTTCAGTGAAGGCTCCAGATGCCACACTCGCTTGAACTCCCAGGGATGCTGCGTGCCGTCATAGAACTGATGAGTGGTCAGCGGCTTGCCGGTTTCGGAAGAAGTGTCGTAAACGAATTTGTTGCTTTCGGCCTTCGGCGGCCCTCCTGGCGCGGCCTGTTCGCCCGGCGGCGTGCCCGGTTGCGTCCAGGTTTTGCCGCCGTCGTCGGAACGCTGAATGATCTGTCCGAACCAGCCGCTGCACTGCGACGCATATAGTCGATTCGGATCAACCGGCGATCCCTTGAGGTGATACATCTCCCAGCCAGCAAAGTGCGGACCACTGACGTCCCACCGTTCGCGCTTCCCGTCCGCCGTCAGGATGAATGCCCCCTTGCGTGTGCCAACCAGTACACGTACTCCGCTCATCGTTCACTCCCTCTCATCAGTGGTCAAGCTCTGCAAAAGCGTCGCGTCGCCTGTCTGTGCACCACGAAGCGTTCAGTCGTCACCCGCGGCCGCGCCAGCCTGCTCGCAATTCACCATCCACGGTATGCCGAAGCGATCGACCACCATACCGAATCCCGCCGCCCAGAACGTCTTCTGCAGCGGCATCTGCACTTTGCCGCCCTGCTCCAACTCTTTAAAGATACGCTCCCCTTCCGCAACTTCTTTCACGCCGATCGACAACGAGAAACCCTGCGGCGCTTGATAGTGCTCGGGCGGAGCATCAGAGCCCATCAACACCGTGCTGCCAACGGTCATGTGCGCATGCATGATCTTATTACGCCATTCCGGCGACACTTGTTTCGCCATGGGAGAATCGCCATGGGTCATCATGCCTTCGATTTTTCCACCCAGGCATTTCTCATAGAACTTGAACGCAGCCTCGCATTGTCCATTGAAGGTGAGATAAGTATCCAATCGCATCGTTCGCTCCTTTCCCGATTCAGGTGCCGAAAAATTGTCAACGCGAAGAAATCATGCCAAATCTTACTTGCGAAATGCAAGTGAAAAACGCTATGCTGGAAATATGCCAGCCGGCAAGTCACCTCCCAAGCGTCGCTCCGGGTGTCCCCTCAATGCCTCTGTGGAGATGTTGGGCGATCGCTGGTCGCTGCTCATCCTCCGAGACATGATGCTGCGCGGCTTTCGCAGCTACAAGGAATTTTTGACGTCATACGAAGGAATCGCCACGAACATATTGGCAGATCGCCTGCGCCGGCTGGAAGCGTACGGAATCATCACCACACAACCGGATCCCTCCGACGGGCGAAAGCTGATCTACTCGCTCACCCCAAAAGGCATTGATCTCGCTCCGGTGCTCACGGAAATGGTCCTCTGGGCCGCCAGGCACGAAGAAACCGAAAACCAAGCGCTTGTCCAGCAAATGCAAAGGGATAAGGAGCAATTTCTGGCCGACATACGAAAACGCTGGGTGGAAGGAACGCGTTCACCCCATGTTGTGTATAAACGTCACAAAGGCCAAAACGTTTCTCTGCGCTCAGCAGTCCGTCCGAAAGCTGTCACGCCTTCAAATTGAGGTGATGCAAGGTTGAGACCCAAGATGCTTCAGCGCAGTTCTTGCGGTTTGCCGGTTCGCGCTGATTCTCGCGCGGCGTCAAGAATTTCCATCACTTGCACGTTGAGCCGCGCCGAGACCGGATCCTCGATCGGTTTGTTATTGCGGATGCAATCCACGAAGTAGGAGATCGGATTGCTCGTCTCCTTCGGCAACGCATCGAGCGTCACGCTCTCTCCATCCGGCGCAACATTCGGCCCGCGCGCATCCGCGGAGCGGTACTGCAAGGTATTGTGGCGCGCCAGCAAGCTGCCCTTTGGCCCGAACACTTCCACCAGATCCTTCGTATACGGCCAATCCCAGGAGGCCTCGATGATCGCCGTGGCGTCCGGATAATCCAGCACGATGGTCGCATCATCGTCGACCTTGTTGTTCTGTTCCACCTTCATCTTCCGCGTCGTCGCGTACACGCGCGTTGGACGCCCCTTCAGCCACAGCGACAGTTCCGCGCCATAGCATCCGAAATCCATGATCGCTCCGCCGCCATTCTTCGCCGGGTCATACAGCCAATTCGCGAATTGCTGTGAAATCCCGATCTCCTTAGGCCCGCGATGCCCATATTGCACGATTATCTTCTGGATGGGCCCGACTTCGCCCGCACGCACGCGATGGAATAGATCGTGGCTCGGTGCCACCCACGCGTTCCAGTAGTTGACCATCAGCTTGATGTTTGCTTCCTGCGCCAGCCGTTCCATCTCCCGCGCATCCGCCGCGCTCGTGGCCATCGGTTTTTCCGTCGAGTAATGGATGTGCCGCTTGGCGCATTGCCGCAAAATCTCCAGGTGCCGGTCGTTGGATGTGGCCACGATCACCGCGTCCGGCTTGGCCTGGTCCATTATCGTCACGTAGTCCGCGTAAAATTTGACGCTGGCGGGAACTTCCT
>Ga0210409_10003742_pt1 | contig 16761 bp, 13 predicted proteins | sample IncBWH17MmetaG_FD_161649 | JGI IMG/M metagenome (GOLD analysis project Ga0210409, IMG submission 161649) | Forest soil microbial communities from Barre Woods Harvard Forest LTER site, Petersham, Massachusetts, United States - Inc-BW-H-17-M | ecosystem: Environmental > Terrestrial > Soil >...
GAGGTATTTACGACGAGCGTCGACAACCAGACATTCGTCCCGGTGCATGTCCTTCAGGGCGAGCGAACCATGTCGGCTGACAATCGGAGTCTTGCTCGATTCGAGCTGACCGGCATTCCACCCGCGCCGCGCGGCGTCCCCAAGATTCAAGTCGCCTTTCGCATCGACGCCGACGGGATTGTAAGCGTCGAAGCGAAAGACTTGGGCACGGGGAAAGCCCAATCGGTCAGGGTCAAGCCAACGAGCGGGCTAACCCAGGAAGAAGTGGACGGGCTCGTACAGGACGCCGACAAGTTCAAATACGCCGACGCGTTGAGACGCGAGCTGGCCGAGCTCCGCAATCAGGCCGAGACGCTTCTATACACGACGGAAGCAGCGCTCGACGGCTATGCCAACCTCGTCGACGAAAAGATGCTCGACGATACGCGCGTTCTTGCACGTGACCTGCGGTCGCTGCTCGAGACGAATGCGGACCTTGCTCAGATCCGCGACGCTTATCAGAAGCTCGAGACGATGACCTTCTCTATTGCCGAAAAAATGTACGGCGGAGGCGATGCCTCCGCCGGGCAGTGAAGGGATTGCTGTCGGTCTCGTTGGCTCTCGTGGGCTCTTAGCGATCCCTGTTGCGTTATTGGATGAGATCCTTGAGCGCCTTGAGGGCGGTCGCACGGACCTTCTTCTGTGCGGGCTTTCCCTTGATGGTGATGGGCTGCTTGGTGAAAGGGTTGATGCCCGGGCGATCCTTGGTCGCTGGTTTTTTGATCGCCCGCAGCTTCAGCAGGCCCGGGATCACGAACTCGCCGTTCGGCTTACGAAGCTCCTTCTTGATAAGCTCCGTCAGCCCGTCGAACACGCGACCGACACTCTTCTTATCGAGCTCGGCAGACTCCGCAATCTCCGTAATGACCTGCGCCTTTGTCAAACGCTTTGCAGACATTTTTGTTCCTCCTGTCGGCTCCCATCGATCAAATCTTCGACGCCTTTCATCCGCGCCGCTCGACGGTAGGTCCTGAGCCGAACGCTCCGGGTAACGATTCGACAGTGCGCTCGAGCAACTTCGACGCGAAGACGACTAGCACCTCAATTTGCGCTGTCGCAAGGGAAAAACAGCCAGCTTTCGGCGATTTCGTGCGGCGTCTCGAGATCAGCGGCGCTACATCGTCGTGCTTGACGACCGCTTGACGGCCCGGTCTGTTGGCGTTACCGCGCCCCTCGGCGCCCGGCGGCGACAGCCGCGGCCCCGCACAGGCGGCGGGTCTCGCGACGCATTTTCCGATCCTTGGTCGGTGTGTCGTGATCCCATCCCAAAAGGTGAAGCAGCCCGTGAGCGAGAAGCGCGGTCAACTCGGAGGTTAGGCCCGTCCCACGTTCCTCGGCCTGTCGTCGCGCGGTCGGAATGCTGATGACCACGTCCCCGAGGAGGCGACCGGCGAGGTCGCTGAACTTTCCTTCGCGTTGCGCGAATGCAAGGACGTCAGTCGGGCGATTATTTTTTCGATAGATTCCGTTTAGTATCTTCATTTGATTGTCGCCCGTGAGCAGGATGGATACCTCATAGTCCCCTAGCTCAAGTTCGCGCATCATTGCGCGCGCTCGTCGCATCAACCCGGACTTGGATACGCCCTTGTGACGGCCTTCGATTACGAGTCGCACACCCACGGAACCCTTGCCCAACTCTAGCCCCAACCTAAGCTTGCCAGGAACGTGGCGGAGCCCATCGGCGCAAAACCTTGCGTGGTCGTGCCTGCCCTCGACGCGGCCGAAACCATCGACCACGTATTGGAGGATCTTTTCTCAAGCCTTCGCCTGCCCATCATCGTCGTTGATGACGGGTCCAGGGACGGAACGCAAGACCGCGCCCGTGCGCACGGTGCCCGCGTCGTCCGCCACGCCCAAAACCGCGGCAAGGGCGCCGCGATCAAGTCGGGGCTGACGGAGGCCGCGCTCTGCGGCTTCGACGTCGCAGTCACGGCCGATGCAGATGGACAGCACCCCGGTAGCTCCGCGCGCTCGGTGCTGGAAAGCGCGACCGCTGCGAACAACGGACGAGCGCTCGCGTTGGGCGTGCGCGACTTGGGGCAGGCTCGCGCGCCACGCGCCAACCGATTCGGGAACGGGGTGTCCAACGTGTTCGTGTCTTTGTTCTCCGGAAGGCGCCTTCGAGACACGCAGTGCGGGCTGCGCAGCTATCCCGTGGCCGAAACGTTGGCGCTCGGAGCCCGTGCCCAGGGATACGCTTTCGAAGCCGAAATCGTCTTGCGCGCGATCGCCGCCGGACTGCCGATCGTCGAGGTCCCGGTGAGGGTCGTCTATCCGGACGAGGGGCGGCGTCGGACCCACTTTCGAACGCCGCGCGACCCGGCGCGCATCGTCGCCACGGTCGTGAGAACGGTGCTGGAGCTTCGGTTCGGCATATCAGGATGAGCACTGTTTCCTCCGTGGGCTCTCTGACCGTCCCTCCGCGGCGCAGACTCAGGGCGCTCCTGTTCGCGATGGCGCTGGCGCTCGGGTTACCCGCGTCGGGGCATGCGCTCATCATCGTCCTCACGCGCATCGTTCCTCCGGCGGTGATACACTCGGAGAACGACGCTCGCTCTTTTACGGCGACTGTCGGCGGGCTGCGCGAAGTCCACTTGTACGGCTCGCCCGAGCAGATCGGCACTGCGGAGGCGCGCCTCTTACGCGATCGCATGATTGTGGACGAAGCAGAGCTGTGGAAGCGTTTCGAACACTACGTTCCGTGGTGGACGGCCCGGGTCGCAATCGAGGACGTCAGCCGTCTCCGATACCGTCGCGTCGACCGTGGAATCCCCGAGGCTCGCCGACGTGAGCTGGCCGCACAGTCACTTGCCTTCGAACCCGATCCGTTTACGGCTCACATGCCGACGTACCAGCGAATGGTTTTCTTGCATGCCCTTTATGACATTGCCCTTTCCTTCGAGCACTCCCCGCTCATCGGGTGCTCGACCTTCGCGATGGGACGCTCGATGACCACGGACGGTCACGCCATCGTCGCGCGCACCTTCGATATGGAAACCGACGACGTCCTCGACCGCGACAAGGCAGTCTTCTTGCTGCGCGAGGACGGCGCGATCCCCTTTGCGAGCGTGGCCTGGCCGGGGTTCGTAGGAGTCGTCACCGGGATGAACGTCGAGGGCGTCTTGGCGGTAGTGCACGGTGGACGTGCCCGCAGTCCAAGGACCGAAGGAACTCCGGTCGCTTTCTCGCTGCGCGAGGTGCTGGAGCGTGCACATAGCACCGCCGAGGCCGTGGCCATCTTGCGCGGGCAGGAGGTCATGGTCTCGCACATCGTGTTCGTCGCGGACGGCGCCGGCCGCTTCGCCATCATCGAGCGCGCTCCAGGGGTCCCGCCCTACGTGCGCGAGACCACGGAAACGACCGTTGTCACGAATGACTTCGAGGGACCGCTCTCGGACGACCCGAAGAACCGCGAAGTTCGCGAGAAAACGACCAGCATCACGCGAAAAACGCGGCTAAATAGGCTTCTCTCCGGTCTCGCCCCGGGCGCCGGCTCGCCCGGTGCGGCGCTCGAACTGCTGCGCGATCATGGGTGCTGCGAGAGCGAGTGCAGTTGCGAGCTGGGCGATCGGCGCGCGGTCGACGCCTTGATAGCGACTCACGGCATCGTCGCGGACACCACCAGTGCGACCCTTTGGGTCAGCGTCGGACCCCACCTTTCAGGAAGGTTCATTCGCCTCGATTTGCGTACCCTGCTCGCCGCCGATCAGGCCCCCTACGGGGCCGGTGAACCCGAGACGATGCCGGAGGACCCCGTTCTGAGCGACGGTCGCTACGAGCGCGCGCTACGCTCCCGAAAGCGGTAGTGACCTGAGTCCGCAATTGGCCTACGAACTACCGACTCCATGCATCGCCGCCACTTTGCTCTCGGCACCACCTTGCTATTCGCATCGCGCAGTGCCGGGGCCGATACGGACACCGCCGATTGTATCGCTCGCGTCGGACGGGCGCGAAGCCACTTGCGGACCCTCCAAGGTCCTTTCCAGCAGACGCGCCGCATCGGCCTGCTCGCCACGGACATCGTGTCGCGCGGGACATTCGCACTCGTGCGCCCCAATCAGCTTCGCTGGGACCTTGCCCCCCCCGACGCGGTAACGTTCTGGTTGAGCCCGGAGGGACTTGCCTACAGAACGACGCATGGAAGCGGACGAGTGCCGGCCGCGGCCGCACGCATCGGCAGCGCGCTCGATGACCTGCGCACTGTGTTGGGAGGTGACTTGACCAAGCTGCTCGACCGCTGGGATCTGCGCATCGCGCGAGACGACGCGAGCGGCGCGGAAATCGAAGCAACGCCTCGACCGGGCGTGGAGGCACGATTGCAGAGCCTTCGATTCTCGCTCGCTGCGGATCTTCGATTGCCGACGCGCGTCGTACTCACCGAGGGACCGCGCGATCAGACGGTCATCGAATTCGGGACGCTTGTCGTCGACGCTCCCGTCGAAGATACGCGAATGAAGCCGCCGGTCTGACGAGCTGGTTCGCATGGGCTGCAAAGGGAGCGCTCCCACGAAGGCGACCCCGTTGTATCCTGACCCGGTCCCATGCCGGCCGGTCCCCCGAAGCAGCGGTTAGTTCGTGTCCTGCGTCACGCGAAAGGAGCGCGCACGACGGAAACGTCGACCCCCGACGTGGGCGCGGTTTGGAGCGCGCATGAGCGCGCCCTTGTGCGCGCGCGCGACGCCGGAGCCGCCGCTCAGCGCATCGCGTCGAGCGCTGCGCGCCAGCGCACCGCGATGGACACCGTCGCGGACCGCGTTCGAAGTTTGTCCTCGCGCGCCAGCGACCTAGAGACGAGGTTCGGTCGGGTGATCGATGCATTCGAAAGGCTGGCGCTCGTCGCGCTGAATGCCGGCCTCGAGGGCGCTCGTCTCGGGGAGGCAGAGGGACGGCAGCTCGGGCTGGTCAGTGACGAGGTGCGGGCGCATTCGACGCGTGGAGCCGAAGCGTCGCGGGAGCTTGCGGCATCCGTCTCGCAGCTCGTAGCCGAACTCGGGCAGCTCGATTCACACGTTGCGCAAGCGCAGGGCGTCGTATCGGAGGTGACACAGGATTCGGCTCGAGCTCTCGGCGCCGCGGGCGACGCCGAATCGGCGCTGGTCGATATCGGCGAGCGGCTCAGGAAGGCTACCGGAAGCGACCCTGAAGCGGTGCGCGCCGTAGCCGAAGCTACCGAGCGCGCGCGTTCGTTCGTCGCAGCCTTGAACGCAATGAGCGGAAAAGTGCCGCGCGCTCTCCTTGCTGCCGCCGTGCGTCCGGCGCTCGAACCCCTGGCTCGACTGCTCATGGACGAGGACGCGCACAATGGGGATCGCGATTGAACCGACGCCAGACGAAGACTGACCCGGAACTGCTCAGGCTTCTTGTTCAGGAGCTGGAGCGGCATGTCGTCGTCCTCGAGGCGCGGCCTCCTCAGCTCGGCGAGGTACATCGCGCATTGCACGCGCTCAAAGGCAGCGCCGGCGTCGCCGGGGAACCGGAATTGGCCGCCGCAATGGAGCGGCTCAATCGGCGCCTGAAGGGCGGGGACGACAGCGCCCTCGAGCAAGCGGCCACGTTGGTGCGCACCGCCATCGGCCGCCTCATGGCGGGAGACACGGCAGTCGTAGCGCATTGGCCGGTTCCGCCCGACGATTTGGTCGCTAGTTCGATCGATCCGCTCGCACGCGCGCAGTACGCGCCTGAAGTTGCGGATCGCCTCATGCGGATCGACGAGGCTCTCGCGACACGCTCCGATCCGGTCGAAGCAGCACGCGCAATGTATCGACACATCCACTCGATGAAGGGGGCCGCCGGCGCGGTGGGCGACGAGCCCATGAGTTGGTTCTGCCATGGCCTTGAGGACAAGCTCGAGACGCTGAAGTCGGCAGACACCGCGCAAACGGCCATTCAGGAGGTCGCACAGTGGCGCGTCGTCCTGCGAGCGTTGCTCGACGAGCCCGAGAGCGCGCTCGCAACGTTGCGTGCAGGCGTGCGCGCGTCGCCGTCGACAAGTCCGCCGATGGCGATCACGCCCTCTACCCGGCCCCCCGATTCGGAGCCTGCCAGGTCGATCGACGAGACGGGTGTCACCGTTCGCGTGCCCTCGAAGGACATCGACCGCCTGCTCGAGAGATTCGACCAGATAGATCTCGTACGAGAGGGAATCGCCTCACGCGCGGAGCGCAGCCGCGAATCTGCTGTCGCGCTCCGCGACCTGCGTTCTGCCTTGATCGAGGCAATGCGCCTCATCGGTCCGCCTCGCCCCTGGGGCGCCCCGGCAGCGGCCATTCGGCGCATCGCGCGCGTCGTCGGAGCGTTGGGGGTCTTCAGCGACGACCTCGACGGCGCGGCCGCACGGCTCAATGCGAGCGAGCATGCTCTGCGTGACGACGTCACGGCGGCAAAGAAACAACTGTCGGCGATGCGCCAAACTGCGGTGGGGCGCATCTTTGCGCGCTTGACGACCGCCATCGACTCGGAGGCGCGTCGCAGTGGGCGAGCGGTCATCGTGCGAACACGGGGAGCCGACGAGACCGTGGACCGGCGCATCGCCGAGCACCTCATCGAGCCTTGTCTTCAGCTGGTTCGCAACGCGGTGGCGCACGGCATCGAGCCTCCTGAAGTGCGTGCTTCGCTCGGAAAGCCCACGAGTGGGACGATCGCACTTTTCGCGCGCAAACACGGCAATCGTCTCAGCATCACCATCGAAGACGACGGGGCCGGGGTCGACGTCACCGAGGTTCGGGCACGCGCGGTGAGTGCGGGCCTGGTGACGCCCGCGATTGGGGACACAGCGGATGACGACACCTTGCTGTCGCTCCTCTTCGTCCCCGGCTTCTCGACGCGCGATTCGACGGATCTATTGGCGGGTCGAGGCATCGGACTGGAGATCGCCCGAAGTGTTACGCAGCGGATGGGAGGCGCAATTCACCTGTCGAGCCGCGCCGGGGAGGGCTTCAGCGCGCACATCGACGTGCCGATCGACAGCGGTGTCGTCACCGTTTTATGGGTCTCCGCGGGGGGCGACGAGTTTGCGATTCCTGCAGCCAACGCACGCCAGGTGCGAAGGAACGAAGGACCGGACGCCGCGCATGTCCCCCACCTGCTCGCGTGCTTGGACGCGGCCGGCAGCGCGCGCGCGTCCTATGTCGTGGACCTAGACCTATTGGGCGGCGACCAACTTCAGTCCTCGGTCGCGATCGGCGTCGACGGCGTCAAGCGCACCGAGGAAGCGCTCGTCCGCCGGCTTGGTCCGCTGGTCGCCGGGCTGGGCCCGTTTGCAGGCGCCATTGTGCGCGGCGATGGTTCGCTGCGTCTCGCGATTGATCCGTGGGCCGTCGCACCGCGCGCACGCGCTTATGCCGCTGCTCAATCCGGTGGGCCTCGAATCGCGACCCCGCGCTGAGATGGCCATGCGCGCCGGCATTCGGATCGAGCGAATGCGGGAGTCCGATGTCCGCTCTGTGGCTGCGATAGGCGCGTCGAGCCAATTGCGCGAGAACATGCTTCGCGAGGAGCTCGAGCGCCCGTGGTCGCACATGTGGGTCGCACAGGAGGTCGGCGCCGCGTCCCAAGCTCTCGTCGGATTCCTTGCGCTATGGCACGTCGCCGATGAGCTGCATGTACTCAACCTCCTCACGCGCGAGGATCGGCGGCGCCTCGGAATAGGTCGCGCCCTCATGGAGACCGCCCTCGCTTTCGCGCGCGAGAAGCGCGCAAAACAGGTGTTGCTGGAGGTGCGCTGCTCGAATGCCTCAGCCATTGCGCTGTACCGCAAGGTGGGTTTCCACACCACCCGTCTACGCGCCCGGTACTATGCAGACGACGAAGACGCCGTCGAAATGACGCTCCAGCTAGACCCGAGCACCGGCGAGGTGGTCGCACGCGAAGACGAGGCAGGCTAAGCAGAGTCAGCCGAGTGTTAACATTGAGATAAGCAGTACATGAAGCGAAGAGTTTGCCTTCTAGTCTTCGTCGTCCTCGCTTCACAAACACAAGGCTCGCTGGCTCAACAGACGCCCCCTCCCGGCGCGCCCGGCGCGGCGCTCTCAACCGCGCTCGAGGCTGCGCACGCGAGCAATTACGCGGCCGCCGAAAAGGCGCTGCTGGCGATCGGCGGCGCTGATCGGCAGTCGGCGCTCTTGGCGCTCGGTCGCGTCATGCTCGAACAAGGTAGATTTGCCGAGGCCGACCGTTATGCTTTGCTTGCCGGGTCTTTCGGAGGTGCGCAGCGCCTCGTTGCGCTGGCGCTTCGCGGCGAGGTCCTCGCGGCGCAAGGAAAGGTCGATGATGCGATTCGACTGCTCGAGCCGGGCAAGGATGCGACCGGCGTGGGCGGTCGCCGCGCACGGCTGGTGCTCGGCGAGCTCCTCATTCGCGCAGGCCGCCGTAGCGACGCCGAACCCATTCTGCTCAAGTTTGCCGACGAATACGGGAGCGACCAGATTTCCTCGCGCGACCCCGAGGGGCTGGCGATGGTGGGTCGCGCGATGCATCTCTTGCGTCACGTCAAGGACGCGAATCGGGGCTACAACGAGAGCGAACGAGCCGAATTGTCCGCTTCCAGTCCTTCTACGGGCGACCCCGACGCGGCCGGCGTTGCCCACGGGAGTCAGCGCGTCGAGACACTCCTCTGGCGAGCCGATCTGTACTTCGATAACTACGACCCAGGGCATGCCGAAGCGCTGCTCCGCGAGGCGCTAAAAGTTGCGCCGCATCGAGCTGACGTGCTCGTTGCGCTCGCTCGTGTCAGGCTCGAAGAGGCCTTCGACTTCGGTGAAGCACAAAGGCTCGTGGGCGAGGCGCTCGCCGTCGACCCGAAACACACCGGGGCGTTAGCGGTGCGGGCGGGCATTGCTTTGCGAGACATGAATCTAGACAGGGCCGACGCGGCGATCGACGCGGGACTCTCCGTCGACCCGAACAACCTAGAGCTTCTGAGCCTGCGCGCCGCGACCCGCTTCCTGGCCGACGACAAACGGGGATTCGAGGCAGCCAAGCGAGAAGTGTTCGCGCGCAACCGAGAATACTCGCGGGCATTCGGCATCATCGGCGACTATGCCGAGTGGGAGCATCGTTATGACGACGTCATCGCGATGATGAAGGAAGCCATCGCGCTCGATCCCAGCGACCGCAAAGCCTGGGCTCAGCTCGGGCTCATGCAGACCCGCGCCGGCGCCGAAGCCGACGGCCTGAAGTCGCTCGAGGAAGCCTGGAAGGGCGACCACTTCAACGTGCGCGTCTACAACACGCTCGAGATGCTCTACGGGCGATGGATCCCCCAGCAGTACGACGAGGCGCAAGAAGGAATCTTCAAGCTCCGATATCCGAAGGACGAGCGCGCCCTGCTCGAGCGCTATGTGCCGCGGATGCTCGGCGAAGCGTGGGGCGAGATGAAAATGCACTACATGTTCACACCGACCACGCCGGTCGCCATCGAGCTTTACAGGCAACGGCAGCACTTCAGCGTGCGTACGAGCGGGCTGCCCAACATCGGCATCGAGGGGGTTTGTTTCGGACACGTGGTGGCGGCGATGAGCCCGAATAGCGATGGCTTCAACTGGGGAAACGTGCTGTGGCACGAGCTCGCTCACGTGTTCGCCATTCAGCTGTCGAAAAACCATGTACCGCGCTGGTTCACCGAGGGTCTTTCCGAGTACGAAACGATGATCCGTCGGCCGGAATGGCAGCGCGAACTCGATCCGGAGTTCTACCAAGCGCTCAAGAGAAACCTGCTGCCGGGCGTGCTCGACATGAACGGCGCGTTCACGCATGCGGAGGGAGACCTCGACGTCACGGTCGCTTACTACGCGGCGAGCCAAATGGTCAGTTTCACCGCGGAGCGGTTCGGTTTCTCGAAGATCACTCGCGCCCTGGAACTGTGGGGAGAGGGGCGACGCACCACCGATGTCGTCCGCGAGGCCTTCGGGCTGTCGCCGGACGAATACGATTCTCGTTTTCGCGCGTGGGCGCTTTCGCGGCTATCCCGGTACGAGGGACAATACATGTTTGCTGCCAAACCGATCCCAGTAGAGGAAGCGCGAGCGGCGCTGAGCGCAAACCCGAATAGCGCGAGCGCGCACGTCGCTCTCGCGTTGGCGCTCATACGCGCGCACCAGGGTGCGGACGCCGGCCGCGAGATCGACGAGGCTCTGCGCATTTCCCCCGGCGACAGCGATGCGCATTATCTCGCAGCCAAGCTGGCCGCGATGAACAAGGACGCGGCGGGCCACGAGAAGCATTTGTCGGCGATCAGGGCCGCGGGAGGCGATGGTTACGCCGTCCGGATGGAGCTCGCCGAAATCGCCAGAGCTCGCAAGGACGAAGCGACCCAGCGAGCCGAGTTGGAAGCCGCGCATCGATTCGACCCGACTCAGGTGGAGCCGTTACGCGGCATGTACGACCTGGCCGTCTCGGGCAAGCGCGAGGCGGACGCGCTCTCTGCGCTGCGCGAAATCGCGCGCCTCGACCAGCACGATCGACAGACATATCGGCTACTTCTCGAGAAACTCATCGCGTCACGCCGTTGGGACGAGGCGAGGCGCGTCGGCGACGCGGCAATCTACCTCGACCTCCAGAGTGCCTCATCTCACGTTTCATACGCTCGCGCACTATCCGCACTCGGCGATCACGAGTCGGCTGCGTTCGAACTCGAGAGCGCGTTGCTGTGCAATTCGGCAGTGCCCGAGAAGGCCACGGCACTCGCCTTGCTCGCGCGCGAACGCCTGGCCCTGGGCGACCCCGCAGGGGCCCGCCTGAACCGCGACAAAGCGTTGAAGCTCGACCCGGAAAACGCCGAGGCTCGCGCACTGAAGCTGTAGTGACTGAGTCCCTAAAACCCCAGTGCGAGTGACCCGTCGCGGCGCGGCTCGGCGGCGCCCTCCCACAGGTTGAGCGTGCGGGCCACTCCGGGCGCGTCGGCCAGGTGCTCGGCCTCACGGGTGGAGTGGCCCATCTTTTCGAGGGCGCCGCGGTCCTCGTGGATGAGCGCGCGCGGCTCGAGCACGAGGACATCGGGCCAGTCCTGCTGATGGAAGCGGGGCGCGCGCACGGCGTCTCCGATGTTCATTCCATAGTCCACGACGTTCGAGAGCTCCTGCATTACGGCCGTGATGATACGCGAGCCTCCCGCCGCCCCCAGCACGAGCTCCACGTCATCGTGCGGGCCCAGCACGATTGTCGGGGACATGGATGACAGCATGCGCTTGCCTGGCGCGATTGCGTTGGGCTCGCCCTGGATGAGACCGAACGCATTTGCCTTCCCGGGCGCCGACGAAAAATCGTCCATCTCGTCATTGAGTACGAATCCCGCGCCCGACACGGTAATGCCGCTCCCGAACCACGCGTTGAGTGTCGTCGTCAGGGCCACCGCGTCGCCCGCGCCATCGACGACCGCCAAATGGGTCGTGTGAGAATCATCGGACTTTCGCTCGCTTCCCCCGGCGCGGTTCGGCGGAAGGTTGCTGGCGCCCGTGCCAACGTCGACTGGGTACCTGCCCGGGAAAAGCTCCGCGGTCGACGTCGCTCGATCCAGCCGAATGGTTGCCCGCTGCGCGCGCGCCCATGCGTCGGAAATCAATTCATCCACCGGGTTGGTCACGAAGTCAGGATCGCCGAGCTTTTCGTTTCGTGCCGCGAAAGCGCGCCGCATCGCCTCGACCATCAAGTGTATCTCTCGCGCCGAGTGCCAGCGTTCCGCTCGCAGATCCCATCCGTCGAGGATATGCGCGATCATCGCAATGGTGATGCCGCCCGATGACGGCAGCGGCATCCCAAGTATGCGCCTTCCCCGGTAGTCGTACAGCATCGGGGAGCGCCACTTCGCACGATACCCTTTCAAATCTTCGAGAGTGATGAGGCCTCCCGCGGTCTTCATCGTATTCGCGATCGACGCGGCAACAGGGCCTTCGTAGAAACCCGCCGGCCCCTGTTCGGCTATTTTTCGAAGCACGCTGGCGAGCTCCGGGGCTCGCCACGTCGTGCCCACCGCGGGCGGCGCTCCGTTCGGCAGAAAAAGCGCTGCGGACGCCGGATACTTCGCGAGACGATTTTGCCCGAGCTCGATGGTTTTCGCGTAAGCCGCATCCACGACAAACCCGTCGGCGGCGAGCTTGATTGCAGGGGCCAGGAGCTCGGCCCATGTCTTCTTTTGCGAGCCGAGCCGGTGCCATGCCTCCCACAAGCCCGCCACGCTCCCCGGTACGCCGACCGAGCGGCTTCCGTCTCGCGAATCGCGCGTCGGCTTCCCGTCGGGGCCGACGTACATATCGTGCGTCGCAGCCGCCGGCGCCGTTTCGCGAAAGTCGAGAGCGTATGAATCGCCCCGCACGCGCGCGACGAGAAAGCCGCCGCCGCCGACGTTGCCGGCCGTGGGAAAGACGACGGCCAGGGCAAAGGCGGCGGCGATGGCGGCATCCACGGCGTTTCCGCCACTCGCCAGCACGTCGGCTCCCACCCGTGTCGCCAGCGCGGCATCCGTGGCCACCATTCCCGCCGGGGATACCGCGGACGGCGCTCCTTGCGGATACGCCCAATCCGGCGGGAAGCGGGGAGTGGGCGGTGCGCTGACCTGTGGCGATGCCGGCGAGGAGGAGCGAGCGGAGCGCGCTTGAGAGACGGACGAGTGGGGCGTGGCACACGCAGCGACCAGGACCGACAGAAAGGCGAGGTGAGCACAGTTCATCCTTCGTTCACGTAGCACTGGCTGATCCTCGTCGAAACCGTGTTGGCCGTACACAAGCCCGCCTGTCGGCGGACAAGATGCCTCCTTTCTCGATCCGGCGCGCGAAATACGAAACGCAGACCTTCGGGTCGGATGCGAGCGCGGGATAGTATTTGGGATGATGGCCTCTCCTGTTTCTCGCGCTGCAAATACGCTCCTCTGGCTCGGCACGGTGATCCTATCGGCTTGTGCTGGGTCGACCCAGCCAGGGCCGGCGACGAGCGCGCCCTCGGCTCCGCGCGTTGTCGCGCAACGTGCCGCTGCGGACCCGGCTGCGACGACGAGCCGAACGCCGGTTGTGTCGACCGACGACGACCCCGAAGAGGCCGACGACCCGGCGACCCTGGAGCCGATGGTGACGCATCCCGACCACGTGCCATTCCTCAAGGCGAAGGTGAAGGAAAACGACTGCTGGCAGACGGTCGCCCTGACCGGAGAGGCACGGCAGGACTATGCAACCCTCGTGGAACATTGCGGCAAGCCAACCGGCGCGATCGAGTACGCAAAGCCTGGGGAAGGAGCGCTCGACTCCATTCGCGACAAGCACGATACGTTCATCGTGTTTCTCCGCGGCGGGCTCTGTTATCGCTTCTTCGGCGTCGGCGATTCGACCATTCCGAAGTTGAACATCGTCATCGAGCGCAACGGTTCTCTTCAAGGCGAAGGCAGGGCCGACGGCTCGGTCGCCATCATCAATACGGACAAAGCCTGGTGCATCGATTCGGACGCCGAATATCGGTTTATGGTCCAGGTCGGGGGCAAGGGACACGGGCGATACGTCTTCGGCGTCTGGGCGCGCCGACCCACATAGTGCTATGTTTAACCATGCCTCAGTCGCCACCAGCGCGGCCTCTACCACTGGAGCTCATCGAGAAGCTTCCCAAGACAGACCTGCACGTGCATCTCGACGGATCGCTTCGGTTGTCCACGATCCTCGAGCTGGCTGAAAGACATCACATCGAATTGCCCGCGTTCGATGCAGAGACGCTGCGATCGGTGATGAACCTCGGCAAGAACTGCGGCTCGCTCGTGGAATACCTCAAGGCGTTCGACGTCACCCTTCGCGTCATGCAAACCGAAGAGTCGCTGCGGCGAATCGCCTATGAGCTCGCGGAAGACGCCGCACGCGAGAACGTCCGCTACATGGAGGTTCGCTACGCGCCGATGCTGCATACGCGACGCGGTCTCAAGCTGACCACGGTCGTGGAATCCGTCCTCGAAGGTCTCCGCGAGGCGCAGGAAAAGCACGGCGTCGAGTCCAATGTGATTATTTGCGGGATACGCAACGTATCGCCGGAGCATTCACTGGAGATGGCGGAGCTCGCCGTCGCCTACAAGGGCCGGGGCGTCGTCGGATTCGACCTGGCGGGGGCGGAGTACGACCATCCCGCGAAGCATCACAAAGCAGCCTTTCAACTTGTCCGCGACAACAACATCAACGTGACGATCCACGCCGGCGAGGCCTACGGGCCCGAGTCGATAGCTCAGGCCATCCACGTTTGCGGAGCCCACCGGATCGGCCACGGGTGCAGGCTGCGCGAAAACGGCGACCTGCTGCACTACGTGAGCGACCACCGCATTCCGCTCGAGTGTTGTCCCTCGTCGAACGTGCAGACTGGAGCGATCCGCGATCTGTCGAGTCATCCGCTCAAGCTTTACAAAAACCTGGGCCTACGCGTAACGGTGAACACCGACAACCGACTCGTGACCGACACGACCGTGAGCAAAGAGCTGTGGCTGTGTCACACGAAGATGGGTCTCGACCTGCGGGACATCAAGCAGATCATTGTGAGCGGCTTTAAAAGTGCGTTCTTACCGTTCCACGTCAAGCAACAGTACCTCCGCAAGGTGAGCGAGGAGCTCGCCGCCTTCCCGGACGAGGAGCCGGCGGCCGTTCACCACGCGACGACCACCGCGTCGGTCCATCTGTCGTCGTAGAGGTAGTGACCTGAGTCCGTGATTCGTCCCGTTTCGAGATCACAGGGAGAACGGGGAGAACGTTTCACGGACTCAGGTGACCAGTCCTAGGGGAACGTGAAAAAGAGGTCGCTCAAATCCGTGGCGTTGGCCGCGTCGCCAAGGAACGGCGACAGGTTGAAGATCTCCTCCATCGTTCTGAGGGTCGAGCTGTGCGTGTAGTGGATCGTGTTCGAATAGCCGCTCGCTTTGCCCAGCGGGGACGCGACGATCATGGCGATGGGCCCATCGTTGCCTTCTCCTTCGTCCCACGTGATGAAGATGGCCCCGCCGTTCTTGTAGGCGGAGGAGGCCTGGATTTTGGGGACCTCGGTGCTGAGCCAAGTGTCGCCGTTCTGGATCGAATCGGTGCTCGCGCAGGTCGAGTTGTTGCTCTTGTCGTCGTGCATGTCGTCGCACACGTTGGGGGTGATGAAGTTGTACTGAGCGACGGAATCGGCCGCGAGATCGGTCGCGAGCTGCGTGTATGGGCGCACGTTCTGCGCGCACGAAGCGCCGGCTCCCATGGTGATGTCGTCGAAGTAGACGAACGGGTCGTGCCGGACCGCGTAGTTGCCGGTGTCGGTGAGCGGGCAGCCGCTGCCCGAGATGTCCTCCTCGTATGCCCTCCACGTCACACCCGCGTTCGTCATCTGGGTCGCGAGGTGCGCCGTGGTCGACTGCTGGTTGCTCGAGGGCGGATTGTCGTCGAGGATGCCGAAGTTCTGGCCTGCTTCGAGCCAAAGATAATTGGGCAGGCTTGGGTGGATGCTCGGCGGATTGTAGTAGCTTTCCGCGTGAGCGGCTGAAGGCAAAAGCTTCTTGTTGATGTAGGGCGCCGAGGCGCTCCCGCTGATGAGCGACCAGTCGTGGTTTTCCATGAGGATGATGAAAACCGTCTTTATCGCGTGGGAATTGCGCCCTGCATCGCCTTCCGCGCCGGATTCTCCTCCACCGCCGGCGTCGCTTCCGCCGCTGGCATCTCCTCCCCTGCCAGCGTCCCCTACGCCGTGGTCGCTCGAGGCGCCGTCGTGTGAGATGCCGGCGGCCGAACCTCCACCATCCGCGCCGCCTCCCGACTCTTGATTCGCACCGTCGGCAGGCTGTCCCTTGCCGTCCCCCCCGAGCGCTGCATCAGCGATTCCGGAGTCGTTGCCGGCGGTGCCTTGCATATTGCTCGAGGAATTGCTCGAGCCGCACCCCGCAAGAACCAATGGCGGCGCCGTCCCTAGCGCCGCCCACAACCGGGCAAAGTAGGCAAGGTGCGCCCTCATCATCGGTCGTCCGGTCCTGTGCCTTCATGCAACAAATCAGGCCGGTCGATCCACTACTTCTGCCCGCGCGCCCGCGACCGTGACCGTCTTGCCCGGCTGCGCGTACGCGCGTTTCAAAGATGCCAGCGCGACCGCCTTGCCGAGCGTGGGGGAGCGCGCCGCACTGGTCACCTCGCCGACTGCCGCCCCTTCATCGCCCGTCACCGCGGCGCCCCGAGCAGGCGGCTCGCCGGCGTCGAGTATGAGCGAGACGAGCTTGCGCTTCACGTGCCCTCGCAGTTCAAGCATGCAGACGACTTCCTGTCCGAGATAACACCCCTTGTCGAACCGGACCGCCGTTTTCTCGAGGGCCGCCTCCTGCGGGTATGTCTTGTCGTCGAAATCAACCCCGAAGCGAGGCACCGCGCGCTCGAGCCGAAGCGACTCCCAGCCGCTCTCGTCTCCAACCGCTCCGCCGGCGCGCGCAACGGCACGCTCGACGGCCGAGCGCGTCGCCCCGGACTGGCCCGCCGGCGCGAGGACCAACGCGCCGCCGAGGCCGGTGCGATCCAGAATGCCGCCCGCCGCTCTGGCCGCACGCGCCGCATCGAGAACGACCGAGGAATCGGGCCCGTGGATCGCCCAGACGTCGAAGCCATTTGCGCCGCTGGCTATTTCGGCGTCCTCCATCACCAGATAGTGCTCGAGGTGCGCCCTCAGGTTCTCGGCGGCGGCGCGCGGCACTGCCATCAGCACGCTCTGCGAATCGTCGTCGACGACGACGACGGCATCCGAGACGACGCGCCCATTGCG
>Ga0210409_10003744_pt1 | contig 16756 bp, 15 predicted proteins | sample IncBWH17MmetaG_FD_161649 | JGI IMG/M metagenome (GOLD analysis project Ga0210409, IMG submission 161649) | Forest soil microbial communities from Barre Woods Harvard Forest LTER site, Petersham, Massachusetts, United States - Inc-BW-H-17-M | ecosystem: Environmental > Terrestrial > Soil >...
GGTCGCGGTCGTGGTCGTGGTCGGGGTCGGGGTCGCGGTCGGGGTCGGGGTCGGGGTCCGCATGATCGCCTCTATCCGCGCCGTAGTCGTTGCCGTATGGACCGCGCTGCACCCGCTCGCGCCGTTGACTCCGGACGCGCCGACGATCGCGGAGGGCATCGCGCTGGCGGTCCTGACCGATGAGCGTCCGCCGTTGACGGGCAGCATCGAGGGGGATGCGCGGCTTATGTCGGTCTACTCGTACCGGGAGAGTGGTAACCGCTCCTGCCCAGATCGCTGGGTCAATCCGGCGGACTGGGGCAAGAGCTGGGGCGCGTTTCAGGTGCAGGGCATTGCCCGGTCTCTGGCCTGCAATCCGGTGTACGCCGCTGCCGAGTGGCTACGGCGTGCGCATGCCAGCGCGGACCACTGCGCGTCATTGCCCGTGGCCGAGCAGCTTGCCGAGCTCGCGAGCGGGTCGTGTAACCGAGGCAGGAGACTGGTCCGGTGGAGGGCTGAGCAGGCGGAGAGGTTAGCGCCGTGAGCTCCGATCACTCCCATTACGCTACCGGGCGCGCGAGAGGGGGGGAGAAGCGGTGAGACGTCGAGGGGTCATGCACGAGGCGACGTGCGCCAACGGACACGAAAACTGGAGCGGCGATGCGCGGCATCATTCTGAGCCGACGGATTGGAAGCCGTGTCCCGCCTGCGGAGCGCCGTTCGTGCGGGTGCGGTGCCCGTCTGGATGTAGAGGACAGTGCATCTGCCCGAAGCACGGGCGCGAGGATGGTACGTAGGTGGGACTGGTCCGCAAAAGTTTTCAGAACGCGCTGCACAACTTGAAGCAACGCGCGCTCGATCATGCCGAGGCGATTCACGAGAACGGCGATACGAGGACAACGCAAGAGATGCTAGACGATGCGTGCCTGTACTTCGATGAGATGTGCCCAGACACTCCGCCCGAGCAAGCGGGAGGGAGGGAGCGCTAAGTCTCCGCGTCCGGCGTCCCAAACAGCGCTGCCTCCGCCTTGCGCCTGTTGAGTAGCCCTTGGTCAATTACGAGCGTGCCCGTAGACGGGTCCCTCCGCTTGTCCCAAAGCAAGAACGCGAGCGCCGCGCCGTCCCAGTCTTCGATATTGATGTCCGCGCAGACGGAGCTGTGCGCAAACGCGTAGCCGCCGCAGTTGAACGCGAAGGATACGCACGCGTCGTATTGATTTTGCGTCAGGTCCACTCTCACGTGGCCGTTGACAGCGCTCTCTGCCGCTGCGACGTCGTGTGACAGGATCTCGAGGGCTTGCTCGTGCGTGATTCCGTTCGGGTAAGCCTCGCCGGGTCGTAGCGCGTGGCCGATCCCGATCGTCGGGACCCCCGCGGAGTCTCGGTAGACGGTGAGGACCTCGCCCTCCCACTTGGCGATGAACTCGAGGCCGGACGCGGATATTTTCATGGCTGCGTGTCCTCGATGCTGCGGCGCACGCGATCAGCACCGATCAGCAAATCGCGAGTGAAGTTGGGATCACCCTTTTCGTAGAACTGCAGAAATCCCTCGAGCGGGTCGCGCCAGGCTCCGCGGATCGCCGCCTTGCTGTAACCGCTGATCATGAACGTCCCCATCCCCATGCGCCGAAGCGACCGGCCAAGCTCCACGCCGCTGATGGTCCCGCTGAGATCCCAGTCAATGACCGCAAGCGCGAAGCTCTCCCGGCTCACCATGTCCGCGGCCTCTAGCGACGTGTGCGCACACTTGGCCTCATAGCCGTTTCGCTCGAACATTTTGCGGATCGTCTCGCACACCCGCACGTCGTCGTCCACAACGAGGATGCGCATCGATCATTTGATCCAGTGCCAGAAGTGTTGTGACAGCCAGGTGAGTGCCCCGGTCAGACCGGCTGCCGACAGCGTCCCAGCCTTGGTCCTCCAAAGCCACCATGCGCTGATACGGAACGCTCGCCCGATACGCCGATCGAGCCACCGCACGGCCGGCGGGTCGCTCTCGAGACGGTGCGAGGCCGTGATCTCCGAGGCCAGCTCAGAGAAGCTCGGTGCGCGCGATCGGATGGGCGGCGGTCTGTCTGACACTTCGGCTACGGACAGCGTAACCCGAGGGCCTGTACTGCCGCGACCGTTTGGGCCTTGGCAATGTCGCCGCATGTGAGAGACGGGCATAGAGCCTTACCGCACGATGTCCGAATGGTCCCATGGTCCTGGACCATCTGCAGGACACCGCCGCAGTCCGCGTGTTGCGCTCCGCAAAGCGTCGACAGCCTGTCGCAGGCATCGAGACACGTCTTGCTTACGCCCGCGTCCTGGACCGGCGTAGGAGGAGCGGGAGGGGACGGAGCCGCGTCGGCGTCAGGTGGCACCGGAGCCGGCGGCCCAGGAGGGGGACACGCCGTAGGCCCCAGCGCCAAGGCCAAGAGTAGCAACGGGAGTCTCATGCTCCACCCACCGCGGGGACGGGAAAAAGTTCCCAGCAGACCGTAAGCCACGATTCGCCCACCCAACACTCGCCGTTGTCGCACCATGACTTACCCCACGAGTTAGCAAGTCGGAACTGTCTCTTGCCGTTGACCAGACGGTGAGCACGAAGGTAGGTCGAGTGCCCGCCCCCTTGCGTGTCGGAGGTGTTTGGGGCGCTCGCCACGTCATTCGGGCCGAGTTGCATGAACGCGGAGTCTGCAAAGAATCCGGTACGGATCGGCATGCCGGCATCGATGACTGCGGCCGCCATGTCCACCACGTCGGCGCCCATCTGGATCGAGTACTCGGCGTCTCCCGGTGTCTCGCCGCTTGCTTCGAGCGCGGTGAGGTCCGGTTCTGGAAAGGTGTTGTCGCTCGGGTCATTGGGCACGTCTCCGGGCTCGCCGTCTGGACTCTGCCCGATCGGGCCGATGCCCCACGTCCGGATCGCGTTCGCGCCGTCCTGGAGCTCGGCGCCCGCATCCTGGAGCGGAGGCCAGCCAGGACCCGGAGCCGGGCCGACACGCTGCGTATCGGCGTAGGTCAGGCTCGCGATGAGCAGCGGCGACGGCACCCACAACAGAGGCCTGTTCGCAGCCTTTTGCGCGACCCATCGAGCGGCGGCCGACGAGTGCGCGTGGCATGTGCCGCTGTTTCGCTGCTGCAGGATCGGGCAGCCTTCGAGCTCGTGGCCCGGAGACGGTCCGGTCGCGCGTGCCGCAAGGATGCGCGTGTGCTCTTGCGCTGGTCGACGGTGCGCGACCTTCGATAGCGTCGAGGGGAGGAGGCCGAAGCGGAGGATCATGGGCGACCCCATTTGCTAGACGGAAGGCCGCTGATCAAGAGCTCGTGCGGACCCTGACAGCCGCTCGGACAGAGGCGACCATCGTGGGCGATCGGACGGTTTACCGTTGGGAAGAGCTGGAACGCCTCCGCGGTATTGGCTCTGATTTGTCGACAGGTCGGGCACTCGCAGCCTGGAGTATCTACCGGGATGATCATGGTGACGCCCTCAGATACGCGCCGACCCTCTGATCCTTGTACGCCGCCGTCTCTCGCACCATCGGATTGCGCTGCGCCTCGCCGACCAGGATCGCGATGATCTGATCGATCGACGTCACGCACCCCGGACCGGCGTCCTGCAGTATCTGCTCAAGCGTCTCGCCCTTGAGCGCGTCCGCGACGATGGTCGACACGCACGAGATGGTCGGCCCGATGACCGGGATCGCCTGAGCGCACGCGGATTGCGAGAGCGCGAATAGGAGCACTGCCAGAGGCGGCCCCATCTTGGTCAACAGGCTCGTCACCCGACCCTGGAGATTCTCGATCTTCTTCGCGTCCCCAGGTGTCGACGTGAATACCGTGTTCAGCACGGTCAGCACTGTACCGATGGCGACTACCCACGGAAGCGCACCGAGCGTCGGATCGCTCTTGAGCACGACAAATACAGCGATTGCGCAGGCTAGGAGCATGTGGATCACATGCTGAACTTTGGGCGGCAAAAAGGGCAACATGGCTGCTCAAGCGTACCACTATTGCGCTGGGCTAGCTAAGACGTACTTTTCCAGCATGCGGTGGACAGCTTGTGGATTGCTCTTGGTGGGATGCGGAGGGGCTCCGTTCGTGTTGGACGACGCAGGGCAAGTAGCTGAGCCGGCTCTCGTGACCGAGCAAGACGCGGCGCCGCAAGTAATTGCGCCGCTGCCATCTGTCGCACCGTCGCAAATGCCGACCTCGGCGCCGACCATGCCGACCAGCGTGCCGGCTCCCGTGGCGTCCGCGCCCTTGCCGCCGCCTGCGCCCATCCCCTCTGCCACGGCATCGGCACCCGCTCCCACGTGCCCCGCCGTTTGCGCGCGCGTCAAACGCTGCTGCCCCTTCGTCTCTCCGTCCGCGGATCCGACCTATTGCCACGACATCGCCGCAACGTGCGTTGCGTCCGTATGCCTGCAATGGATATCCGGTCCCGCTGCGCCCGCGTGTCCGCCTTAGGGTTATTGGACCTCTACATTGATCGAGCACCAGTGAGCTGTCACCGTTCCGGTAGCCAGCGTTCCCGTTCGCGCAAGTTGCGTGGCATAGGTAAACGTCCCCACACTGTTGTCGATGTTCTCCCCAGACACCGTCGCGTCGCCCAAGGGCCCTAAGTCCACTTGACCAACCTGACCAGAACCGGAGTTGGTGACGTTTGTGATGTTGAGAAGGAGACTGTGTGGCGTGGCACCATCCGTTGATGCGACCCATGCGTGAGCCGTGACGTAGGCCTGTTGGCCGCTGCCCACCACCACACCCCCAATCGTCGTGCAGGATGAGAGACTGGTCCCGATCGGAAACGTGGATCCAGACACGTTCGCGTAGAGCTTCTGCGGCTTGCTGTGCGTCCAACCGGTTCCCGTGATGAACGTGAGTACGTCGCCGTTGGTCGTGCCGGCAGTCGATAGGCTGGCCCCCTGCAACGCATCGATGGCAATCAGCGCCGTGCTACCTGCAATCGAGCTGAGCGCGATGTCCCCACCGAGCCCTAGAAACTGGGAGGTAGTGCCAGCTAGATTCGTAAACAGAACAGTGCCGCCAGGTCCTGGACCAATACCGCCCGCCGGCAATTGTCCTCCGGCGCACGGATTGAGGTTTGAACAGGTGAAACTGCCGCCTGAGCCTGTGCATACCACTGCCCCCGTCGTCGGCGAGCAGGAGACGGTGCCCGCACCATTGACGCTCGAGACGTTCGCACTCGACGTGTTGCTGATCGTGACGTCCAGCCGCCCCGTCGTCGTGTTGTCGACCTGCGTGACGGTCATGTTCGTCCCCGCGATCAAATTCATCGTGCGACCGATGAGCCCGACGACGTGCTTTTGCGGTTGCGGCTTCGGCTTGTAGAGTACGCGGATCGACAGGAATGCGACCCAGAGTCCGACCAGGACGTAGCCAGCGATTGTAAGCTTTCGTTTCATTGTCCTGGATCCCTATGCCGCGCGTTGATGGTCCAGGTCACGGCGTTCGCGCTCGAGTCGCCCGCAACGTAGATCTTGGCAAATGGCGTTGTTCCCGTCGGATCCCATGTGAGGTTCCAGCCGAGTGGCGGCAAGTTGCCGGCGCCCGTTCCAGACCGCGTACCCGCAGCAATCAGAAACAGCGTGCCCGACGTGTTCCAACCGAGCTCGTAGCCGAGCCATGCGCCAACGTTGGCACCGTTCTGCGACTGCGCAACTACGTCGAAGTCAAGAAGTGTCCCGCACGCTAGGCCGCAGTTGGCGACGTCCACCTTGTAGATCTCGGTCGGCGTCGTGGAGCTAGTCGTCGTAATGACGCGGCGTCCCTCGCCGAAATTGCCCACGTGCGAAGCGCTCGCATAGTTATTCGCGCTCTTCCAGATCTGCTGCCATCTCGGCCCACCGCCAACGGACGCGCCCGTGGAGAGAAACGCGATGACCTCCTTTGGCCCGAGCGTCACATAAGGACCGTCGAGGCCCAGGCTAGTGCTTGCCAGTGCGTCCGTCTGAAACGTCCCCGTCGGCCCATTGGAGAAATTCTCGTTTTCGATGACGAGCACCACTCCTGCGCGTTGCCCTGGAGGCGCCGGAATCGTGGGCGTTCCGCTCAGCAAGTAGTTGTTGCTGAACTGGACCTTAATCAGACCCGTATTGCTGCCCTGCAGTTGCGTGAAGGATGGCAGCACGAAGGCCTGCGAAGCGCTCGTGAACGTCTGAAACGACGGAACAATCTGCAGGACGTACTGAGATAGCCAGCTATTGGCTCCAAAGGGGATTAGCGGCGACAGGCCACCGGATTGCTCGTAGATCCACCCGTTACCGCCGCCGATGATGGCGAGCGCACCGGACGAGAGCGAGATGCGTCCTTGACTGTACGGAGAGAGCAGGAACGCTGCGACCCCTCCGGCTTCGCTCGCAACGTGGAAGTTGATCAGATTCGTTTGGCTGGGAAACGACGCGTTACCACCCCCAATGCTTACGCCAGCCATTCCGCACGAGCTCAGCGTGGGACCGAAGAAGCTTGGACCAATCAGGCCATTGAACGAGAAGCATACGCTGTCAAAAGAGCTATTGCCCGAGTCCCAATGCTGATCCGGACCGTCGATTAGGCCGTCCTCGTAGTAGCCGCCTCCAGTCCCAATTGAATACGCAAGACCAGACAGATTGTCGCTGGGCGAGAAGCTCGTTCCGCTCCCAGGGAAACACCCAACGCATGGCTCCTCCCCATGCGGCACCGCGAGCACCGTGTCAGAAAGGATATACGCTTGGAATGTGTGGTCGTTTCCTCCACCCCCATCGCGCACGCGCAGGACCGCTCGGCTGTAGCCCGCTCCACGCATGCTCTCAAAACTGGTGCCGGTCCCGATGATAAATTGGCTGGCGTCCGTGGTCGCGACGGTGCCAGGGACCAGCGTGATGTTGTACCCGCCGTACAGGTTCATTCCGCTCGAGTAGTAAATCGGCCCATTGCCATTCGTGATGATGTCGCGGAACGTCATCTGCGCATTTCCGGCGAGCGACACCGTGAAATCCGCCGTTTGAGACGTGGAGGAGAAACGGTACAGGTCGTTGACGGTGTACGTACCAGCGGGGAACGTGAGGACAAACCCGTAGATTCCTTGCACCAGGCCGATGTTGTCGATCTTGGCCATCGTGCTACGGGCGCTCACCGGTTGCGATCCGCCCGCGTACGTCGTGCCGTTGTCGATCGAGATCGCGTATTGCGCGTTATTCAGCGTGCCGCCCGTCGTAATCTTCGCAATGACATTGAATGTGAAGGGCGGATCGTTGAACGGTAGGCCGGTGAAGTTCGGATTGGTCTGAGTGACCGTGACAACGCCAGGGCTACACGTCCCCGTGCACGAGACGCCCGACAGCGTCATTCCCAGCACGCTATTCGCGTCGTAGATGCCTACGTCGAGCGCACCCACCGCACGCACGTTTTCGATGCTGGAGAACTCGGCCCCAGTCAGAATGAGGGCGTAGTTTGTGAGGTGATTGGCGTCGAGCGTAATGCCCTGGATGCGCGCTCTGGCTGCAGACTGATCCTCTAGCGTGTTGAGATTCGGTAGCCCCATCGTGCTACGGAGCGCGAAGACGGACCGCGCTGCCGAGTGCGCCCGGAAGATGGTCTGTCCAGTGCCAGCCGTATCGCCGATAATGCTTACGGGAAAGTTGACCGGTATTTCACCATTGACCGCGTACGCAACGGGCGGCTGCCGCACGTAGATCGTACCCGCGATCGCCCCGGTCACGCCTCCTCCGCTCGCGACGTAGGTGCCTTTCGCGTAGCTCAGCGCCGCATTGATTGCCGCTGTGTCGTCGTGCGAATCGTCGCCGACTACGCCGCCCGCAAACGTCGGATCGTCAAGCCAAAGCCGTCCGGCGCCGCGCTCGTTTGCGTACCATGCCGGGGAGGCCGGCTCCGCTGCGGCCAAGCGGTGCACGACGTCGACCGCTGTGCCCGTATGGTACGTGTGCCAGAGAGAGACGCTCGACAGGGCGACCGCGAGCGACGCGATCACGTACGGCCACCACCACCGAGGCGTCATTGCACTTGCCTCATGCAGCGAAATACATTGTTGGTCGAGTCGAGCATGTAATCATAGCGGCCACCCGGTACCTGCAGTGACGCGCCGTTTGCGGGCGCCGCAAGCACGTTACTCGGGTCCTCGATCGTGAACGTGTTGGACCCACGGTCGAGCGTCACCGGGTCGATTGCAAGATTGCTCGTACCTCCAGGCACGTTCCAAAAGCGATAAGGCACCCCCGCGACGATGGTGCCGAGCGGTATCGTGTACCCACCCGTTTTCGACTGAAACAGGCTCCACTGGGCGCTCACTGGACTACCAGGCGTATTGGTGATGGTGGCCCCAGGAGGTGGGACCGGACTCGAAGTCGTGAACGCCCATGCCGAGCCCGTCCAGCTCAATGCGCCGACCGCGAGCGCAGGCAGAATGTGATTCAGTAGCGCGATCACCTCTGGATTGGGGTATGTCCCCGACAGATCGCCCCCCGCTGGACCGCTTGGCGGAAACGACCCGGATAGGCCCGTCAGATGCCACGCGATCCCGTCATAATTGAGGTATCCGGGCGCGAGGGTCGGGAGAGCTTTGGAGAGCAGGCCTATGACCTGTTGCGTGCTCGACGAGCCGCTCAGGTCGCCGCCCGCCGTAAAGCCTCCCCCGCCACCCGAGAGTGCCAGATGCAGCGTGTCATTCGCCGGATCATCGGTCGGCGTGATGCTGCCGGTGAGGTCCAGAATGCGTCGCTGCGGCTCGATCGTGCCGTTGACGGAAATGATCTTGAGAAGCAGTTGCTCAAGCGCGTCCGGCAATGACAGGGGATTGATCGTCATGACCAGCTCACCGCAAAGGCCGCGTCAGAGAATCGAAGCTGTAGAGAGTTGTATACGCAGACTTGATTGAAACTATTGGCCAGTCGCGCGCGCTGTTGTCGTCCGGTCCCTGTGAGATTCTGCGATAACGTCCCCTGAGAGCGAAACCACGTATTCGCCCCATCGGTCGAGTACACAACGTAACTCGCGCCCGCTCCTCCGTAGACGGAGGTAGTGGGAGGACCGTAGATGGGACTGCCGCTCGTCGAATCAAATACAGTCGCCACCCATACGGACGGTGTGCCACCAAGCGCGACCAGGTCCTGGACGGCGCGCGTCGTCGTCTGAGAAATGAAGGACCAGGCTACGCCGTCGCTGGAACGGTAGTACTTGCTTGTGGAGCTAGCTCCTACTTGGGTTGCGAGTATCCAGCAGGGTCCCGTCGCGTCACCGCCGAACGCTAGACCGATCGGCGTCTCGGTCGCCCCGATCGCGCTCAGGCTCCGCTGAATCCATGTGTGGCCATCGATCGACGTCCAATAGGCGTAGGTGGTCACGGATACAGGAGCGATGACCGGCATCACGATGAACCCCGGATTCGCTCCCAAGCTCCCCCGCTTGACCATGAGCTCAGGCGCCCCCGATCCAAGCACCGAGCCGACGCCTACTGGCGTCCACGTCGTCCCATCAGGCGAGTACCAGAAATTGGTGTTAGCCGAATCCGTGGCGCCGAAGCCGGCGACCGCGTACCCAATCAAAAAGTCCATTTCGCAACTGGTGATCGTTGTCGACCCAGGAAAACCGAGCACCGATGCTGGACCCGACGTCAGATTGATCGCATCGATCTTGGTACGTGCCGCACCCGGCGACACGATCGCAACGAGATATCCGCCCCCCGGATTAAAGGTCATAGCAGCCGGAAAGTCGACACCGCCAAAGCCGGTGAAGGTGGGGCCGCCGCTGCCGCCGAATTGGTACCACTGATCGGCTAGGCGATTGTCAAAGCCCGTGGTGCACAGAATCACTCCGCCATCGACCGTCGGGAAGTTGCCATCGATGAAGGGGACCATCCACACATTGGTGGAGTAGTCCCAAAAGACGCAGTTTTGACCAGCGACCGGAGAACCCCCGCCGCCACTTTGCGGCGTGATACCGGTCACCAGCTCGCGCCAGTTGAGCGCCGAGCTCGGAGCGATCCGCTTGTACAAGTACGCGGTCCGATCCGCGTTGCCCTCGGGTGCCGCATTGATGGTAGAGGCTGTCGCCGGATTGAGATCGGCGTCGTCAATCAGGCCGACGTTCGGCGGGAACGTGGCTGGGTTTCCGGCGTAGTTATGCATCGATCACTCACCCATGCGCTGGAATCCAGTAGCGAACATCGGTCAGGTTTCTCGCAGCTACCACGTTACCGGAGTTGTCGATCTTGTGCCAATAGCCCCACGTGCCGTCCGGGTTGCCGGCGTGCCCCGGAGTCGTCGGGTCGAAGAGCAGCGCGTTATACGAAAACATGATGGCCCGGACGAAGATGTGCTCACCCTTCCATTGCGCCACGAGGTTTAGGATCGCCTCGTGTGCGACGACTGGGACCCGTTGCCCAGTGAGCGGCGTGATGAGCCCCGCGATCGACCACTCCCCCGGATAGACCACGATCCAGGCATCGGCCCAAAATCCGCGGCACACCGGTCCAACGTATGTGGTCACGTCGTCCGTGTAGCCGGAGATGCTGTCCCAATCCCAGTTCGCGATGGTCTCTGAGACGGTCCCGTCCGTGTTGGCCGTGACGTACATCGCGACAGGTGGACCGCTCAGGATGGGTAGGCGCTGAATGACTCGCACGAGCGGATTGTTTCCAAGATACTGCTGGATCTGCTGCGCGAGGATCGCTTGCTTGCCCTGTTGATTGCCGGTGACGCGCCACGCTCGAAGCCTCGCACCAAAGTGGTCATTGCTTTCGGCCTCTCCCTGCAGGAGCCCTCGAGACTGGCCATGCAAGACGAGAGCGTCTGGCTGGCAGGCACCGGGGTAGGTAGCGATCTGCCCCTCCCACGCGATCTCTCGAAGGCAGTCGCCAATAAGGCAGATGGTCCACGCGACCGAGTAAAGGTTACGGAAGCCTGGCAGGTTGATGAGCCAGGTCGGGGTGACGCTCGCCAGCCCCTCCCGCAGCGATCGCCCGATGGTCGGCAGCGCCGGAATGGGCACGGGTTATGCCCCCTGGAACTGCAAGGCGACGCTGAGCGTGCTCGATGTGATGCCCGTTACGGCCACCTGGCTTGCGAGCAAGGCGACGTCTGAGACGCCAGTGAAGCGCGCCGATAGAAGCACGCACCCGGGCAGCGTCGCCACGGCTTGAGCAAGAACGCCCGTCACGCCGCTCTCGAAGATGCCGCGGAAATTCGTGTTCGTGTCGTCGCTCGCGATGATGCCTCCGATGGGATTGGCTGGAGAGGCAAAGAAGTTATCGAGCCCGTTGAGTGCCGCCGTCTGCACGTCCGTCGCGTTCGTGCCCTTGGGTGCGAGCACGTAAATGGTGATGCCAGGGCTATAGGTCACCGTCGATGCGGCCGCGGGCGATCCGATCGTGTTGCCGGCAATGGTAACGGTGTTGGGGCCGACGGTGATGCCTTCGGGGCGCGCGAGATTCTCGATGTTGAGCGCCGCCCCCGCCAGGTCATTGGAGTCCGTGGAGCCGTCCGGCCCGCACACGTAGATGGTCACGTCGCCGATATGGCTGCCCGTCGTGATGCTCCAGCGATTGATGTTGACGGGTGCCCCGGTGACGATGTTGGTCGCGGTCCGGATCGCGTACGAGTAGATAGATCGCGGACCGAAGACGGAGTTTTTGGCAATCGAGTCCAGATTAAGCTGGCGCAAATCGTCGTCGGGCAGGGCGTCCGCGCCGAGCACGGGATTGGCGTTGCTCGCGACGACGCCGAGCATGGACGTGATGAGCTGCGTGATAAATCCGGGCGCCGAGTTGCCCGCCGTGCCGACGAACGTGCAGGTAATCGGGATGATGAGCGTCTGATGCGGATTGAGCGTGAAGGACGCCGAATTGTAGTACGTCGGAAAGACGCCCCGGCTATTGGCGACGGTCGACGCAAAGAGCGCTTGCCCGGCTCCGTAGGAGAACAGGCCACCGCCCGTGTTGGTCAGGGTGAGAAAGCCGCTCGCGAACGTCGGCTGCGGCGGGATGTTGCCGTAGAAGTAATAGGACAGGAGCTCAAGGCCCGGTCCCGTCGCGGTCGGATTCCACTGATCCGAGAGCGCTGCTGACACATCGGTAGAGAGAGACGCGAGACGCTCAGAGGCAACGGTCAGGAGACTCGACGCCACACCACCGGGCGCCCAGTTGTTCGGCTGTAGGCCGAGGGTCGTCAGCGCATCGACCATCATCTGACGGATTTGGTCCTTGGTCAGAGGCGTCAGAAGCTGCTGGACGGTCAGAGGGAGGATAAAGGCCATGGATCACGTCGACGCGGGATTAACGAAGAGGGGCACGAGCCCCTGCTGGCTCCAAACGTATCCGAGTCCGAACACGCCCGCTTGAGTCGTGATGAGCGTGTTGATCGTGAAGGTGCCGTCTCCGTTGTCCAGGAGCTCCGTCGACGAGTCCACCACGCGCGGATCCTGCCCAAACTCCTCATCGATCTTGCGCGGCAGCCCTTCGAGTCGCGCGCCGTCCGCCGAGAGGTATTGCATAATCCCGATGCCGCGGGTGTTGTTGTCGCCAAAGTCGAGGTTACTGCCGGGGAGCTCGATGAGCCGGTGTCCCAGGTCCTGCTGGATGTTCTGCATCTCGCTCGTCGTCTCGGTCGCCAGGACGTCCATGTCGCTCGCGAATGTGCCAGAGGCGAACGGCGTATAAATGTCCGGGGCGGTGAGAGGGAATTGGCCTTGCAGAACCGGGGGGACGAGCGGTTGCGTCATGCGCCCACCGTTTTGACCGTCTGGAAGGGTCCGAGGGCAGTAAGAGCAGACTCCAGGGCTGCGGCCGCTGCGACGATGCCCGGAAGCGTCGGCGTGCTCCCGATGAGGCCCGCGAAGCCCTCGAGAATGGCAATGACGAGCCCGAGACTGGGGCCGAGCGCGAGGGGGGTAGCGCCGCCGGCTAGCTGCACGATCGCCGAACTGGGACCGATCTGGACTTTCTCGATCGCGTCGATGCTCGTCGACACGGGCAGGCCATCGAGCGAGTAGCCCACAATGCGCGGCAAGGTGGGGTCCGCATTCTCGAAGATGACCAGGACCTCTTGGCTCGGCGAGAGCTCGTTGACCGCCCCCGCGAGCCCTGAGTAGGGGAAGAGGGGGACGATATCGGGAAGGCCTGCTCCTGGGCTCACGGCCTGCAAGGCGAGCCTCGAAGGGCCGCCCCCTGGTCCTGGCCCCTGGTACTGGATGAGGCGATAGCGCTGCACTCTGAGGTACTGGGCTCGGGTCCACTCGAGCGTCGCCGACTTGAGGTCGGCCAGGAGCTCCGTGGAGGCCTTTTGCCCCGCCCAGCCCCAGCCCATCGACCCCTCGCGCTCAAAGACCTGCTCGACGTCCTGGAGCGTCACCGTTTGCCCGTTGAACCGCAGATCCACGAGCGGCGTACCCGGGTAGATGAGCGTGTCACACGAGAAGGTCACCAGGTTTCGCGTGGGGTCGTAATCCCGTATCAGTAGACTCGGGTCCGCAATGGACGGCAGTCGCGGACCCACGTGCGTGACGCCCTGGACGTCGACCCACCACGGGTTATCGCGAAAGACGCGCGAGGCAGCCCCGGCAGACCGCACGAAGTGATTTCCCAGCTCGACGGGAAGCGCGTCGACCACTGGCTTTTCCCCCACCTGCGCCGCGGTCTGATTGTAGACCAGCGTCGAGGTGAGGCCCCCGTCCTGGGCGAAGTCCTGGCGCGTGACAACCTTGTCCCAGCCACCTCCACCGCCCACGATCCGCAAGCGCGACGAGGGGCCGAACGTGCCACTGGACCGCGGGTCGATGGTGCCCGACATCTTGACTCCGCCCGCAGTGAGCACGACGGTTCCAGCGACGGGCGCGTCCGTGATGGCGTCTAGGTCCAGAACGCAATCCGCCACCCAGGCGCCTAAGAACAAGTGAAAGAGGCGCAGGCTCGCCACGCGCAGTAGCTTGGGCGCGCCGACAGGCTGCAAGGTGAGCGGACTCGTGCTCATTTGTTGAGCAGCCTTGTCGCGGTCGCTGCGTTGCGCGAGACGGTCCCGGCGCGCATCCGGGACTGCTCTTGCTGGCTCATGTTGAACGCGCTCGGCGTCACGGGTCCCGTGTCCGGAATGGTCTGATCAGGGATGGGGAGAGCCGGCCGAGGCTTGCGGTACTCCTTGAACTCCACATAGGCCGTCCACGGACCTCGCCCGCTTCCTGTCGCTAACGGATTGAGCAGCGCCGAGACGCTCCACACTACGACCTTGCTTACCCCGATGTCCTTGAGCTGCGCGTCGTCGATGCCGAGCACCGCCGTGGACGCGTTGGTCAGGATGAGCCCCGCAGTCGCGCTCATCTGGATGACCGGCTTTTTGAGTGTCGTGCCGAGGAGCCTCCGATAGGAGGCCGCGTCCGCGCTCGTCCAGATACGGATTGCGTAGCGGGCGAGCAAGAGCGGGTCCCCTTTGGGCACGAGCGTCGCCCCACTCAGGTAGCTGCCTACGCGCTCCTCCCAGCCGAACACGCGCGTGGCCTCCATGAGGAGCCACTGACCGGGCATCTGCTGGCCGTTGATGCTCGGTGCCTCGCTGACCGAGACGCCAGCGAACGTGCTCGAGTACGAGAGGCGAGGAAAGGGAAAGCTTGTGCTGCCGGCGTCCGGCGCAAGCGCATCAATGACGCTCGATACCTGGTCCCAGCCGGTCGTCATGGCCTAGCCCCCCGAGCTCGACGGCGTACCCGTCGGAATGCCGGCCGATCGCAAGGCCGAGCGGATCGCGTAGCTGATCCCGTCCAGGACGCTGCCGCTTTGGAGCAATTGCGCTGTCCGCTCGGCTCCCGCGCCGGAGATGTTGAACTCCACGTTAATCGCGAAGTTGCCAGCGGGTCCAGCGGCAGGCGCCGAGCTCTGAGCCTCGCGCGGTGTCGTCACCATGCTCGACGTCGCCGCCTGCGTCGTGCTCTGCGAGCGCTCGACCCCTTGGACGTAGCCGGCACTCGTCATCTTGCCGTATTCGGCAAAGACGCGGCTGGGTGAGCCGATGCCGAGAGCGGATTTGAAAGATTCTTTGATGCCCTCGCCGATCCCGGTGATGGCGGTCTTGAGCTCCGTCCACCCGCTCAGGATTCCGCGCTTGAGACCTTCGAGGATGCTTCGCCCGACGCTGCTCCAGTCGATCTTGGCGATCGCTTTGACTGCCGCGATGATGCCGACGACCATGCCCGAGAAGGCAGCAATGGGACCGCCCACGAGCAGCGCAAACGCCCCTGCAGCAAGCGTGATGACGCCAGCCAGGACCCCGACGGCTGCACCGATGGAGACCAGGGTCGTTTTGAGCAAGAAAAGCCCAGGTCCATGGCTCAAGAAGCCGAACACCGCAGCGCCGGCGCGAATGAGCCACGAGGCCAGCGTGAGCGTGGTCATGGCCAGTTCTTTGAACATGGGCATGTTGGTCGAAAGGAAGGAAGCGAAGCGCGTCGCGTATTCCGTGACGGCTCGCTTCATCGCCTGACCGTGCTCGCTCTGCAAACCCGTCAAGTCCACGAGAGACTTGAAGCTTGCAAGGAGCGGCTCGAGCGGCCCGCCCGCTTGCGCGATCTCTTGGGTCCAGTCGCGGATATTGTCCTTGAGCTTGGTCGTGATGCCCTCGATGGAGAGCAACTTGCGCGCATTTAACTCGCCGAAACGCGCCTCTACGACCTCGCGCAACGCTTTCGCGCCCGCGTCCATCGTGACCGTGTGCGACCGAAGCGCGATCTGTGCCTGGTCCAGGCCTATGCCGAGGTCCTTGGCGAGTTGCTTTGAGATCTCCTGGAACGTGACGCCCAGGCCCTGCAATTCGCTGATCCCGGGCGCCTTGAAGTCGATCCCGAAGCGTCCTGTCAGCTTGCCGCGCTCGGCGATGCCCTGCAGCGCCCGACCCGTCTCCTCGCCCATGGAGGCACTCGCAACCGCGACGCTTTTCCAGATGTCCACCATCCCCTGACCGGATACGCGCGTGCCCCGCAAGCTTTTCTCTACGGCGATGGCCATCTCGTTGAGCTTGTCCTTGCTCGTCGCGACACGGAGCGACAGCCAGTCGATTTGATGGCCCCACGAGGTGGCGTTTTTCGCGCTGCCGCTGAACGCCTCGCGCAAGAGCTGCATATTTCGCAGCGCATCGGCGTTCTTCAAGATCCAGTCATTGAACGTGGTCAAAAGGCCCGCGATGGCTGCCGCCGCTGCGACTACCGCCGTGGTGCCGGCGACAACGCCTAGCGCAAAGAGGCCCCAGCCCGATTTGACCTCGCCCAGGATGCTCCGCATGGAGGAGAGCTTGTCATTAAGGTCCTTGATCGGCCCCCCCGTGGACTGGATCGCTTTCTTGCTCGCGGCGAACGTGTCGAGGTTCTTCTTATTGGTCTTCTGCAGCTTGTCGTAACTGCCGCCCAGCTTGAGAATCTCGAGATTGTTCTTTGTGATCGCCGCTTTCTCGGCCTCCAGCGCCGCCTTGAGCTTGGTCTTGGCGTCCGCGACCTCGTCCGAGCTCCCTTTGAGCATGGACAGGCTCTTACGGTACGCAGTGACGTTCTCCTGGCTCTTCTGGATGGCGGATCGGAATTTCTCGAGAGCCGCCGCGCTCTCCTTCGCGGGCTCCGCGTCCGCATCGATTCTCAGTGCAAAAGTAGCGGTCTCCTCGGCCATTACTTGAGGACCTTGATTTTGAGCTCACGCCCCGACATCGCGCGCAAGTGCCCGAACGCTTCGTTGACTAGGAGCGCGCCCGCTCCCGCGAGGACCTCCTGCTCCTCGCTCCGTTCGCCTTTGTCCATGAGCGCTTGA
>Ga0210409_10003745_pt1 | contig 16756 bp, 12 predicted proteins | sample IncBWH17MmetaG_FD_161649 | JGI IMG/M metagenome (GOLD analysis project Ga0210409, IMG submission 161649) | Forest soil microbial communities from Barre Woods Harvard Forest LTER site, Petersham, Massachusetts, United States - Inc-BW-H-17-M | ecosystem: Environmental > Terrestrial > Soil >...
CAACGGCAATGAAGGTTTTTTATGGACGGATGCGCGCGTCATCTGGAATAACGGGGCCTGCCTCAACGTCCAGGACGGCCTGGGTTTTCCCGACGCCGCGCCCGGGACCAACACGCAGGGAATGATGCTGTATTGCAGTGACGGGAAGATGGGTGCGTTGATCGAGCATCACGATCAGTTCCGCGGACTGAAGTATAGCTACCTGCGCCAGCCCGCTGACGACGGCGCGACGATTTACGCGGAACCCAGCCCGGATTATTTCCAGTATCTCGATTTGGGCGGACCGGGCCTGGTGCCGGTGGGCTATGGGTATCGCTCCGTCGAGTACCTGATCGGCAATTGCATTCGCGTGGCGTCAGTCGAATCGGTCGCAGAGCGGCAGAAGTTGTTGTGCGAAATCGATGCCGCGGGGATCATGGCGACACCCGCCAACAGCAGCTATAACGAACTGGTGATCGAAGCCGGCCGCCAATCCATCCTGAATGGCGGCCGTGAGGTGCGGATCGAGTACGGTGCGAAACCGCACGTACAGAGCGCGTAGGGATAGACGATAATTGTAAGAGGTGATGCGATGAAGAAACAACTGACACGATGGATGTTGATCGGTTTCGCGGTGCTGGCAATGGCGGGTTGGAGCGCGGTGGCGCAATCAACGCAGGGGCAGACGCCAGCACAAAAAGCTCGTGCATCCTCCGGCAACACGTACCTCGATATCAACACCGCGTCCGAGGCGGAATTGAAAGCTCTTCCGGGAATCGGCAATGCTTACGCGGGGAAGATTATTGCAGGCCGTCCGTACCAGAACAGAAATCAGCTCCTCCAGAGGAAAATTATCCCCGCCGCTACATACGATCAGATCAAGGGTAAGATCATTGCCCGGCAGAACGGCCTTCTAAAGAAGTAGACGCCCGCGCGCTACGGTTCACGGTAGCTCAGCATCCCCAGCCGCTAGCGTGGTCGCCAGTTCGGAGGTCGACTGACGTTCCGTTTTGAGAACCTCGTTCGGGTACTTCCGGACCTCCTCTTGACCGCGCACAGCAGCGATTGAAGCGGCAAATAATGTGTTACAGTGCAGGATAATATGGCATCCCGAAGCGTCAACAAAGTGATTCTGGTGGGACACCTCGGCAAGGACGCTGAGACCAAGTTCACCCAAGGCGGCACGCCCGTGACGAAATTTACCATCGCCACCGGCAGGCGCTGGAAAGACCAGCAATCCGGGGAATGGAAAGAGGAGACCGACTGGCACAACGTCGTTCTCTGGCGGGCTGAGAACCTCGCCAATTACCTGCTGAAGGGGAAGCAGGTGTACATCGAAGGCCGCCTGCAAACGCGCAGCTACGAAGACAAGGACGGCAAAAAGCTTTGGTTCACTGAAGTGGTGGCCGAGGAAGTGATTCTGCTCGGCGGCCGCGCAGGGGAAGCTTCAGCAGGCGCGGGAGAAGGCGCATCCGGCCCGGTTTCGATGCCGCGCAGTGCGCCACGACAGGCGCCTGCGGCTGCACCGGCAGCAGAGAGTTTCGGCCAGGAGATCACGGACGACGACGTGCCGTTTTAGGGGACGGCCTCCGTTTTCGCGTCCACTTATCGGTAGTGACTCTCCTCTCGGGGTGGCGTAGGAAGCTTCTCGGGAGGAGAGATCTCTCATTCTCCCGGAGCGGCAGAGAACATGGTATTTGGCAGGATGCGAGGGGTAAGGTATAAGCTCCTCAATGATCAGTTAGACTACCTCTTGCAAGCGCCACGCTAGTTTCGATAGGGATGGGCAAGCCGGCTACATTACTCGAAGGCCTCAGCGGGCACGCACTGTTACTCGGCGCTCAATCGATGGCGGTGGAGTACAAAGACCGCCGCGAATGGGTCTTCGCCAATGTGGGCGGCACAAGTATCCGGATCGCTAGCTACGCAAGCTCCAGCGCCGATGCGAAGGAGTTGCGCGGGGACCTCTCCGCCGCGGCCCGAAAGCCCATTCGCACCGTTATCGCTGGACAGGTCTGCACTCTCAAAGTCCGCGTCTTCGACAGTTTTGGCGAGGACGCCTTCGAGGTTATGATAGATCCGGCGCCGAAACTCGATCCGTCAATTGCACCGTCATTCACGCCCAAACAGGGCCAATATCTGGCCTTTATCTACAACTACACGAAGATCCACCGCCAGGCTCCGGCTGAGTCGGATTTGGAGTGCTACTTCCGGGTTTCCCCGCCTGCGATTCACGACATGATCAAAACCCTGGAGCGCAACGGCCTCATCGAAAGAACGCATGGGCAGGCGCGATCCATCCGCCTCCTGGTGCGGCCGGAGCACCTGCCGAGATTGGAGTAGGTCGAGGCCGCGCTATGAATGCACCAAACAATGGTGACCAGGCGGAAGCGCAACGGCGAGGCAATCGAGCCGGGACAACTTCAAGGGTGAGATCCGCGGACTGACCGAAGAAATTGACAATGAATGCGAGTGATCTGACGATCCGCTATGATCGCGAGGCGACCGTGGCGGCATGTGGAATCTAGAGCACGGCTTCGTTCAGAGTGCTGCTTGAACAACTCGGCATCGATCCGAACAAAGAGGGCGAGGTCTTCGAATACGGACCGGTTAAGTTAAGGACGGATGTCACCTCTATGGCGGCCGGTTTTACTTCGTTGGGGAAATGGTCACATGGGGTGAGCGAAACTCCAAGGCTCCTGAGTCTCACCAGTTCGACTTCTTCTTTACCTCCGTCGGCCCCAATGCTCCTGCGTTTTGCGCCGAATCGCGGTTAACAATTGAGTTCAAAACTCACGTCAAGTGGGTGCTGCCGGACAGAGCACGAAGGTAGCGCATGGCCACGCCTGCCTTTGGCGGGGACTTGCGGCTTTTTGCCGATACCCGGAGGACAACCCGCAGGTCTTCCGCAGACCCGGCGGCAGCCCTGCGCTACAATTTGTGAGCGTGGCCTTTCGGTCTACGCGCGGGCGAAAATGCCGCCACAGGATGACGCGAGAATTCCTAGCGCGGCGAGCGTCGCGATGAGGCCGCCTACCATCGCTCCCGGTGGCGATAGCGATCCGCCAGGCTGCTCCAAAGCTTCAGGGCGCCGGCGCGCAGCATGGTTCGAGCCAGTATCGCATGCGTACTGAATCGCACAAACTACACTGATACAAATGAAGGTTCACACGTCACTATTCAAGAGGAGACGCGAATGCAGCCGGCGGCGTGCGCGGGTCCAGGTGTGAGTTCGCCGGGGAAGAATTCGTTCGGAAAAAGGAGAGACGAACATGCGGAAGCAGGATGTCAAAGTGCGGCCCATGAGGGTGATTGTGCGGCCAAAATCCGCCGCGGAGCGGGGACACCGATCACGCGCGATCATGCCAAAACCCAAAGCGTTAGCGCCAGGTCTGCCGGCAACGCCGGAGCACGATCTCATTAATAACGGCGGCAGGACGATCATCAACCTCGCGTTTACGAATTTCTACGTCGGGGGATCAGGCGCGTGGAATCAGAACGACATTCAGTCGATTGACAGCGGCCTTGCCGCTGCCATGACGGATCAGAATCTGAACAACGTCATGGTGCAGTATTATCCGGGTGGCCAGGTTTCTTCCAATTTTCTGGGGTCCCAGGTTTTGGCCGGACCTCCGCCCGCCGTGGTGTCCCAAGGCGACGTCGAGAACCTGGTAACCACAATTTTCAACTCGGGCCAACTGGATAACTTCGATCTGACCTCGACCGTGCTCAATTTCATGCTGCCCAGCGGCACCATACTAAACACCGATACCTCGCCCACCACTGCCGCCATTACCGCGAAACTGGAACGCCCGCACGCTCAAGCCCGTAAGCCGGGCGTGGCGCAGAACGAAGCGGTGCCACACGAAGAGGAAGATTCCACGCAGGGCCTCGGCGGCTATCATGGCTCGGTTCACGCCGGTTCTCCGCAAACTACGGTGTATTACGCGGTGGGCGTGTACTCCGAACAGCTACCCAACGGAACGACCAACGGTATCCCGGTGTTCGATCAGTCCTGGAAAAACGTTGTCGCTACCTTCTACCACGAGCTGAACGAAGCCCGTACAGATCCCGACGTAGAGGACGCCATCCGGGCCGGGAATGACCCGAACGCTGTCAAATTTCTAGGATGGGTTTCGCAGCAGGGAGAGGAGTGCGGCGACTTCCCGGTCTTCGAGGCCAATCCTCTGACCCAGGTCTTTCAGGAAGTGGCTGTAACCGACGGCTCCCGGACGGTACCGGTACAGTTCATGTATTCCGATGCGGTGCACGGGCCCGAGGGGCCGGTTGGAAAGCCTGAGATCCTGGCTCAAGCGGCGCGGCAAAGCTAGCGACGGCTGCCGATCCGTGACGCTCATTCGCGGCTGCATTATATTGGAAGATTGAAATTCGGCATCCCACTGGTCCTCGCCGCGCTCGCTGTCAGTTTCCAGACCGCGCATGGCGCTGAAACGAATCAGCGCCACGCTCCCGCCGTTGGGTATCGGGAATGGAAGGTCTACGGCGGCGGCCCGGAGAGCATTCGCTATTCCAATCTGGACCAGATTAACCGTGGCAATGTGCAGAAGCTGCGGATCGCCTGGACGTTCGACACCGGCGACGCCTTCGACGGCTCGGAGATGCAGTGTAATCCGATCGTGGTCAATGGCGTTTTGTATGCAACCACGCCCAAGCTGCGCGTCATCGCACTGGACGCCGCGACGGGCAAACTTCGCTGGGTCTTCGACCCGAACGACGGCGCAAAGATCGCGCATTCCGTACGCAACCGCGGCGTCACGTACTGGGAAAATGGGCACGATCAGCGAATTCTCTTTGTCTCACGTCACTACTTGTATGCGCTCGATGCGCAAACCGGTGCGCGCATCTCGCACTTCGGGGACGCCGGCCGGCTCGATCTCCGCGAGGGATTAGGGCGCGATCCTCGCGAGGTATCGATCTCGGCGACGACTCCAGGCATCATCTATCACGACCTGTTCATCATCGGCGGCCTGATGAGCGAGGATCTGCCGTGTCCTCCGGGCGACATTCGCGCGTTCGATGTACGAACGGGAAAAGTTCGCTGGAGCTTTCACACCATTCCGCATCCCGGTGAATTCGGCTACGAAACCTGGCCGAAGGACGCGTGGAAGTATAGCGGCGCGGCGAACAACTGGTCGGGCATGAGCGTGGATGAGAAGCGTGGCTTGGTCTTCGTGCCGACCGGGTCAGCGGCCTTCGATTTCTATGGATCGAACCGGCTGGGTGACGATCTTTTCGCCAACACGCTCATCGCGCTGAAGGCTTCGACCGGCGAGCGCGTCTGGCATTTTCAGGCGGTGAAGCACGATCTGTGGGATCGCGACTTTCCCGCGCCCCCGAACCTGGTAACTGTTATGAGAGAAGGCAAGCTGGTGGATGCGGTCGCCCAAGTTACCAAGGCCGGCGTGGTGTTTGTTTTCGAGCGCGAAACCGGCAAGCCGCTGTTCCCCATCGAGTACCGTGACGTTCCGAGGACGGAAGTGGATGGGGAAGCCACCGCGTCCAAGCAGCCCTTTCCCCTCAAGCCGCCGCCGTTCGCGCGCCAGATTTTAACCGAGGAAATGCTCACGAAGCGGACGCCCGAGGCGCACCAGGCGGTGCTCGATCGGTTCCGCAAGATTCGCAGTGCGGGCCAGTTTGTTCCGCCAAGCTTTGAAGGCACGGTCGTTTTTCCAGGTTTCGATGGCGCCGGAGAGTGGGGCGGCGCGGCCTTCGATCCCGCCAGTGGGTTGTTGTATGTGAACTCCAACGAGATGCCGTGGATCTTGCGGCTAATCGAGCGGCCGAAGCTGAACGAGCACTCGAGTGGCCGTGAAATTTATTTGGCGGATTGCGCCAGCTGCCACCACACCGATCTGCGCGGAAGCCCGCCTGATTTTCCTTCTCTCGTGGACATCGGACGAAAATATTCCGATCCGGAGATTCGTTCGATCGTTCGCGAGGGCCGGGGGCGAATGCCGGCCTTCGCGGAACTCTCGCGTCAAGGCATGCAGGCGCTGGTCCACTATCTGCTTACCGGCGAAGACAGTGCCGTGCATTTGGAGGCACAGTCGAGCCCCTGGCCTTTCGGGCTGAAATATACCAGCGACGGGTACAACAAATTTCTCGACCCTGAAGGGTATCCCGCGGTCGAGCCGCCGTGGGGCACGCTCAACGCCATCAACCTGGACACGGGAGAGATCGATTGGAAGATCCCGTTCGGTGAATTTCCCGAGCTGGTGGCCGAGGGCATCCGCAATACCGGAAGTGAAAATTACGGCGGCCCGGTGGTGACAGCGGGCGGCTTGCTGTTTATCGGCGCCACCGACCACGACCGCAAGTTCCACGCTTACGATAAGGCCACGGGCAAACTGCTGTGGGAAACGGCCTTGCCCGCGGGCGGCAACGCCACACCCGCAACTTACGAGTTGAACGGACATCAGTTCGTAGTGATCGCCGCCGGCGGCGGCAAATCGGGCGAGCCTTCGGGCGGCAGTTACGTAGCCTTCACGCTGCCTTAGTGCGTGCCGCAGCCAGAGCGTTAGTACCGCTCCCTCCAGTCGCAGCAAAGCCTGTCTGAAACTGAGCCGTGACCAAAGGGAGCGGTTGCGCTCTGCTAACGAACTCACCGCGACAGGCAACTAGTCCGTGCCGCCGATACAATCTGACGGGCGGATGCTGTGCTCGATGATGGTTCGGTCTTGCCTTCGATAGACGCGGATGAACCGCTCACAATCGCTGGTTCGTTCCACGAGTTCATGGCCGGTATCGTGAGCCAGGTTTATGGTCCAGTTGGGCAACTCGCGCCGGTAGAATTCCCAAACAATATCCACGGGATCGGAGGTCCAGTAATCGGCGCCAATGCGTTTAAAATGTTTGGGTCCGAAATGAATGTCGCTCTCATACTCGGCGGCTCGGCGGTCGGCGGGAGTGGCGCCGGGATAAAGAATCATGCTGGCCAGCCGGGGATCCGTTTTGGAACGCGGTTCCACATCCAGCGAGCCTAGTGGAGTCTCCAGGTGAATCTCCTGGCCCTGGGGGGTCTCCTTGATTTTGACTCGCTTGGCGATCGCCGCCATGCATACGAAGCCGATGATAAAAACCAGCGCGAATACAGCGAACGGAATCAGGAGCAGGAGCACTTGATTCTTCCGGCATCACGGCGTCGACCAGGCTGCCGAGTCTTTGTGCCAGTAAATGTTCCAGTTAAGATACCGCGTGGCGGCTTCATGCACGGAGGCAGCCACGGTCGAGAAGTTAGCGGCCACGTGATGCTCGAAGCCGCCCGCGCAGATGTATCGCAACAAATCCTGCATGCGCGGAATCTGAACGACGCCGGCGCCGCCGAAGGTCTCGAGCGGATCGTTGGTAAACATTCCTTCGCCCACGTACCCGCGGATAGCGCCGTCGCGATCGCTAGTGGAAAACCGCGCGTAACTCATCGGCCCGGCCTTTACACGGCCCACGCAGGTACCGAATGTATTTTCCTTTCCTACGGTCCCCGCGATAATCTCCTGAAAGTCCATGCGCACATCCTGGAAGAAATGTTTCGGCAGATTGCTGCAATGGAAGCACACTGCCTTATCGGGATCGTCGCCGTAGTTGTTATTCCAGTCAAGCAGCGCGCTGGGCGTGCCTGAAGCCAGCCGCAGCGCATGCATTCCGATGACACCGCAGATGTCGACTTCGCAGGCGCTCGACATCAGATTATTGCTCATCATGCTCATCACCGTGCAGGGCACCACGCCGAAATACTCTTCCATCGAGGTCCAGCACTGCACCGCGCTGATCGCCACGTCGGTCTGCTGCATCCAGCCGTCCACTACGGCGCCCAGCTTGGCCATCTTCATGAGAGCGGAATCGGGAATGCCGCTGGTCGAAACATATCGTTTGATCTCCGCCAGTTTCTGCTGCGCGGGATCGTCGGCGTCCTTCATGCGCTCGATGCGGCCCAGGATCTCCGACAGATCGATGGGCTCGATCGAGATGCCGTTGGCCTCCAGGATTTTTTCGCTGTAGCGCACCGTGTTGAACGCGGCCGGGCGGGCGCCGATCGCTCCCACGCGCAGGCGGCGCAGTCCGCGCACCACGCGGCAAACCCCCGCGAACCAATCCAGATCCCGCTTGAAGAAGTCCGAATCCGGGGTTTCGGTGTGGCGCGTGGTGAGCGAGTACGGGATCCCGTATTGAGTGAGGTTGTTGCAGGCCGACATCTTGCCGCAGAAGCTGTCGCGCCGGTCGCGGATGGACATTTTCGACGGCGTATCCGGCGTGGCTTGCACCAGCACCGGGACCGGTAAGTCCGCCGCGCGCAGCGTATCCGCGATGGCGCGCTCGTCGCCGAAATTCGGTAGCGACACGATGACGCCGGCGATGGTGTCCCGATTCTCGCGGAATAGCGCGGCGCATTTTCGAGCCTCCTCGCGAGTTTCCACCGCGCCAAACTTCGATTGCGTGGGATCGAGCGCCACCACGCCGAAGCCGGCGCCGCGAATGGCCTTGATCATCTCCTGGCGGCCGCTCGATGCAAGATGATCGGGGAAAAAGCCGCGATTGCCGATGATCAGGCCGAAGGTTAGAGGCTGTGGTGCTGTGCTTGTCATGAGCTGTGTCTCCCGGGGCGTGATGCGCCAGCAAGCGGGTATGATATGTGACGACGCTGGAGTTGGCAAGCGAACGGGGACTCGTACATAGGCCGTTTCGGCTGTATGAAGAAAAAGCCGCAGGTCTTCCGCAAACAACGCGGCAGCCCTGCGCTACAACACGACCGGCTCTTCGAGCAGCTTTCCTTTGGCGAATCGGTCGAGGCCGATCGCAGTGGCATCGACGACCTCGGAAGCGCCTTTGAGAATCAAATCTGCCGTGATGCGTCCAGTGGATGGAGAATGCATCACACCGTGTCCGCTGAATCCGTTCGCGAGGTAAAAGCCGGGGACGCCGGGAGCGGGGCCGATGATGCAGTGATGATCGGGCGTCATTTCGTAGAGTCCGGCCCAGGCGCGGCGGGGATCGACCTCCACTTCCTCGAGGCACGGAAACCGGCTCACCCCGCGCGTGAGAATCTTTTCGACAAACGCAGGATCGAAATTCGTCTTGTATCCAGGAGTTTCGTCCGGGTCGTTCCACGCCATCAGCAGCCCGAGACCCTCAGGCCGGAAATGAAACCCCGTGGCCATGTCGACGGTCATGGGCGATTGGTGCGAGATCTTATCGAACGGTTCGGTGGGCACGAGCATCCGCCGCATCGGCTCGACAGGCAGGCTGATACCGGCGAGCTTTGCGATCCCGGCTGCCCACGCGCCGGCCGCGTTCACTACCGCACGGGTTGCCACGTTGCCCTTGGCCGTTCTGACGCCGGAGACGCCCGAACTGTCCACATCGATGCCCGTCACTTCGACACCGCGCCACAGCCGCGCGCCGCCGTCAGAAGCCCGCAGCATGAAGCCTTTCATCACACTGTAAGGATCCACGAAACCATCGGTTGCGCAGAAGCTCCCGCCTACGATGTCGTCCGGCCGAATCTGAGGCGCCATACGGATCACGGCCCCGGCGTCCAGCAACTGCACGGCCTCGAGCCCCAGTGCTGTCTGGCGCTCGAAATTCGCACGCAGGTAGTCCATGTGTATGCGGGATGTCGCGACGAAGAGGTAACCCTGGGGGCGATAACCCGAAGGATAATCCATGCGGTCGTCGAACGTGCGAAAGAAAGGAATGGAATAGAGCGACATGCGGATGTTCACTTCGGTTGCGAACTGCGCGCGCACCCCGCCCATGCTCTTTCCGGTGGATCCCTTGCCTTGCTGCGTTTCCCGCTCAATGACCAGCACATTGCGGCAGCCTGCATCGGTTAAATGCCAGGCAATGCTCGATCCTACAATGCCGCCACCGATGATCACCACATCGGCCGATTCGCTCATTCTGTTTGATACCGAGCCCTTTGCACGCTCCGCTGGTGCCAATTTGTCACCCGCGCCGAGTGCCGAATTCGTCCGGCGTCCGGGGCGCTTGTTAACTGCGGATTACGCCACGTTATATCCACCATCATTGAATTACAAAGGCTAACAGGTCTGCAATCGGCGGGATTCCTGCCGGGCTGCTTTGGGTAACGAATTGCCTAATTCTATCCGCAGGCTAACTTGCGGATATGGCGGCTGCGAACTTGGGAACCAACGTCGTTTGGAAAACATCGGAGGATATGGCGGGAAAGGACACGGACGCCCGTTCCGTTCCTGCCACGTCCGCCCAGACAAAGATTTTTATCAGTCTGGTGATCGTTCTGGGCTGGATCGAGCTGGCCTACGGTCTGCTGCAGTGGCGGTCTGATCCAGCCGGTTTTCTGGTGTACCTGGCCGTCGTATGCCTGCTTTCCGGTTGGAAGCTGCAGTTGCCGGGAGTCACCGCGACACTTCCGGTCAACTTCGTTTTCGCGTTGATCGGCATCGTCTCCTTACACCTGCCTGAAGTGTTGGCTGCCATCTGCACGGCGGTCTTGGTCCAACATCTCCGGCAATCCGCGAAGGAGCCGCACGTGGAGCATGTGCTTTTCGACATGGCCAGCGCGTCTCTAGCCATCACGGCCTCCTACCAGATCTTCCATTCCACGTGGTTGCGAAATTTACCGTTGGAAGTGCCAGTGCTGTTGGCGGTCCTCGGTTGCGCCTACTTTGCGATCACGACGCTGCTGGCAGCATCCTACGTTGCGCTAACAGAAGAGAACTCGATTCGCCAGGTTTGGCGCAAGCTTTACCTGTGGGCATTTCCATTCAGCCTGCTGGCGGCGGCAACCGCAGGCCTTTTCGAGGTGGCGAAACAACACTTGGGATTGCAGACTTCTCTACTGGTTGTTCCGGTCGCGTTTCTGGTGTTTGGCACATACCGGAAGTATCTGAGCCGCATGGAGGAAGAGAAAAAACGCGCGAACGAGACGGCGGCCATCCATCTTCGGACCATTGAATCGCTGGCGCTGGCCATCGAGGCTAAGGATCACACCACGCACGACCACCTGCAGCGCGTTCAGACGTACGCGGTGGAAATCGCCAAGGAGATGAACCTTACCGACAGCGAGCTTGAGGCCGTGCGCGCTGCGTCTCTGCTGCACGACATTGGGAAGCTGGCAGTGCCCGAACATATCGTGTGCAAGCCCGGGAAACTCACGCCGGAAGAGTTCGAGAAAATGAAGGTTCATCCTGTGGTGGGCGCCGAGATTCTGGCGCGCGCTCATTTTCCGTATCCTGTGGTTCCGATTGTGCGCAGCCATCACGAGAAATGGGATGGCTCGGGATATCCGGATGGCCTGCGGGGCACGGAGATCCCCTTGGGGGCCCGTATTCTCGCCGTGGTTGATTGCCTGGACGCGCTCGCCAGCGACCGCCAGTACCGGCGCGCCCTGCCGCTTGGGAAAGCCATGGAGATGGTGGCGGAACAGGCTGGGGTTTCCTTCGATCCCGAAGTAGTGTGGATTCTGCAGAGACGCTACATCGAGCTGGAGCAAAAGGCGCGCGGAATCCCAAGCGAATCCTTGAGCCTGTCCACGGACGTGAAAATCGAGCGGGGCGCGGCTCCCGCCGCGGGCTTCGAGGAGGCTGCCGATCCAGGTTTCCTTCCGGCCTCGCCTCTGGCGGGCTGGGGAGCGTTGTTTCAGGTACTGGAAACGCTGCCTGGTTTGCTGGCGCCCAGAGAGGTCTTCGCCCTTTTTACCGGCCGCTTGCAAGAGCTCATTCCATGCGATGGCGTGGCCGTTTACATGCGATGTGACGATACGCTGATCCCTCAACTGGCCTGCGGGGTGTATGCCGATGCGCTTTCCTCCGTGAAAATATCTGTCGGCGACGGTTTGCCGGGTTGGGTAGCGGCAAATGGCAGGCCCATTCTCAACGGCCATCCCTCCGTGAATGCGGGCGAGAAAACCGGCTTGAGATCGGCGCTGGCGGTTCCGCTAGAGGGCGAGCAGGAGATCACGGGAGTTCTCGCGCTATACCGGAGCCAGGCGGATGCTTTTTCAGCGGGCGATTTGCAGCATCTGATGGCGCTCGGTCCGCTCCTCGGTCATGTGGTAGAAAGCTGCAGAACGCAAAGCCAGCGCGGCCGCAACAACGTGGTTCCCATCGCATCGCAGACTGCGCCTCGCACGCGTGGACTGCGGCAAGAAATGGTGACGGTGTAGAAGCGAACCCAGGGACGGAGACCTCGATTCCCGATATCGGCTGCAACGTACGAAATGGGATTTGAGGTCTCCGTCCCTCACTCTCCCTCATTCTCCCATTGCACGGCGAATTGAATCACACTCCGCATGAGAAAAGCGCGACAATAGCCCTTCTTTCCAGCCACCAGGTTTTACCTGGTTTGGTGTCCTACTGGAAGTGCGCGGCGCGGAGAGGCTATACTGTTTCAGCCAACGACGCATCTGACGACTGCGGGGACAGACCGCTCGGTCCACGGTGCGGATGTGGAACAAAGGGGCGATCCGATGCGTCGGGACGCAGAGGTAAGTCCACGGGGGAGAAAACTACGTTGAGAGTGGGAATGATCGGAACGGGCGCGATTTCAAATTTGCATGCCCGCGCGTATCGAAACATCGGTTACCGGATTACGGTTTGCACGGATATTTTCGAAGAAGGAGGACGCCGGTTCGCCGCTGCCAATGGCGCGGAGTTCGTGAAGACCTTCGAGGAAGTGTGCCGGCATCCGGAAGTGGATTACGTGGATGTGTGTACGTTTCCGGATTTCCGGCTGCAGCCGCTGAAGATTTGCGCGGAGACCGGGAAGCACATTCAAGTGCAGAAACCGATTTCCACGAGCCTAGAGACGGCGCGGGAGATGATAGATGTGGCGCGGCAGGCGGGCATCCAACTGGGCGTAGTGAGCCAGCATCGTTTCGACGATTCCAGCCAGTTTCTGGCGAGAGCCATTGCGCAGGGCCGCCTGGGGAGGCTCTTGCAATGCGACTGCTACGTGAAGTGGTATCGCTCGCCGGCATATTATTCGCGGCCGATCAAGGGAAGCTGGGCGACCGAAGGCGGCGGAGCGCTGATCAACCAGGCCATCCATCAACTGGATATTCTGCGCTGGCTGGCGGGGCCGGTTGAGGAATTATTTGGTTATTGGCAGCTTGGCGCGCTTCACAAAATCGAATCGGAGGATGTGGTGAATGCGGTGGTGCGCTACAGCTCCGGTGCCACCGGCGTCTTCCAGGCTGCAACGGCGTTCTGGCCGGGATACACGGAGCGCACTGAGTTCCACGGCACAAAAGGCACGGCCATCATCTCGGGCGATAAGCTGACCACGTGGGATGTGGAGAATGATGCGGGCGAGTCCGCGCCAGTTTCGAAAGAAGTGGCTTCCGGTTCGTCCGATCCCATGGCCATTTCGGTCGAACCGTTCGAGCGGCAGTTCCGCGATTTCGGCGACGCGATTCGGACGGGGAGGAAACCGCTGGTGGGCGGAGAAGAGGGATATCAGGCGCTCGAGATCGTGCAGGCGGTGTATCAGTCGTGCCGGACGGGGGAGAAGGTGACGTTAGTTGGGCCGCGAATGCACGCGAATCCACGCGAATAAGAGGCGAATAAGTAGACGGTGTAACCGATTCCGCCTTATCGGAACCTATCCGCGGCGAGCGCCGCTGGGTTAGCGTAGATCCATCGCCACTGTAGAACGTGCCCTGCTGGCCGAAGACAAGAAGGGCTGGAGGCAATGACTCCTACAGTTCGTGTAGACTGCCTTTTGAATCCTATGAATCTCCTTCACTGCCTGGCGGTTCTTGTGCTGCTGCCCACGGCCTGCCCGCTGCTCGCTCAGAAAATGCTTCGTGTCACGCCTTCCACCGTGCAGTGGGGTCGTTTCGATGCTGCGGCCAAGCCAGTGCTCACCGTCAAGCCCGGTGAGGTCGTCACCATCGACACCATCTGCGGAGTCCCGGAGATGCTGGAACGGCTCGGCGCGGCGACGGATGAGCCGATTCGCGAGATGAAGCAGATGTATGCCGAGATAAAGGACCGCGGGCCCGGACCGCACTTCCTCACTGGGCCGGTTGCCATCGAAGGCGCGATGCCAGGCGACGTACTGGAAGTGGAAATTCTCGAGATCCGGCTGCGTTCTCCTTACGGATGGATGATGATCTCGCCAGACGCTGGCGCGTTGCCTGAGGAATTCCCGTACTCAAGAGAGAAGCTGATTCATTTAGACGAGCGTAACCAGATGGCTGAATTCGGCCCGGGAATTCAGATCCCGATTCACCCGTTTTTCGGTGTTTTGGGCGTGGCTCCGCCAGAAGGCCGCCTGAGCAGCGGGCCTCCGTCTTACAACGGCGGAAACCTGGACAATAAATGGCTGGTTGCCGCCACAAAAGTGTACATACCCGTGCATGTGCCTGGGGCGCTGTTCGCGGTTGGGGACGGGCATGCGGCGCAGGGCGACGGCGAGGTGTGCGTCACTGCGATCGAGACGAATCTCACGGGCGTGTTTCGCTTCAAGGTGCGGAAGGATATGAAGCTACGGTGGCCGCGGGCCGAGACTCCCACACATTACATCACTATGGGACTTCATGAAAACCTGGACGAGGCGGCGCGCCGTGCCACAAGGGAAATGATTGCGTATCTGATGCAAGAGCGCGGCCTGTCCCGCGACGATGCGTACATGCTCACTAGCGCCGGAGTGGATTTGCACGTGACACAAGTCGTCGACGGAGCGAAGGGCGTGCACGCTATGTTGCCGAAGGCGATTTTCGGAACGGTGAGGTAGAGCGGGCTGGTGTGAGATACCCGACTGGTGGGGGGACGCCAGTGGGGCTAGGACGTCCCTTTTTTCCTGCACGGCGGCGTTTGCCAGGACCTACGGCCTTTTTCACTGGCTAAAGGCGCGGCCTCCTCGGCTTGTTTCGGCGGGAGTTTGGTGAAGCCGGCGACAAGAATTTCCGATGAGCGGAAAGGCTTAGAAACGAATCTTCCTCCGCGAAAAAGTCGCGGGCCGCTCGCCGGATTGACACTGAGGCCTTCATCGCTAGCGCCGCCGGGCTTCTGCACGGATGAAGCGATGGCGCCGGTTATGCCGCCGGCCGAATGTTCTGATTCACGCGGAAAAAGTTTTCGGGATCGTACTTTGCTTTGATCGCCGCCAGTCGATCATAATTCCCGCGGTACGTCGCCCGAATCCGGTCCTCGCCTTCTTCCATCATGAAATTCAGATAAGCCCCTCCGGCCCCGAACGGGTGCAAGGCATCGTAATAACTCTTAGCCCAGTCTGTGATCTTCCTGCAGTTCGCCGGATCGGGGTCCACACCCACTATCACCTCGCTCCAGACGGCATCACGATAGCTGAACGCTGTCTCGGCTTCGCCGACTCGATTCACTCTTCCATTCACCGGATACAGGTGCATGGTCGACTGCCACGTAGGCAGTAGCGACCCGTATTCGATATGCTTCGCGATCGCCGCATCGCTGAGTTCCTTGAAGAAATCGGCCTTCCAATACCATTGCAGACCCGCTGGGTAAATACCGTCGAACAGTCCTTGCAGCATGGGAAACGGCATTGGCGCGAAGAATTCGAAAGCCGGCGGACGGTAGCTGCGGATCGATTCCAGAATCGTATTCGCCTGCTCCATCGAACCCTGATAGCACCACACGATCCCGCACATCTTGCGCAGGTGCAACTCCTCGGGAAAGGGCGGTCCCGGCGGCACAGTCATCATTGCGAAGAACCCATTCATTTCTTCGGGCGCCTGCGTGATGAACTCCCGGTACCACTTCAGCACGTCCGCAGCATCTTTCAGATTCCAGAGCATCGGGCCGGCACACACGGTACCGACCGGATGCGCCTCAAACAGGAACGAGGTTACAATTCCGAAGTTCCCCCCTCCGCCGCGCACCGCCCAGAACAGGTCGGTATTCTCCTCGGCGCTCGCGACCACGAAGCTGCCATCAGCCAGCACCATATCGGCCGAGAGCAGGTTGTCGATCGTCAGCCCGTACTTCCGGGTCAGGTGCCCCATCCCACCGCCCAACGTCAGCCCGGCAACCCCAGTGCTCGAGATGATGCCCGACGGCACAGCCAGGCCAAATGCGTGCGTCGCATGGTCGACGTCGCTCCACTTGCAACCTGCGCCTACCCGCACGGTGCGCGATGCGGGGTCGACCCTGACGTAGTGGATCGGCGCCAGATCGATCACCATGCCGTCGTCGCAGACGCCCAGACCGGCTGCGTTATGCCCGCCGCCGCGGATCGAAACCCGCAAACCATTGGCCTTCGCCATTTGGACCGCAGCCATCACGTCGGCGGCATCCGTGCATTTCGCGATCAGCCTTGGCCTGCGATCGATCATCCCGTTATAGACTTTCCTCGCCTCCTGGTAGTCCGCATCTGCAGGCTCAATCAGGGCGCCGCGGAACTGGCCGCGAAATTCGGTAATAGCTTGCTGCAACGACATTTCCGTTCTCCTCTAGCCAGCGCGTGGTTCATTTTCGCGCCGGATATACATACTGTGCCGGGCGCGGCGTTCTAAGAGCGTTCTGTAGAGGCGGTTGCGGCCGTTCCGCCCGCAAGAATCGACAATTTTCGCTCGAACGCCACTGAACCCGACCGCCGCGCTGCCTCAAGACCCCGCCGGTAGCTTGCGCGCGCCGGTTCGAGCTTGCCTTCGGCGATTAACAGATCCCCCTGCACACGATGCAACTCCGCGACCGCCCACTCCTCGCCGTTTTTACCGGCGAATGCAAAGCCGGTCGAGAGACTGGCTAGGGACTCGCCGACCAGACCGGCGCGCCCTAATGTTTCCGCCAGCAACGTGTAA
>Ga0210409_10003747_pt1 | contig 16744 bp, 18 predicted proteins | sample IncBWH17MmetaG_FD_161649 | JGI IMG/M metagenome (GOLD analysis project Ga0210409, IMG submission 161649) | Forest soil microbial communities from Barre Woods Harvard Forest LTER site, Petersham, Massachusetts, United States - Inc-BW-H-17-M | ecosystem: Environmental > Terrestrial > Soil >...
TAATTTCCATGGGTCAAAACCGCGCTGATCCCGCTTACCGGGTCTGCTCCGTTCAGGTTCACGACGGTTCCCTGCTTTAACTTCAGGTCTGTACCCTGGAAACGATGCTGCAATACGCCAAACAAGCGAAAAAAAAGCAGCGCCAGGACCACAGCAATCAGTCCCAGAAACAAACGTTCCTTGCCCCTTCCTGCCTTTTTCTGTGTATCACTATCTAACTGATTTCTTTCCATGCGGTTTTAAAGGCTTAGCAACAGAATCCGTATAATACACACTATCTCTTAAAGGTTTTTTCAATGTATCCAGTCCAGATTGTACAGGCTGCCAGGGATTTTCATACACGGGAGCCAAGGGGCGAACTTGATGCTGTATCAGTTCAAGCTGCATGTACAGCCATCCTGAAAGGCCGAGTAATCCTGCGGAAAGCAACAGTAATAAGGCCACCCAGCCCCTGTTTCTGATTACTTTAACCGGATTCTTTGCGGAAGGTACCGGAGCCGGAACAAAGGCTACAGTTTCCTGCTTTGCAGCCGGTTTAGCAGGCTGATGCTGTGCAGGTATTTTATCATTTTTAACCAGAACCACCGTAATATTATCATGGCCTCCGGCGGCATTTGCAGCGTCAATCAGCGCTTGCGCCACAGCCGGCAAGTGATCCTGATCCAGCAAAGCTGTAATCCTCTCTTTATCAATACGGTCTGTTAAGCCATCACTGCAAAGCAGCAACAGATCCCCTGGAAGAAAAGGAGATTGTCCGGTTTCTATAAAATCGTTTCGAAGCCGGGCTGTTTCTTCCAGGCCTAGTGCCTGGTTAATTTCATTTCTTTTGGGGTGTTGCATAGCTGCTGCCTCTGTGAGTCTGCCGGAATCTTCCAGGAAGCCCACAAAACTCTGGTCCTGAGTAATCTTCACCAGCGCCTTATCCCGTAATAAATACAGACGGGTATCCCCTACGTGAGCGTAGTAAAACTGATTTTGTTCCGGATCTGCCACTACAAGTGTCAGTACACAAGCCATTTTATCCAGTGCAGGATCCTGACTTTTGTGTGTAAAAATCTCCTGATTGGCATTTCTGATCGCTGTAATCAGTGCCGGAAGAATATTCTCCCTACCCAAACCTGCCAAATTTTTCCGGATACAGGTCTGGGCAATTGCAGCAGCAACCTCTCCCCCTTCATATCCTCCAACCCCATCAATGACAACAGCAAGCAGTAAACTGCTTCCTCCGATTGATTCGGCCAGGAAAGCATCTTCATTATTGTCTCTGGCCTTACCAATATCCGTTTGACCAAATAATCTATTCTCCATTCCCCTGATCTTTAATGTTTACAAAATGCCCCGCCAAAAGTGCTATACAAATGGCCAGCAACGCCCAGGTTAATATTTGCGACAACATATCAACCTTTAAAGATGTTAATCCCTATAATCCCGTTCAGCAACACCTTAGAGTTGATCGGCAGCTCAGTCCATACCGGCGCATTGATATTACTCCGCAGCACTTCTTGCTCATTAATAATCGTTTTTTCTCCAAAAGAAGCCAGGTATAATTTACCGTCAGCCGAATTGAAGCGGATCCTAAGATGCGGCGCATCCACCCATTCTGAAGGAATTCTAAAGATATTAACCTCTGTACGTTCTTCTTCTGCACCAGATACAATGATGTCCTCGTCTTTCATCAGGTATTCGAACTTTTTGCCCGAATATTTCTGGTCTGGCATAATGGTATCCAGTCTGGCATAGGTCTTTTTAACCGCTTTAACCGGGCTATGTGCTGCGGATTCTTCCTCCGGTGCATAAGGCAGTTCATAATAGCCTTCACTATAATAGGTAAATCCTTTCAGGATATCTTCGTTCACATCAAACGTCTGCACCACCCCTGTTTGTCTTGGAATAAACGTTACCCGAAGGTTATCTTCCTTCTGCTGGCTGCCAGGGAGCAGCTTGCCGATAAAGCCGATATCTCCTCTTTCATAATCCGGGTGCGACACCAACCGAAACACCCATTTGGAGCTGGAGGGCTGGACTTTCTTTCCCTCTTTTTCATAAGTCTTAAGAATCTGATAGAATTGTTTCACCGCTTCATCTACAATAATTCCAAATAAACCTTGTTTCTGGCTCAGGAACTCTTTATAATCTTCGGCATTGAAACAGATCATATACTCATGATAAAATACAACACGTCCTGCAAAAGACAATTCTGCAATAGAAGCTTTAAACTGCTGTAAAATATACTGGTACACGCTGTCCGGGGTGAGGCCCGGTGCAGCAGTGGCTTTTGTCTTTTTTGTTTTGCTGCCTGGGAGAAAAAGGTCCTGCAGGCCGATCTTCTTCCAGAAAGTTGTTTTTGGTTCCATAAATAAACTATTAAAAATGAACGGCGGTATCCAGGTCTAATTTCGTACTGTCGTGGGGAGGTTTGGTAATGGGTTTAACTTCCACCGGTTTAATCTTAGTTGCGGTGTCCAGGGTCATTGTATCTGGCGTAACCTCATTTACGGGCTCTGTATAAGGCTTCTCTTGTTTACTGGTTGTATCTCTCAATACGTTACCGCCTTTTCCGGTATTTTCCTGTGCGTCTTTGCTGGAATTCCCATACAGCAAAAGCCCCATGGCACCAGCAAGCACGACCATCAGGACAATCATCGAATAAAACACTGGTCTGGCCACTCTGATCACATCAGCCTCCTCCACTGCTGGAACAGACTGCATCCTTTCGGTTTCCTGGTAACGCAACAGCAAATCCTGCAAACGTTCATTTTCTTCCTGCAGCAATGCAGTATTCGGTACCTGTCCACCCTCGGCAGGCGAAGCTATACTGTGATGAATAATGAAATCCTGGAGTTCTACGCCATTTCCAAAACGCTGTAAAGGATCTTTCTGCAGGCATTTTGCGATTACCTGTAACAACCATTGTGGCACCTGAAGCTCATGCTGTCTCTTCTCAGGCGACCAGTTTTCCGGAATATACTGACGCCGCAATTCTGTTAAATCCGGAACATTCTGTTCCACATGCGCCAGCATCACTTCATTTCTGGACTTCTGTCCCTGATCTGTTAAAGGAAAAGGTACTTGTCCGGCCAGCAATTCATATAATATAATTCCGTAACTATAGATATCCGTTTGAAACAGCAACTGCCCTTCATTTTGTTCCGGAGCCATAAACTCAATGGCGCCAGCATGCCGGATACTGGTTCTGCGCTGGTCATCTGACATTGCAGACAAACCAAAATCCAACAGCACATAGTTGCCCGAATGCACGTTGAATTTTACATTGTTACTCTTGATATCACCGTGCTTTACTGAAAATTTATGACAATGTGCCAAGGCATTAGCCAGCTGATCGGCTACCTTGATCACTTCTTTGATCGAAAAAACAGGATCATGCGGCGGTTTCAGCAAATCTTCCAGGTCCGGCCCGTCAATAAATTCCATTTCTATAAAAGGAAAAGAGCCACTTTCCGTAATTCCGGAATTCAGAATCTTTACGACATTCGGATTAGGCTCCTCATTCACCTTCTTTAACTTTTCTACCTCATTCTGGAAATTCCGAAAGTTCTTATCTTCTTCGCTTTCAGTGTGTACAGGTGTTGGCAGCAGTTTCACTGCCGTTATAATTGTCCCTACACGTTTTCCCTTATAAACCGAGCCCTGTCCACCTGTGCGCAATGCACCCATATTCTCCAGGCCTTCGGTAATTGTAAATACTTTACTCATGCAATAAAATTACAACAATTTTAGTTCCATAATGCAAATCCATTTCTGCTCCTGTATACCTTTTGTCAAAACGACCTTAACGAAGGTCTCTTTTGATTTATAAAAAACATTTCGGGATAGGGGTAAAACCGTGTCATGTTGTCTCTATTGCAAAATGTCAGTATCCTATATATTTAAAATGAGAAGATTAAAGTATGGTCTGGTCCTGTTCGGATTGGGCCTCCATCTAAAAACCAACGCCCAAAGTATTTTTTCAGGCAAACTGCAGGTAGATTACGTTCCCTTTTCCAATTATGTAAGACCGATAGATAGTCTTAAGACCGGCTCCACCAGTAATTTCAAAAGGATTCAGGGCGCCATCAGCATTCCACTCTCTACTAAAACAGACGAACAAGGCAGACCAATACTATGGGCACTCAGTGCAGAAGGTGCCTATGCCCAAATCACAAACCGAAATTATGACGAGAAGCTTTTTCCAACCAGGCTCCTGAATGCTCAAATCGGTTTGCTGCATTCCAGGCCCATCAGCCAAACCTGGTCCATTATGGCTATGGCCTCGGTTGGTGTGTACACGGACATGGAAAAAATCACCTCCGATGATATCCTGGCGCAAGGAGGTGTTTTATTTATCAAACATTTTAACCCTCGTATTGCACTGGGTTTTGGACCCGTACTGTCCAATACTTTTGGAGCCCCCATGATTTTGCCCGGTATTTATTTTGACTGGACAACCCGCGGCAAATACCAACTGCATATTAATTTTCCTCAGGGAATGGAGTTTGGCGTGCAAATCAACAAGGTGCTCGCTCTTAAGGCCGTTATTGAACTGAGCGGTATGACTGCGGAAGTCAACAAAGACAATCAGTCCAAGATTCTGGGGTACCAGCAAATCATTGCAGGCCTGAGGCCGGAAATCAAACTTGGCAAATCACTAAGCCTGGAACTTACCGCAGGAACCACACTACTCCGTTCTTTCAGCATAAATGACCGCAAGATAAGCGCGATTTTCAAAGAGAAAGAGCTCGCCGATCCACGTTTCACCACAACCGCTTATGGTGCCGCGGCGCTCAAATGGAATTTTTCAAAAAAATAAGAATTTAAAGCTTCCTATGTACCACTTCCTTTCGCAACTCCTTCCGGCTCGATTGGGCCGGAAGTCTTTCGGCGCGTATAGATATCCAGAAATATAATGAACATCCCGGCCATAATGGCCATATCGGCCACGTTGAAAACCCCGGTTTGAAACAAGCCAAAGTCAATATGCAAAAAATCAGTCACAGAGCCATGTAGCAACCTGTCGTATAAATTTCCTATTCCACCTCCAATAACCAGGCATAAACCTATTGCATAAACTTTTGCAATATGTACCTTGCTGAACAGGAAATACAGGCCAAAGGACAGGACCAGTAAAGGCATTAAAGAAAGAAAAACAAATCTGATCTCTGAAGAAAAGGAATCACCAAGGCTTAAAAATGCTCCGGAATTCTCCACCTTTGTCAGGGTCAGATGATTATAAACAAACCTGATATTCTCGTTATAGCTGAGCTCGTTCCGGACAATCGTTTTGGTGATCTGATCACAGCCAACTGTACAACTTAAAACAGCCAGCAGGATTAAATTTCTGACCCATATCTTTTTCTTCATGATCATTTAAGCGTCTTTTTTTGCCGTACTTGCCGGGTTATAATTTTGTTTAGGCAAAGGTACGAAATCTGTTTCGCCTGGCACCCGTTCAAAGCTCTGATCCAGCCATTTCTGTTTGGCCTCTTCAATTTTTTCCCTACTGCTGGCCACAAAATTCCAGTAAATGAAACGTTCTTCTTTAAATGGCTCACCACCAAAAATATAAATGGTGGTATTTTCTGTCATTGTAAATTCACAGAGTTTAGCTTCCTTGGCCACTAATAATTGCTTAGGCGTAAATTCATGACCATCGCTGATCACACTGCCTTCCAGAATATACAAGCCGGATTCCCCAAAAAGCTCCTGGCCAATATTCAGCACCTTTCGGTCCGCACTTTTGATCTCGATAAAAAACTGAGGGCTATAAGTCGCTACTGGTGAACGCCGTCCGAAAACCTCTCCTGCAATAAGCCGGAAAGAAACACCATCCTTTTCCCAGTGCGGGATATCTTTTGCTTCCACATGCTGGAAAGAAGGCTGCATTTCTTCAAACTCTAAAGGCAGGGCCACCCAGATCTGTAAACCGTGTAAATGTTTATCGGTATGACGCAAATATTCAGGTGTCCTTTCCGAATGTACAATCCCTTTCCCGGCCGTCATCCAGTTTACTGCACCCGGATGAATCTCTATATCCGTACCCAGGCTGTCCCGGTGCCGTATACTCCCTTCAAAAAGATACGTTAGGGTAGACAAGCCAATGTGCGGGTGTGGAGGAACATCCATGTTTTCATGGTCACTCAATGCCGCAGGCCCCATATGATCAATAAAGATATAAGGTCCAACCATTCTTTTCTCGCGGAAAGGGAGTAATCTTCCCACTAAAAAATTTCCAATATCCGCTGGTCTTTCTTCTATAATAATACTGATGTTCGACATGTTTTACTGCTTCTGATGAATAACGAAAGATAGGGGTAAAAATTACTTTTAGCAAACGGTATTCAACCCGCATTGTTTTTTTATCTAAAATACTGACTAGCTTTACACAAGACAAAAACCAATTGTACATATGAATATTTCTTTAGCACATCAACACGCTGTTATCTGCGGAAGTACACAAGGTATCGGGCTGGCCAGTGCCATCGCCTTAGCCTCACTTGGTGCCACCTGCATCCTCATTGCAAGAAATGAAGAGGCGTTAAAATCTGCAGTAGAAAAACTCTCTGCAAAACATGGACAACAGCATAGCTATAGAGTTGCCGATTTTTCCAGACAGGGGGATGTCCAAAAAGCCATAGAAGATATTACTTCAAACCATTCGGTAACGGTACTGGTGAACAATACCGGTGGTCCCAAAGCGGGTCCGATTGCTGAGGCAGTTCCGGAAACATTTAGCAATGCTTTCCAGCAGCACCTGATCTGCAACCAGATTCTGGTTCAGGCTGTATTACCAGGAATGAAAACAGCCGGATACGGACGGATCATCAATATCGTATCTACCTCTGTCAGGACACCCCTGGCCAACCTGGGGGTGTCCAATACCATCCGTGCTGCAGTGGCTTCCTGGGCGAAATCATTATCTAATGAAGTGGGCCAGTACAATATTACGGTAAACAATGTTCTACCTGGTCTCACCAATACCGCACGCCTGCAAAGCCTGGTGCAGCAAACCGCCGCCAGTCAGCACAACAGTGCGGAAACTGTAGAAGAAAATATGCGGAGCAGCGTCCCGATGAAGAGATTTGGTGAGGCTGAAGAGATTGCCAATGTAGTGGCTTTCCTGGCCTCTCCAGCGGCATCTTATGTCAATGGCACCAGTATTCCAGTAGACGGAGGCAGGACACCAACTGTATAAAAAAAATATTTTAAGTAAATCCTATAGGATTAGTAGATTATTTATATCTTTGCAGCAGAAGATCGTTCATTACGCTTCCTAACTTATCCAGAAAGACTGAGGGACTGGCCCTGTGATGTCTTAGCAACCTCTACTCTCAACAGGTAAAAGGTGCTAATTCCAATTCGCAAAAGCGAATAAGATAAGATGCTGCAATTCAAGCAAATTTCTTATCTGCAAAAGCCAACCTTCAATTTCTGCACAAACGGGAGCTTAGAGAACATAACACCTAAACAACAGAAAATGAAACAACAAGTACGCCTGAAAAAAATGACGCTACGCCCTCACTCCTGTCCTTCTGCTATCCTGCAGCCCATGTGCGCTGCTTTCCACTTTACATGTTGCATGCACTAAAAAGAACACCAGCAGCTTATTAATTACCTTTTAATTTAACCCATATGCTAAAAATATACAAAATTTTTATAGGGATTCTTATGTCCTTTTTTTTCCTCCAGACAGCACAGGCGCAGTCTGTGCAATTGACCGGTACGGTAACCGACAGCAGTGACGGACAGGCCATTCCGGGGGTATCTGTCACCATCAAAGGCAAAAATACCAGTACCGTAACCGATGCCAGCGGAAAGTTCAGCATCCATGCAGACCTCAAAGATATACTTCGGATTGCTTACATTGGCTATACCACAAAAGATGTGGTGGTCACTCCCGGAACTACGCAGCTTCATATTGCACTGACTGCCTCTACCAACGAGCTCAACGAAGTTGTAGTGACGGCATTGGGCATTACCAAAGCCAAAAAATCACTAGGTTATGCTGTTCAGGAGCTCAAATCAAAGGACATCTCTACCGCCAAGGAAACCAACCTGGTTAATGCTCTTGCCGGAAAGATCGCTGGTGTTCAAACCACCAGCAGCCAGGGCGACATGGGTTCTTCCAGGATTGTGATCCGGGGGGAAACTTCTATTGCAAATGACAACCAGCCTTTATTTGTCATAGATGGTGTACCGGTCAACAATACCCAACAATCAGGGACCAATAGCTCCAGGGATTTTGCCAATCCGATTTCCGATATCAATTCCGAGGACATCGAATCAATCAGCGTACTGAAAGGCCCGAATGCGGCAGCTTTGTATGGTTCAAGAGCGGCAGCTGGTGTCATCCTGATTAAAACCAAAACAGGACGAGGACAGCAAGGTTTGGGCATTAATGTGAATTCCAACACTACTTTCTCCAACCTGCTTACTATTCCCAATTACCAGAACGCTTTTGGACAAGGTACGAACGGGAAGTTTAGCTATGTTGATGGCAAAGGCGGGGGCCTGAACGATGGGGTAGATGAAAGCTGGGGCCCGCCACTGGACGGAAGACTTATTCCTCAATTCAATTCCAATGGGGAACCTGTTCCTTTTGTTGCCCATCCCAACAATGTGAGAGATTTCTTCAGAACCGGTTACGCTTTAAACAATGGTATTTCTCTTGCAGGTTCAGGTGAAAAACAAGATGTTCGTTTTTCTTATAATAACCTGACGCAGAATGGCGTCATCCCCAATTCTTCTCAAAGCAAAAATTCTTTCCTGCTCAATACCACTTACCGGATTACTCCAAAACTGACTTTAAATGCTTCGGCAAATTATATTAAAAGCTATGCAGCTAACCTGCCTGCAACTGGTGGCAAACGTGCTACAGGCCCCATGCTTCAATTCACCTGGTTTGGCCGCCAGGTTGACGTGAGCCAGCTTAAAAATTACAAAGATGCGAATGGCAACGACTTCAACTGGAACAACAGCTATTACAGCAATCCTTATTTCATTGCTTATGAAAATACGGTTTCTCAAAAACGTGACCGCATTGTGGGATATGCAGAATTAAATTATAAGATCACCAGTGCCTTATCTGCCAATTTCAGAACGGGAAATGACTATTATAACGACCGCAGAAAGATCAAGGTGGCCTACGGAACAAACGGTACTCCTTTTGGTTCTTATGAAGAAGAAGCCTTCGCGGTCAATGAAAACAATACCGAAGGCCGTCTGGAATTCAATAAAAAACTGAACAATGATTTTTCGCTTAATCTACTTGCTGGTGCTAACGTTAGAACCGCAACCTCGGAGCAAAACGATCAAATGGCTACTAAGCTGGCTGTAAACGGGCTTTATACCTTAAGCAATTCCAGGGACCCATTGGTATCTTCCAATGTCTTTATTAAAGGAAGAACCTATAGCGTATTTGGTTCGGGACAGCTGGGTTTCCGTGATTATGCCTTTATCAATGTAACTGCGCGGAACGACTGGGATTCCAGTTTACCAAAACAGAATCTGTCTTACTTCTACCCTTCTGTAAACGGAAGTTTGGTTTTGACAGAAGCTTTTGACATCAAAAGCAATGTCTTAAGTTTTGCTAAAATCAGAAGCGGCTGGTCTAAAGTAGGTAAAGCCACAGATCCTTATCAGCTGGTCAATACCTATAGCTTCACCGCTCCTTTCAACGGAAACCCGCAACAGGCAGCCAATGCCATTCAGCTGAACCCGAATTTGCTTCCCGAGATCACCAAATCGACAGAAGCAGGTATAGAATTAGGTTTATTTGACAACCGTGTACGATTAGATGTAAGCGCCTATAACACCAACAGTGTAAACCAGATCCTAAAGGTAAAAGTGAGTTCTTCTACAGGTTATGCTCAGAAACTGATCAATGGCGGAAGCATCAATAACAAAGGGCTGGAAGTTCAATTGGGACTGACTCCTGTAAAACAGAAAGACTTCAGCTGGGACATCAATTTGAACTACGGTCTGAACCGGAGCAAAGTACTCATTCTGGATAGTGAAGGGCTGATCAGTAGCTATACCATTGGAACCAACAGGACCGTAGATGTATTGGCCGCAGTAGGCCAGCCATATGGTACATTGTTTGGAACCACCTATCAGCGCAACGCTGCCGGTCAAATTCTGGTTAGCGCATCAGGCACGCCCGTAATTGACCCCAACAAACATTACCTGGGTAAATTTACACCAAACTGGCTGGGCGGTATCACCAACAGCTTTACCTATAAAAACTTCAACCTGAATTTCCTGGTTGATGCCAGAATAGGTGGAAAAATCTATTCGAATACCAACCGTACTGGTACCTATACCGGCGTGCTCGCCAGCACACTTCCTGGCAGAAATACAGAAAACGGTGGTTTAACGTATTATTTTCCTGGCAATGCTACTTCTGCAGTAGCCGTAGGCCTGCCTGTTGGCGGTAAAGCCCCCGCAGGCGAAATCGTATACACAGACGGGATGATCTTTGACGGCGTACTGGCAGACGGCACTAAAAACAGCCGGATTATTCCTGCCCAGCAATACTATAAGGGCATTACCAACGTAGACGAGCAGTTTGTATATGATGCTTCCTATATCAAACTCCGTGAGGTGAAACTGAGTTACAGTATACCATCTTCCTGGACCAAAAAAATTGGTCTTCAGAATGCAACCGTTTCCCTGGTCGGCAGAAACTTATGGATCATTCACAAAAATGTACCGAACATCGATCCTGAAACAGCCTTCAATACCGGAAATGCTCAAGGACTGGAAGATCTGACTCTTCCTACTTCAAGGAGCTTTGGTTTTAACCTTAACCTTAAATTCTAACGATCATGAAATTCAAATCTATAACCATCGCATTTTCTGCAATCCTTGCACTTTCCCTTGGTTCCTGCAAAGAACAGTTGGCCAATATTAATAAAAACCCCAACGAAGCCGAGAACCCACAGCCGGATTACTTACTCACCGGCGCCATTAAAAACACCGCAGACACCTATTGGGGAACCACCAATAATATGAATTCCAGTTTGCTGTTCATCCAGCATTGGGCAAAGATCCAGTATACAGATCCTGATCGTTATATCTTTACCAACAATGACCTGCAGGAGCTCTGGAACAATGGCTATACCAAAGGGATTACCAATTTAAACAAAGTAATCAGCATTGCCGATGCACAAGGTAACACGAATTACCGCGGGGTAGCCAAAGTACTAAGATCCTGGATCTTTTCCCTTTTAACCGATGCCTATGGTGATATCCCTTACAGCCAGGCTATACAGATCAGCACTTATGTCAACCCAGCATATGACACGCAAAGAAATGTCTATCTAGGAATTCTGAATGATCTGAAATCTGCACAACTGGATTTAAATGTAAACGGCAAAGCCATTGGCGGCGATATCCTTTACAGTGGATCCATCATCAACTGGAAAAAGTTCGCCAATTCACTCCGCCTTCGTATCGCATTACGTATTGCTGACAGGGAGCCTGAAATTTCCAAAACTGTTCTTGCAGAGATTGCAGCAGAAGGCACAGGTTACATCAGTACGCAAGCTGAAACAGCTCGTCTGGTGTACTCTTCTTCCCCCAACCAAAACCCCATCAGCAATTTGTTTGATACCCGCGACGACTACCGGATCAGTAAAACCATTGTAGACAGACTGAGAAGCTTAAATGATCCACGTCTTCCTGTTTTCGCCAGCCCGACAAAAGATGCAACAGCGCTCACCTATGTTGGTGTAGCTAATGGTTTACTTACTGGTGATGCAGCCAACCTGGGACTTACCAAAACCTCTAAACCAGGCACCTATTTCCTGGCTCCGTCTGCGCCTGCGGTCATTATCAGTTATGCAGAGGTTTTGTTTGACCGTGCAGAAGCAGCAGCAAGAGGTTTTACTACAGAGGATGCTGCAGCATTGTACAAACAAGCCGTTACAGAATCTTTAAGACAATATTCTGTTGCTGAAGCAGCCATCTCTACTTATACCCAGTCGGCGGCCGTTCAATATGATGCTTCTGATTTCAGAAAGTCTATCGGGAACCAAAAGTGGATTGCTTTATTTGGTCAGGGACTGGAAGCATTTGCTGAATGGAGACGTTTGGATTATCCGGCTCTAAGCCCCGCAGTTGCGGGTACTCTGAACGGACAGCTTCCTGTCAGGTTCATTTATCCGGGTACAGAGCAATCACTGAACGGTGCAAATTATAAAGCTGCTGTAGCCCGTCAGGGTACAGATGTATTGACCACCAAACTTTGGTTTGACGTAAAATAACCGGCAGAAAGAAAATAAAAAATAAAGCGTCCCGATCATGATCAAAGATGAGATCATGATCGGGGCGCTTTATTTTTTGCTTTTTGTAAATTTATAATGGCTTTGCTTAAAACCACATTGTTGATAAAACCGATGAGCCCCATCCCTGGAATTATTGGAAGCTACTTCAATCAGCTCATAGTCTTTGTCCTTTAATTGTGCTTCCAGATATTCCATCATCTTCTTTCCAATCCCCTTCCCACGACTTTCTTCTTCTACTACAAATTCCACAATTTCATAGATTTCACCATCATGGTGCAGTAAATTTTGGTTATGACAACTCAGGAAACCAAGTGGTACACCTTCATTTTCTGCAAGGACCAACAGTATAGAGGGCGACATTACCTGTTCTCTGAAACGGGACTTAAAGGTTTCATAGTCCATTTTCTTTTGTTCCAGCTTGCAAATAAAACCATAAACAGCTTCTGAATCTTCAGGATCGGCTTGTCTGAAATTCAAGCTTTTGTATTCTTTGGAGCTCATTCTATAATTGATTAACGTTTTCTAAATATATAAAAATGGTATCAGTTTCTGATCATTACAGTTTAATCTAACAATACGCTAATCCCATTTGTTTGGAATGACTTTAATAGTTATTAACTCCGCCCGGGATATAAACCAAGACATAACCGTGTCTACACCCTACCCGGATCACCACCCTCCTCTGCAATTTGCTACGAAAAATTCTCGTACGCTGCGGAAAGACCTCAGAGATCTGCGGCTTTTTCAGCCGCCTGATATCGTTAGTCTTGAAGCAGCTGTACAGAATTTTTCGACACAATTCACCTCCTCTCAAACCAATTTGACTTTAAATTGTAGTATTAAAAATCAACAGTCTGAGTTTATATGGAAAAAATGATTCAAGCCCTTTTCAATAGTGAAGTTGAGGCATTTACTGGTTTACAAGCTTTACAGCAACTGGATTTAACAAAAGATATTTCACTTGGCGAAACTTATGTACTCAGCAAGGATGCCTCCGGCAAGACTGCTATCCGGTCTGCAAAGGATAAAACAGAAGGTACAGGTGTCATCGGTGGAGGCTTATTGGGCGGGTTAATTGGTCTGCTTGCCGGCCCGCTGGGTTTTATTGTTGGCGTGGCTGGTGGTATGCTGGCCGGATCCGCTGGAGAAACCTTAAAAGCGGAAGATGTTTCAGACTACCTGGATACTGTATCTTCACAAATTCCTAAAGGTAAATCTGTCCTGATAGCACATGTATGGGAAGACTGGGAAACCCCGGTAAATTCCGTCCTGTTACCCATAACTTCTGACTTGAAACGCTTTAATGTCAATGATGAAGTCTTTCTTCCCGCGCAAACAGAACTTCATAAAATCAATAAAGCTATCCAGGAAGCAGAAGCAAAAATCATCGATACAGAAGGCAGCGAAGAAGCCGATTGGAAAAATACACTTGCTGATCTTAAAAAACAGCGTGAGGTCCTGCAGAAAAAAATAAACCACAACGCGGAACAGCAGGAAAAACAATATCATCAATGGATTCATACCGCGGGAGAGACGGAACAAGAGCATAATGAAGAAAAAAAGACAAAATTACAAAAGCGTCTAACAGAACAAAAAACAAGACTCGAAGAAATTAAGAAAAACCGCTAAAGCTATCAAAACCCTGCAAACCCATAAAAAAGGAGGTATCGCAAATTGCGGCACCTCCTTTTTTATTCCTAGCGGCTTAAGCTCTAGAAAATTTTAAATCCGACAGAAAGATTAAATAAACCAGTTTTTTCATCCAGGCCCTTATTGATTTTGGTAAATCCATGCGTATAGCGGGCATCGATGGTAATGTTGCCAATATCCACACCTGCATTGATCACCCCGCCCATATTTACTCTCTTGTAACTAAAGTTCTGTGGTGCATCCGGCTTATTCAGGTTATAACTAAAATCAGGACCTGCTGAAAGTCGGAAATTCAGGTTTGCAGTATTGATCAGCTTATAACCGATCATCAGTGGCACATTCACTTGTCTGAATTTTGGTTCATATTCTTTAGAACCCAGGGTATACTTACTGCCGAAAGTAGAAAAATTAACCTCTGGCTGTACATAAAGGTCTTTTCCGGCGCGGGCAAATACACCAATATTAAAACCTGCTTTCCCGGCTTTATCGCTCAGATCCTTTAAGCCTGAAGGCAAGGTACCATAGTTCACGCCTGCTTTAATACCGAAATTAAAGTCGGAATTCTGCGCTTTTGCAGAGAAAAAACTCAAGCCTAATAATGCAACAATTAAAGATAATTTAGTGGTTTTCATTTTTGTGATTTTTTAATAAATGATCATTCTTTTTGGGTAAGACAACATGCTGCTGCTTTACCCCTATTCATTTTTTTAAAAAAATAAAAATGATCACTTCACACCAACGGAATGAAAAGCCCTGAGGTATTTTTGAATAAAGGCCGCTTTATCTTTACTTCGGTACTGCACGATATACCTCGGATGCTCCAGTGGAATGACCTCTTTAAAAAACTGATATTCCAGGTTCAGCTTCTGCAGAAATTCATAGTTTTTCTTACCGAGACAAAAACAAATGTCCCGCGCTGTTCCTAAAGAAATCTGCTGTTTAAGGTTCTCTATAATAGCGGGTCTCAATAACTTACTGAGTTCAGCACTGTCGTAGTAATTGTAATTTTTCCCTTTATAAGTCAGCGCAAGCGGAAACATCGAATTGATGTAAAACTGACTATAAAAAGCAGCCGGGCCTCCAAAAGCATCAATCATTTCATAAACAAATACTGAAGATGGCTCATGCGTCATCATCCCATTATATTCCAGTCCACATTGCTCTATATAACGTTTTGGGTCTGTAAAAGGCACCCCGGTAACTGCACCTCCAAACCTTCCGGGATTAATTCCGATGATGAGGTATCTGGATGCGGTATCCGCATAGAATTTTTCATAAAACCGGGCAGCGAGTTCATAGGTAGCTGATCCGTCCTTATACGGATTGAGAACCTCTATGCCCTCAGGAAGTCCGGTAAAAACACCGAGTTGTCTGTAAAAAGCAAGGACTTTTTCTGCAAATGTCGCTTTCATGAGATATGGGCTATAGATTAGACATTTAACTCATAGAAGGAAAAGAGATTCCTTTAATTTTCCGGAACAATTCTACAGCATAGATATCGGTCATACCAGAAACAAAATCAAGTACACATTGAATCTTGGTATAGGCATCGGTTTGCTGGGTAAGAAATTGTTTTGGGATCAGTTCTACCAGTTTTTTATGGTATTTGGATTCATTCTGGAGGTAAGCAGGAATGAATTCTTCCAGTAATCCGCCCATAACCTGGTAACCAGCCACTTCAATTTGCACCACGGAATGGTAGTTATAGATTTTCTTAATCGAAATCCGCTCAATTTCTTTCATCACTGATAAATATGGCTCTTCGATCGCATCCATCAGACTTTGATTGAAATGACCACCAAGAATACTTTCCTGTTCCTGGTAAAATACATTGGAACATTGCCAGATCAGGGTACTAATGGATTTTGCGCGCATTAAAGTAATCTTTGCATCATCGTCTTCCATTTCAGCCAAACGGTCAGGCAGCCGGGCATCGTTACACAAAGGCAGTAACAATTTTTCCACTTCAGCATAAGACAGAATCTTTAAGCGATGCGCATCTTCCAGATCAATAATATTGTAGCAGATGTCATCCGCCGCCTCTACCAGGTAAACCAGCGGATGTCTTTTATAGATCAAAGGTTCCTCCTGTACCTTGATCAGATCCATTTCTAGCGCGATCTTTTCAAAGCCGCTCTGTTCAGATTGAAAAAAGCCATATTTCTTGGTGAAGATATTTTTCTTATTGTGACCAGCAATCGATGCACAAGGGTATTTTGCAATAGAAGCCAAAGTGGCATAAGTTAAGGCAAAGCCTCCGGTACCTTTACCAGCAAATGGATGGGTGAGAATTCTTAAGGCATTGGCATTTCCTTCAAAATTAATCAAATCTTTCCATTGACTTTCGGTGACCTGTGACTGGTAAATCTTTCCGTCACCTGTTGTAAAATAATGAGAAATGGCGGATTCTCCTGAATGCCCGAAAGCCGGATTCCCCAGGTCATGGGCAAGACAGGCTGAAGCAATAATATTTCCGGCCTCAATGAGCAGCGGGCAGGTATCATCAATATCCGGGTATATATCTTTCATCTTATTGTAAAAGATACTCCCCAGGGAACGGCCTACACTGGCAACTTCCAGACTATGGGTTAAACGATTGTGTACAAAAACACTCCCCGGCAGAGGAAAAACCTGGGTCTTATTCTGTAATCTTCTGAAAGGAGAAGAGAAGATAATCCTGTCGTAATCACGTTGAAATTCTGACCTGGCTTCTTTTTGGTTGCCTTTAAACCTGTCCTCATTTCCCCATCGCTTGGCGGATAATAGCTTCTCCCATTTCATCATAGTTGCATTCCTTAAATTGAGGGCAAAGT
>Ga0210409_10003748_pt1 | contig 16738 bp, 11 predicted proteins | sample IncBWH17MmetaG_FD_161649 | JGI IMG/M metagenome (GOLD analysis project Ga0210409, IMG submission 161649) | Forest soil microbial communities from Barre Woods Harvard Forest LTER site, Petersham, Massachusetts, United States - Inc-BW-H-17-M | ecosystem: Environmental > Terrestrial > Soil >...
CCAACCGGCTCATCTCGTCCGACGCCTTGACCGACCTTGTTCGCGTCCTCGATCACGGCGCCCCGCACCGTCCTGGCGACTGCAACGACCGACCGCCCGATGTCAGGGCGTCGTCGATAACGCACACGTCTGCCCTTGACATCTCCCCCTCCAAGAGCCACGAGGGGGCCGCAGGCCCCACGAGACCGTCCCCTCCGACGTCGTCGGCGCCAGCCGACGAGGGTCGGAGGTAGTTACCTGAGTCCGTCATTCCTCTGCGAATGACGGACTCAGGTAACTACTGAGCCAGCTGCACGATTCGATCGTACACGGCCGGCGTGAAGTACGATCCGCGGAGCTCCTGACGGACGCGAGCGAACAGTTCCTTCCACTCGGCCTTTTCGGCGTCGGTCGGCTCGTAAACGGTCTTGGTCGCCTTCATTCGGGCGAACGCCTGCGCGTCCAAGTTGCGGATCGATTTGGCCAGGCGGGCCTGCATATCCTTTTGCGGACCGCTTGCAATGGCGTCTCTGGCGGCCTGCGGAAGGGACTGGAAACGCGCATTGGACATGATCATCGCGCCGATGCCGAATTGCACGGTCATCGTGTTGATGTTCGTAACGCGCGATGCCCACTGGAGCTGCTCGGCGGCCAGCGGCGCAACAGTCAATACGTTGATCGAACCGTTGGTCAACCCTTGTAGGATTTCGGGCACCTGCACCTGCTTGGGCGCGATGCCGCCGATGTCCGCGAAGAACTTCGGCGCGATCGCGTCACCCATGATGAAGGAGCAGTTCTTCTTCTGCAAATCCGCGGGACGGCGGACCTCGAAACCGACGCTCATCGTCTTGTAGGCGCCGACGTCTCCCCAACCGAGCACCGTGAAGCCCTTGCTCTCGAACGCCTTTCCGAGGTCGTCCTTCATTGCGTCGCGCGCTGCATCGAGCTTTGCCCAATTCGGGAATAGGCCAGGCAACTGGAAGGCGAGGACATCGGAGACCCCGGTTGCCGCGAGGCCGACCGCGGTGATCGCGGCGGCGTCCAGCTGGCCGGAGCGGATCTTCTGCACCATCAGGACCTCGTCGCCTGCCTGTCCGTTCCACTGATAGTCAAGCGCAACCTCCCCGTTGGTCAGGTCGGCGACCTCTTTCGTGAACTTTTTGAATTCCTTGCCCCACGGAGATTCCTGCGGAGCAAGCGTCCCGATCTTGATGGTTGTCGTGGCCTGCGCGCTCGTCGCGGCGCAGGTGAACGTGCCGATGGCTGCGAGGATAATTGCGAGCTTGCGCGACATCTTCTTCATTGCCTCCAAAACTGTCCCCGTTTCAATATTGCCCTAATGAGCCGGCGCGACGGTCGAGTTCGTGCCGGCGAGCTGCTCGATTCGATCGAGGAACGCCGGCGTGAACACGCTCCCGCGCAGTTCTTTGCGTACGCGCGCGAAAAGGTCCCGCCACTCGTTCTGCTCGGCGTCGGTCGGCTGATAGATGACCTTCGTTTTCTTCATGCGCTCGAACGACTCGGCGTCCCTCCTGCGAATGGTGTCCGCGAGCCTGGCCTGCATTTCACGCCCCGGCCGGTCAATAGCGTCTTTAACGCTCTGAGGGAGGGCTTGCAAGCGGGCCGTCGACATGATGGTCGCCCCGATCCCATAGGCCGTGGTGAGCGTGTTCATGTGTGTCACTCGCGAAGCCCACTGCAGCTGCTCAGCCGCCAGCGGTGGTACCGTCAGCACGGTGATCGACCCGTTCGTCAGGCCTGGCAAGATCTCGGGGACCTGGACTTGGTGCGGTGAAATGCCGCCGATGTCGGCCAGGAGCTTCGGGCCGATGGGATCGCCGGCGAGGAAGTAGCAGCCTCTTTTTTGCAGGTCCGCTGGACGGTGGATTTCGAATCCGACGCTCATTGTCTTGGCGGCACCGACATCGCCCCAGCCAAGGACGGTGAAGCCCTTGCTCTCGAACTCGCGGTTGAGGTCATCTTTCATCGCGTTTCGCGCTGCGTCGAGATTCGACCAATGGGCGAATAGGCCGGGAAGCTGAAAGGCGAGCACGTCGGTGACGCCTGTCTGGGCGAGCCCGATCGCGGTGATCGCCGCGCCATCGAGCTGGCCAGAGCGAATCTTCTGCACCATCAGAACTTCGTCGCCCCCTTGTCCGTTCCACTGAAAATCCAGCTGCACTTGGCCGTTTGTCGCGTTCGAGACTTCGGTCGCCCACTTTTTGAATTCTTTCCCCCAAGGAGAGTCTTGCGGGGCGAGTGTGCCAATCTTGATGACCGTCGTGGCCGCACGGGCGCCGCTCGCGGCGCAGGTCAACACGAGGATCGTCGCGAGCAAGAATAAAGTCCGGCAAAACATCCTGTTCTGTCTCCTCGGGGGCTTCAGTGTAGCAGTGCGTGTGCCGTCGCGGTGTATCTAGGGACTTTCCCGGCGGGCAACGCCACCCAGTGGGACGGCAGGATAGCCCTTGGTATTCAAGCGCTATTCAAGCCGCCCACCACCCCCCCCATGCGTTGCCTCCGCGTTGCGGCCGTGCGCGAGAGCGTGTGTAGGGGGTGCGCGGAGGGCCTTCCGCTATCGGATTCGCGCTGTGTTGTCGGCAATGGCATCGACGACGAGCGTCCACGCGCCCTCGGGGAGCTCGTGGCCCATGCCCGGGACCGTCAAGAACCTCGCTTCCGGGATCGCGCGGGCCGTGGCCTCGCCGCCGGAGATGTTGATCAAAGGATCGTCGGTACCGTGCACGACGAGCGTGGGAACGCGGAGTTGCTGGAGCTCCTTCGTGCGATCGGGTTGCGACACGATCGCGGCGAATTGCCGGGCCCCGCCTGGGGGGTAGAAGCAGCGATCGTACGCCCTCGCCGACCGCTCGCGGGCACGGGCCTCGACAAAGGGAAAACCGGGCGACTTCAGGGTGTTCCTTAGGCGAACACCGTATTCGATGTAGGCGTCGCGCGCGGCGGGAGGACGCTCGAACAGCATGGCCCGCGCCTCGGGAGTGCTGTGTCCGACGCTTGGGTCGCCCGTGCTCGACATGATCGACGTCAGGGTCAAGACGCGCCGGGGATCCCGCAGGCTGAGCGTTTGGGCGATCATTCCCCCCATCGAAGCGCCGACGATGTGCGCGGTGACGAAACCGAGCGCGTCGAGAAGCCCGGCGGTGTCGTCCGCCATATCCTCGATCGAGTACGCGCGGGTCGACATGTCACCGCCCAGGATGGCCACAATGTCGGGCAGGGGTGCTCCTTCGAGTTTGGTGGACAGCCCGATGTCGCGGTTGTCGAACCGCACCACGAAGAAGTCACGCCGAGCGAGTTGCTCGCAGAACGCCTCGTCCCAGCCGATGAGCTGTTGGGCGAATCCCATGATGAGCACCAGCGGCGCGTTCCGAGGGCTCCCGAAGGTGTCGTACTCGAGCTCAAGTCCGTTTGCGCGCGCTCGCATGGCTGACGTAAGACCAGACAACCACATTTTTGGGCTCCCGGCTCGCGCTCCGCGCATACTGCGTCCTGACACCATGCGTCCCCGCTTGTCGGCTGCGACCGAGCGCGCCATTGCGCGAACGCTCCTCGACCTCCCAGCGCCCCTGCTGCGTCGGATCGTCGGCCCGGCGCGAAGATCCCCCGAAGGCTTCGTTCTCGATCTGCAGACGCAAGCGCTTCTTTGGTTGATGAAGAAAACGGGGGAGCCCGACATGTGCGAGGGCGGAGTTTGGGTCGCGCGCAAGCGCATCGACCACTCTGCTGCGATTCTCGGCGTGCAAGATATCAGCGACGTAGATGTGTACGAGCGCGCCATCCCGGGTGCCGTCGGCCCGCGTCGCGCCAGGGTTTATACGCCAATGAGCGTTCGCGGCTCGCTTGCTCCTGCGCTGGTCTTCTTCCACGGCGGCGGCTTCGTGTTCGGCTCGCTCGATTCCCATGATGGCGTGTGTCGCGCCTTGGCAAGCATGGCCAAGACCATCGTAATCTCGGTCGATTATCGACTGGCGCCGGAAGATCGGTTTCCCGCTGCGGTCGAGGATGCCGCTGCGGCCACTCGCTGGGTGCTGGAAAGTGGGAGCGGCATGGGGGTCGATTCAAATGCTGTTGCAGTGGGAGGAGATAGCGCGGGGGGTAATCTTGCGACGGTCGCCGCCGGTCTGCTTCGCGGGGGCTCCCGACAGCCGGCGTTTCAGCTTCTCATCTACCCTGCACTCGACCTCACGCGCGCTGAGCCTTCGCATCGCTATTTCGGGAACGGTTTCGTGCTAACGCGGCGCACGACCGACTGGTTCTTGGCCAACTACCTGCCCTCACCGGAGTCGGCCAAAGACTGGCGAGCATCGCCTCTCTTCGCGACCGATCTTTCGGGTCTTCCGCCCGCGCTCGTCGTAAGCGCGGGATTCGATCCGCTGCGCGACGAGGCTCGCAGTTACGCCGAGCGGTTGCGTTCGGCAGGCGCGCAGGTCGAGTACGTATGCGCAGAAGGGCTGGTCCATGGCTTTTTGCAGATGTCGGGCGTTCTGCGCGAGCCGGCTCGCGTTTTGAAAGTCATCACGCGCCGTTTGGAGCGCGCGTTGTCCACGGCTCGTCCGGTCGCTTCGGCGGCGTAGTATCCCGAGTCTGCCATTCCTTCGGAATTGTGGACTCGGGATACTACCTCCGACCCTCGTCGGCTGGCGCCGACGACGTCGGAGGAGATGGTCTTGTGGGGCCTGCGGCCCCCTCGCCGCTCCGCTGCGCTACGCGGGCGAGCCTCCCCCGCATCGCCTTCGGCGAGTCGTGCTGGCGCACGACGCAGTGAAACAGAGAAGAGAGCGTCGCGTAGACTTCTCTCGCTGCGACTTCGCGCGAGCGAAGTCGTTCGCGAAAGCGATGCGGGGGAGGACTCCAGCGCGAAGCGCTGGAGGGGGCCGCAGGCCCGACACTACCAGTCACTCCGCGGCGTCGGCCTGATTCACGACGGGCATGGCCGCGCCTCGCGTGCAAGCGCCTTGGCGCTGGTATGCCTCGCCTCTCAAGCGTCGGAAGGCATTGACCACATGCGAGGTCAAATACGCCCGATTGAAGCCAACGATTTCGTTCGGCGCAAAGTAGGGGTTCTTCGTTTTTCCGAGCTGCACGAGCACCAGGACCTGTTCGGCAACGCTGACTGGGCAGCCTTCGAGCCGCAAGTGCTGCTGGTCACGCGACTTGGCCAGTTTCTGCAATGTCTTCCCCAACTTCACATAAACGTCGGCATGCTCGGCCCGGTACGGATCGCGTGTGGAGCGGTCCTTGTACAGATTCTCGATAGAGACGAGCTGGTCACCGAGCTTTCCGTGCCAACTAGCGCAGTCGCCAATGAACACGACACGTTCCCCGGGCTTTGCGTCGATAGGTCCGTCGTACGCGCCGAACACGACGTGCATGCGCGGCATCTTCTTGTCGCACTCCTCGTCGTAAACGCGAAGGATCTCGATGGCCTCCTCGATTGCGCCTGGGCACCCACCCCAGCAGTAATCCGTCCGCTCCGACTCGGGCGGCGGGCCCGCATAGGCAGTGATGGAAGACCCCTCGAAGTACTTTTCCACCCGTATCAAGCCGACTTCGAATCCTTGCGCGCGCTGTCGCGCCTGCTCGAGCGTCACGTCGCCCGTTATCTCGATTCGCGACAAGTCCGTCGTGCCGAAGCCTCGCTCGGAAGCGAGCCTGATATGTTCCACCGTTCGCGCATCGATTCCGACGATGGCGCAGCACACGGCGTCGAAGGCGACCTGATTGTTGCCCATGACAACCAGCTTCAAATCGAAGGGTTTGGGCGTCAGCATTCGCCCTTCGCCCGCGATGATTCCGTCGATGCATATAAACTGCGGCTGAATGACGTATTGCAGGTCGGCGATCTTCTCGTTCAGACGATGGTCGTGATCGATGAGTCGATGCCGGTCATCCTGAAGTCCGATGTAGTTTTTCATCGAGAAGGTGACCATCGTCCACGGGTGCGCCTTGAACTTGGGCGCGTTGACGAAGAAATCCGTCTTCGCGATCGGTTCCGGGACGAACACGTAGTCGCGCAATCGCTTCTCGTGCGTATATCGGATCTCGACTTGCGGGACTTCTTCGAAGAGATATCGCTTGACGCCCTTGACTCGCGAGAGCATCGCGTCGAATCCGCTGCCTTCGAACACTGCCCGCGTCGGGACGGTGATGCCGCATCGTTCCCCCACGGCGAGTTCCTCCATCGAACCCGCGCCGACGTCTTTCAGCGCCAAAAGCAACCCTTCCGCGAACTCCGCGCGCGTGTGTGCATGCGGGAACATGGGACCTGCGGTGACCAGGTTCGGTTTGACGAGTGTGCGGCCTGTGGGCTCCAAGTTGAGCTCGCGCAAGCCATCGCGGACGATCTCCCGTATGCGATGGGGGTCGTACGCGTCGCAATGGCGAATGATGACCTTGGGCCGGGCGGCGTTGGGATTCAAGCAATCCTCCTTATGACAGCGTAGCCTGTTCGGGGCACCTTGCGCGCTACTTCGCGGTGGGTGGCCGAAGCGTCCAGCGATGTACTGATCCCGCGGGTCACGTTTGTCTACGACGCAAAGCGAGCGATCGTCTGAAAGACTGGTTTTGCGCGCGGAAGGACGCGCGAGAATAGTGGGAAGACGTGCGGCATGTGACGGTAAATATGCATCTGTACTTTGACGCCAGCGGCGTTTGCGCGCCGCGCAACGACGCGTGCGTCGTCCAAAAAGACTTCGGTCGAGCCAGCGAGGATGAGCATCCGAGGAAACCCGGTCAGGTCGGCATGTATGGGTGAGCGCTCCGGGTCGCGCGTATCGGCGATGGGTTTTCCTTGCGTCAAGTATGCGCCGAGTGAACGCACCGCCCTCGCGTCGAACATGGGGTCGCGGCGCGCGTTCTTGGTGTAGCTCGCCCCCTCGCATGCGAGGTCGACCCATGGTGAGATGAGAACGAGGCCGCCGGGGAGCGGCATGCCCTTCCGACGCAACCGGTGCGTCACCGCCATGGCAATGTTCCCACCCGCCGAGTCGCCGGCGAGCAGTATCTCTTCGGCCCGGTGACCTTGCTCAAGAAGCCAGCTGAACGCGGAAAAGCCGTCGTCGACCCACGCGGGGAACACGTGATCGGGGGCTTTGCGATACTCGATTGCGCAAACTCGCCGCCGGGTCGCCCGCGCCAGTCGCCAAGTCAGTTCGCGGTGCGTCCTGGGTGAGCACATGTAGAAGCCGCCGCCGTGAAAGTAGAGCACTGGCGGGCGGGTCGGCTCGCCGACGGAAACCCACTCGGCCTCGGTAGTCCCGACGTGCGCCCGCTCGACATGTACGAACGGTGGAGACTGAAATTGCTCCATTGCACGGGTTATCCCGGCCGCCGACCGGCGCAAGCCCTCGGGAGTGATCGTCGTGTTCGCGCCCGCTCGCTTCATGCGAAGGCGCAAGATGAGATCGAGAATGAGGGTGTTGAGGTCCGGTAGGGAAGGGCCGACGACCTGCTCGACCTGGTCGAGCGCGACGTTGTTGGAAGCCTCTTCAGACGACGAGCGACCCTCGACCAAGCTCACCGTTTGCACATCTACACTAATTCAAGACCTCGATGAGGTCGGGATTCGCCACGTCCACTACGGGGTAATACTGACCCATGTAGATGCACATGACGTTGTTGATCGCAGAGTCTCCGAAGATGAGGTCGCTCTCTGTGTCGTTGTAGTACGAGCAGCTCCACGTAATGGGATCGCTTCCGTTCATCGGCATCGCAGGCGTGTGCAGGTAGAGGAGCGGCGAGTCCCAGTTCTTCTCCTCATAGAAGACTTTGCCGTTGACGCTCGCCGTGAAGTCGACCGCCGTGCGGTGCATATGACTCCAGGACGTGAAGATGCTGTACATCGAGGGGAGCTGCCCGGAGCCCGGCGTCCACGTTTTGGCGTAGGGCTGCGGACTGGATGGAGGCGTGGGGGTTACGTCCAAGAGCGTGTTGTTCAGGAAGATCGTTCCGATGTGCGTCGTAACGACTCCTGGCTTCGCCGACGAGAGCGCGATCTTCACCGCTACCGGAGTGGGGTTCGAGCTCGAGTTCAGGTAGTGCACGTTGATCATCAACGCGTTTGCCGAGGCAAGGGGGTAGCCCATGTCGGGCCGCGGATATCCGACAATCCAGTGTGGCTGCTGCGACAGGTACGGGAAGGGATGAAACTCGATTCCATTGCCGAGGCACGCATGTAGCGGGGTCGGCGGAGTCTCGTCGTTGGTGCCATTGATAGCGGCCGTGGCCTCGCGGCCCTGCACCGTCGTCGGGTCCAGGTTGAACAGGAAGAAGTGATGCGAGCCCTGGCTCATCTGCCCGTCCATCCAAATAAGGTCTACGTCCTTGCCGAAGGGGTTCGGAAAGGTCTGGCACTTGTACACTTCGTCGCCCGGTGCAACGGTGAACGCGTCCGCTGTCAGCGTGAGCGTCTGGTCGATGTTAGACGGCGGCGGCGGTCCCGCGTTGGCGATGAGCATGCCGGCGGGCGCGTCCGTATAGACGGGACTGGCATCGGCCGCGCCCGCGTCGCTGCCAGCGACGGTGCCGCCGCTGCTCGTTCCTCCTCCACTGCCGCTTGAATTGCCTCCCGTGTTGGAGCCGCTGCTGCCGGGTGTGGCCATGCTGCCGCCGCCGCTGTTGGTACCAGGGCCGCCGCCATTGCCGCTACCGGCGACGCTACCGCCTCCGCCCGAAGCCGTACCCGCCCCACCCGAGTAGTCCCCGCCCGTGTGCGATCCGCTCGCGCACGCCGAGAACATCGCGGTCACGATGAAGAGCGTCCACAGCTTGTACATGGTTTCGTTCCTCCGGGTCACGTCGGCTTGGGGATTGCGCAGAATCCGCCGATGCAGTCCTGCAGTGGGTCACAGCAGTCCGACTTCTTCGTGCACTTTTCGTCGAGATTCGAGCAGCGTGGGGGCCCCGGCGGCATGCCGCACATCCCGTTGGTGCAGAACCCGCCGCAGCAGTCGATGCCGCTCTGACACGTCCCCTTGCCATCGGTCTTGCATGGCTCCAGGGCGGCAAAGGCGCGAATGTTCCCGCTCACAAGTTCTTGGCCCGTCAGATAGAACGCCGGATGGCTAATGACCTGGCCGGATTCGTTCGTCTCGATCGGGGTGACCCAGATCTTCATCGATGTCGGGTCGGTGTCGTCCGCCACCGTGAGTGTCGCGTTGTTGGCGGCGAGCATGTTGCCGTAGTTGCGCCGGCTGGTGAAATAGATCCAAAAGTATCCGGCCGACGAGATAGGGCTGACGGTCGTATAGAAGTTCAGGTGCTCGTCTCGCCCCGGATAGGGCAGATACGATTGACCGTTCGCGTACCCATTGGCCGCGTCCAGCGCCTGCGCGTTACCGCCCGCCACGGCGACGATGTAGAGATCGCTCGTGCCGATGGTCTGCAGGGGTGGATCGTTGGTCGTCGCGAAGTTGTCGTTGTTTCCGAGCGCGAAGACCACCCATTTTGCGTCGGGCGTGAAGAACGGCCAGCCCGGATAAAGATTGGGATCCGTGAAGATGGTCTTTGCGTTCGAAAAGGTGTTGGTGGCGGGGTCGAAGTCCTGAACGACCAGGGAATGCCCCATGCCGTGATCGTAGTCGTTGAAAACGATCTTCGTACCGTCGGGGGAGAACATCGGCATCATCGCGTACTGCGCCGAGAGGCCCGTGAAGTTGATGCTTGCTCCCGTCTGAGGGTTGAACATCTTGCTCGCCGAAGGACCGATCATGCCCGGGTTGTTGCCGCTGGCCGCGGGGAAGGGAGGATTCGTCGCGTTGGACTCGCCGCTCGTCAGCAGCCGCGAGCCATCGGGGTACATGCCGCTGAACCCCCAATCGTCGTTGGTGTTGATCGCGAGCGCCGCTCCGTTTCCGGTCCCCGCGTCCGCGTTGGGATCGAGCATCGAGGCGCTCGACAAATCGTACGACTCGCTTTGCAAAAGCCCCGATGCGTTGTTCCCCGCGAACAAGTAGTCGTGCCGTTGCGCTGCCATGTACTTGCCGTTCGCCGAGATTGAGTGGCACGAGACGCACGGACCGATCGGGCTGACCCCGCTGATGGTAAGCAGCACGTTGGGCATCGTGGCACCTGGCGCGATACTCATGACGGCGCCGTTGCTGATGATCCCACCGTCACCCCCGCCGAGCTGCTGCGATGCGAGTTGCGAAGTGTACGTGTTGTAATAGATGATTCCCTTGAGGTTCCCGCGCGCCAGGGTCCACGTTTCGTGAATGGGGCCGCTTACCGTTCCGCCGGTGATGGTCGTCACCTCGACCGCCAGCGGATCGGTCGGGCCGCCGCCGTGCACGAAGGCCGCGTCATAGGCTTGCTGCGGTATGTCGAGCTGAGGTGGGTTCGAGCCGGCAAAGCATCCTTGGTAGTCGAACAGGTTGGAGTGGAGATGCAGGTACACCGCGTCCGGACCGTTCGACTGCGACCACTGCAGCGTGGGCGCGACGATGCCTGCCGGGAAAACCGTCTTGTCGTACGGGTAGAGCCACGTCATCGAGGACGGGTTCGAGCCTGAGGCGCCCCGCAGCGCGGTCACATTCGCTCCGCTGACGGCGCCCGGACAGTCGTTAATGGTGAACACAGGCATTCCGTTTACGGTGCCCGATGACGACTGGTCAGCGCCCCCGTCGACGCCGAATACGAGTCCGGATCCATTGCTACCCCCATCGGGAGTCGCATTCCCCAGCCCGGGTCCGCCGGGCCCGCCGCTCGATTGATGCGAGCCGCCCCCGCCCCCTCCAGCTTGATCGCCCCACCCTGGGTTGTGGCCGCTTCCGCAGTTCCCCACGCCGACCGCGACGAAGATCAGCGCGACGCAGGCGAACAGCCGAACCGGTCGCGCGGTATCGATGCGTAACGTTGCGTTAACCCTCATTGAACGTTGCCCTCGTCGCGGCAAAAGAGAGGTTGTTGTCAGGGTTTTTAGAGGCTTCGCGCACAAAGCGTAGAGGCCGTTTTGTCGCCCGATCCTGGGCAGACTGTGGGTATTTCTTGGCCTTCTGAGGATATTCCATTTCTTGCGGTACTTGGTGCTTCGAGGGCCCTCCCAGCAGGCAATCGACCGCACCTTTTGGACGAATCATGTCTGACCGGCGACCGCCGTGGCAGGAAATTAACAGTTTCCCAGGAGCAGAATGGCCGCCGTTTATCGGCCCGTCACGCAAAAGGGGATGGCGCAGGGCGTCAGCGGCTGAGCTGCACCGCACCGCACTGGCAAGCCACCTGTTGCGGACGTCACTCGGAGCCAGGTCCGCGGTCTTTGAGCGGGCGCGCAAAACCGTATTCCGTGAGCCGCGCGACGAGCGTCCGGCGCGAAATCCGCAGAAGCTTTGCTGCGCGCGTCTGATTTCCACCGCAGCGCTCCATTGCCTCTGCGATGCGACGCCGCTCCAAATCGCGGGCAGCACGGCGCGCGTCCTCATGGAGCCCCAGCCCCGAAACTGCGTCCGGATTTGGCGCCACCGGGGCTGCTTGGGCGGTCGCGGGCGCGCCGTCCTCACGCAGAGAGGGTCCGTGCGGTGCGAAGCCAGCGCCCTGAGGCGCAAGATGATGCACGTCGATGGTGTCGCCCGTGCACAGTGTCACCGCGCGTTCGATGGCGTTCTTGAGCTCTCGTACATTGCCCGGCCAGGCGTAGTTCTCGAGCACAGCGAGCAACTCGTCGGTCATTCGAAGTTGCGCCCGTCCCGCGCGCCGACATGATTCGCGGATGAACTCGCGCGCCAGCGGGGCGATTTCGCCGCGGCGCGAACGGAGGGGCGGAATGGTCAGCGTGATTCCGTTGATTCGAAAATACAGATCCTGTCGAAACGCACCGGCCGCGACTCGTGCCGCCAAGTCGCGATTCGTGGCGCAGATGATGCGGACGTCGACCCGTCGCGGCCTCACGCCGCCGACCCGCGTGATCTCGCGGTTCTCGAGGACGCGCAGAAGTTTGACCTGCATGCCGAGCGGCAGCTCTGCGATCTCGTCGAGAAAGATCGTTCCTCCGTCGGCGATCTCGAGCAGCCCCGGTTTTGCTTGTACGGCGCCCGTGAACGCCCCGCGCTCGTATCCGAACAACTCGCTTTCAAGCAAGGCGTCGGGGAGTGCTCCGCAGTTGAGACGAACGTACGCGGCCGAGGCACGCGGGGATCTGCGATGAATCGCGTCCGCGAGAATGTCCTTGCCCGTACCCGTTTCGCCGAGCAAGACGACCGACAACTCTCCTTTGGCAATGAGGTCTACGATGCGGTGCAGTTCGCGCATCGCCTCGTCGGCCACGATGATGGAAGGGTCTTCCGGCTTGCGCGTGGACTCGGGTGGACGTTCGCGCGCCGGCGCAACAGGCTCGAACGCGCCATGAACCACGAGGACGGCGGCGCCGATTGCGATGACGCGGCCTTGCTCGACTGCTACCCGTACGCCCTTCTGGATCCGGGCGCCTCCGACCAGTGTTCCGTTGGTGCTTCCGAGGTCCTCGACCTCGACGGGAAACCCCCCGTGAAATATCGCGTGCTCTCGAGATACCGAGGCATGATCGATGCTGATGTCGCACGTCGCGGACCTTCCCACGATCAATCGACCCGCGGCCGGAAGCTCTTTCGCCACCATTCCGCCAGGCCACATTGCCACGACGGTCGGGTGCGCCGGCACGGGAAACGCGTGCCTTTGCGTGCCGGTGAGCTCGTCTGCGCGCGGTCGCATGCTTACCGATGCTGTACGTATCCCGCCGCAGCGCGAAGGTCCAGCTACCGGGAATGGTTTCACGGCCGACGGTTGTTCGCAAGTAGCCGCGCCTTGCCAAGCGACGCGCGCAAGCGACGCGCGTCCCGCAAGGACCATTGTCACGTCCTCTTCGCGTTCGCGTTCGCGCTCTCCCGATCCGGTCGCCGACACCCGCTCACCTGTGGGTAACAGCTCGACCGCTATTGCGCGATGCAGTGGCGGACCATCGTTTGCCAAACGAGATCGGCAAGCACTTGCGCGCCCGCGGCCGATGGGTTCAAGCGGTCGCCACTGATGTATTGCGGATTTCCATCGAACGCAGGGCGCAAGTCCACGAACACGCACTGGGACACGAGCTCGCAAGCGCTCTGCGCTTGTGTTGCGGCATAGTCGATCGTGTCGTTGACCGTGAGCGCGGGCATTGTCAAAAGACCGCCTCCGCTGGGGTCGAGGTGCGGATAAAAGAAGTAGACGATGTGCTTGACGCCTTTGTTCGCCATGTCCTGCATGAGGCTCGTCAGCTTATTCATCACGTTTTGAATCGTCATGTAGCAAGTTGTTGTGTTGTTGACGCCTCCGTCGCTGTAAGTGGGCGGTTGGTAGAGGCAGCTTCTATCGGCGAGGATGAAGTCACTTGCGCCTCCGTCCATGATCACCGTGTCGATGTTGGACGGGTTCTGGACCGTCGGGTCCATCGTTGCCTGCATCCACTGGTCCGGGATGTTGAGCATTCCCGCGCCGGTGTTTAGTAGCGCCGCCCCTCCCACGTAATAGCGCCGGTAGGTCATGTTCGCCGCGAGCGCGCCGGCGTTTTGGGCGTCCGCGACGATGTCGGTGCCAGCCGCGCTAAACAGGGGATCCAAGTAGGAGTCGCCCAGCATGACGACTTGATTCGGCATGGGCCCCCTGGCGCATCCGTTCGCGTCGTTGTTCGCTTCGACGGCCGTGTCGGCGCCCGTGTCGAGGGTAGCGTCCACGCTCGCATCCATTCCGGAGGAGCCGTCGCCACCGGACGATCCACTACTGGAAGAGCCGCGGCTGGAGGAATCGTTGGACGCATCGCCGCCGGACGAACTGCTACCGGATGAGCTATCTGCGCCCGACGAGCTCCGATCAGCGGATGATTCGGCCAGCGGGCCATCCGCGGCCGGGCGGGTCTGGTCAAACGTGGCGTCGTACGGCTGGCTGTCTTCGGGGTTCGTTTGTGCCGCGTCGCCCCCATCACCGTGATCCGGACCCCCGCCCGTGCATGCCGCCACGCATGCGGCGCCCAGGACCAGCGCCCGGTCGAATCGCCCTCGCGCTGCGAACGGTCGCAAACGGTCCATGGGAAGAAAAACTCTCCAATGCCGCGGTTCGTGAGAGCGGCACCTCAGCGAGATGCTCTGAGGTGGAGGGCCGTGTGGGCAGATAACGTGCCGCGCGCGGCTCTCGTGTCTTCGTGTTGCAATTCGTTGCGCGCGAAGCCGAGGGCAAAGTCCGTTCGGTCGACTGCGCCGTCATGTCTGCGCTCGCACCCGCGCGGAGTGCGCGCAAGCCTGCGCACCGTGCGATCACGTTGCACGTTACCAAGCTCCTTTCAGCCCGGCTGCAAAAGCCTGCGGCGTTCCACCCAGCGCCCAGGTGATGTTCCCACCGCGTAGCGAAGTATTTGCTGAGGGCCGTGAGAAATAGATGTAAGCGGAAGCTGCTAAGAGCACGATCCCGGCGCCCAGCGTGATGTCGCCCACGCGCACGAGGGCCCAAGCGTTGTTAGCGCTGTTGGTCTGGTCGGGATTGCAAGTGGGTGCGCACTTCTGGAGGTTGCTCCTGTCGACAAGTCCAATGATCTCGAAGGCAACCCCTGCGGATGCGGCCGCAGCGCCAAGACTGCCGAGAATGTAGACCGCTGGCGGAGTCTGCGATGAGGTCTGCGGCACAAGCGGCTCGCCCCCCTTCGCAGCTGCTCCCCGCCAATAAACGTGCACGACGCGTCCCCTTTCACCCTCCCGTATGTCGACGTCCTGCTCCAGCGGGTCCCCTCCTTCGCGCTCCAAGCGCAGCCGGTGAGGCCCCGGATCGATGGCCATCGGGGTCGTGTCGACGTTTTCCGCGATGATGGCACCATCGATCGTCGCGCGGATGCCGTGTACGTCACGCACCTCGGTGCCGAGGACCTCGTGTCCGACGATGACGATGGTCGGCTGCAAGTTGATGACGTTTGCGAGCCAGCTCCGACAGTCCGAGCGTGCGACCCGCGGGCAAGCATCGCGAGCGCACATCTCTAGCTCCACGCGGGCCTCGCGCAGATGCCTCTGTCTCATCAGCGGCTGCGCGCGCTCGGCGGCGCTGAAACACGCGTCCGATTCGTTGGGCGTCACGGCGTCTTGCGCGTGAGCTATAGCCGCACAACTCCCAACGTGGACCGCCGTAGAGACCGCGCAGACGACAGCCAAGCGGCCTCTCGCCAAGCAAGGCATCAATGACTCCCCTTACTAGGGACCCGTACAGTTGCGATAGTATCTCTTGTTTCCCTCGGAATCGTACCAGAAGGGCGGGTCGCAACTTGCGGAGCTCGGGGCGCCGGTCGGCGTGGGCGGCGCAGGGGGAGGCTCGGGGCGTGATGCATGTGTTGGGGCAGGAGGGGAGGTTTCGCGCGTTGGGTGGACCCAGGTCGGGGCAGGTGGAACCGGCGCTGCCTGGATCGGTCGACGCTGTGGTTGCGCAGGCCGGGGCGCGGGGCTCACTTCCATGAGCGGCGAGGGAATCGACGGGGACGGCGCCGTCGGAAGCTGCGACACAGGAATAGGAGTTGAAACGGCGACCGGCCGCGTTTCGGTCACAGCCGTGATTCTCGGCCTCGTCTCGACGCTGGCAGCGCGCTGCCAGCGAGATCGCAAGATGCCGAAGGCAGCGAGGCTCAGTGCAGCCGCAGCCAGCATCACGACGAAGCGCGGACCATAACGGCGAATCCCGAACGGTCCCCCTGTGATGCTCCCCTGCACCAGTGCCATCAGGGCGCGTGTGCTTGTGTGCTCGGGTGACTCTGCAGGCGGAGGTCTCGAGCTGATCCGAGGGCTCGGACTCATCGCAGGAGGCCACGATGCGCGAGCTACCGTCATCGGCGGGGGTATCACGCTGAACGGAACGGTTCCGGCGAAAGTCGGCACGTGACGCTCGACCGGCACCGGTGCCGACAGTCCGGTGGGAAGGGATTGCTCCCCTGTTTCGCTGAACAACGCTTCGCGCTCGACCTCTTCGACTATTGAGCTTCGCTCGGCCAGCGCCTCCTCCGCAATCGACTCGACCCACGCACCCACCCGCGAAGGCGACGCCAGCGGCTCTGCGGCCTCGATGGCAAGCGCCATCTCGCGCGCAGTCGCGTACCGCTTGGCCAGGTCGCGCGACAGCCCACGCAAGACGACCGCGTCCATCTCCGGTGTGATTTCCGGCGCGCAGCTGCTGGGAGGCTCCACCGCCTGATGCAACACACGGGCGAGCACATCGCCATCATCGACACCCTGGAAGAGGCGACGTCCTGTGAGCGTCTCCCACAGTACGATCGCCGCAGCAAATACGTCTGCACGCCGGTCAATCGCACCGCCCAGGAGTTGCTCTGGCGGCATGTAGGATATCTTGCCTTTGATCTGGCCTTCCCGCGTGGTCTGAGCTCGTCCCCGAGCTTTTGCTACGCCGAAATCGATGAGGTGAGGCCCCCCGTCCGTGCCAACCAGGACGTTGTGAGGGGAGACGTCTCGATGGACGATGCCCAGAGGTTCCCCGTGTTCGTCGCGCGCCTCGTGCGCCGCGTGCAGACCGTGGAGGACGCCAACCATAATCGCGGCCGTGATGGAAGGCGGCACGCGTTCTCCCCTCGCTTGTGCCTGGCGAGTGAGCTGGGCGAGCGATTCGCCTGGAACGTACTCCATGACGACAAAAAGCTCGCCGCCGGTCGCAACGACATCGAGAGTCGACACGACATTGGGATGTCGAATGCGTGCGGCAAGACGGGCCTCGTCGAGAAAACTGGCAACGAATTCGGGGTCTTTGGCGAACGGTG
>Ga0210409_10003749_pt1 | contig 16728 bp, 14 predicted proteins | sample IncBWH17MmetaG_FD_161649 | JGI IMG/M metagenome (GOLD analysis project Ga0210409, IMG submission 161649) | Forest soil microbial communities from Barre Woods Harvard Forest LTER site, Petersham, Massachusetts, United States - Inc-BW-H-17-M | ecosystem: Environmental > Terrestrial > Soil >...
AGACGTGTTCGATGATGCCGTGATGGACTGGCCCAGAGTGAGCGTCGAGGAGATCGTGCATCGAGCGCCTGGCGTAGTGATACTCTCGGTGGGCGAAGACTCGACGCGAGGCTCCGAGGCGCTCCGTCGCGCGCCCGGTTGGCGCACGCTGCCCGCGGTCAAAAACGGACATGTTGCTGAGGTCCCAGCCGATCTCACGAATCGGCCAGGTCCGCTGTTCGGCGTAGCCGCGCGCGCATTTCGCGATGCGATCCACCCCGAGGCGCGTCCGCGATGAGCCGGAAGGCGGGACTGGTGCTGACGGCGCTCACGCTGCTCCTCGTGGTCGCGTTCGCGCTGAGCATCCGCGTCGGCTCGGTCACGCTGGATCTCCGCGCCGTGATGACGGCGCTCGCCGGCCGTGGCGATGCGGCGACCGGATCGATCATCCGTGAGCTTCGGCTGCCGCGCGCCGTGGCGGCGGGGCTGGTCGGAGCGGCGTTGGCGGTGAGCGGCGCGACGTTCCAAGCGCTGCTGCGCAATGCGCTGGCCGAGCCCTACGTGCTGGGCGTGTCGGGCGGTGCCGCCCTCGGCGCCGTCGCCGCCATCGTCCTCGGCGGACTCACCGCGAGTCCCACGTCGATCTCGGCCGCGGCGTTCGTCGGCGCGATCGCAAGCATCGCGCTCGTGCTCCGAGTCGCGGCCGGAGTTGGACCGACGCTGGACACCCGAGTGCTACTGCTCGCCGGCGTGGTCGTGGGCGCGTTCGCGAACGCCGGCATCTTCCTGATCCTGTCGATCGCCGACGTGGCCGCGTTTCGCTCGGCGACGGGTTGGATGATGGGCAGCCTCTCCGGCTCGACGTGGACGGGCGCCGCGACGCTCGCGGCGTACCTGGTGCCGACGCTCGTGCTGCTGCTCTCGCTCGCGCGTCCGCTCAATGCGCTCGCCATCGGCGAGGACACCGCCGCGTACCTCGGCGTGTCAGTCGAGCGCACGAAATGGCTGGCGTTCGGCGCGGCCTCAATGCTCGCGGCCGCCGCGGTCGCCGCGGCCGGCATCATCGGGTTCGTGGGACTCATCGTTCCACACGCAGTTCGCCTCGCGTGGGGCAGCGACCACCGGCTACTGCTCCCCGCCTCGGCACTGCTCGGGGCGACGTTCGTGCTGGTCACTGACACCGCGGCCCGCACGGTCGTCGCGCCCACCGAGTTGCCGCTCGGCGCCGTCACCGCGATCGTCGGCGTGCCACTCTTCGTCGCGCTTCTCCGTCGTCGCCGGCCATGAGTGCTGCCGCGTGGACGTGCGAAGACGTGACGGTCCACTACCCGGGTGCCCGCTCGCCGGCGCTCGACGGCGTCACGCTGTCACTCGCCGAGGGCGCGTGCACGATTATTCTCGGGCCGAACGGTTCGGGGAAGTCAACGCTGCTCCGGGCGCTGCTCGGACGCGTTCCGCTCGTCCGCGGAACCATCAACTGTTTCGGCGCGCCCCTCCCATCATGGCAGCGCGTCGCTTTGGCACGCGCGGTCGGTGTGGTGCCGCAAGGCGAGTACGAGGCATTTCCGTTGACGACTCGCTCGCTCGTCGCCATGGGGCGCTATCCCCACTTGGGGCCGTGGCGGCGTGAAGGCGCCGGTGATCTCGCGGCGATCGACAGCGCCATGGCGCGGTGCGATGTGACGCAGTTCGCCGAGCGCATGGTCGATACGCTCTCTGGTGGCGAAGGGCAACGCGCGCGGATCGCCCGGGCGCTCGCTCAGGAGCCCCGCGCGTTGGTGCTCGACGAGCCCACCGCCTCGCTCGATCTCAAGCACGAGATGGAAGTACTGGCGTTGCTGCGGTCACTTGCCGCGAGCGGCACGACCGTCGTGCTCGTCACGCACAACTTGAGCGTGGCGGCGCAATACGCGGATCGGGTCGTCCTCCTCGATCACGGGTCGCTCATCGCCGAAGGTCCTCCCGCCGACGTCCTATCGCCTTCCCGTGTTCGCGACGTGTTCGGCTGGCCCGTCGAGCTGATTCATGGCGAGTCCGGCGCGCCGTACATCGTGCCGGTACGATGATGCGGCTTCTACCCCTTCTGTTGGCCGCGCGGCTCGTCGCCCAGGTCCCAGCCGAGGTGAGAGGCCACGTTACGGCCCGAGCGGATGGGCACCCCATCGCGAACGCACGGGTAGAGGATGCCGCTACGGACGAGCAGGGGTTATTTGTCCTGCACGGATTGATGCCGGGGCGCCGCACGCTGCGCGTGCGCGCGCTCGGCTACCGCGCGGCCGCAGTGACCATCGATGTCGCGAATGGCCGAACCACGACAGTCGATGTCGTCCTCGATGAGACTGTGTTGCCGCGTGTCGCGGTCATCGCCGCAGGCGACACCGCAAACGCGCTCACAATTACCAGAGAACAAATCCAGCGGTCCGGCAGGCAGGACCTTGGAGCAGTGCTGCAAGATCAGGCAGGAGTGCTGGTCGTGTCGACCGGCGGCCCAGGCGCCCCGAGTCACCTCTCGATCCGCGGATCCTCGGCCAACGAGATCCTCGTCCTCGTCGACGGCGTGCCGATCAACTCGCCGCTGACGGGCGAGGCCGACCTGTCGGTCATCCCGCTGTCGGAGATCGAACGCGTCACCGTCCTGCGCGGCGCGCAATCCGCCCGCTGGGGAGGCCGCGCGATGGCCGGCGTCGTGTTGATCGAGACCCGCCGCCCGTCGATTCCGGAAGGGGAGCTCGCCGCGAGCGCCGCATCGTATGGCGAGCGCGATGCCGCGCTCTCGATCGGCAACTCGATCGGCATCCTCTCGGCCTCGCGCCGGCTCTCGCGCGGCGATTTCCCGTATGAGGTCCCAGCGGTCCGCGGCGGCGGTACCGCGATCCGCGGCGACGATGGATTCTCGGCGAGCGCTGTCGATGGCGCGCTGTCGCACGACGTCGGGCCCGTCGCGCTACGCGTGCACGGGACCTACGATGCGAACGCGCGCGGCCTCCCGGGCTCGGTCGCCGCACCATCGTTTACGGCGCACGGCTCCGACGACCGGCTCGCCGGTGGGCTCGATGCGACATCGTCGAGCGGTCCGATCCGCTGGAGCGCGGACGTCGAGGCCGACCGGGAGCACACCCGGTTTTCCGATACGACGCCGCCGATCGGCGCGGCGTATGACGATCGGACGACGGCGTCGAGCCTCACGGCGCTCGCGTCCGCGGCCCTCGGCGGGCTGTCACTCGGCGCCGAGTCGCGCGTGATCGAGGTGACGGCAACCGACCTGGCACCCTCGGCGCCGTCGACCGAGCACGAGGACGGACTCTGGGCGCGCGCGGTGGCGCACGTCGCGATTGTGAATCTCGAGGCCGGCGCGCGTGCCGACTGGAGCTCGCTGCTCTCCGGTGTCTTCGTCTCGCCGAAGGTCGGCCTCTCGGCCACCCGCGGTCCGCTCACCGCCGCCGTCAGCTGGGGCGACGGCTTCACTACGCCCTCGCTCGCCGATCAGTTCTTCCACGAGGGCGTCTTGGTGCGTCCGAATCCATCGCTTCAGCCCGAGCGTGTACACGACGATCTCGAGGCGCGTCTCACGCTGCGCGACGTCGCGCTGGGGCCGGTGCACCTCGGCGGCGAAGTCGCCGCCTATCGCGCGAATGTGGACGGCATGATTCTCTGGTTTCCGGATTTTCGGTTCGTCTGGAGTCCGCAGAATACGAATGTCCATCGGTATGGCTGGGATGCTACGACAACGGTTTCTGCTCCCCGTCTAGGCACGACAATCCGTGGCACCGTGACCGATGTTGCGGTCGACTACGCGGGCGGGGCGCTCAGTGGTCAGGTAGTGTACCGCCCGCGCGTCAGCGCGGCGGTCACAGCATCAGTCACGCAGTGGCGCGCGACCGTCGACGTCACGACGCGCTACATCGGCGATCGCCGCACCGTGCAGGGTTCGCCCCTCAACACGATTGGCGCGTACTGGCTGACCGACGCTCAGCTCACCCTACGCGTACTCGACCCAGTCGATCTCTTAACCGGCGTTGATAATGCTTTTGACCGCCGCGTTGCTCTGTTGTTCGACTATCCACTCCCGGCTCGCACCTGGCGCGTCGGCTTTCGTCTCCACACCCTCTCGACTTCGACCCTGAGATGATTCGTTCGTCCGCTCTCGCTTGTGTCGCGCTCCTCGCCACCGCGTGTGGCTCGGACACCGCCACCGCCCCCCACGGGTTCTTGCACGGCCAGGTGGGCATCATTGTGAACTCGACCGGCCGCGCCCTGACCATGTTCCAGTTGGCGTCGCCGACCACGACGCAAACACTTTCGCTCGGTAGCTCGAACGCGGTGACGCCCGTCGACGCGAGCGTGCGTGGCACGTTGGCGGTGGTCCCGCTCGGCGACGCGGCGAGCGCGGCGCTCGTCGACCTCACCAAGCCGAAAATCACCCGCTTCTTTCTGTATCCGAGCGGATTCGCCACCGGCTCGGCGTTCGTCAACGACACGACGATTCTCATCGACAACACCGGTAGTGGCACGATTGGTAGGGTGACCGTCCACCAAGCATCGGATTCGATTTCCGACACGGTCGGGGTCGCGCCGATGCCGAGCGCGATCGTCGTGAGTGGGTCGCGCGCATACGTCATCTCGGCGAACGAGGATGCCAATTTCACGCCACTCGGCAACGGCATCGTGACTGCGGTCAATCTCAATACGATGACGGTCGCCGGGACGGTCACGCTGGGCGGAACGAACAGCACAGCAGGCGCGCTCGGTTCAGACGGAAAGCTCTACGTCCTGAACACCGGGGATTTCACCAACCCGGGCAGCATATCGATCGTCGACCCCACTTCGCTCACCGTTCTCGAAACCGATCCGATCATCGTGGGCCCGGGCGCCATCTCAATCGACGCGGGCGGGCTCGCGTACATCTCCAGCTTCTTCCTCGGCACCGTCATCTGGAATACGGCCACCAAGTCGTACGTCCGCGGGCCGGACCATCCGCTCTGCGCGCCGCTGCCCAACAACGGTGGCTGTCGCGGGGCGTTCGACGCCCAGGTGGACGCGCACGGCAATGTCTACCAGACGTTCTTCGGGAGCACGAACCTCCCGGGCCAGGTCTTCGTCTACGCCGCCTCGACGTATGCGCTCACCGACAGCATTCCTGCCGGTGTCGGGCCGACCGCCCTCCGCATCGCATCGTTTTGACAGTGAGAGGCGCGCCGACGGTCGCTATGCTGCTCGACTGGGCCCTCGGCGAACCGCCGGCGTCCCTCCACCCGGTGGTGTGGATGGGCAACGCCATCTCCGCCGCTCCGTTGGGCTCGTTCACGGATGGTCTCGCGACCCTGCTCGGCGTCACTCTCACCTCGGCCGCTCTCGCGCGCCTCGTGCCGAGAGCGCTCGAGCCGATCGCGCTCAAGCCGGCGCTGTCGCTGAGAGCATTACTGGAGGCCGGGGAAGCCGTAGAAAAGGCGCTTGGAGCCGGCCGCCTCGAAGACGCACGCCGACTCTTGGCCTACCACCTCGTGTCACGCGACGTGACAAATCTCGACGCGAGCCACGTCGCCGGCGCCGCGATCTCATCATTGGCCGAGAACTTGAACGACAGCGTGGTCGCACCGCTCATCGCGTATCGACTCGGCGGGCTGCCCGCCGCCTACGCCTATCGCGCGATCAATACGGCCGACGCGATGCTCGGGTATCGCACACCGGAGCTCGAGTGGTTCGGAAAGCCGGCCGCGAAGGCTGACGATATCGTGAACTGGATTCCAGCACGACTCACCGCGCTGCTCATTGCGATCGCCTCCGGCACTCCAGGCGTATCTCTCAGGGTCGCTCGCGCCGACGCGCGACGGTGTCCGAGCCCCAATGGCGGTTGGCCCATGGCAGCGATGGCCGGCGCTCTCGGCGTCGTACTCGTCAAGCGCGGCGTCTACACGCTGCACGCACGCGGGCGTCAACCCACGCCGGCCGACCTCGCCCGCGCCCGTCGCGTGACTGCGGCCGCCGCAACTCTGGCGACGGCGCTCGTGGAGGTCGCGTGATCATCCGCGAGGCCGTACACGGTCGCGGCAGTTTCGCGGTGTGCGTCAACGCTTACGGCCCCGCCCCCAACGTGCGCGAGGCGATTCAAGCCGCGTCGATCGACGCATATCCGGACCCGCGTTGCTTTGCCGCACGCGAGGCCGCTGCGCGGCGTTGGGGGCAGCCAGTCGACGAGATCGCCTGTGGCGCCGGCACCGCCGAGTTGATTCACGCGTTGGTGACGGCCCTCATTCGCCCAGGTGATCGTGTCGTCATCCCACGGCCGGCGTTCGCCGAGTACGGCCGGGCGGCGCTGCTCGCGGGAGCGCGCGTGCACCGTCCTATGCGAGGCGACGTGATCACTACTATTCGGGCGCACCGGCCGCGACTCGTATTCATTGCTGCGCCGACGAGCCCTGCTGGCACACCGGTTTCGCGCGACGCGCTTCGCGCGATCGCGGACGCGTGCGCCGAAGGCGCCGCGTTGTTGGTCCTTGACCAGGCGTACGATTCGTTCACGTCAGCGCCACTCGGCACGCCTGCATTCGCGGGCCACCCGGCGGTGCTGCATCTGCGTTCGCTGACCAAAGACCACGCGCTGGCAGGAGTTCGCGTGGGGTTCGCGATAGGGCCAGCGGTGACGATCGCGGCGCTGGATCGCGTGCGCGTGCCTTGGATGGTCTCGGCGCCGGCCCAAGCGGCCGCGATCGCGGCGTTGACCGACGAGGCGGAGGCCCATGTCTCTCGCACTATAGCCCAACTCCGCCAGAGTGCCGCCGATCTCTGGTCGTGGTGCGACCACGTCGGCATTGAACGCGTACCGAGCGACACGCACTACGGTCTGCTGCGCACGCGCGCGGAGGGCATCATGGTACGCGACTGCACTTCGTTCGGCTTGCCAGATTGGATACGTGTTTCCGTGAGAACAGAGCCAGAGAACGCCGTGCTGAGGCAAGGACTTGTGTATGGCTGACCGTACCGACCCACTCGCGCCCCCCGACGACGAGGGCGGCAAGGTCCCGCGCCCGAAACAAAAGCGCCCGTCATCCCGTCGCGTTCCTCCCCGCGATCAGCGCCATGGTTTGCTCATCGTCCACACGGGCGATGGCAAGGGCAAGACCACGGCGGCGCTTGGCCTCCTACTCCGTGCCGCTGGACGTGGTATGACTGTCGGGATGTTCCAGTTCATCAAAAACGCCAGCGCCGATTACGGCGAGCACCGCGCCGCGCGGCAACTCGGCGTGGAGATCACACCGCTCGGCGATGGGTTCACGTGGCTCACGGAGAACATCGCCGCCGATCGCGCGCTGGCCGAGCGCGGCTGGACGCTGTGTCGCGATGCGCTGGAGAAGGGGACGTTCGACGTGCTGATCCTCGACGAGCTGACGTATGCGTTGACGTTCGGCTGGCTTGACACGTCGGCGGTGTTGGCGGCGATCGCCGGACGGCCTAAAGGGACGCACGTCGTCGTCACCGGCCGCGACGCTCCGGTTGCCTTGGTCGACGCCGCTGATCTTGTTACCGAGATGCGCCTCATCAAGCATCCTTACCGCGACCGCGGGCTGGGCGCTCAGGCTGGGATCGAGCTGTAGTACCTAGCGAATGGCCTTAGTCGATGCTGGATAATGGCCTAATTGATAATGCCGCGCCGCCACCGCACTATGCGGCGCATGATCAAGCGCATCGCGACGGCTCTCGTCCTTCTGACGATGGGCCATACGGAACGGACCTTCCGCGATTGCCGCGGCTGTCCAGAGATGGTTGTGATTTCACCCGGCACCTATCTCATGGGATCTCCGGCGACGGATCCGCACCGCGACACCAGTGGATCAGAGGAACCGCAGCATCGCGTGACGATCAGCTACACGTTCGCCGTGGGCAAGTACGATGTGACACGCGATGAGTATGCCGAGTTCGTTCGCGAGACAAAGCTGCCGGATCCACTCGGGTGCAACTTCCACGTGCCGCCGCACTGGCCCAGAATCCCGAGTCTCAACTGGCACAACACGGGCTTCCACCAGACCGGCCGCGATCCCGCCGTCTGTGTGAGTTGGACCGAGGCCACCGCCTATACGAAATGGCTCAGTCGCAAGACGGGCCGCGCGTATCGGCTATTGACGGAAGCCGAATACGAGTACGTCGCCCGCGCCGGGACGACCGGCCAGGCGTACTGGGGCGATGACTCGACAATGGCGTGCGCCTATGAGAACGGGCCCGATTCGTCGCTCCTCGACGTCTTTCCGGAGCAGCGCGCGCGACGGACCGATGCCATCGCGTGCCGCGACGGATACGTCTATACGTCACCGGGCGGCAGCTTCAAGCCGAATGCATTCGGCCTCTACGACATCATGGGCAACGTCTTCACTTGGGTGCAGGACTGTCTGAACGACAACTACAACGGGGCGCCGACGGATGGGTCGGCCCGACTCGATGGGAAGTGCGCCAGCCGGATCAATCGTGGCGGGTCCTGGACGTCGACTCCCTTCGGCCCTCGGGTCGCCCAGCGAGGGGACGACAACGCTACGACGACGCGCGTCGTCGATCTCGGGTTCCGTGTCGCGCGCGACATGACTACCGCGCACTGAGCGCCAGGTACACTGCGAGCTCCACCAGCTGGTTGGCCGCGCCGAGGCAGTCTCCCGTTACGCCACCAATGCGCCGTTTGAAGTAAACGCCGGCAATCGCCGTGACAACGACGCTGACCAGTACCGGGATGAGCGCGCGGCGGTGAAGCGCCAGCGCGCCAATGCCGAGCATGATGATGGTCGCAATGAGAAGTCGCCACGTTGTCACACTGCCCGAGAAAGACGCTCCTTTGGTGCCAAGGTAGTTCATGCCGTACAACAGCGGCACGCTGGACCACCGCGCTAACGTATGACCCGCGATGAGCGCCAACGCGATGTCCGTACGCGAGAGCGAAGCGAGCGAAGCGAGCTTCGTGACAATGACCAGGATGAGCGCGACGGCCCCATAGGAGCCGATGCGACTGTCCTTCATGATCTCGAGCACGCGCTCGGGTGTGGACCCACCGCCGAACCCATCGGCCGCGTCCGCGAGCCCGTCCTCGTGCAGCGCCCCGGTAACCAAGACCGTAGCGACGAGCGAGAGGACTAGCGCGATGACCGGAGGCCAGATGGCGCTGGCCAGCCAGAACACGCCGGCGCCAAGGCCGCCGACGAGGGCGCCGATGAGCGGGAAATAGATCGTCGCGGCGCCAAAGTCCATCGCGTCGATGGCGCCAGGGAAAGGGATCCGCGTGAGGAACGTGATCGCCGCGCGAAGCGAGCGCGTACTAGCCTCAGGCCTCGCGCGAGACGCTCGCGCTGGCGAACGTCGCCATCTCGGTGAGCACCGCGGCCGCCGAACGGAGCAGGGGGATGGCGAGCGCGGCGCCGGTGCCTTCGCCGAGTCGGCACCGGAGGTCGAGCATTGGAAGCGCGCCGAGCGCATCGAGCGCGCCGCCGTGCCCTTGCTCGGCCGAGCGATGCGCCCAGAACAGATTGGCGCGAATGTTCGGATCGATCCGGACGGCGGCGAGCGTCGCCACGGTCGAAATGAAGCCGTCGGCGACGACGATCATCTTGTGTGCCGGGGCCTCGAGCGCCGCGCCCGCGATCGCCGCGAGCTCCAAGCCGCCGAGCGCGGCCAGCGCGGCCTGGGGGTTGTCGGTCGCACGCCGCGCGACCGCTTGGGCGACGACTTCGCGCTTGTGCGCGAGCCGTTGGTCATCGACCCCTGTGCCACGTCCGACCGTCTCGGACGCCGGCGCGCCCGTCAGGCCACTGAGCAGCGCCGCGGCAGCCGTCGTGTTGCCGATGCCCATTTCGCCGAGGCCGACCGCTTGAACGCCGTCGCTGGCGGCCCGCCGAACCGCCTCGCGGCCGACGGTCATGGCGGCCTTGCACTCAGCCGCGGTCATCGCCGGCTCGTGCAGCATGTTGCGGGAACCCTGTCGCACCTTCGCGTGCACGATGCCATCGACCGCGGACAAGTCGGCGTTGACGCCGACATCTATGACCTCGACCTCGAGCCCATTCGCGCGGGCGAGCACGTTAATGGCCGCGCCGCCCCGCGCGAAGTTGCGCATCATCTCCGGCGTCACCTGGGGCGGATAAGCCGAGACGCCCTCAATGGCCACGCCGTGGTCCGCGCCGAACACCAGAATCCGCGCGCGGTCGATCCGTGGCGTGAGGGTATCCTGGATGCACGCAAGCCGCACGGCCCAGGTCTCTAATTCACCGAGGGAGCCGAGCGGCTTCGTTTTTTCGTCGATGGCGCGTTGCGCGGCGGCGGCGATCATGCGCGGGAATTTACTCGCCGACGAGCTGTGACGCCTCCTCGACGACGATTTCCGGCTTGCCCCGGTAGAGGACGATTTTGCCGGTGACCTTGGCCTTGTGCGACATGAGCTTATCCACGTCCGGGAACTTGCTCGCGTTCTTCTCGTCGATATAGGCCGTGAACGATTGGTTCGGGTACGCGGCCCCGAAGTCGACGAAGATCGCGTGAAACCGCGGGGCGTGCTTAACGTTGGCGACGGTCCCTTCGACCGTCGCCGTCTCGCCAACGTGCTTGGCCGCCGAATCGGCGCTGACCACGACGGTCTGCCATGCGATCGCGGCGGCGATCAGCAATCTCACTTGCCGCCCTCGAGCTTGTACCCAGCAACCGGCCACCCGCCGCCGAGCGCGCGGTACAGCGTCACGATACCGACGAGCCCTTGCCGTTCGGCCGCGGTGAGCGACAGCTCGGCGGTGAACAAGCTCCGTTCGGCGTTGAGGACGTCCAAGTAGCTCGACACGCCAGCGGCGTAGCGATCGTTCGCCAGTTGGAGCGCCCGGCGGAGCGCGTTGACCTGCGTCTGCTGAGCCACCACCTGCTCGCGATCGGTGCGCACCTCGGTCAGCGCGCCGTCGACCTCGCGCGTCGCGTCGAGCACCGTCCGCTCGTAGAGATACCGCGTCTCCTCTCGCCGCGCCTGCGCCGCATCCTGGGCGCTGGACAGCGCGCCCCCATGAAAGATCGGGATCGAGATGCCGAGAAAGATCTGGTAGACGTTGTTGTTGTTATAGTTCCAGAAGTCGTGCCGCGGGAATAGGCGCTTGTTGTCGAACCCGTCGTAGCCGTAATCGCCGGTCAGGGTGAATTTCGGCAATCGCTCATCGAGCGCCGCACCCACGCGTGCCGTCGCCGCCACCAGGTTGTGCTCGGCCTCGCGTACGTCCGGCCGCCGCTCGAGCAGCGTCGAGGGCAGTCCGACGGGGACGTCGACCTGAGCCAACACTTCGTTCAGCGGACGGCCGCGCGGAATCGCACCCGGATAATGCCCCATCAGAAACGCCAACGTGTCCTCTTGCTGGCGTACTTGCCGCGTGTAGTTCGCGACCTGCGCGGCCGGGTCGGCGACGTTGGCCTCGAACTGCCGCACATCCAACTCCGAGATGACGCCGCGGTTGAACCGCTGCCGCGCGAGATCCAATGTCTGTTGGTTCGACCGGAGCGTATTCCTGGCGATCTCGAGATCCAGATCGAGCTCGCGCAACCTGAGGTAGGCAGCGGCGACGGTGCTCACGAGGTCGATGACGACCGATCGCCGGCTGTCCTCCCGCGCGAGGAGGTCGTTGCGGGCTCCCTCGCGTGTCTGCCGGAGCCGGCCCCAGAAATCGAGCTCCCAGGTCAGGTTGGCCTGCGCCTGCAGCGTCGTATACGGTTTGATCACGAAACCAGGGCCGAACGCTTGCTTCGCCTTTCCGCTGGTTCCCACGAGATCGATCTGCGGGAACAGCGGCCCGGTGGCTTGACCGAGTGCGGCCCGATACTCCTGGATCGTGGCCACGGCCACCCGGACGTCGCGATTCTCGTTGATCGCGGTCGTCACGAGCTGCGTGAGCACGGTGTCCCGGAATAGGTCGAACCACGTAATGTTGGCCGCCGAGTCGGACAGCTTGTAGTTCGGCGGCGGCGACTCGTTGGTGCGCTTCCCGGCCGCCTCTCCGGCCGGAGGCGCCTTCATCGTGTCGCCGGCCAGATTGATCATCGAGTCACGGCTGAGGGCGAGCGAGTCGAACGTCGCCTTGGTCGAGTCCTCGAGCGCGCTGGGGCCTTGGTAGGCCGGCGGCGAGTCGACCTTGGGCCGATGGTACGTTGGCCCCAAGGCACAACCCAGCGCAAAGAGATAGGGAACAAGCAGTACAAAACGTTTCATATCAGTCATCCCCGGTCGATGGAGCCGGGGCGAGTACGGGCGAAGGGGCGCTCACGCGGCGGCGGAAGATCCCTTCTTCACTGGCCGTGCGCACGAGTACGAACAACGTGGGGATAAAGACGACACCGAACAGCGTCTCGAGCAGCATGCCGAAGCACACACCGGTCCCGAGCGAGTGGCGGCTTCCTGCTCCGGCGCCCGTGGCAAACAGTAGCGGCGCGACGCCAAGGATGAACGCGAAGGAGGTCATCAAGATCGGACGCAGTCGCTCACGCCCGGCTCTGATTGCCGCCTCCTTGATAGTGAACCCGGTTTCTCGAAGCTCGCGCGCAAACTCAACGATCAGAATCGCGTTTTTCGCTTCGAGACCGATCACGACAATCAACCCGATACGGAAGTAGATGTCGTTCGCCATGCCGCGCAGGTACACGGCGAGGAACGCGCCGAGCAACCCGAACGGCACGCCGAGCATGACGGCGAGTGGGGTCGACCAACTCTCGTACTGCGCGGCGAGCACGAGGAACGCCATGCAGATACCGAGTCCGAGCACGAGTCCGACACCCCGTCCCGTGGCCAAGGTCTCCTGAAATGATTGGCCGCTGAAGGCGTAGCCGACGCCTTTCGGCTCGAACTCGTTGCGCGCGAGCGTGGTCACGGCCTTGAGCAGGTCGCCGGAACTATGGCCATTGTCGGGCGTTCCGATCACGAGCGCCGAGGTGAATCCGTTGAAGCGATTCATGACCGTCGGCCCGGCGCGGAACGACGTGCGCGTCAAAGCCGAGATTGGGACCATGCCGCCGGACGACGTTCGAACGTATAGCTCGCCGATGTCCTCCGGCCTTCCGCGAAACTGCTGCTGCGCCTCGAGCTGTACGCGATACGTCCGGCCGTACAGGTTGAAGTCGTTCACGTAATTGTTGGCCAGCAACGACGACAGCGTGCTATAGACATCCTGGATCGGGATGCCCAGTGACTTCGTCTTGGCGCGGTCGACGTCGACGTAGAGTTGCGGCACATCGACGCGGATCGTGCTCCGGATGCCCGTGCCGATCGTGTGTCCGCTCTTGTCCTTGAGCTGGCTCGCCTCGGCCGTGAATTGGTTGACGAGTTGCGCGAACTTCCGGACGTCGTTGACGTTGCGGTCCTGCAACTGCATCTCGAGACCGGCGCTCGTGCCGATACCTGGAATCTCCGGGAAGTTGAACCCGAAGACGAGCGCGTCTTTGATGGTGAAGAAGTACCCCATCGCGCGGCCGATGACCGATTCGACGTCGTGGCCCTTCCCCTTCCGCGTCGGGTCGTCCCACGGCTTCATGACGGCGAACAGAGTTCCCGAGCTCGTTTGGCTCGTGCCCAGAATGAGGCTAAAGCCGGTGAGCGAGAATGTGTGGTCGATCTCGGGCTGCGACAACAAGAATTTCTCGACCTGACTCAGCGTCGCGCTCGTCCGCTGGGCCGACGCGCCGCCCGGCAGCTCGACGCCGACGACGAAGTACCCCTTGTCCTCTGGGGGCAAGAAGCCGGTCGGCGTGTTGCTCGAGAAATAGTAGATGCCGACGAGGATCAGGCCGACCATGCCGAGCACCGGCAACGGATGGTCGACCAGTCGGTGCATGATGCCCACATACCAATCCCGGAACCGGTCGAAATTCCGGTTGAACCACCCGAAGAATCCCGTCTTGATCTCGACGTTCACGCGCTCAGTCAAGAGCATCGAGCACAGTGCCGGCGTCAGCGTCAACGCGACGACGCCCGACAGGATGACGGCAATGACCAGGGTGGTCGCGAATTGCTTGAACAGCTGACCGGTCACCCCGCTCAAGAACGCGACCGGGACGAAAACGGAGCAGAGCACGAGCACGATCGCGATCAACGCGCCGGCCAGCTGCCGGATCCCGCGGTCGGCCGCGACCTTCGCCGAGACGTGGTCCTCCTCCATGATGCGCTCGACGTTCTCGATCACGACCATGGCGTCGTCGACCACGATACCAATGGCCAAGACCAACGCAAACAGCGTCAACAGATTGATCGACATGCCTAGGAGGCCCATGCCGAGGAACGTCCCGATGAGCGAGACCGGCACCGCCAGCACCGGGATGAGCGTCGAGCGCCAGTTCTGCAAGAAGACGAACACGACGAGCGTCACGAGAAGGATCGCGAAGACCAGCGTCGTCTCGACTTCGGCGATCGAGGCGGTAATGAACGGCGTCGTGTCGTAGCCGAGCACCCAATGGACGCCGGCCGGGAAGTTTCGCTCCAGCTCGGTCATGCGGTCCATGACCGCCTTTTTCACGCTGAGGGCGTTGGCGCCGTTCCGCAGGTAGACGAGCATGCCGCCGACCTGGTTGGTGTGCGGGTTGCCCTGCGCGCCCGGGTTGACGCCGTAGCGGGTGAAGTTGTCATAGCTCTGCGCGCCGAGCGTGACCGTCGCGACGTCGCCGACCTTGAGGACCGACCCATCAGGCCGCGCGCGAACAATGATGTCCGCGAACTCGGCGGGCGTCGTGAGACGCCCTTGGGCCGTCACCGGGATCGTGAACTGGTTGCCGAGCGGCGCGGGCTCACGCCCGATGCGTCCGGCCGGATTCGTGGTGTTCTGCTCCTGAATCGCACCCGTGATGTCGCTGACCGTTACGCCGAGCTGCGCCATCCGGCGCGGGTCGGCACTGACGAGCATCGCGAACTGCAGGTTGCCGAACGTCTGCGCCTGGCCGACGCCCGGCACGCGCGAGATCTCATCCTGCACGTAGATGCGCGAGTAGTTCGACAGCGCCGCCGCATCCCAGCGCGGATCATCGGACGTGAATCCGACGGCCAGCAGGATATTCTGCTGCGCTTTTTGTACGGTGACGCCGACGCGCTGCACGTCCTGCGGGAGCAACGGCTTCGCGATCTCGACGACATTCTGCACGTCGACCGCGGCCAGGTCCTGGTCGCGCGAGATGTCGAAGAAGCAGTTGATCTGCAATGAGCCATCGCTCGCCGTCGACGTCTGGTAGTACAGGAGTCCGTTCAGCGAGGGCAGCTGCTGCTCGATCGGCGCGGCCACGGACGTCGCCACCTGCTCCGCCGTCGCGCCGATGTATTGGGTGACGATCTGGACACTGGGCGGCGTGATGTTCGGATAGGTGTTCACCGGCAGGCTGCCGATGGAGAACGCCCCCAGCAGCAAGATCACGATGGAGATCACCATCGCGAAGATTGGACGTTTGACGAAGAAGTACTGGACCTGCTGAACGTCCATCTCGTTTTCGGTGGGATCGGGCTTACTCATTGGCTATGGCCCTCGCGGACGATCGGCACCGACGGCGCCGCTACCGCTTCATCGTTGATCGGAAGGTTCGTCGAATCTTTCGAGGCTACGTACGGCGTCGGGCTGACTTGCATACCCGGGAAGAAGATTTTCTGGACACCGTCGACGATCACCCGATCGCCGGCCTTGAGACCATCATTGATCACCCACTGCGACCCTTGCCAATTCGCGGCCTGCACCGGCTTGATGCCACTCTTGTTGCTGTCGCCGACGACGTACACGTACTGGCCGGTGATGCCTTGCTGCACCGCGCGCTGGGGCACGAGGATCGCGCCGACGCGCTTGAAGTCGAGCATTTCGACGCGCACGAACTGTTGCGGCAGGAGAATATGCCCGGGGTTCGGGAACGTCGCCCGCAACGTCTGCGTGCCGGTCGTCGAGTTGAGCGAGATGTCGGCGAAGTTGACCAGGCCAGGTCGCGGGAAGACACTGCCGTCGCTCAAGACGACCCGCACTTGCAGCTGGCCGTTCGGTAGGGTGAGCCGTTTCTGCGCGACCTCGCGCCGCCACTCCAAGACGTCCTGATCCGACGGACTGAACGTCACGTAGATGGGATCGACCTGGTCGAGCGTCGTCAGCGAATCCGTGCCGCTCGCGACCCGCGCCCCCAGCACCATCCATGCGATCCCCGCGCGTCCCGACACCTGCGCGCGGACCTGCGTGTCGTCCAGATCTTTCTTCGCGTTGTCGACGGCGCCCTTCGCCGCGATGACGTCCGCGGAGTCCTGATCGACCTGCGCCTTCGCGTTGTCCACATCCTGCTGCGCTACTGCGTGTTCGTTGAGCAGAGGGAGGTCGCGATTGAGCGTGATCTTGGCGTTTGCCAGTCGCGCTTTCGCGTCCGCGAGCGTGCCGAGCGCGTTATCGTACGCGGCCCGGTACTTGGCGGGGTCGATGCGATAGAGCACCGCGCCCGCGGGCACGTCGGAGCCTTCGCGGTATGGCCGGTCGACGATGTAACCGCTCACGTTCGACCGCACGATAATGTGCTTCGAGGCTTGCGCCTGGCCGACGTAGTTGTAGTGCGCGGCAATGGTCTCCGCCTTGACCGTCAACACCGTGACTGGCGGCGGCGGCATCTGGAACTGCTTCTGACCACCACTACATGCTGCCGCGATGACCGCGCACACTGCTATCCAGAAAAAACCCGTTCGCCGCACACTTCCTCCGATGCCCGGATTTCAAACGATCGTTCGATGTCGTTGCCGCTCGAATCCTGACAAGCGCGGCC
>Ga0210409_10003750_pt1 | contig 16725 bp, 11 predicted proteins | sample IncBWH17MmetaG_FD_161649 | JGI IMG/M metagenome (GOLD analysis project Ga0210409, IMG submission 161649) | Forest soil microbial communities from Barre Woods Harvard Forest LTER site, Petersham, Massachusetts, United States - Inc-BW-H-17-M | ecosystem: Environmental > Terrestrial > Soil >...
CTTGCGCTGGTACGCTGTGGCGGCACGCCGGCGGCGTTTGCCAACCTCTGGACCACCGCGACCCGCGCGGAGCTCTCGGTCGATCTCATGCGCTTCGCTCCGAACGCGCCGCGCAGCGCCATGGATTACCTTTTCATCGAGCTGATGCTGTGGGGCAGACTCGCGGGCTACCGCTGGTTCAACCTCGGTATGGCGCCGCTCGCCGGGCTCGAAGCGCACCCGCTCGCGCCCGCCTGGCACCGGGTCGGCAATTTCATCTTTCGCCACGGCGAGCATTTCTATAATTTCGAGGGACTGCGCCGCTACAAGGCGAAATTCGACCCGGCCTGGGAGCCGCGCTACCTCGTGGCGCGCGGCGGGATAGCGCTGCCACGCGTGCTCATCGACATATCGGTGCTGATCGCAGGCGGAATGAAGGAACTCGTCGCACGATGAGCTGGCCGATCTCCACCGCACGGTCCGCGGTGCTCGGGATCGCCATGGCGCTCGTTGCAGCGGCCGCGCCACGCTCCTTGGCAGCGACGCGGGCTGCCTCCGCTCCCGGGGAGACGGCGTCGGCCGCGACGCGCCCCGCGCCCGCAACCGCCGGGCACGATGCGCGCGAGCTGCACGCGGGAAGTTTCGGGACCGTTCACGTCTATGTCCCGAGCGGTACCCCGCAGAGCGCCGCGATCTTCGTCTCCGGGGATGGAAGCTGGGAGCTCGGCGTGATCAACATGGCGCGCGCGCTGCGCGACATGGGCGCCGTGGTGATCGGTGTCGACGTCCGCCAATATTTCGCGAGCCTGCGCCGCACCGCGCGGGGCGCCGATGCGCATTGTCAGTCGATCGCGGCCGACTTCGAGTCGCTCAGCCACCAGGTGCAGAAGCAGATCGGCATGAGCGAGTACCAAGTGCCGGTGCTCGTCGGCTACTCCTCCGGCGCCACGGTCGTGTATGCAGCGCTGGTGCAGTCACCCCCAGGCACGTTTGCCGGCGCGCTGAGTCTCGGATTTTGCGCGGATCAGGGCTTCGCCGGCGCGACGCTCTGCCCCGGCAACGGCCTGCACTACACGCAGAACGCGCACCACGAGCTCGTATTCGAGCCGGCGAAGCGTCTGCGCGAGCCCTGGGTCGCGCTCCAGGGGCAGCAAGACCAGGTGTGCGATCCGCACGCACTGGATGAGTTCGCCGCAGAGGTCGACGGCGGGGCGGTTGTGAAGCTGCCGCTCGTGGGGCACGGCTTCTCGGTGGAGCGCAACTGGATGCCGCAGTTTCGCGCCGCGTATGCGCGCCTCGCGGCGCGGCCTTCGGCCCGAGCCGCTGCGGCACCCGAGATCGGCGATCTGCCGCTGCAGGAGGTGCACGCCGCGCGTGCGGCGGGCGAGTTCGCGTTGCTGCTCACCGGCGATGGCGGCTGGGCCGGGCTCGATCAGGAGCTCGCCGCGCAGCTTGCCAGCAACGGCGTGCCGACCGTGGCACTGAACTCGCTCAAGTATTTCTGGACCGAGCGCACTCCGGAGCAGACCGCGCGTGATGTGGCGCGCGTGCTGCGTCACTACCTCGCCGCGTGGCACGCGCAGCGCGTGCTGCTGATCGGTTACTCCTTCGGCGCCGATGTACTGCCGTTCGTGGTCAATCGCCTGCCGCCCGATCTGCGCGCGAAGGTAGCGAGCGTGAGCCTGCTCGGAATCGATGCCCGCGCCTCCTTCGAGGTGCACGTCGCCGAATGGGTGGGCGGCGATGACGGCGGATCCCCCACCCGCCCCGAGCTCGCCGCGATCAAGGAGCTGCCGGTGCTTTGTATCTATGGCGAGGGGGAGTCGGACTCGATCTGCCCGGAACTCCCTGCGGGCAGCGTGACGCGCGAGCTGATCGGCAAGGGGCACCACTTCAGTGGCGAATATTCGCTGCTTGCCGACCGCATCCTCAGCTTCACTCGCAGCGCCCGCCCTGTGACATAACGTGGCCGGCCGGCCGCCGGCGCGCTTGAGTAGCGTCAGCCGCCACGCGCTGAGTTAACATGTCTCCGGCGGCAGACAACACAACATGAGCCGCTGACGTGTCATGCCGATGTACATCGATTCGAGCAGCCGCCTGCATCACGACCTGGAGAAGAACCTGGTCGTGACCTGCCCACATTGCCAGGCCGTCGCGCACATCACCCCGAGTGCGGTGCCGCGCTTCGAGGATCTGCAGCTCTACCGGCCGAAGCAGGTGGGACTCGTGTACCTGTGCGACGCCTGCCACATGCCGATCTTTCTGCGCTTCACCGTGCGCATGTACGGAGCAGCGCGCATCGAGCTGTCGCCGCAGTTCACCGAGGTGGAACGGGCGCGTGAGAAGTTCAGCTTCGCCTACATCCCCGAGGGCGTCGAGCTTCTGTTCCGCGAAGCACTCGCCTGCTTCTCGCAGGGAGCTTTCAACGCCTTCGCCTCCATGTGCCGCCGTACCGCGCAGGCGATATTCGCCGACCTCGGCGAGGCGGGAAAGCTGCGGCTGTTCGACGAGCTCAACGCGGTGCGCGACCTGGCGGACATCGCCCCGGAGATCTTCACCAAGATGAGGAACGTGCTGTTCGGCGCGGAACTCGACGTGCGCACACCGCTGCCGCTGCTCGATGGTTACGAGGCCGGCATCATGCTCGAAGTCGTCAAGGACCTGCTGTACGAAGCCTACGTCCGCAAGGGCAAGCTGCAGCAGGCGATGATGGTGCGGCGCTTCTTCCTCGAGGAGACCGGCAGCCTCGTCGCGCCGATCAAATCAGCGAGCTGATCGCGGAGTGCTGAAGCAGGCTAGCCGACGAACCGCCGCGCGTTGCGGAACAGGCGCATCCACCCGCTGTACTCGCCGGCGTTCGCCGGGCGCCAGGAGTTCTGCAGGTAGCGGAACGAGCGCTCGGGATGGGGCATGATGACGGTGATACGTCCATCGAGGTTCGCGAGGGCGGCGATGCCGAAAGGCGTGCCGCTCGGATTTGCCGGGTAGGTGGTGGCGGCCCCACCGGCTGCATCGATGTAACGCACTCCCACGAGCCCGCTCGCTGCGCATGCGCGCGCAGCCGCATCGCTCGCAAATTCGGCGCGTCCCTCACCGTGCGCCACCGCGACCGGCAGCACCGAGCCCGCCATGCCCGCGAGCAGTACCGAAGGCGAAGGCAGCACCTCCACGAGCGAGAAGCGCGCCTCGTACTGCTCACTGCGGTTCCTGACGAAGCGCGGCCAGTGCGCCGTGCCGGGAATGATGCTCTTGAGTGCAGCGAACATCTGGCAGCCGTTGCAGATGCCGAGTGCGAAGGTGTCAGCACGTGCGAAGAATCGCTGGAACTGCTCGCGTACCGCCTCGTGGAACAGGATCGACTTGGCCCAGCCCTCCCCGGCACCGAGCACGTCTCCGTAGGAGAAGCCGCCGCAGGCCGCGAGACCCTGGAATTCTCCCAGCTCGCGCCGCCCGCTCAGCAGGTCCGTCATGTGCACATCGTGCGGCGCGAAACCGCAGGCATCGAACACCGCGGCGGTCTCGACCTGGCTGTTGACGCCCTGTTCGCGCAGAATCGCGACCGCGGGGCGCACCCCACGCGAGAGGTAGGGCGCGGTGATGTCCTCCTCGGGGTCGAAGCTGAGGGCGACCGTGAGGGGCGGCTGTGCGGCGGATGTCTGTGCCGCGAACTCCTCATCCGCACACTGCGGATCATCGCGCAGCCGCCGCATGCGCCACGAGGTTTCCGACCACGCGCGGTGCAGCTCCTCCCAGCTCTCATCGAGCAGGGTGTCGCCGACGCGGATCTGCGCACGCGGCTCGCTCACGGGAGCCCCGAGATAGAGCGCGGCCTCACCCAGTCCGTGGCGCGCGAGGATCGCGAGAAATGCCGGCTCATCGCCCGCGAGGATCTGCACCACGACACCCGGCTCCTCGGCAAACAGCTGCGCGAGCGCCGGGCCGCGCGCTGCGGACAGAGCGATGTCGAGCCCGCAATGCCCGGCGAAGGCCATCTCCACGAGTGTGACGAACAGCCCGCCATCGGAACGATCGTGATAGGCGCGCAGGAGTCGGTGCGTGCGCAGCTCCGCCAGCGCCGCAGCGAGCTGCGTGAGGCGTTGCGGCTCATCGAGATCTGCCGGCTCATCGCCGAGCTCACCGTACACCTGCGCAAGCGCCGAGCCACCCAGGCGGTTGTGGCCACCGGCGAGATCGATGAGCCACAGCGAGGTGGGCCGCTCATCAAGCTGTAGCGCGGGTGTGAGCGTCGCACGCGCATCGCGCACGGGTGCGAACGCCGAGACGATGAGTGACACCGGTGCGATCACGCTCTTCTGCACCCCCGCCTCGTTCCAGGTGGTACGCATCGACAGCGAGTCCTTGCCGACCGGGATGGCGATCCCGAGCTCGGGGCACAGCTCCTTCGCCACCGCGTGCACCGTGGCGTAGAGCGCTGCGTCCTCGCCCGGCTCGCCGGCCGCGGCCATCCAGTTGGCCGACAGGCGGATCTGCGACAGCGTGCCGACGTCGGCGGCGAGTATGTTGGTGATCGCCTCGCTCACTGCGAGCCGTCCGGAAGCGGGTGCATCGAGAACCGCCACCGGCGTGCGCTCTCCCATCGCCATGGCCTCGCCCGCCGCGCCACGGTAGTCGGCGAGCGTCACCGCGCAATCGCTCACCGGCACCTGCCAGGGGCCGACCAGCTGATCGCGGCTGATGAGCCCACCGACGCTGCGATCGCCGATGGTGATGAGGAAGGTCTTGTCGGCTACCGCCGGCAAGCGCAGCACACGGTAGACCGCCTCACGCAGCTCGATGCGGCTGGTGTCGAGACGGCACCGCTGCGCCGGCAAGGCGCGCACATTGCGCGTGAGGCGCGGCGGCTTGCCGAGCAGCACGTCGATCGGCATGTCCACGGGCCGATCCCCGAACAACGCATCAAGAACCGCGAGCTCACCGCTCGCGTCGATCTCGCCGATCACGGCGAACGGGCAGCGCTCGCGCGCGGCGATCGAGGCGAACTCAGGCAGCGCCTCTGCTGCAATGACCAGCACGTAGCGCTCCTGCGCCTCGTTGCACCACAGCTCCAACGGCGAAAGCCCACTCTCGGCGCTGGGAATGGCCCGCAGGTCGACCCTTGCGCCACGGTGGCTGTGGGCCACGGCCTCGGGCACCGCGTTCGACAGTCCGCCCGCGCCGACATCGTGGATGAGCGCGATGGGGTTGCGCTCTCCGAGCGCCCAGCAACGGTCGATGACTTCCTGTGCGCGGCGCTGCATCTCGGGGTTACCGCGCTGCACGGACGCGAAATCGAGCTCGAGGCTCGAGCTGCCGCTGCCGAGCGAGGAGGCTGCGCCGCCTCCGAGGCCGATCAGCATCGCAGGCCCGCCGAGCACGATGAGCTTCCCCCCGAGCGGCACTTCGGACTTCTCCCCGTGCGCGCGGCGCACGTTGCCGACACCGCCCGCGATCATGATCGGCTTGTGGTAGCCCCGCGCCCGCTGCGGTGGATCGCCCGCCGCCGCCTGCTCGAAGGTGCGGAAGTAGCCGCAGATCGCCGGCCGCCCGAACTCGTTGTTGAAGGATGCGGCACCGATCGGGCCCTCGATCATGATCTCGAGCGGCGAGGCGATGCGCTCAGGCGTCCCGAACTCACGCTCCCAGGGTCGCTCGTACCCCGGGATGCGCAGGTGCGACACCGAGAACCCGGTGAGGCCCGCCTTCGGTTTCGCGCCGCGGCCGGTCGCGCCTTCGTCGCGTATCTCACCGCCGGAACCCGTCGCTGCTCCCGGGAATGGCGAGATCGCCGTCGGGTGATTGTGCGTCTCGACCTTCATGAGAATGTCGATGGGCTCGGCGCGCGCACGGTAGACACCGCTCGCGGGGTCCGGGAAATAACGCTCGCCGGGATTACCCTCGATGACCGCCGCGTTGTCCCGATACGCGGAAAGCACACCCGCCGGACTCATGGCGTGTGTGTAGCGGACCATGTCGAACAGCGATTCCTCGCGCGGGCGGTCATCGATGACCCAGCGCGCGTTGAAGATCTTGTGGCGGCAATGCTCGGAGTTGATCTGGGCGAACATCATGAGCTCGACGTCACTCGGATCGCGCCGCAGCCGCGCGAAGCTCGCGAGCAGGTAGTCCATCTCCTCGGCCGTGAGCGCGAGTCCGAGCCGGCGGTCGGCCTCCTCGAGCGCCACGCGCCCGCGCCCGAGGGGCACGCGCGTCGCAGGCCGTGGCCGCGCGTGCTCGAACAGCCGCGCAGCCTGCAGCGGATCGAGCAACACCTCTTCCGTCATGCGGTCGAAAAGCACCGCTGCCACGAGCTGCAGCCGCTCGTCGCCGAGCGGTGGCGTAGCCCGCAGTCGATAGGCGATGCCGCGCTCGATGCGGCGCACGGCGGCGAGCCCGCACACCTGCGCGATGTCGGTCGCCTTGCTCGACCAGGGCGAGAAGGTGCCGGCGCGCGGCACTACGAGCAGCTGCTCGCCCTCCTCATCCGGCGCAAGCGGCAGTGTCGGTCCATAGGTGAGGAGCTGCCTCAGGATCCCCTCTTCCCGGGCGGAGAGTGGCTCCGCCAGCTCGATGAAGTGCATGAAGCGGGTGGTGATACCCGCGACGGTCGGCTCGAGCGCACGGACTCGCTCGAGGAGCTTGGCGATGCGGAATGCCGAAAGCGCGGCGGGCCCGGCCACCTGCAGCATGGGCTACCCGCGCCTCATTTCTTCTCACCCGGCGGAGTCGAGTACATCGGTATCGGGAACTGCGCGACATTGGCCGCAGCGCCGCTTTCCAACACGGTGATCTTCGCCGTGCCGTGCTTTTTCACCTCATCGATGCGCAGGATCGAGTGCATCGGCAGGAAGGTGCGCTTGACGCCGGAGAATTCGCTCTTGATGCGCTCTTCGGAGGGGTCGAGCACCACCGAGGATCGCTCGCCAAACAGCAGCTCCTCCACCTCGATGAACCCGAACAGCTCCCCGTGGCTGACCCGCCGGGCGTAGACCTCGTAAATCTTGCCCTGATTCACGAACACGATGCGGAAAATGTGACTGGTTGCCATGGCTCACGTGGGGGTCGCTGCTAGTTTTGACGCTGGCATTATATGTCCGGGTGACACTGCCCGGGACGTTGCTGCGCCTCGAGGAAACGCATTATCGGCCGTCACACGAGGGATCGCTCATTTGAGTCGGGGAACCATGCTCAGGCTGCGGGTCGTCAGCGAACAGCGCCGTGCGCTCGCTGAGCGCAACAGCGCGACCTTCTCGGTGGAGGGCGGGACGATCGGCCGCTCGACCGACAACGACTGGGTGCTGCCCGATCCGCAGCGCTACGTGTCCGCGCACCACGCGCGTGTGCAATTCCGCGAGGGTCATTTCTACCTGCAGGACGTGAGCACCAACGGGGTGTACGTCAACGATGACACGGAGCCGCTCGCCAAGCGCGGCTCGGCCGGTTACCGGCTCGCGAACGGCGATGTCCTGCGCATGGGCGATTACCACATCCTCGCGGCGCTCGAGGCGCACAGCGAGCCGGCGCATCCGGCGGCGGCCGCGGTGCCGACCAGCATCCATGCACTGCGTACGCTCGGGCGGACGGTCGACCGCGACATCGGCGCGAAGCTCAACGTCGAGGAGCTGCTGGTGCCGGTCATCGACATGGACCCGGTGCTGCCGGTCGGCGCGTACGGTCAGGCGGTCGACTCGGGCAGAGTGCAGGTGCTCGCGCGGTCGCAGCGCGCAGTCGCAGCGGCTGCACCGGCCACCGATGGGGTCCTGTCGGCCGACGCCGCGGAGGCGCCGCTCGGCGCATCGCTGGCGCGTCTTGCCGAAGCGGTGAGCCGCGAGCCCAAGGGAAGCGGCGGCTTCATGGCGCTCGATGACGTGCACAGCGGGCTGGATGCGTTCTGCCGCGGCGCAGGGATCGACCCCGAACGGCTGCCGGCGGCAGCTCAGGGCCGGCTGCTGCACCTTGCTGGACGGCTCTTTCGCGAGGCGTTGGTGGGATTCAAGGAGCTCGAGCGCACGCGCGCCGAGACGCGCAACCGCTACCGCATCGAGTCAGCGCCCGTGGAACAGGACGATCCGCGCCCCTCGCTCGCTGACTCCATGGTGGAGGATCTGGCGGTGGAGCTGTTCCTGCGCCACGAGGGACGCCGCCTCGACTCGGTGCAATGGCTGCGCGACACGGTCGCCGCGGCCAGGCTCCACGAGAGCGCCATGGCGCAGGCGTTGCGCGCGGCGTTCGTCGAGTTCCTCGACCGGCTCGACCCCGCCGAGCTCGAAGCGCGCTTCGAGCGCGCCGCGCGGCGCGGCAAGGCGCGCTCCGCCGACAAGGCGCAGTACTGGGAGCTGTTCACCACCTTTTACCGTAATCTCATCGAGATGCCCGCGGACCATCTGCCGCACACCTTCGTGGAAGCGTTGGCCACGGCTTACCGCGAGGCGCTGAAAAAGCAATCCTCCGAGACGACGTAACGGAAACTGTCGGCGACGCCGCGCGGCGGCATGTCGACGTTTTGCGTCAGACGACAAACGCAGGCTGTAGCGGTAGCCTCGGTGTAATGGATTACGGACAGGAGCTCAGTCCCGAATGGCGGAGAGGGTGGGATTCGAACCCACGTGCCGGTTTTACCCGACCATCCGATTTCGAGTCGGCGCCGTTATGACCGCTTCGGTACCTCTCCGGCGGTCCCGCGGGGATCAAGGGGCGGGTATTCTAGCGGAAAGCCCGTGCGGCGCGGGGAGGTTCCTGCGCGCAGTCACCCTCGTTGCGCTGCTCACTGTGGTGTTTTGCATCGCGGGCTGCGGCGAGCGCGCGCCTCCCGCGTTGGATGTGATCCGCGCACGCGGCGAGCTGCGCGTCGCAACGCTGAACCTGCCGACCTGCTACTACCTCGGGGCCCAGCGCACGGAAGGGCTGGAATACGAGCTCGCCAGCGCCTATGCGGCGCGGCTCGGGGTAAGACTCACCATTTACCCGCTCGCGAACGAGCGCGCGCTGCAGGCGGAGCTCGCCGCGGGCCGCGCCGACATCGCCGCCGCCTCGCTCACCAGCACCCCCGAGTGGAATCGCGTCGCCGACGCCGCGCAGGTCTATGCGCGCGTACCGCAGCTCGTCGTGTACCAGCGCAACGGCGTACGGCCCCGGGAAACGCTGCAGCTCGAGTCCGCGAGGCTGGCGGTACGCGCCGGGAGCACGCAGGAGCACATCCTGCAACGCCTGCGCAGCACTGTAGCGCCGGGGCTCAAATGGGAGGAGACCGCACCGAGTGCCGCCGATCCGGTCGAGGACGTCGATGGCGGCGTGGCGCAGTACGCCATCGTCGATGCGCGCGAGTTTTCCTTCGCGCGCCACCTCTATCCAAACGTGCAGGTGGGGTTCGCATTGCCCGAGGAGCGCCCGGTGCAGTGGCTGGTGCGCCGGAACGCGCCCGGCCTGCTCGCGAGCGTCAATGCGTTCTTCCGCGACCAGCAGTCCTCGGGCCGGCTCGCGCAGCTGCTGCAGCAGAGCTCGGGTGACACCCGCGCGTTCGCATACGAGGAATCGCGCGAATTCCAGGAACACGTCGCCGAGCGCCTGCCGCGGTATCGTGCGTGGTTCGAGAAGGCCGCGACGGAAACGGGCCTCGACTGGCGGCTGCTTGCGGCGATCGGCTACCAGGAATCGAAATGGGATCCGCGCGCGCAGTCGGACGAGGGTGCACGCGGTGTCATGATGCTCACCGCCGATACCGCGCAGTCGTTGGGACTCAAGGATCGCAGCGATCCCGAGCAGAGCATCTATGCCGGCGCGCGCTATCTCGCGCAGGTGCGCGAGAAGATCCCGGAGCGCATTCCCGAGCCCGACCGCACCTGGCTCACCATCGCCGCTTACAACGTCGGCTTCGGCCACCTCGAGGATGCCCGCATCATCACGCAGGCGCTCGGCAAGGATCCCGACTCCTGGGCAGAAGTGCGGCTGCGCCTGCCGCTGCTGGCGCAGGAGCGCTGGTATGCGCAGGCGCGCCGCGGTTACGCGCGTGGCTGGGAGCCGGTGCAGTTCGTCGACCGTATCCAACGTTACTTGCGGCTACTCGAATGGCAGCCGGGAGAGAGTGCACCCGCTGCGCCTGCCGCAGCGAGCGCTGCAGCGCGGGCAGCCGCACCGGCGGCCGTGCCGCCTGCTCCGGCGCCAGGCAGCTGACAACCACCCGCGGCTTGACACCACGCCAAACTCGCCGGGTATCAGCCACGGCGTTGAGCGAAGAACTCCAGCAGCAGCGCGGCGCACTCATCGATCAGCACGCCGCCGAACACGTCCACGCGGTGATTGAGGCCTGGTAACGCGAAGACGTTGATGATGCTGCCGGCGCCGCCCGCGCGCGGATCCCAGGCGCCAAAGACGAGCCGGCGCACACGCGCGTGCACCATGGCCGAGGCGCACATCACGCAAGGCTCGAGCGTGACGTACAGTGTGGTGTCGCTCAGCCGATAGCTGCCGAGCGCTCGTCCCCCGGCACGCAGCGCCTCGATCTCCGCGTGCGCCGTGGGATCATGGCTCGAGATGGGCGTGTTGTGCCCGGCAGCGATGATCCTCTCACCGTGCACCAGCACCGCGCCGACCGGCACCTCCCCCTCCGCCGCCGCGGCGCGCGCCCGCTCGAGCGCCGCGCGCATGAATGTGGCATCTGCTCCGGACTCAGCCCGCTCCGTCATGCGGCTCCTCCGCCGCTTCCGCAGGCGGTGGCAGGAACAACGCAGGATCGACGAACGTCGCATTCAGCGCTACGCCGAAATGCAGGTGCGGTCCGGTGACGCGTCCGGTCGCGCCCACCTTGCCGATCTCTGCTCCCGCCTGCACCCGCTGACCCCGTTTCACCTCGATGGCGCTCAGGTGACAGTACATGGTGATGAGACCGTTGCCGTGATCGAGGATCACGGTGTTGCCGTTGAAGAAGAAGTTGCCGGCATCGACCACTTGCCCGCTCGCGGCGGCGCGTATCGGCGTCCCGGGAGCGGCCGCGATATCCATGCCGCTGTGCGGATTGCGCGACTCGTTGTTGAAGATCCGTCGCATGCCGTAAGAGCTCGAGCGAATGCCGGGAACCGGCTGCAGCAGCCGCAGCGTCGCCGGAGCGTGCTGGGAAAAGGCTCCGTAGTCCTGGTGCAGGCGTGGCAGCTCGTGGTTGACGCGCGCGAGGTCGGCCGCCGACAGGTCTACCTGGCGCGGGGGAACGGTCAGGCGCTGCACGCTGTACTGCTTGTCGGTGACCTCGAAGCCGATCGTCTTCCCCTGCAGCGTGCCATCCTCGACGCGTACTGCCGCGTGACCTGGCGCCTGCGCGAGCGGTATGCCGACCACCGCCACCCAGCGATCGTCGACCCGCACGACCAGCACGCGTCGGCCGTCGAAGGTGACGCGCGGAGCACTTTCCGCAGGGGCCTCGACAGCGATCAGCGCCACACCACCCGGGACGCGCCCCTCCTCAGGCAGGAACGCAGACGGAAGCTGCGCCTGGGAGGCGGCCGCCAGCGGCGGGTGCGCGATGATCGCCCATGTCAGTGCGCGGAGCCGCCTCATTTCCTTCCGGTCACGCGCGCCGTCAAGGTTCCGCGCGCAAGGCTCGCCTCGATCTCCTCGCCGATCGCCACGGCTCTCGCGTCCGTGAGCACGGTGCCATCGGCGCGCTTTACGATCGCGAAGCCGCGCCCACGGTCGCCAGCGGGCTCACCGCATCGAGCGCCCGCTGCGCTAGCGCCAGGCGCTGCGCCGCGCGCGCGAGACGCTCGCGGGCGGCCCGCTCGAGACGCCCATGCAACTGCCCGGTGCGGGCTTCGGCGCGTGCGTTGTAGTCACCTGCCGCGCGAGCAAGCCGCAGCTGCAGGGACTGGTTGCGCGCACTCCACTCCCCGAGCGCATGCCGCGGGGAGTGCTGCTGCAGCCGCGCGCGCAGCTCGGCCAGGCGCTGACCCTCGCGGTGCACGACGCCGCGTGTGTTGCCGGCCAGACGCTGCGAGAGGTCATCGAGTCGCTGCATCTGCTGCTGCAGGCGCACGCCGGGATGCGCCAGGCTCAGGCGGCGGCCAACCGCCTCAAGCCGCGCCCGGCCGACGCGCAGCTCACGGCGCATCCCCGCCTGCATGCGCTGCGCCGTGCGCGCGAGCGCCTCGAGCCACGCGTGGCGGTCGGGCACCACCATCTCGGCGGCGGCGGAGGGTGTCGGAGCGCGTGCATCCGCGACGAAATCGGCGATGGTGAAATCGATCTCGTGGCCCACTCCGCAGACCACCGGCAGCGCGCACGCGTGGATGGCGCGCGCCACGCGCTCATCGTTGAATGCCCACAGGTCCTCCAGCGAGCCGCCACCGCGGGCGAGGATCAGCACTTCGCATTCGGCGCGCGCCGAGGCGGCGCCCAGTGCCGCGACGAGGGTCGGGACCGCCGCCGCGCCCTGCACGGCCGTCGGGTATACGAGCACCGCGGCGGGCGGATAGCGGCGCGCGAGGATCTTGAGGATGTCGTGTAGCGCCGCGCCCGAGGGCGAGGTGATGACTCCGATGCGCCGCGGAAAGCGCGGCAGGGCACGTTTGCGCTCCTGCGCAAAGAGCCCCTCCGCGGCGAGGCGGGTCTTCAGCCGCTCGAACTCGCGCCGCAGCACGCCGACGCCCGCCTCCTCCAGGTGCTCGATGATCAGCTGGAACTCCCCGCGCGGCTCATACAGGCTGATGCGGCCACGCACCAGCAGCTGCATTCCCGCGCGCGGGGTAAACCCCACCAGCGAGTTCTTCACGCGGTACATGGCACAGCGCAACTGCGCATCGCGGTCTTTCAGCGAGAAATACCAGTGGCCGGAAGGCGGCTGGGAGAAGTTCGACAGCTCCCCCTCGACCCAGAGGACACCGAGGCCACGCTCGAGCAGTACCCGCACCTCGCGATTGAGCCGGGAGACGCTGTACACGTCCCGCGAAGCAGTGGGCAATGCACCGATCTCGTAGCCAGCGGACATGAGAACACCTTAGCACGAGGTTTACCGAGGTGAGGTGAGCGCTTACAATTGCGCATGCGCATCCTCGAAGAAGCTCTCACCTTCGACGACGTCCTGCTGGTTCCGGCCTATTCGGAAATCCTTCCCCGCGAGGTCGATCTCTCCACCCAGGTCACCCGCCGTATCCGGCTGAACGTGCCGATACTGTCGGCCGCCATGGACACGGTGACCGAAGCGCGCCTCGCCATCACCATCGCCCAGGAAGGCGGCATCGGCATCGTTCACAAGAGCATGACCATCGAGGCGCAGGCGCGCGAGGTCGGCCGGGTGAAGAAGTTCGAGAGCGGCGTGATCCGCGACCCGATCACCGTATCGCCCAACATGAGCATCCGTGAGGTGCTCGACCTGACGCGCTCGCGCGGCATCTCCGGGGTGCCCGTGGTGGTCGGCCTTAAGGCGGTCGGCATCGTGACGCACCGCGACCTGCGCTTCGAGGACAAGCTCGACGCCCCCGTCTCCTCGGTGATGACGCCGCAGGAGCGACTGATTACGGTGCGCGAAGATGCCCCCAAGGAGCAGGTGCTGGCACTGCTGCACAAGCACCGCATCGAGAAGCTGCTGGTGGTCAATGGCTCGCACGAGCTGGTCGGCATGATCACCGTGAAGGATTTCCAGAAGGCCAACGAGTTCCCGCGCGCCTGCAAGGATGAGGGCGGGCGGTTGCGCGTCGGTGCCGCAGTCGGCACGACCCCCGACACCATCGAGCGCGTCGCGGCGCTGCGCGAGGCAGGCGTTGATCTCGTGGTAGTGGATACCGCGCACGGTCACTCCCGTGGCGTCATCGAGACCGTGAAGCGCATCAAGTCGAAATGGGCGGACAGCCAGGTGATCGCCGGCAACATCGCCACGCCCGAGGCGGCGCGTGCACTGGTCGAGGCAGGCGCGGATGCGGTGAAGGTCGGTATCGGTCCGGGCTCCATCTGCACGACTCGCGTGGTGGCGGGCGTCGGGGTACCGCAGATCTCGGCGGTGGCCAATATCGCCGCGGCACTCAAGGACGAGGATGTACCGGTCATCTCCGATGGCGGCATCCGCTTCTCGGGCGATATCGCCAAAGCAATCGCCGCTGGCGCGCACGCGGTGATGATCGGAGGCCTCTTCGCCGGCACCGAGGAGTCACCGGGCGAAGTCGAGCTCTACCAGGGCGCCTCCTACAAGTCCTATCGCGGCATGGGATCGCTCGGGGCCATGGCGGAGCGGCACGGCTCCGCGGACCGGTACTTCCAGGACGCCGCCACCGAGCTCGAGAAGCTTGTCCCCGAGGGGGTCGAGGGGCGCGTGCCCTACAAGGGGAGCGTGGTGACCATCCTGCACCAGCTCTCCGGAGGGCTGCGCGCCGCGATGGGCTACACGGGCAGCCGCAGCATCGCCGACATGCGCACCCGCCCGGTGTTCGTGCGCATCACGAGCGCCGGTGTGCGCGAGAGCCACGTGCACGATGTGAGCATCACCAAGGAGGCACCCAACTACCGGGTGTCCTGAAGCAGTCCATGGCGAGTGTTCCCCGACCTGCAGCCGACCCACCTGCCGCCGCCGCTGCGCACCCCGACATCCACGCGCACCGCATCCTCATTCTGGATTTCGGCGCGCAGTACACGCAGCTCATCGCCCGGCGAGTGCGCGAGCTCGGCGTCTACTGCGAGATCCATCCCTGGGACACGACGGATGCGCAGGTGCGTGACTTCCGTCCGCGGGGTGTGATTCTCTCGGGCGGGCCCGAGTCGGCGACTACGGCCGATGCGCCGCGGGCCTGCGCTGCCGTGTTCGAGCTCGGCGTGCCGGTGCTCGGCATCTGCTACGGCATGCAGACCATGGCGCAGCAGCTCGGCGGCCGCGTCACCGCTTCCAGTGAGCGCGAATTCGGCTACGCGGAGGTCACGGTCACGCGCAGCTCGCGCCTGCTCGATCACCTCGAGGACCGCCGCAACGCCGCCGGACGCTGCGTGCTCGATGTGTGGATGAGTCACGGCGACCGGGTCGATGCGCTGCCACCGGGATTCGAAGCTACCGCCAGCACGGGCAGCATTCCGTTCGCCGCCATGAGCGATGAGCGGCGGCGTTTCTATGGCGTGCAGTTCCATCCGGAAGTCACCCACACCACGCAGGGCGCACGCCTGCTCGAGCGTTTTGTGCGTGAGATCTCCGGGGCGGATGCACTCTGGAGCACCGGTAACATCCTCGCCGATGCCATCGAGCGGGTGCGCGCGCAGGTGGGCGGCGGCAAGGTCCTGCTCGGGCTCTCCGGCGGAGTCGACTCCTCGGTGGTCGCCGCGCTCCTGCATCGCGCCATCGGCGATCAGCTCACGTGCGTGTTCGTCGATCACGGGCTGCTGCGGCTCGGGGAAGCCGAGCAGGTGATGAGCACCTTTGCGCAGCATCTCGGCGTGCACGTGATCCGCGTCGACGCCGAGGCACGCTTCCTCGCGGCGCTCGCTGGGGTGACCGACCCCGAAGCCAAGCGCAAGATCATCGGCCGCACCTTCATCGATGTGTTCGACGCAGAGGCTCAGCGCCTGCGCGGCGTGCGCTTCCTCGCGCAAGGCACCATCTACCCGGACGTGATCGAATCCGCCGGCGCACGCACCGGCAAGGCGCACGTCATCAAATCGCATCACAACGTCGGGGGACTCCCCGAGCGCATGCAACTCACGCTCATCGAGCCGCTGCGCGAGCTGTTCAAGGACGAGGTGCGGCGCCTCGGGGTCGAGCTCGGCTTGCCGCGCGAGATGGTCTACCGTCACCCATTCCCAGGTCCCGGGCTCGGCGTCCGCATCCTCGGCGAGGTGCGCAAGGAGTATGCCGACCTGCTGCGGCGAGCGGATGCGATTTTCATCGAGGAGCTGCGTTGTCACGATCTGTACGACCGCACGAGCCAGGCGTTTGCCGTCTTCCTGCCCGTGCGCTCGGTGGGCGTGATGGGCGATGGACGCCGGTACGACTACGTGATTGCACTGCGCGCGGTTGAGACGGTGGATTTCATGACCGCGCACTGGGCGCGCCTGCCCTACGAGTTCCTCGATCACGTCTCGCGGCGAATCGTCAACGAGGTTGCCGGCATCTCACGCGTCGTCTACGACATCTCCGGCAAGCCACCGGCGACGATCGAGTGGGAGTGAGGGTGCCGAGTCAGCGGTTGACCGCACTGCGCCGCCTGCTCGATCGATTTGCCCGTGTTGCGCAACTGAGCATCAGGACCCCGTTGCTAGTGAGTGATTCGGGGCGAAGCATATATCGGCTGCCCTGCGTCACCGAGCCGGAGCGTCCCGCTGCGCGTTATAAGCCGCCCACGCGCGATCGATGACGTAGGCGTGAATGTCGTCCGCCTCGGCCTGGGTCATCGCCGGTGTGGGCGGAATCGTCCTTGCCGATGCGAACGACAACATTCCCTGGTTGCTGTGCGAGCCGCCTAGGACGATCGCGTACCAGTCTCGGTGTGCCTCAGCGGGCATATAGCGCAGATCAGGAACGCCGCCATCGACGACCCAGCGGCCGCTGCCGTCGAGGCGGGGCGAGTGGCAACCCGTGCAGCCAAACTACTCGGTTGCACGCACGTCTCCAGACGGTAACCGCCCATATGACGGGTGCATTCTAGGTCTGATGGCGAGAACTTATCAGCCAGCATTGCGCTCGTCGAGCGCTGACCAGGCCGGCCGCAGGTCGCCACGGTGTTCGCGCGGATAGTTAGGTAATTGCCTAACTATCCACGCGGGGTGTGCACAGCAGCCGGCGTCATCTCT
>Ga0210409_10003751_pt1 | contig 16722 bp, 9 predicted proteins | sample IncBWH17MmetaG_FD_161649 | JGI IMG/M metagenome (GOLD analysis project Ga0210409, IMG submission 161649) | Forest soil microbial communities from Barre Woods Harvard Forest LTER site, Petersham, Massachusetts, United States - Inc-BW-H-17-M | ecosystem: Environmental > Terrestrial > Soil >...
CTAACGGATGGGGTACAGTTTTTGAGTTGATACCCAATGGTGGCAAGTGGACGGAGCAGACGCTGTACAACTTCTGCTCCAAGTCTGGGTGCACCGACGGTAGCTTCCCAGCCGGCGTAGTCTTCGACACGGCTGGGAACCTGTACGGAACGACTTTTTCGGGCGGCGTCTACGACCGGGGCACCGTTTTCGAGCTGATGCCCAACCACGGCACCTGGACGGAGAAGGTGCTGCATAGCTTCGGCGGCGGGAACGACGGCAACGGTCCCGAATCCGGGCTCGTCATCGATGCTAGCGGGAACCTATACGGAACGACCTTTTTCGGTGGGGCTTACCATGGCGGCATGGTCTTCGAGTTGATCCCGAACAACGGCACGTGGACGGAGAAGGCGCTGCACTGGTTCAAGGACAATGGCAAGGGAGGGTCGAATCCCGCTGCCACCTTAGTCCTCGACAAGTCAGGGAACGTATACGGCACGACCCCATATGGGGGTATTTACGGCTACGGTACCGTTTTCGAGTTGATTCCGGCCAACGGCTATTGGATGGAGAAGGTGTTGCACAGTTAAAGCAAGGGAGGGTATGCACCTCACGGGGACGTGATTCTGGACACTTCTGGGAACGTATACGGCACGAACTCCGGGGGCGGTTTGTACAACGGCGGCACCGCTTTCGAGCTGATCCAAAGCAATGGCAAGTGGACGTTGCAAGTCCTGATCGCCTTCAAACCAACTAAGCTCGGCAACGTCGCACCTAATGGCCTGATCCTGGGCAAGTCCGGAATCCTTTACGGCTCCACCTACGGTGGTGGCGCTCACTTTAACGGCAGCATTTTCGAATTGATCCCAACAATGGCACTTGGACCGAGAAGCTGCTATTCAGCTTCAACCACCAAACTGACGGGAGTGCGCCGAGCCACTTGATTCTTGACGCCAGCGAAAATCTATACGGAACAACCCCATTCGGCGGCACATACGGTTACGGCATCGTTTTCAAGATTACGCCATAACGAAAGATTTTCCGGGCCTCGCGCCTCGGAATTCTCAATCGTCGTCAGGATTCACCGGTGGTCTGGTGTCGTGGATGAAATAACTCGCATCCAGTCTCGCCTGCACCGCGTGAAAAGTCAGCGGCGTCTGCGTGAAATCAAAACAGTCCGAGAGGTCGCCAGTGTTCGTGAGCACGTCCGCATAAGGGGGCGACGCGCCGGGAGCCACCGTGGGTAAATCAAAAGTTTCTTCAATGAATTTCAGAATGCTGCCGAAGTCGTTAACCTGGTGAGAAACGTACGCCGCCTTGGCGTACGGAGAAACCACAATGAGCGGTACACGGAAACCATACTCGTAGGAGTTGATCACCGGGGGCGCGACATGGTCATACCAACCTCCCCAGTCGTCCCACGTAATAATGATTGCCGTATTCGACCAATATGAGCTGGCTCCGATCGCATTGACAATCGACGCAACCCAGCCCGGTCCTTCGTTGTTCTCCAAATTTCCCGGATGATCGGATTGCGGAATACTAGGCGTTACCCAGCTCACACTCGCGAGTTGGCCATTTTGAATATCGGTTAGGACCTGCGGGCTGTTCAACACTACACTACGTTGCCATATGGAGCCGCTGCAGGCGGTTGCGTTGGGTGTTCCCGGAGTGGGCACACAGATATGCTGAATGGCGTTCGGACCGCTCCAGAGAAATCCAGGGGCCCACGCGTAGTATCGCCAGCTGATCCCTTTGTTATCGAGCAAGTCCGTGAGTGTGGGGTGGTCGTAGCAAGGGAAAGCCTTTTGGGTCTCGTTGGTAGCGGGATCGGGATTTGCTGGGTCAATCAAGAGCGTGTATTGACCTGCGGCAGCGAAGCACCCCGTGACCACCGGGTTCGGTCCTCCCATCTGGTTTTCCGCCACAAACAGATTGCTGTCGGGCTTGCCGGGCGCGGTGGGCGCCGAAGTGCCAGAAATAATAAACTGGTGCGCCGGGAGGCTTGGTCCCTGGTTGGTCTGGAACATCCTATCGCCGAAAGTGTAGGTTTCCGCGAGCGTGTAATAGGGCTGCACATCCGAAGCCTGAACATAATTGAACGGACGGTTCGGGGGCGGATTACAGGGATTCTGACATTTATCCAGCGGAATCAGGTCGGCCCCGTCCATTTTTCCGCCGTCATACATATTGAGAAAGCTGAGGTGGGTGTGGCTGTTATCCCAGTAAACAGCTAGGGGCACGGGCGTCAGCGGAACCTTTACTCCTTTGGAGTTTACGCCGTAATTTTGAATATCGGCACCCCTTTTGATAAGGACTGAGTCCTGGAACATGTTATCGGTTGAGCGATTCTCCTGGACAATCACTACAACGTGCTGGATTTTCGGAGGCGGCGGTGGCGGCGGGGAGGAATTGCTCTGAGTAGCTCCCCCACCACACGCATTCATTAACATCAACCACGCAGCACCAAGCAGCAGCGCAACCAGGAGCGCAGTTTTGAATCGGACCATAAGCAATTCCGTGGGCGCTGATCTCGTAAACACGCGAATACCGAGGAAGTTTCGGGCGTTTGCAGGCATCGTCTTGTGGATGTTGCAGGGAGAATCTGGGTTGCCCCAGCCAGTATGCAATGACTACCGGCCAGGCGTAACCGTTGGCGGACGAGGTGATGGGAGCGAGCCGGCCTGTTGGTGGTCGCTGCTGGAGGGGCCGCGCCGCTAGATAATGGCGTGGCAAATTGGCACAACGAGGACAGTCCGCAGCTGAGCCGCGGATGCCGGACGAGGTAGGGAGTTGACGCGGGATCGCTGCGGCGACAGCTTACTGCTGACCAAATGGCTGGTCAGTTCGCCGCTTCGAGCATGATGGGCTTTACGCCGATTGGCGCGGGCTGGCCCGAAGATACTTTTGCCGTATTTCCATCCAGATCCTTGTAATCCACATACTCACTGGATGGAACGTATTTACCCTTGCCGTTGACGCTCCACACAAACATTGCGTGGTGTCCGTTTGCCTGAATAAAAGGACATGAATAGACATCGCCTTTCGCAGAGCACTCCGCCGTGAAATGACCGCCGACAACCCAATCCATCATAGTCTTGTAAGCAGTGGCGTACTCCGGGTTCCGGCCTATCGTGGTGTTGAAATAAAACCAACTGAGCTGCATGGCTCCGTATCCAAAATGAAGCAACTGCCAGCGCACCACTTGGCCCACACAATCTTCGGGCGCATACTTGCTGTTACAAAGATAGATGACAGGATCAAAGTTAGTTTCGCCGTCCATCCACGGCATGTTGCTCCAGCCGGGCGCGTGGTTTTTCATATCGACTATTTTCTTGACCATGCCGAAGCGCTCTTCGGGGGTCTTATCCAGCAAATAGAGATGGAAAGAAAATATATCGGAGAGCCGTCCATGGCTATCTTCTTCTTTCATCCAGTCCTGCATCCAATCCGAGTCAGCTCGCATAACCGGCGGGGTCAAAACGGTAACGCCCGACACCTTCTTGCGGACAATCGCAATTGCTGGCGCCATTAGCGAATAAAGTTGAGGAACGGTGCCGGTATAAAAATGCTGTGCATTCGGTTCGTTCCACATCTCCCAATATTTGATGGAGTCCTTCACACAGTGGCCAGCTGGCGAGCAGTGGTCAACCAGCGCTTCAACAAACGCATTGAAAGAAGGGCTGCCGTTCGCGGTCAGATCGTTCGGCGGGTACCCTGAACCGGGCCACTTGGTAGCACACGGTGCCTTCGCAACCCAGCACGGCGTATAACCGAATGTGTACATCACGTCGCGGGGCTGATGGGCAGCAACCACATCAAGGTATTTGTCGAGAGTCTGCCAATTGTAAGTACCACGGGCAGGATTCAACGCGTGCCACTGCACCTGCGAATCCCACAGCCTTATCATTCCAGGCTGGGCGACCGATGTCGGCCAAGTCGCATTCGGACAATTCGTGGGCTTCCCCGTCCCGCACTGCATTCCAAAGCTGGACCTGGTTAAGGTCGGAAACTTGCCCTGGTTCTCATTGGCATCTGCAGGGACTCCGCTGTTCACTCTACTGACACTCGCCTGAGGGGCGCTTAGAGAGCCCAGGACGAGGAACAAGACCAAACAACGGTTCGCACTGAAGTATTTCCCTTGGTTTTGTATCAAACGGCGAAAGGTGGTCTTGACTTGTTGTCTCGCGTCAGGCGGCAAGCGGAAAGTTGTCTTGTTCATTATGATTTTGTCGGCCGGAGGGATGATCTTATGGCTACCGAGCTGGCACCATCCCGCGCTTTTCGTACCAGCTTCGATAGAGATCTCCGTTGGTCACGCTCGTCAGTGAATGCTGCGAAACAGCATTAAGCACGGTCTTGAGCTCATCCCACTCGTTGTTCTGGTCGATTTCCCAACTGTGCAGATAGAGGTGCGCAATTCCGCCCTTCCGCGACACCTGATCGAGCGCGCACAAAAACTGCTCCGCCCAGCGGGTTCGCGATCCGAACTTGGTGAGATAGTTGTAAGAGCCCTGAATATTGAATTCCAACAGACCATGCCGAAATTGAACATGCGCAGGGTACGTGTTGGCATATGTGCTCACCCCCCAGCGAAACGGGTCATCAGGGAAGTCATTCAAAAAGAACATGCAGGTACGCGCCGCGAGAAAACCTGCTTTCGCTACTTGTCCTGCGATGCGGCGGTTAAACTTTCCGCCTGGGTAGCAGAACGAAACAACTTCATGGCCCAGCGTGTCCTCCAAGGACCTTTTGCCGTCGTATATTTCCCGCCACGCGCTGTCCGCAGGAAGCCTGGTTAGGCGGACATGGTTCAGAGTGTGACTTCCGACCTCACAGTGCCGGTCGATTTCTCTAATCTGGTCCGGGTGCATCACCGGTCGTTCGGCATTGGCGCTCGGAATATAGAAAGTCGCTTTGAGATTGTGTTCCAGCAGCAGATCCAGGGTACGGAGATCTGTGGTGTGGCCGTCGTCTACGCTGATGGTTACGTACTTCCCACTTCCGTTTCCTGCACTGCCTATCGGGGGAGGTTGTACCGTCTCTATCTTCGTCATCACTTCTGTCCGAATCGAGCTCTTCCTAACACCAACTCCCGCAGCTTCCGCTGGAGCTGTGGAAATCGTCGAAGTCCCGCGTTCCGTGAGACTTCGAGCTTCGCGTTTGTAAAACTTAGATGCAAAATAGGGCATCAGGAACATCTTTGCCGTTCGCCCGAGCCTCCCGGACTCAGTAAAAACCCGGAACAGCCATTCTGCGCCGACCCCCTGAATCCATTTGGGGGCGCGTTTCTTTCTTCCCGAAACAAAGTCCAGAGTCCCGCCCAGGCCAATCGCGCATCCGACCCCAAGCTGCAAGAGGCGATCTGCGTTCTGCGAGATCCACATCTCCTGTTTGAGCGGTCCGAAACAGACAACCAGATGCGTGGGACGAAAACTAGCAATTCTGCTCAGGATAGACTCGTTCCATTCCTCGTCCTGGATGTTCGAGCAAAGGGGAGGCGAATATCCGTCGATCATTAAGCCTGGGTAGCGTGCCTTCAGTGTCTCAATCGCACCCCGATTCGACGGCTCCTCCGCCCCAAGTAAGAACACGCGTTCCCCATGTTTAGTTGCGTATTCTGCGAAATCATAAATCAAATCGGAGCCGGATATTTTCTGTAACTTGCGGCCTGGATAAAGAAACGAACACGTAAAATGAAGAATCCGCCCGTCGATCGTGTTAACGGTATGCTGAAGAATTGACCCTAATGCTGGATTCTGGTGCGCGTAGACGAACATTTCACTATGGACGGTTGCAATGTGCTTCAGCTCATTGCCGTTAGTTGACAACAGCTCATCGACTGGCATTGAATGCAGCCATAGCTTCCCCAGGCGTACCGCGCAGCTGTTGGAGTTGCTGCTGGACGTAGCAGATTTCTTTGTCAGCTGACGGTGAAGATATTGAGCGTCGCGGTATTTGATACTCCGATAACCGCGCCAGACCCAGGTGGGCAGAATGGAATAAAGGAGCCGCGGTGCCAGGTCTATGAGCCGCAAGGCCCTGAACGATAATTGGTCCGTAACCCGCTCCCAAGTGCTGGGTTTGGTTTCGCCGACGTCGTGGAAGTGTTTACATAAAAGCCAGTCGCCCGACTCAGCTTTCCAGAGCGCCTTATATCGCCGGATCTTCTCTAGGAGAACTGGGGGAAGTACACCCTTCGGCTCCCGCCGGGCGACAATGCTGTTGCCCCTGGCCAGGGCGTGATGTGCGCCCTCGAACACCGCGGAACGGTCTGCTCCCTCGAGAACCGTGACCGCCGGAGTGAATAGTATTTCCAGAAACTCGCAAATGCCCCGCATGGTGTTGGTTGGATCATTGACTAGATCCCGGTAATGGATCTGGTGAAGCGAAACGCTCCCCATCTTAAGCAGCTCGTCACATTGCTGCTTCAACGTTTCCGAAGCCATGAGTCCGCGGTGAGTCATACCGCCCCTGGCAAACCATGCGCCAGAAGATGCCGCCGACACAACACTGCGGCAGATCTCTTCCGGATCCCGCCAGATCACGATGAACCGAGCCCCCGGAAACTCACGCGCCAAGGGTACCAGTCGGTCATAGTAAGAGGGCGATTTGCATCCCCAGATCTTCCCGCCCTTTTTCTCGCAGTACTCCCGGCCCGCCATCTCAATAGCTTCGGCCATAGACTTCGTGGGGGACGCAAGACGAAGTGGGTCGAGGTCATGCCGGCTCACGCCCGCGTTCCAGTACTCCCACTTCTCCGCCCACGCTTTCCGGCCCCAGGGAAGCCGAAACATGGGCCACAGCACCGCAATGTCACTTTCGTAGAACAGCCGAATGTCTGGGTGCTGGTTTAGAAGCGCATATAACAGCGTAGTGCCGGAGCGCCACACGCCAACCACAAAGAGCGGCGGAACCTGCCCACACTCTTGATCGCGTAAAATTTCTGTTTGCTGCAACACCACCGCGTTCGACTCGTTACTCATGTTGCGTATCTGCCCCTCTGTATTTAGTCCCGAGAATGAGACTTTCTGCGGGTTCTTGGTTCTCGAACACATCACTCGTAACGACCCGCTGGCAGCCGTTGAGGCTGGGGAGGAAGCGGGAAACGCGAAACGAGAAAAACAAACTTAGGCCAAACAGGAGGCCAGTCGCCTCTCATGCAGACGAGACCTCTCGATCACATCTTCGAAAATAGCGTGAAGCGACGCGTATCGAAGGCGATTATCGTACTTGCGCTCGACGACAGCTCTTGCCTTGCGTCCCATACTCTCAATCTGGTCCGGGTGTTCATAGAGCCAGCGAACTTTTGTGGCCAAGTCGTCGGCATCTTGCGGCTGCACTAATAGCCCCGTCTCCTCGGGTTGAACAATATATGGCAGGGCGCCAATTGCGGATGCCACAACCGGTTTGCCACTCGCAAATGCCTCCAGCACTACCAAGCCAAAGGTCTCGTAACAATGGGAAGGGACTATGGTGAACATGCTGTTGCGCAGGCACTCCAGCTTTTCTTGCCCGCCCTTGAATCCGACGATCTCCACATTCGATAGCTGGTGGCTGTTAATGTAATCACGCAATTCTGCTTCGGCGTCCCCCGCTCCCACAAACTTTAAAGGAATATGAGGAAGTTGTGCGAAGGCCTTCGCCACGGTCATCACACCCTTGTCACGATATAGACCTCCAAGATAAAGAACGTAGCGCCCGCCGCCGTATTGCGGTGTGAAGGCAGAGGTATCAATGTGGTTCGGGCAGACGTGGATCTTCTCTTCCGGGATTTGAGACTGCAGCAGCAGATTCTTGGCAAACTCGGTCAGGCATATGTAGCCACCGATTTTCCGCGTGAAACCCAGCTTTCGGTTCAAATAAAGAGATCCGGCGTAAAGCGCACTGTAGGCGGCGTTTCCTTGCACGCAGCGCTTCGCCACAGCCGGCCAGTAGTTTCCCATCTGGCAACTTAGACACGGCTGATTGTTGATGTAGAAGCGCGAGTTTGGGCACCAAAGGCGAAAATCGTGAATGACATGCACCGAGGGAATGCGAAGCCGGTACAAGACGTGGTATAGCGACGGCGATATTAAAGGGAAAACATTGTGTACATAAGCAATATCCGGCCGGAAACGCTCTACTAATTCGGTGATCTCGCGCACCGTGCGCCGGGAATAAATAGTATCCAATCCCAACTGCACTTTCTGCCATTGAGCTGTAGATACTATCTCGTTGCTGTTGCGGGTATAACTGGTGACATCGGCGTGCTGGGCGAACAACTGTTCGTCCGCGGTCGCAACAATGTCGGACCCGGCATACTGCCGAAATTGATTGTGTACAGAAAGAATGCGCATAGGGCAGCCTTAACCGCCGACTCTGGCGTAAAGCTGCGTTCGTTCTCCGTTCGCGGATGGACGCGATGCGATCTCTAACAGCTTATTACTGACCACGACAAGCGAAAGGAGCAGCATAAAGGGCGCGGTGGCTTTCCCTCCAAAACTCGAATTGAAAAAACCATTGATGAGAAGGAAAGCATAGAGCGCAAGGCATCCCGCGGCAATACGATAGATGGGATCGGTGGAAGAAGCCGCGCGCAGCACGCGATAAAGGTTTCTCGGAATAATAAAGCAGATAACCACAATCACGCCCAATCCAGGAACACCATTGTTGTATACAGCTTCCAGAAAACCGTTGTGCAAGTGGGGAGCGGCCCACTCCACCGCATTCACCTGAAACTCCACGAATTCCGAGGACAGGTAACCATGGCCCAGAATCGGTTTTTGCCGGATCGTGGGCATCACGGCACTCCACAGAATGGTTCGTCCGGAGAAGGTGTCGGCACCCGAACTCGCGGTGTAATGATGGAAGTAGTCGCCAAGCGGTGTAGCACTTGCCAGCGCGGCTATCAAAATTGCTGTCGCCGCGATATAGCTCATCGCCGAGCCAACTCGGCCGCGCAGAAAATAGAATAGACCTCCAGCAAATATTCCAGCCAGAATCCCGGTTTTGCTGCCCGCGAGGATCATAATCACGCAGGCTACAAGGCCAAAAACTATCGCCGATTTCCGCAGTCCCTCACCTTTCCGATTCGAATACAAAGTCAGGGCCAACAGAACCCATACACCTGCGTTCGGAGAAAGAGCATTGGGCGATACGACCGTGCTCATGCGACCTTCTTCGTCGAACAGCACGCCCTGAAAAATCGCGACAACAACGGGCTGGAGCACGATGATTGCATAGGCCCAGAATGTGAAACTGAGGAAAGACACTGTATCCCGTAAATTGTGGATCTGAGTTGCGCACAACCAGATCACCAGCACGGCAAGGGTAAGTTTAAAAGCCCAAACCATGGCAAGCAGGGGTCGCGGAGCATAAATGCACGAGGCCAGAGCTAGCATCGCGAACAGCATGGGCCACTTGTAGTCTCCTGCGAACAGCCGGCCGAAATAGCCGCGTACCCGTGCCGAACTAATCAGCACCGCCAGAAAACACAGAATCCAACCGACTACTTCCCCATATGCGGCCAGGGGAAATTTCCCTTGAAAAGCGTATGTATTGGAGTATTCATCTCCCTCGCGAAAGAAGATGCACTCGGATATCAATACTAGCCACCAGATGACAAAGGCGGGCTTCAGGCGCGCCCCGTGGAAGTGGAATACGCACAACAGAACGATGCCTACTCCGATTACCCGCAGAGACTCCCAGGCGAACGAAGCTGGTATGGCAATTAGAAAAAGCGCGGTGCAGATCGACAGCCCTCCCACGATCAGCATGCTTCGGGCAATACCCCCGGGCCGGGATGAGGATGGAGTTACGACCGAGCGCGTCTGCATCCGCGGCGGCGGACTGGCTATGACACCCGTTCCGTTAAACCATGTACTGCCTTTGTCTGTCATAGCTCTACTTTGTATTCCGTGCGGAAATATTCAATTGCGCTCACTCGCAATCAAACTCCCCGACGCTGTAAACATCAAACACGGCACGTCGTATCACCAACTTGGTTGATCGCCACCGGAGCCACCGGAGCCAGCTCTTCTGCGCCAAGCTGAGACGAAAGCGGATAGCCCAGACGCAACAGCGCGCTGCCAGCGTGCTCTTCGATCAAACGCACTTGCTCTGGCGACAGCTGCGAAACCCAGCCGCCGACCGTTCCGTTGCGGACGAAACGACCTCTTATCGATGCACGGACCGGTTCCTTGCGCTCTTTCTCCTGCATTTTTTGCAGAGAATTATTCGCCACGGCAAGCTCGATTTTCTCGCGATCCGCACCCACCCCGAGAAATTCCGCCATTCGAGTAAACCAGGATACCGGGTCTTTCCGTAGATCCTCATAGCGCACAAGCAGCAGGTTTTCAGTTCCGCCGATCGGCGAGTCTAGCCAGGAAAAGACGTGCCGATGCCAGGGGCCATAGCCGTAGGCGCTTCCGCAGGTAAACAGAAAAGTGGAGATGAATTCGTCCAGATCGCCGTGAAAATAGTCGAGCGCTTTCAAGAAGGCGAATTCCGATAACAAAACATCGCGAGCATCCCGCACCACGTAGATAGCTCGGTTGTAGTCTCTTCGATACTGTTCGTGCGTTCCGACCAGGCGTCCACCCCTGGGCAGCAACCGCAAACCTTTATTGTGCTTACCAACTCCCGTCATTAATTGATTAGTCGCTTTGAATCCAGCAGGCAAACCGGAAAGTATTTCGAACAATACGAAGCGCGTCCAAGTGACCCCTGATTTGGGGTACGAAGCTATGAATACATCGGTCGGGGACAAGTTGCGGTGATGCAGCCAGACTAGACCCGCCCGCAACCTGGTTTTCGCGAACTTTCGACGGAGCTTGCGGTAAGCAGAAGTGGGCTTTTTCTGCTTTGCACCCGTCTCCTTGCGCGCCTCGTCCCCCGCGCTATCATGCTGTTCTGCCATTTATGGTCTCCTCCCGTGCTGTCTTGCAGATTCGATGAGACTAACTCCCAACGTTTGCCTTGGCGGTACCAAGTCCAGACTGCGCTAAGTTTCTTCGCGGATCTCCAACGTCATCGTCCCAGGAACCTCGTCTGCCGCTCGCAACCAACTAGTCCGGGATGAAGTATCAACCGGATCGCCAGACGCGAGCTTGCGTCGCAACACGAAGAGTAGGGCCAGCAGCGAGAGAATGTCCGCCAAGTTGCTACCCCAAATGGCGCCTTTGAGGCCAAAGGCCCAGGTAGCAGGCACTCCGACCAGGAGAGATGCAAAGGTCGCAAACGCGAGCGCCACAAAAACGGAAGCAGGGGACTCCATCGCGCGCAAGGCAACTGAAGGTCCGAAGGTTGCGCTCCAGAAGATTTGCCCTAGCGCTAATGCAGGCAAAAGATAAGCCACGTCCGTGTAACGTCCTGAGTAAAGAATGTGGAATACCGGTTTGTGCAAGGGGATGAGAATGGCCCAATAGATAATCGCTCCGGCCATAGAGAGCAAGGTCATTCTTACTCCCAAAACGCGAGCTCCAGCTTTACCTTGTTGCTTCATGACCCGGGCAGCATAGGGCAGAAAGAGCATGAGCAGTGCACCCTTGGTTTGCTCAAATGGCATGGTCAGGTTCATCAGTGCCTTCAACTGACCGGACTGTGCCATATCTTTAAAGCTGCTTAACAAGGGGTAGTAGATGTAGGAGGGAAGCCAGCCCGCAATACAGCTCGCCAACGCCCAGCGCCCATAACGCCAATGACGGTGCCAAGCCTCACGAAGAGCTGGAGCGGGTCCACTGCCGCTCAGGCCGGACCGCAAGCCGAACATCAAAACTATTCCTGTAACCAGCGCACCCATGCCAATCAGCAGGAATGCGGAGAACGGCGAGAGCAGCGCGTGTTGATACACGACGTAGAGACCCGCAAGAACCAGAGTCGAGTAGATCAACGCGCCCGTAGCTGCCGGAGCTGGTGAAAGTTCCACATAAAAGCTACGACGCGCTAGGGCGAACAGCATCAGGCAAGGTGACGCAAAGGCAACTCCGGCCAACGCGCTGGTCATCGCTGCTCCGGCGCCGAGCCGATGGGCCACAGCCCAAGAGATAACCAGCGCCGAGCAAATCGTGACCGAGAGAGCTACGTGGAGCCAGACCAGCGACTTCAGATAGCCGCGCAGGTTGCTGCGAAAAACCGAGCCGCCGAAAACGCCCATCGGCTCAAGCACCAAAGCCTGATAAACCAGCGACAGCATGACGTAGATTCCGAACGCTACGGCATAAGCACCATACTGATCTGGCATAAGCCAACGCGCCAGCAAGATGCTCACCATGAAGTTAGATCCGGAAATGAGCGCCTGGTCCAGAACCGCTAGACCGCCTTTGCTTCCCCAGGAAACGAGTTTTTGCATCGACGATCGAGTGTCCACAACAGAGCTGGCTGACTGCTTCGGCGGAAGCCCATTGCCAGGGCAACTGCCTTGCTGTTCCATAAGAACAGCTTTCGCGCTGGCTTCTGGCTTGGTTGTGCTTGTGTTCATATCACTCAACAGTCATTCCTGACGAGAACCTCTGCCTCACTCATGTGGGCGCCGTCGATGCAGCTCTTCAAGCTTTCCGCCACCCGGCTGACGTGCGGCTCGCGCAAGATATCCATGTGGCCGCCTGGAATTTCGATGGTTTCAAGCGCCCCCACCAACTCTCCCCACCCTGCACGAGGGTCTTCCGAAGCACGCCAGGTATCACCGGCTCGCAGCAACGTGGCCTTTCCGCTGTAAGGCCGCAGCCGGTACTGTTCCGCGGCGCGAGCATTGGTATTCATCACATTTTTCAAGGCCTGAGGTAGGCGCCACATCCGAAATGTACGGCGAACCTTCTTACGTAAAGCCTGAGGCAGCTGCCGTAGTTGCGCCCAAGTCGGGTGGCGCAGCAGATCGAGCAACGATTCGTTAGCCGACTTCACATTGCCCGCGTAAGTGTCAAACAGCACGAGCAAGCCGACCTCTTCTCCACGGGCGACAAGCTGGCATGCCATTTCGTACGCCACCAGCCCACCTAATGAAAACCCACCGAGATGGTACGGACCCTTTGCCTGGACGGTGTGGATCTCATCGAGGTAATGTGCAGCCATGTCCTCGATGCGCGTATGGCACGAGTGTCTCCCGTCCAATCCCTGGGACTGCAATCCGTACAACGGGTAGTCGGGCTTCATGTGCTGGGCTAATTCGTGGAAGCCAACCACGTTTCCGCCCACGCCATGGATACAGAAAAAAGGCAAATGGGAACCGTCTGGTTGGATGGGAACAAGTGAAGACCAGTGGTGAGACCATCCGTCCTGGCGCAGGGTCGCAGCCAGGTGCTCGATCGTAGGCGCTTCGAGGAGCATCGCCAACGGCACACTCTTGCCCAGAGCCTGGCCGATGCGGTGCATTAGTCTCGCCGCTAGCAGCGAGTGTCCGCCTAACTCGAAAAAATTATCCCGAATTCCGATCGGCTTTCTGCCCAGTACCTCTTCCCAGATCATCACCAATTGCGACTGGAACGGATCGGTGGCAGGGGCGATTGCGTCGGAGTGAACTTCGACTTCAGGGACAGGCAATCCTCGACGATTGATCTTGCCGTTCGGCGTCAACGGCATGGACTGCAGCAGAACGAAGGTCGAGGGCACCATGTAGTCCGGCAGTGCCTGTTGCAGGTAGTGGCGCAATTCGATCGGGGTGGGCCGGGAGTTCCGCGCGGGTACCAAGTAGGCGACCAGTAACTTGTTTCCGGGTACGTCCTCCCTCGCCACAACGGCGACTTCCGATACGTGAGGATATTTGGCCAGCGCCGCTTCGATCTCTCCCAGTTCGACGCGAAAGCCTCGAATCTTCACTTGATCATCGCGACGTCCCAAAAACTCGATCTCGCCCGAGGGAAGATATCGCGCCATGTCGCCCGTCTTGTAGAGGCGTGCATCGGAATCGTTGGAGAACGGATCGGGAATAAACTTTTCTGCAGTCAGCTCGGGGCGATTGTGATAACCCTGTGCAACACATACTCCGCCTATGTAGAGTTCGCCGGGGACGCTCACGGGCACCGGATTGAGTCGTTGGTCGAGCAGAAAAATACGGCAGTTGGCAACGGGCCGTCCGATAGGGAGGTTTTCTGGTATGGCGTCGGCAGCACCAAATTTCGGCTCGAATGCGGTAACGCAGATGCTGGCTTCGGTGGGACCGTAAGTATTAATCCAACGCACGCGTCCTCTTACCGTGTTTGACCACGTCCCAAAAGACTTCGCCGACGCTTTCTCGCCTCCGACGATGACCAACCGAACACTTGGGGGGACTGGTCGTTTCAGCTCGGCAAAATGATGAACCCACTCGTGCCAATAAGCGGTGGGCAGATCGAGAATCGTAACCTTCTGTTTTTCCACCCACGCCAGAAACTCGGGCACCGCCAACGACATTTCTGCCGTGCGGAGCACGAGTGCGCCACCGCCAACCCAGATTGTGAACATCTCCTCGATCGCAATATCGAAGCTTACCGAACAGAACTGCAGCATCCGATCGCTTTGACCAACCCCGCACATCTCCGAGGTCGCAGTGAGGTAGTTCACGAGGCCCGCGTGCGAAAGAAGGACGCCTCGAGGTTTCCCGGTAGAACCCGAAGTATAGATAACGTACGCCGTGTGGTGGGGACGCGCTTCGCTATCCGGATTTGTTCGCGGCTGGGTGGAGAGTACTTCCGTGAGGCTAGATAAGATCAGAGTTTGACACCCGGCTGGAACTTCAGCTTGCAACATGCCCTCTTGCGTGATGAGCACCCGTGCCTGGGCATCGTGCAGCATATAAGCCAGGCGCTCTTGCGGGTAATTGGGGTCGAGCGGAACGCACGCTGCCCCCGCCTTCATCACCGCCAGCACTGCAACCGGAAACTCAAGCTCAGGACGCAGGCAAATTCCGACCTTCACGTTGTTGCCAACACCTAGGCTCCGCAGATAGTGGGCTAGCTGATTCGCTTGCTCGTTGAACTCACAATACGACAATTGCCTTTCAGCCTGCGCTACCGCGGGTCTTTCAGCTATATGCTCTGCTTGCGCCTCCACCAGTTGGTGCAAGCACTTGTCGCGCGGATAATCTCTTACATTTTTGTTCCACTCGATCAGAACTTGATGTTTTTCTTCCTCCGTCATGAGGGGAAGGGTTGAAAGATGCTGGTCCGGACTCTGCTCAACGCTGCGCAGTACCACCTCTAGATGCTCTAACGTACGATCGATCCCCTGCGGGTCGAACAGTTCCCGGTTGTAAACCACGCACAGAGAGAGCCCTTCCCCCCCGTCATTCACACTTAAATGCAAATCGACCGGCACATCCGGTGTAGGGGACGGGCGTTCTGCCGGACCCGATGCCCATTCCAGTGGTAAATCGCCATTCTCGTAAGAAAAGGAGATCTGGAAGGTCGGAGATTGGACACCCAGGTCCGCCGTGAGCTCTTCCATCAAGTCTGCCAACGTGGACCGCCCCTGCATCCTGGACTCTAGAGCGCCGGCATAGCAGCGGGACACGAGATCGCGGAATGTGGGATCACCGGAAAGATCGACGCGCAACAGAAATGCATTGTGCCCGGAAGATGGAGTGCCGTTGATCGCATCGTCCAGATTCGCAAGCGCACAGCCGACGACAAAGTCCTCTTGTGAGGTGTAGCGCACGACCACCGCATGGAAGGCGCTTAAGAGGACGACAGAAAGCGGAGCGCTCTGTTGTTGGGAAAACCGCCGAAGATGGTCTGCATGATTTTTCTCGACCTGCCGTGACCGTGAGGCAAACTGGCCGACACGCACCGCCGAGCCAGGCTTGTGAGTGGGCAAGGTCAAGACCGGCACTCCCGAAAGCTGACGATGCCAATAAACGCAGCGGCTTTCGTTGGGAATTGCAAAGGCCTGCATCCCAGGCGTCCCGTCGCCCATTCCCGCAGGGCTGGTTTCCGACGGTACAGAAGTGCCGGTTATGGTCTCACTCATTGGACGAAGATTCACGAAACGCTGAGGAGGAGCAGGTCAATCTGGCATGAAGGGGAAGGGCGGTCCGCTGCCAAGCGGGATCAGGCAGCACCAGATCCACGAAGGACTGCGGGGATGGTCTTGGCGAGAATCTGCAGATCAAGCCACAGAGACCAGCTGCGCACATATTGGAGATCGAGTTCCATCCATTGGTGAAAAGGCAGCGAACTCCGGCCGTTCACCTGCCAGAGACAAGTGATACCGGGCAGGACGCTGAAGCGGCACCGCTGCCAATCTTCACCAGCTTCGGTAAACAACTCGTAATCGCGCACCTGCAGCGGACGGGGGCCCACCAGGCTCATGTCCCCGCTGAGTACATTAAAGAACTGCGGCAACTCATCAATGCTGGTCTTGCGAAGGAACTTGCCAATGGGCGTAAGACGGGGATCGTTCTTGATCTTGAACACCGGCCCGGACAGCTCATTTAAATGTTCAATGTCCTGCAGTTTCCGTTCGGCATCCATGACCATGGTCCGGAACTTGTAAATCGCAAAAGGTCTCTTATTAAAACCAATCCTTTTCTGTACGAAGAAAACCGGCCCGGGCGAGGTAAGTTTGATCAGGATGGCCGTCACCAGCAACAAAGGAGCGAGGAGGATGAGCAGTATCAACGACAGAGACAGGTCGAGGGCCCGCTTGATCAAGGTGGGCCAGCCTTTCTCAACGCCGGTGGAATGGGTAATCAAGTTAGCGTCCCCGAGATCTTCCGCTCCGGGGAGACGGTTTTTCAGATTGAACAGGTCTGACAGCACGTGGAGAATGATGCCTTGCTGCTCGCACATG
>Ga0210409_10003752_pt1 | contig 16718 bp, 14 predicted proteins | sample IncBWH17MmetaG_FD_161649 | JGI IMG/M metagenome (GOLD analysis project Ga0210409, IMG submission 161649) | Forest soil microbial communities from Barre Woods Harvard Forest LTER site, Petersham, Massachusetts, United States - Inc-BW-H-17-M | ecosystem: Environmental > Terrestrial > Soil >...
CTCGAGCTTCTCCATCAGCAGGATCAGGATCGGTAGCGCGGTCACGGCGCAGGCCATGCCGATGCCGAGCACGAACTGCCAGGTGGAGGCGCGGGGACCGAGCCAGCCCGAATAGCGCAGGAGCCCGAGTGCCGCGATGCTGCCGAAAATGAGCGGCACTCCGAGCGCGAGCACGGCGGCGGTCGCCGATTCCGCGCGGTGCCTCCAGGCCTTCTTCAGGTCGAGCTCGATGCCGGCGATGCACACGAAGAGCATCACCGCCCACCAGGCGATGCCATTCAGCGGCGCGATCACGGCCGGACGGAACACGAAAGCGTAATACGCCGGCAAGAACTTTCCGAGGATACCCGGGCCGAGCAGGATGCCGGCGAGGATCTGCACGACGACGAGCGGCGCGTAGTAATCGGTGCGCAGCACGCGCCAGATCAAGTACGGCAGCGTGAAGATGATGCCCATCGCGATCAGGAAGATCTCAGTCGTCGTGATCGCGGCGGTCATTTCCAACAGTCATACCGAAATCGACCCGCCGCGTCCAGCGGTGGCGCGGCGCTCGCACTCGCGGTTCGCGTTCGCGGTTCGCACTCGTGGTGTCGCCCCGATATATTGGCGCTGTCGGATCAGGAGAGGCCATGCGATTGCTCCTCGCTGTTGGCATGCTCAGCACCGCCGGCGCGCTCGCCGCCGATGCGCTCGGCGCAGAGACGCGCACGCCGCAGACACACCGCCTCGAGGCCACGCCCGCAACCGTGGCCTACGGCTACTACTGGTCGCAGGCCGCGCCGGTGTTGCGTATCGCCTCGGGCGACATCATCGATGTCGACACGCTGTTGACGAATACGCCGGCCGGGCTCGAGAAGGCGGGCGTATCCGAAGCACGCATACAGAGCTCACTCAAGGCGATCGTCGCCGAGGTGACCGGGGAGCGCCGCGGCCCGGGGGGTCACATCCTCACCGGTCCCGTGTTTATCGAGGGCGCAGAGCCCGGCGATGTGCTCGAGGTGAGGATCCTCTCGATCGATCTCGCGATCGACTACGGCTACAACGGCTGCAGCGGAGTGCTGCCGGAGAACTGCGAGCCAGGGGTGCCCGTGCGCATCATCCAGCTCGAGCGCAGCACCATGCGCGCCGAGTTCGCACCCGGCATCGTCGTGCCGCTGCGCCCATTCTTCGGCAGCATGGGGGTCGCGCCCGCGCCCGAAGCCGGTCGGGTGAGCAGCAACCCGCCCGGGCGTCACGCCGGCAATCTCGACAATCGCGAGCTTATCGCCGGCAGCACGCTCTACATCCCCGTGTTCGCGCGCGGTGCGCTGTTCGAGGTGGGCGACGGACATGTGGCGCAGGGGGATGGCGAAGTCGATCAGACCGCCATCGAGACATCGCTCCGCGGCCGCCTGCAGCTCACGGTGCGCAAGGACATGAAGCTCAGCTGGCCGCGCGCAGAGACGGCGAGCGACTACATCAGCATGGCGACCGACCCCGAGCTCCTCGTGGCGACGAAGGCGGCCATCCAGGAGATGGTGGATTTTCTCGTGGCCGAGAAACACCTCACGCGACACGAGGCCTATCAGCTCGTGAGCATCGCGGGCAACGTGGCCGTCACGCAGCTCGTCGACAAGCCCAACGTCGGCGTGCACGTGCGGCTGCCCAAGTCGATCTTCGTCGCGCGCTGAGACCGCCGCGTGAACAAAGCGCTCCCCGGTCGCCTCAGTCGAGCGGCCAGGGGAGCGACTTCGGAAGCGTCCCGCCGACCACCGAGCCGAGCCCGCGCCGGCGGCCGCCCGCCTCGGCCTCGCGCCACCACGGCTCGACGCGCTCGGCATGGGCCGGCTCGGTCGGCTTGCCGAGACGCGGCATCATGAGCTGTGCGCCGCTGCGCGGTGCGAGCTGCAACAGGGTCTCCGCGGGCTGATCCCAGGGATGCATGCCGAGCGCAAAGGTGCCCCAGTGAATGGGGAGGAAAGTGCCGCCGCCGAGAAGCGCGAGTGCCTTCAGCGCGTTCTCGGGACCCAAGTGCATATCGCCCCAGGAAGGATGAAACGCACCCACTTCCAGCATCACGAGGTCGAACGGCCCGAAACGCTCGCGGATGTTCCCGTACTCGGTCGTGAGCCCCGTATCGCCACTGAAGAACACCGTATGACGCGGTGAGCGGATGACGAGCGATGACCACAGGGTGGTGTTGCGGCTGCCCGGAGTGCGACCGGAGAAATGCTGCGAGGGCGTCGCGGTGACGGTCAGCTCCGCGTGCGGCAGCGTGTACGACTCCCACCAGTCGAGCTCGAAGATCTGCCGCGGCGGGACGCCCCAGGACTCGAGGTGTGCGCCAACACCGAGCGAGGTGACGAAGGGCATGCCGCGCTTACGCAGCTGGCGGATCGTCGGGTAGTCGAGGTGGTCATAGTGGTCGTGCGAGATGAGCACCAGGTCGAGCGGCGGCAGCGCGCGCACGGGCACCGGAACCGGCTGAAAGCGCCGCGGGCCGGCGACGCGCAGCGGCGATGCGCGCAGGCCCCACACCGGGTCGGTGAGCACCCGCAGGCCGTCGATCTCGATGAGGAGCGTCGAATGACCGAGCCAGGTGACGCGCAGGCCGCTGGCGCTGCGTTTCCTCCACCCATCGAGCGGGTCCATGGCGGGCAGCGGAGCGGGCGGCACACGCTGGTCGCTGTTGCAGAGGAACTCCCGCAGCGTCGGGGGCGGGGTATTCGGATCGCGCAGTCCCGGGAGGATGGGGTGCACGTTGCGAAAGCCGTCGCCGGCCCACATGCGCGATGCCCGGAGACGCTCGAGCCTCGCGCCCGCGGGTCTGCGGCCGAACGATTTCATTCAGACTCACCTGACACCGCGGTATCTCCTCACGCTAACGGCCGGACACGTCGCGGTGCGCCGAGCGCACACTCGAGTGCCTTGCGGTCCCAGCGACCGCCCTCCGCCGCCGCGATGTAGGTGCGCGTCAGGAAATCGAGCAATGTCGCCTCCGGATCCGAAGCCTGCCGCACCTGCTCGTACGGCAGGATGAACTCCCCGATACCCTTATCGTAGTAGGCGCCGGTGGTCACCGCCTGTTGGCTGTAACCGGCGGGCTCGGGGTACGCATAGGAATAGAACGCGGCGCGCGGAAAGCGGTCGTTTCCCGGCCAGAAGCCGGCGCTGCTCACCTCGTGCGAATAGGCTTCGCGTGTCACCGCATCCGCGAGCCCCGGCACGCCGCCCGGATGGAGCGGCGCCGGTCGTCCGGAGAAGCGCGTGACCGCCAGGTCGAAACTCCCCCAGAAGAAGTGCACCGGGCTCACCTTGCCGAGGAAGGCGCTGCGAAAGAGCTTGAGCAGCGTATCGATGCTCACCAGTGCGCGCCAGAAGCGCTGGGCGGCACCGGCGTCGTAGGAGTGGTGGATACGATCCTCGGTGAAGCGGATCGGATCAGGCAGCTCGCACGGTCGGTCGTTGATCTCGACTGCGACTCCGAGCTGGCGGAGCAGATCAGCGACCCGCGCGTAGAAGTCGGCGACCGTCCGGGGCTCGAGCGCGAAGCTGCGCGCCTCACCGCCGCTCGTGCGCGCGAGCAGCTGGTGGCTGAGAAAATCGAACTCGAGCTCGAGGATCCCGCCGCCGATTGGCATCGGGGACGTCGTGAGCCCGCGCGCACTCACGTACAAGGGGACCTGCCAGCTGTGATTCACCCACGGTGCCAGGGACAACCTCACCTTGCCAACGATCTGCGTCCACAGGTGCAGCGTCGCGGCGGTCTCACGCCACGCCTCGTACGGGAGCTCGGGCCACATGTCACGCTCACGGTCCATGCCTGCATTCCTCGCTTGGTGCGCGGCGCCCCACACCGGGGCGGCCGTAGCAATAGTGTAAGCTGGCCTGGCCCGCGGCCGCGCAAATCGCGCGCGTGGAGCGCCCGGTGCGATAAGGCGAGGAAGCTCGACATGACGAAGCACGCCGGTCTCAACACCCTGTGCGCCCACGCCGCACATTCTCCCGAGGCGACGACCGGAGCCGTGGCGCAACCGATCCACCTCAGTACGACTTTCGAGCGCAATGCGGACGGTACCTACCCGAGAGGCTACAGCTACAGTCGCGAAGGAACGCCCAACCGCACGGCACTCGAGGCGTGCGTGGCCAGGCTCGAGGGTGGCGCGGGCGCGGCAGCGTTCGCTTCGGGGCTTGCGGCAAACATGGCGGTGCTCGAGTTCCTCGGCGCGGGCGATCTCCTCGTCGCGTCACAGGAGGGGTACTACGGCTCGCTCAGGCAGTTCAGGATTTTCGCGGAGCGGCGCGCCGCCCGTATCGAGTTCGTGGATTTCTCCGACGCGGCAGCCGTCAAGCGTGCACTCGGCGGTCCTGGCGGCCCGGCACGGTTGCTGTGGATCGAGACGCCGACCAACCCGCTGCTCAACGTCGTCGACCTGCAGCGGCTCGCGGCACTCGGCCACGACGCGGGCGCGCTGGTCGTCTGCGACAACACCTTTGCGACGCCCGTGTGTCAGCGGCCGTTCGATTTCGGCGTGGACATGGTGGTGCACAGCGCCACCAAGTATCTCGGCGGTCATAGCGATGTGCTGAGCGGTTTGGTGGTGGTGCGTGAATCGGCGGCGCTCCTCGAAGCGCTGCACGACTGGCAGCGTACGGCGGGGGCGGCGCTCGCGCCGTTCGACTGCTGGCTGCTGCGGCGAAGCCTCGCAACGCTGGCACTGCGGGTGCGCGCACAATGCGCGGGGGCACTGAAGGTGGCCGGGTTTCTGGCGCAGCACGCGGCAGTCGAGCAGGTGTTCTATCCGGGGCTCCGCCAGCACCGCGGCCACGACATCGCCGCACGGCAGATGACCGGAGGTTTTGGCGCGATGCTGTCGGTGTGCGTCGCGGGCGGCCGGGAGGCGGCGATGCGGGTCGCCGCACGGACGCGCCTCTTCACGCGCGCGACGAGCCTCGGCGGGGTCGAAAGCCTGATCGAGCACCGCGCCTCCATCGAGGGACCGGGCACACGCGCGCCTGAGAATCTGCTTCGCCTGTCGGTCGGCATCGAGGAGCCCGAAGACCTCATCGAGGATCTGGACCAGGCGCTCGGCTGAGGCGAGCGCCGTGGCGGCTGCCATGTCGGACTGCGATGTCATCGTGATCGGCGCCGGGGCCGCGGGTCTCATGGCCGCCGCCGAGCTCCTCGAGGCTGGCCGCCGGGTCACGCTGCTCGAAGGGCGTGATCGGGTCGGCGGGCGCATCTGGACACGCCGCGAGCCGGGCGTCTCGGTGCCGATCGAGCTCGGTGCGGAATTCGTCCATGGGCACGCCCCGATCACGCAGTCACTGCTCGAGCGCGCCGGCACCGCGGTCATCGAGGCGGCCGACACCCACTTTGGCCTCGAGCATGGGGAGCTCAAGCCACGCGAGGGGCTCTTCCCCGCGATCCGCAGGGCGCTGGAGCGAAGCGATGTGCTCGAGCGCCAGGACGTGTCCTTCGATGAGCTCCTCGAGCAGCACCTGGCCTCGGTGTTGACTCCCGCGCAGCGGCACTACGCGCGCATGATGGCCGAGGGCTTCGATGCCGCCGACACCTCGCGTGCCAGCGCGCGGGCCATCGCCGAGGAGTGGACCGGAGACACGATCGGCAGCGGACCGCAAGCGCGCCCGCGCGAGGGCTACGAGTCGTTGCTCGGCGCGCTCATGGCGCGCCTCGTGGGCGATCGGCTGCGGTTGCAGCTGCAGTCGACGGTGCAGAGCGTCCGCTGGTCGCGCGGCTCGGTCGAGGTCGCGGGCGAATTCTGCGGGGCGCCCTTCGCCTCGCGCGCCACGCGCGCCCTCATCGCGCTGCCGCTTGGAGTATTGCAGCAGGCCTCGCCGGCCGCCGGCGCGGTGCGTTTTACCCCGGCGCTCGCGGCGAAGCGTGCGGCGCTCGAGGGACTCGCCTCCGGGCCCGTCATCAAGCTGCAGCTGCTCTTCGCGAGCTCCTTCTGGGAGACGCTGCACGAGGGGCGCTACCGGGATGCGGGATTCTTCCACGCGCCGGAAGCCGAGTTCACGACCTTCTGGACGCCGGCGCCCGCGCGGGCTCCGCTGCTCGTCGCCTGGGCGGGTGGCCCGCGCGCGGCGCGTCTCGCCGCCGGCGCGGGAGCAGAGGACATCGCGCGCAAGGCACTCGCGAGTCTCGAGTCGCTTTTCGGCAAGGAGATCGGCATCGCCAGTGAGCTGCGCGCCTTTTACTACCACGACTGGCAGCGGGATCCCTTCGCGCGGGGTGCCTACAGCTATGTCACCGTCGGTGCGATGGATGCGCGGGCTGCACTCGGGCAGCCGCTCGAGGACACCTTGTTCTTTGCCGGCGAGGCCACCGACGAGGAAGGCGGCACGGTCGCGGGAGCTCTGCAGAGCGGCGTGCGCGCTGCGCGTGAGCTGCTCGCGGCGGAAGCGCGCCGCTAGAGCACCCCGCGAGGTTTCCGCTAGAGCGGACGCAGCGGTGCGCGCGCGCGCCCGACGAGGTAACCGGCGGCGAACGGGAGTCCCAAGAGCACCAGGCTCAGTGCGATGACGAACAGCAAGGCTTCGCGCGTGAATCGCCGCACCTCGTTCCCCGAGGTCCGCACCAGCTGGTCCGCAATCCGGCCGGCATCGGCCGTGAGCGCCTTGCGCTGCGCGTCCACCGCGGTGAGGAGCGCCTCCCGCTCCGTCTGGATTTCCGCAAACAGTGCCTCACGCTCGGTGTGCACCGCCGCCACGGTGGTGCGCGCGGAAGCATCGAACCGGCCGAGCACCTCGTGCAGGCTCGCCCGTAGCTGCGCTTCGGCTTCGCGCACGAGGTCCGGCGAGCTCTCGGCGACGCTCGTCAGCCGCTCGAGCCGCGCATCGAGCCGTGCGAGGGCCGCCCGCAGATCGCTCGGCTCGTAGCCCGATTCGCGTATCGCCAGCTGCGTGCGGCGCACGGCCTGATGCGGAACGGTGTCGCCGTAGATCTCGAGCCGCTGGGAAGTGTCGGCGAGCGCCTGCGGGATCGTGCCCACCGCACCGAGCAGGTCCGACTGGGTGCCCTTCTCGCGAGTCCACTCGGTGAGCACCGAGGCCCGTGTGAACCGCAGGTCGACGAGCGGGTGCGCCTGCACGTAGCTCGCGACGAAACCCTGGTAGTCAGGGAGCTCCTTGGGGCTCAGCAGCAAGTGCGCGAGCCTCTGCGCACCGTCGGCGTAGTTATCGGCGATTTCGCGCAGCGCCGCCTGGTGCGTGCCGAAGAGTTTTCCGCCCCGCCCTCCTTCACCCACGAAGGCCTGCAGCTGCAGCGCGAGCGTCCAGGTATCGAGCAGGCTCATGAGCGGCGCCAGTTGCATCTCGGCCTGCCGGCTGCTCTCGATCACCCCGAGCTCCCAGCGCAGCGTGTGCTCGATGACGGCCGGATCGGTCTCCGTCGCCAGGATGTTGTCCGTGCTGCGTGCACTCAATTCGAGGAAGTGCGCCGTCAGCTCGCGCGTGAGAAGGCGCGCGTTCATGTCCCGGTCGGACAACGGCCGCTCCGGGCTCTTGAGGGAAATGAGCGAGCAGCCCGTGAGGACCGAGAGCAGCAGCGCAGCGAGGCGAAGGCGTTGCATGGCGGCGCCCGCGCTCGCTCAGGTGCCCGCGCCGATGAGCCGCACCTCGCGCTGCGGCGGTGGTATCACCACCCCGCGTGCGCGCAGCGCCCCGAGCACCGCAGCGTGGATCTCGCCCACCGCCGCCACCTGGTCCTCCACCGCCACCCAGGGTCTGACAGCGATGCTCACCGAGGAATCGCCAAACTGCGTGGGTTGCACGACCGGCTGCGGCTCCCGCAGCACGCGCGGGTTGGCCTGCAGTGCCCCGCGGATGAGCTCGACGACCGTCGCGAGGTCACTGTCGTAGGCCACTCCGATCTGGACCTCCACCTGACGGATGCGGCCGTAGTTATGGAGGATTTCGCCGACCACTTTGCGGTTGGGAACGACCACCCGCGAGAGATCGACGTGCCCGAGCGTCGTGTTGAAGAGCGTAATGGATTCGACCACCCCCTCCACCCCGGCGATGGCGATGTACTCACCGACGCGGAAGGGCTTGCTCAAAATGATCGAGAGGCCAGCCACGAGATTGCTGAGAACCCCCTGCGTGGCGAGCGCGATCCCGGCACCTGCGACGCCGAGCCCGGCCACGAGGGGCAGCAGCTCGACACCGAGATTCTGCAGCGCGAGGAGCGCGAAGAGCAGCGCGCAGAACGCCCAGGCGATGCGGCTGAGCAGCAGCCGCAGCGGGGGCTCGAGGTCGCGCTGCTCGAGAAACCGCATGAACCAGCGGCTCACCCAGCCGCTCACGAAGATTCCCGCGATGAAGATCAGCAACGCGGTCAGCAGCCGCGGACCGAAACGGATCGCAAGCTCGATGAGCGTGTTCTTCGCGTGGCTGATACTTGCCACTTCATCGTTCATCGCGCGCCTCCCCGACCCCTGCGGCAGTTTACCAAGGGCGGGCAAGCCACAGCACAGGCGCAGCAGCAAAAGGGGCGCCGCCCGGCCGGGCGGCGCCCTGATGAGCTCATCTCTGTCGAGTGGTGCGCTGTACTTATCGCCTCGATGAGAGGCGGCTCAGGTGTCCCGGTCGATCCAGCGAGGGGGTTTTCGGCCAGCGCCGCCCGTGAATGCGGGGTCGAAACCCGGGGCTGGGCGCCCACCGTGGCGGTTTTCGCGTGACGCTCCGGTCTCGTGCGACCCATTCCGGTCGCGGTGCTCGCGCCGCTCCGGCCGGCCCTCGCCCGGCGGCTGGGACGGCGGCCCGAGTGCACCGCTCGCCGCCGCACCCCGGCGCCTGCGCCAGCGCGATCGGCCGAGGACCCACTGATTGCTGTAGGGGGTGCTCATGAAGGGCACCTAGACTCGAGAGCGGCCCACCAGGAAGGTGATGATCGCGCCGATCAGGAACACGACGAAGAGGATCTTGGCGATGCCGGCCGCGCCAGCGGCGATGCCACCGAAGCCGAGCACCGCTGCGATGATCGCGATGACGAAAAATACAACGGCGTAGTGAAGCATGGTTTTCCTCCGCTCGCGCCGGGCGAGTTGTTGGTGCGCACTTTGGGCGCTCACGAAGCGCTTGGCACCGGGGCGGGGACTGAAGCGCGTGTAGGACGGCGGCTACGCGCGGCGGATGACACCACGACACGCGCGCGAATATGCTGGTGATCAAGACTCCGAGTTCACGTTCGCGTACTGCACTGCGGCATTCGCGGAGGAACCATGGACACCGGCATCACGCGCATCGGCTCGCCTCACTCCGTCCCGCAGACGCTGGAGCGGCTCGAGTCACTGCTCAGGGAGCGGGGCATCACGATCTTCGCGCGCATCGATTTCAGCGGCGATGCCGCGCGCGCCGGACTCACGATGCGGCCGGAGCAGATGCTGATCTTCGGCAATCCCAAGGCCGGCACGCCGCTCATGCAGAGTGTCCCCGCGGCGGGACTCGACCTGCCGCTCAAGGCACTCGTGTGGGAAGACGCCGCAGGACACACGCAGATCGCCTACAACGACCCGCAGTACATCATCCGGCGTCACGGGCTCGATGCGGCGCTTGCCGCGAACCTCGCCGCGGTGGTGCCGCTCATCGAGCGCGCCACGCGCGACTGAGCGCGTCGCGGCGCAGACGTTCGGCGTCCGCCTATGAGGATTTCGGCTTGGAGCTGAACTTCTGACCGCCGACTGACACCCCGGCCATCGCGCCACCCTTCACGATGATGAAGGTGACCATACCCTTGTAGTACTTGCCGGCCGTGGTCGCGTCCCGCTGCCCACCGCTGGCACCGGCACTCGCACCAGTCGTGCCGGCGCTGGCTTCCGCCCCAGCGGTGATGGCAACCGCGGTCGCATCCGCCCCGAACTCGAAACTACCCTTGTTGAACTCATTGAACGAGTGCTCATCCTCGAAGAAGATGATCTCGCGGAACGCCTCACCGCCGATCTGGAAACCGAGGCTCACCTGCGTCATGGACACATCCCCGACGTGGACGCCGCCCTTCTTGTATACGCGGCCGTTGCCGTGGGCGCCGCCCACCACGAAACCGCCCTTGCCGATGCCCGGAAAGACCGCATACCCGTAGGAGGTATTGAAGAAACCCTTGCTGGCGCCAGCCTCCTTGAACAGCTCGATGGTCTCGGTGAAATCGTCTGCCCAGCTCACCGCCGTGCACAACAGCAACGCCGCACCGGCAACAACAGCAAGACTTCGCTGCAACTTCTTCATGGCTTCTCCTCGCTACCCGTGCGGTGGCGACATTGTTACTGATCACATCAGCCCGATTTGCGCTGCGGTGGATAGTATGCAGGACGTGGCCGCAAGGGTGGCGGCGCGGGTGGCGGCGCGACGGGGCCCGGTGTGGGACCTAACAGCACGACATCCTCGCCGGCGTGGCTCAAGGTCACGAGCTCCGGAGGCGGTGCGCTCTCCTCCGGTGTCAGGAGCAGTCCCAGGCGCCGGAAGAACCTGCCGGCACTGATGCGGCTGGTCCACACGGTCAGCGGAATACCCGCGTAGAGTCCCACCAACACGGGGGTGAGCCACCAGAAGAATTGCGGTGCGAGATACAGCATCGCGGCACCCCAGGCCACCCCCAGTGCGAGGTGCCACTTCTGCCGGCGGAAGGCCTCGCGAAAGGTCAGACCGCGCTCGTTACGCTCCTGAGCGTTCCACGACACCGAGCGGCCGAGCAGTGTCTGCGCGACGAAGGTCGAATGGAACAGCATCATGCTCGGTGCCAGCAGCATGCTGAAGAGCTGCTCGACGAGGAGACTGAGGCACAGCCGCACACTGCCGCCGAATTGCCGGCGCAAAGTGCGATCGCGGATCGCGAGAATCGCACCGAGAACCTTCGGCAGCAGGAGGACCGCGAGGGTCAGACCGAAGAGCACGGTGATCTCGCCGCTGCGAATCTGCGGCCAGTGGGGAAACAGGCTCTGCAGCCCCGGCCAGAAGTATTCCGGCTTCTTCGCGGCCTCGATGGCGGAGAGGAGCGAGGAGAGCAGCAGCAGCGCGAACCACATCGGCGAGCTGACATACGCGACGATGCCGGTCAGCAGGTGCACGCGGCTGAGCGGACGGAGTCCCGGGAAGCCGAGCACGCGCGAGTGCTGCAGGTTGCCCTGCGTCCAGCGACGGTCGCGCGCCGCATAGTCGATGACATTCGCCGGCACTTCCTCCCAGCTGCCCTCGAGCTCGGGAAGCTGCCGCACCTCGAACCCGGCGCGGCGCATGAATGCCGCCTCGACGAAGTCGTGGCTCAGGATCTCGCCGCCGAGCGGCGGGCGCCCGGAGAGCCGCGGCAGCGTGCAGTGCTGCGCAAAGGGCCGCAGGCGCACGATGGCGTTGTGACCCCAGTAGTTGCTGTCACCCGCCTGCCACCAGGCAAGTCCTGAGGAGAGCATCGGGCTCTGCAGCCGGGAGCCGAACTGAATGAGACGACCGAAGAGCGTCTCGCGACCCACGGTGATCGGCAGGGACTGGAGGATCCCGATCTGCGGGTGGACTTCCATGGCGCGCGCGAGCGTGACGAGCGCCTGGCCGCTCATGACGCTGTCGGCATCGAGCACGAGCATGCATTCGTAGTTCGCTCCCCAGCGCCTCACGAAGTCGGCGATGTTGCCGGCCTTGCGCTCGCTGCGCTCGCGGCGGCGGCGGTAGACGACGCGCCCCGCACCGTAGCGCGCGGTAAGTCCCTGCCACATCCGCTCCTCATCTTCCGCGATACGCGCATCGCTCGTGTCGGAGAGAATGAAAAGATCGAAAGCCCCGTGCTCGCTCTCGCGCATGAGCGAGGACCAGGTCGCGGTCAGCCCGGCGCCGACCCGCACCGGATCCTCGTTGTAGATCGGCATTACCACCGCCGTGCGCGTGGTCAAGGTGCGCCCCGCGAGCTCGCCGATGTCGATGCCCACGGGGTCGCGCCCGGTGAGCCGCATGGCAAATCCCGCGATCGCGGTCCAGAGCGCGCCCGCGATCCAGGTGAAGAGCCCAAAGAAAAGAACGAGGCCCACGACCTCGGTGGCCTTGATGCCGTTCGCTTGCAGCGCATCGACGAGCAGCGCCGTCGCCGCCGCGGAGGTAAGGAACGTGAGACCGAAGAACAGCGTGCGCCGCACGCGCACCTGCCAGGGGGAGCGCCGCTCGCTCACGGCGCCCATTGGTACACCCAGGTTTCCGTCAGCACCTCACCGTAGAGGGTGAGGTAGCAGCGCATGTCCACCACCGGCTTTTTCGGCCGGGGTGTGACGACGAACGCGATACGCCAGGAGCCGCTCTGTGGCACGCGCTGCACGGTGAGAGCCTCGATCTGGCCGTTGTCGGCGCTCAACTCTGCCTTGACCGGTTGATTGCCATCGAGTCCCTCGAGCTCACCGCCGGCGAACTCGACCAGCATGCGCCGCGCGCCGGGACCGAAGCGGCCCTTGTTATCGCCCACCGCCGGATTGCCGCTGCGGGTGGCGATCACCCGTCCGCCCGGCGGCCATCGCGGGTACTCGGCAAAGGCCGACAGCAGGTACGCGAAGCTCAGCGGCTTACCCGCCGCCACGGCCTGGTCCGGGACCCAATAGGCGACCATGTTGTCGTGGATCTCCTCATCGCTCGGTATCTCGACGAGCTCGACGCCACCCTTGCCCCAGTTGCCGAGCGGCTGCACCCAGTAGCTCGGCCGGGACTGGTATTGGGATTCGACGTCCTCATAGTGCGCAAAGTTGCGGTCGCGCTGGGCGAGGCCGAAGCCGTGGGGGTTCTCGTCCACGAATCGATTGACGCGCAGGTCGCGCGGATTGCTGAGCGGACGCCAGATCCACTGCCCGTGTCCCGTTTCGCTCATGAGGCCGTCGCTGTCGTGGACCTGCGGACGAAAGTCATCGAAATGCCGCCCGGTGCCATCCTCACCGTAGAGGTACATGGAGGTGAGCGGCGCCACACCGAGCTTGGCGATGCTGCGGCGCGGGTAGAGATCGCTGTGCACCTCGACCTGCGTGATCTCGCCCGGCCGGACCTCGAACTGATACGCCCCTGCCACGCTTTTGCTGTCGAGCAGTGCGTAGATGATGAGGCTGCGGTCGGTCGGCTGCGGACGCACCAGCCAGAAGTCGGTGAACGTGGGGAACTCCTCCCCGCTCTGCGCGGCGGTGTCGATGGCGAGCCCGCGGGCCGATGCGCCGTAGTGCTGGTTGCGGCCGAGTACGCGGAAATAGGAGGCGCCGAGGAACACGAGGAGCTCATCCTTGTAGCCCGGAGTGTGCAGCGGATAGTGCACCCGAAAGCCCGCAAACCCGACCTCGGTCGACAATTTCGGTGTCTTCAGCAGATGTCCGAAGGTGAACAATCGGGGGCTGTACTCCACGAGCCCTGCACCGGCCGGCGTCACCTCGAACACGTTGACGCGCTGGCGGACGCGGTAGCCACGGTGGAAGAACTGCACCTCGAACAGGGCCTGACCCCGCCATAGGGCACTCGCCGGACGGAAGCGGATGTCGCGGTACTGATCATAGGTCAGGTTGGCGAGCGATGCCGGTAAGTTCTGCGACGTTTGCCGGTACTCATGCGCGGCGCGCTCCCGGGCGAGCTGCTGTACGTTGGCGTAGGTGAACGGCCCGGGCTCCGCTGGCGGTGCCGTTTGCGGCAGAGGCGGAATGACGACCGACTTGTGCTCGGACGCCGCCGGAGGGTTACGCGGGGCGCCCTGGTCAGCTGTGTTCATCGACAGCATGACCGAGGCCAGCAGAAGAACGGCAATCACGGCCGGCTTCCGCAGGCTGGGCGGCATGAAGGCACCTGGGTTGTCTCCGCTGACGGCACGCAGAACCGCGGCTTATTTCCGAGGAGTCTGCCAGCGTTGGGAGGACGGCTTATCTGAATCATGTGTCGGAGCAGGCTTACATTATGTTGCCGCCATCGAAGCGGTTTATAAAGCCAATGGACAGGATACCGCCAGGCCCGGGCTCACGTCTGCACCCGGATCAACATGCAACAAACGCCTACATGATGACACCGCTTGAGTCCGTGGCGGCAATCGGCGCGGCAGCCGGTTTACACTGCGCGGCGACAACCCAGGTCCACCGCTCCCGCCCGCACCCCAAGGAGAGATTCAATGAGCAACGATGAGTCGATCATCCAGCCGTTTGGCAGCCTCGTCGCCTCCCGTATCGGACTTTCCGAGCAGGTCCGGCACAAGAGCGTGGCGTCGCTCAATCGCCTGCTGGCCCACACCATGGCGATGCGCGATCTCTATAAGAAAGCGCACTGGCAAACCTCGGGTGCGACCTTCTACGAGCTGCATCTGCTGTTCGACAAACACTACGGGGAGCAGGCCGAGCTCATGGACTCTGTGGCCGAGCGCGTGCAGACCTTAGGCGGCGTGACGCTCGCCCTCGCCCAGGATGTCGCCGAGGAGACCCGTATCGCGCGCGCACCGCGAGGGCGCGAGAGCGTGCCGGCGCAGCTGCGCCGCTTGCTCGAGGGGCACGAGATGGTGCTCGGGGAGGCACGGCCGCTCGCCCATGAGGCGGCGGAGGCGGGCGATGATGGCACCAACGACCTGATCGTGAGTGAGGTCATCCGCACCAACGAGCTGCAGAGCTGGTTCATCGGGCAGCACCTGATGGCGCGGGGTGAGAAGTTATGAGTTGGCCGGGGGGAGCTCCCGCTCGAAAGGCCTGACGAGGTTACCCATATACGCTCCGCGCCACAGCCGTGTGCCACGCGCACTCCATGCTCTTTCTTGCGGCTGATGCAAAATGCAGCCGTGCTGATAACAACGTGCTGTTAATAAGAGGAGTCTGCCATGAGCGAGCGGTCTGTGCGTCGTTGTTCGGTCGCCGACCCTGACCCCCGGCGGCGCATGCTGCTGCGATCACTGCTCGGTGTGAGCGTCACCGCAACGCTCGGTGGGGCTCTCCTTGCGGCCACGCAACTGGCCCGGGGCCAGACGCTCACCCGCGAGCAGCGTGACCAGCTCACCCCCGAGCAGGTGCTCGCGTTGCTCAAGCGCGGCAACGAGCGCTTCCGTACCGGGCAGATGCACCCGCACGACTATCTCGCGCAGAAGCGCGCCACCCTCGGTGGTCAGTACCCCGCCGCCGCCATCCTCAGCTGCATCGACTCGCGCGCACCGGCGGAGATCATCCTCGACACCGGCATCGGCGACACCTTCAACGCGCGCATCGCCGGCAACATCAGCAACGATGATCTGCTCGGGAGCCTGGAGTTCGCCTGTGCCGCAGCGGGAGCCAAGCTCGTGCTCGTCATGGGCCACACCTCCTGCGGCGCCATCAAGGGGGCGATCGATGCGGTCGAGCTCGGCCACCTCACGGAGCTGCTCAACAAAATCAAGCCGGCGGTCGCTGCCACGGCCTATGGTGGTGAGCGCAGCAGCCGCAATGCGGCTTTCGTGGACGAGGTCGCCGCGACCAATGTGCGACGGACGGTGGCGGATATCCGCGCCCGCAGCGGCGTGCTTGCCGGTCTGGAAAAGGACGGCAAGATCGCCATTGTCGGCTCGATGTACCATCTCCAGGGCGGGCGGGTCGAGTTCTTCGGCTGACGCGGCGCGACCCGAAAGATGGCGCGAGAGAGCGCGGGTCCGGCCAGTACCACGGGCGTGCACGCGGCAGCGTTGCCGCCGTGGGGCGCACTGCGCTACCCCGTGTTCCGCTGGCTGTGGATCGCGACCGTCGTCTCCAACGTCGGCACATGGATGTACAACGCCGCCTCCGGCTGGCTGATGACGAGTCTCGATCCGAGCCCCATGATCGTCTCACTCGTCCAGGTCGCCAACAGCCTGCCGCTCTTTCTGTTCGCGTTGCCCGCCGGTGCGCTCGCCGACATGATCGACAAGCGCCGGCTGATTCTCGTGCTCGAGATCCTCACGACCATCCTCAGTGCGCTGTTCGCGCTGCTCGTCTCGCTGCACGTCGTTAGCCCCGCGCTGCTGCTGTTCTTTATTTTTGTGCTGGGGACACTCGCCGCGCTCGAGACACCCGCCTGGCAGGCGATCGTGCCGCTGCTGGTACCGGCACCCGCGCTCCCCTCTGCGATCGCGGTCAACAGCGTCGGTGTCAACATCAGCCGCGTCATCGGTCCCGCGATCACCGGTGTCATCATCCTCGGCTTGGGGATCGCTGCACCCTTCTGGCTCGATGCCTTCAGCAACGCCGGTGTGATCGCCGTGATTCTGATGTGGCGTCCGGCGCCGAAAGCGCTACGGGGCCTACCCGCCGAGCGCCTCCCGAGTGCCATTCGCGCCGGAGTGCGTTACGCACGCAACAACCGCGCGTTGCGGGCGACGCTCGTGCGCGCGGTCGGCTTTTTCCTCTTCGCAAGTGCCTACTGGGCGCTGCTGCCGCTCGTCGCTCGCAACCAGCTGCAGGGCGGTCCCGGCCTCTACGGCACGCTTCTCGCCGCCATCGGCGCGGGCGCGATCGGCGGTGCGCTCGTCCTCCCATGGGCCCGGGCCCGTACCGGTCCCGATGCGGTCGTCATGCTGGGCGCAGCGGGCACCGCGGCGGCGCTCGTGCTCTTCGGGCTCGCGCGGGAGTCATGGGTCGCGGTGCTTGCGTGCCTGCTCGCGGGAGTCTCCTGGATCAGCACGCTCGCCACCCTCAACGTCTCGGCGCAGACGCTGCTCCCCGACTGGGTGCGTGGTCGCGGACTCGCCGTGTATGTGACGGTGTTCTTCGGCACCATGACCGTCGGCAGCGCGCTCTGGGGAT
>Ga0210409_10003753_pt1 | contig 16718 bp, 13 predicted proteins | sample IncBWH17MmetaG_FD_161649 | JGI IMG/M metagenome (GOLD analysis project Ga0210409, IMG submission 161649) | Forest soil microbial communities from Barre Woods Harvard Forest LTER site, Petersham, Massachusetts, United States - Inc-BW-H-17-M | ecosystem: Environmental > Terrestrial > Soil >...
CAGGTTGAAGCGAGCCTGCGAGCCGACACCGTCGTCTACACCGAGCTGGGCGTACGCGCCCGCCAGAGTGGTGACCGTCCCAGCGGCGATGTCGATGGTGCGGATGACATAACCGTCCGCGAGATAGAGGTGCCCCTGCCCGTCCGTCGCAAACGTCCACGGATCGGAGAAGTGCGCCGCGACGAGCGTCCCGTCCACCCAACCCGGCCCACCCGGCAGCCCGGCCAACACGTCGAGTCTCGTCAACTGCGTGGACATCGTGGCCGGGGCCGAGTGGGGCGGCTTGCTGCTGCCGCAAGCGACGAAGAGACTCAAGGCCATGAGAAGGCCAAAGGCCGCCGTGCTCCCAGCCGGTTTTGCGCCGCGTTTGACCCGCTGCGATGAGAGGAGCATTTTTCGCCGAGACGAGCTCGACCGGCCATTAGTACCACCAAGTCGCGACGAGCAGGCCATCCGCCGCCAGCCTGGCTCTGCTTGCTGACAGGGTGATGTGCCTTCCGCCCACTAAGGTCGTGCATCATGACCACCCTAGGCGTTCGGCTTCGACACGGTTGACGCCGGGCCACTGAAGGAAGGCTGGCGTATCCAGCGCGATACGCCCGGATACGGGCCGCGCCGAACCGCCGAAGAGCTGCGCAGGGACCTCGCCGCGGCGAGGCGGTATCGAGATATGTGACGCAGCCGCAAAACGAAAAGGAGGAGCGCGAAGCGAGTATGCTGGCCGCGTGAAGAACATCCTCAAGCGCGTCGCGATCGCCGTCGCAGGCGTCGTCGTGCTCCTTGCGGTCGTCGTGGCGATTGTCTTCTGGACGGCCTTCGGTCACAACCGGCCCATCGGCGACCGCCAAGTGCTCGCACCCGGAGTGACCGTCGTCAAAGACGGTTTCGTCAGCGTCGCCCTGCTCGACGTCGCTCCCGATGAGGTGGCGCTCGTCGACTGCGGCAACCGCAGGGACGCCAAGCCGATTCTCGCCGCGCTCGCCGACCGCAAGCTCGACGCCGCGTCGGTTGTCGCGATCTTCTTGACGCACGGCCACCCCGATCACACCGCCGGCTGCCGCGCGTTCCCGAATGCCACGGTGTATGCGATGCAGGACGAAGTAACGCTGATCGGTACTGCCGCAGACGTAAGGCACCCGCTTAAAGATGGTGACGTGACGCAGGTCGGTGACCTGCGCGTCGAGGCATTCGCCACGCCCGGTCATACCCCCGGCTCCGCCATCTACTTCGCTCGCGGCGTTCTTTTCTTCGGCGACAGCGCCGGGGGCGCGAAGGACGGCACCGTGATGCCCGCCGTGCGCCTGTTCAGCAAAGACCCTGGTCGCAACGTCGCCTCTCTGAAGTCGCTGGAGGCTCGCCTTCAGCCGCGCGCCGCCGAGGTGAGGACGCTCGCCTTCGCGCACACCGGCCCGCTCGAGGGCTTCACACCCCTCGAAGCGTTCGCGAATTCGCACTGAACGCCTGCGCGAAGTCGCATCTCTCTCTACTACTGCGTCGTGCGCCAGCACGACGTTCGCCGAAGGCGATGCGGGGGAGCCTCGCCGCGTAGCGCTGGCGGAGCGGCGAGGGGGCCGCAGGCCCCCACTAGACCATCCCCTCCGACGTCGTCGGCGCCAGCCGACGAGGGTCGGAGGTAGTGACCTGAGTCCGCGATTCGCCTGCGAATCACGGACTCAGGTCACTACGGGCGGCCCTTTCGGGCCGCCCTGTCGGGGCGAGAGGATTTGAACCTCCGACTCCTCGGTCCCGAACCGAGTGCGCTACCAGGCTGCGCTACGCCCCGATGCGGCCGACCTGCGGTTGCGCGCTTGACGCTCGCGCCCGCTGCCGGGCGCGCCTTTATGGCTGGCCGGGAAACTCGCCGTCAACGGCGATTAGTGCCACATGTGCATCTGGCTGCCTACAGTGCGAATGCAAGCATACAATGCACATGAAATTACACCGGAAAGTACATCCGCCCTACCCGAGCTCATGGCCTGTGTTAAAGTATCACTGTAACGAAGATCACCCGTATTCCAGAGTAGACGGATCGCCGCACAAAGGCGTGCTGTTCATAGGAGTCCACAATCATGAACGTTCCCCCCCACAGCGCCCTTGCCGAGGGACCCGGCCGAAGGAGGTCCACCATGCCGCCCGAGCTTCCCGCAGTTCGAATTCTGATCGTCGACGACGACAAGGCCATTTGCGAGTACATGCAGACGCTGCTGGAGCGCGACGGCTTTCAGGTCAAGACGCTCAGCGACCCCACCGGTGTCGAGGAGGAGGTTCGCCATGGTGGTTACCACCTCATCATCCTCGACCTGATGATGCCAAAACTGGACGGAATCGAGGTACTGCGCCGCATCCGCAAGCTCGATACGGACATCGCCGTCGTCATCTTCACGGGCTTCCCCAACCTCGAAAGCGCCGTCGCCTCTATGAAGCTCGACGCGGTCGATTACATCAAGAAGCCCTTCAATGTGGACGAGTTCCGCGAGGTCATCTCCCGCGTGATGCGAAAGAAGGGGCTCGCCCGCACGCCCGAAGAACAACTTCACAGGGTCATCGGCGACACCATCCGCAACTTGCGCAAGGACAAGGATCTCACGCTGAAACAAATGTCTCGTCGCACGGGCCTCAGCGTCTCGCTGCTCTCGCAAATCGAGCGTGCCGAGTCGAGCGCGTCGATCTCGTCGCTCTACAAGATCGCAATTGCGCTGGAGTCTCGCATCCAGGACCTCTTCGGCGAGTACTGACGACGTCCGGGTCTGCGCCCTAGAACACCTTCAACGTCATCTGCGCATAGGCGAAGTGGGAGGCCCTCGGCGGCGATCCAAGGCCGCTCGCGATGAGGGCGCGCGCGCCCTCGCCAAGCATCAGCACCGAGTAGCCCGCGGTCAGCTCCACGGGCACCCAGTGAGACCAGGTGAAGGCAACGTCGACCTCATGACCCAGGTCCGCTTGGGTGTTGGTGCGAGGCGCGCCGCGAGCGATCTCGACGAGATAGGCCGTTCGCCAGGCGCCGCCCGGCTCGGCGAGCCGGACATACCGGTACTCGAGCGCGGCAACCGCGTCGCTCCACGGGACCACCGCCGCGCGCGCGTTCGCTTCCGCCTCGTTGGACCAGGAGAACAGGTCCATGGCGCCATGCCAGACATGCACGTCCGGTAGCAGCGGGTCGAACGCGCGGTACGTCGAGCCTCCGTTATCCCCGCTCGCATAGGCGCCCCCGAGTCGCACCGTAGGAACGAATACAACCCGCTCGAACGTATGCGCGACGTGCCCCGCCGCGGCCCATGCAGCGCGATCTTCACCGAGGTCCTCGGCGCGACCGAGCTGGTAGACTCCCTCGATTCCCCACGCCCACGCGTACGCATCGCCATGCGCGCGAAGCGCTGCCGTGTACGTCTGGCCGCGCACCGAGCCGTCGACCGCCAGGCTCGAAGACGGGTTGACCTGAGCGAGACGCACCAACCCATATGCCTCCCCGGCCAGAAGCGGATGAAACGCCCACTCTGCCCGCGCGCCGAAGAGCTGGCCGTATGCGGACAGAAGGCCGCTGCCGGATGAATCCGTGAGGCTTGCCGCAAGCAGTTCGAATGCGCCTTCCCCCACCAAAAGCCGCCCGCGCACGGCATCGAGGCTGCGACCTGCCGTCGACCAATCGGCGACTCCAAGCAGCCGGCCTTCGCCCCATGTCACGCGCTGGCGGCCAACCCGCAGGAAACTCGACTGCGCAGACGTGGTGTGAACCTCGCCCCACGCTTCGTATGCCCCGGTCTGCGCGCTGGGTGCAAGCTGCCGGACAGGGTCGGATCCGCCCTCCACGTTCCACATGCGGCCATCCTGCAGGACGACGAGCGCCTTCACGATTCCTCTCTCCACGTCGGCCCCGAGTCGTGCCCGCTCGACGAGAAACCCGCGCGCCCGACCGTCCAAATCGAACGCGTACTCGCCGCGCGCGCGCGTCTCGAGAATAGGAGCAAGCTGCCAGTCGCCGATGGCGAGCGTTTCGGGCGCTGCGGGCGCGATTTGGGCCAATGCGCGCGTCGTCCAAGCCACAAGGGCGAGACCCGCTGCCACGCCGACGCGCGTCACGGTCGCGACGCTAACACAGTTCCTCCTCGGGCTTTCGTCCGCTCCGGTTACCCGACCTTCTTGCTCAGGAGTTCGCGCGCGCGCGCCAGCAGGGCGTTTTTCTCGTTGACTCCGGGGTCTTCGATGACGGCTTCGAGCAACGCGTCGAGCAGCTCACCGATGATGCGGCTCGGCGCGAGACGCAGTTCGCTCACGAGATCGTGTCCGTTGACCGCCAGGTCGCGAGTCGACAGCGCGGCGCCCTCGGCAAGGACTCGCGCGACGTGCGCCTTCAGGCTGGCAAGCGCTTCCAGATCCCCGTCGAAGTCCCTACCCTTCGCGCGTACGTCGGCCTCGTTGAGCATGTACAGGTCCCCGACTCGCTCGGGCCCGACACGACGGATCCAGCGGCGGACGGCCGAATCGGTCCATTCTTGGGAATAGTGAAATAAGTGGTTTCGCACGAGCGCCACGATGCGCGCGCGCTCGTCATTCGAAAAGCGCAAACGCGCTGCAATCGGCTCCGCGATTTCCGCCCCGACTCGGTCATGGTCGTAAAAGGTGTAGTCCGCGACCTTGTCCGACCAGGCACGTGTGCGCGGCTTGCCGATGTCGTGCAAAAAGGCTGCGATACGCAGGATGGGATCTCCCGAGCAGGCGTCCATGCACTCGAGCCCGTGGCGCCAAACGTCGTAGGCATGCCACTTGTTCTGCTGCATTCCGACCCCCTCCAGAGCCTCCGGACATGTGACCGACAGGATCCCCGTGCGCCTCATGACCTCGAACGCCCGCGAGGGCGTCCGCGCCGTCATCGTTTTGATCCATTCGTCCCGCACTCGTTCTTGGGCGACCTTTCGGAACGTATCGAGCCGGGGACCGACCGCGGCCTCCGTTTCGGGATCGAGCTCCAGCTCGAGGGTCGCGACGAACCGCGCAGCGCGTAGAACCCGCAAGCCATCCTCGGCGAAGCGTTCTCTCGGATCGCCTACCGCCTTGAGCAGGCCGCGCGCCAGGTCTCCGCGACCGTCGAACGGATCGACGAGCTTGCCGTCGAGCGGGTCGACGGCAATGGCGTTGACGGTAAAGTCGCGGCGCGCAAGATCCGCCTTGATATCGTCGACAAACTCGACCCAGTCCGGTCTACGCCCGTCCGAGTACGTCCCCTCCCCCCTCAGCGTGGTGACCTCGTAGTGGTGCCCGCGGGTGACGACGGTGACGGTGCCGTGTTCAATGCCCGTCGGAATGGCGCGCGGGAAAAAACTCAAGAGCTCGTTGGGACGCGCATCGGTCGCGACATCCCAGTCGCTGGCGACGCGACCCAAGAGGAGGTCTCTGACACATCCGCCCACGATCCACGCACGCTTGCCCTGCGAACGTAGCGTGCCACATAGGTCGAGCACGTCGCGCGGCACGGCCGCGAGGTCGACCGCCTCGTGTGCGACCGCTCCCTCGCTCCGCTCGGGCTTGCGGTCGACGCCGTCGGAGGTCACAAGGAGATCGCTTACCATGCGCGAAGCTTGCCTGCTTGCGAGCATGCTCCTCGGGGTGTGAGTTGAACCTGGCGGACGTCATCGAGCGCTGGATGGGCAAAGTCGAGATCGTCTTGGCAGGCGCCGACGACGATTTGCGAGAGGGCGAGCAAGCCTTGGCAGCGCGCGATCCGATGCGCGCGCGGGCAGCCGCGCATCGGGTGCTCGATCGCGCGCCGGGGTCTCCCCTCGGTCTGGCCCTCCTGGCCGACGCCTGCGAGGCTTCCCGACTCGACGCCGAGCTGGCGCTGACGCTGGAGGAATTGTCGCAGCGCGTGCCCTCGCAGGCGGAAGTATGGGTGCGCCTTGCGTCAGCGCGTCGTTCAACCGGAGCGTCGCCGGACGAGGTGCGCGACGCGCTTGCGCGCGGCCTGGCCGTCGCTCAAGCCGGCACCGATGCGCGCCGAGACGCGCTGCTCGCTTTGGCAGACATGGATCTCGAGCAGGGGGACCCTGCCCGCGCAGAGCTATGGTTGGAGCGTGCTGCGCTTCGGGACAGGTCGCCGTCCATGGCCGTGCGCCGCGCAGAAGTGATGCTCTTGCGCGGCGATGCTGCCGGCGCGAACAAATTGCTCGAGCCCGCCGCAGCGTCCGCAGCCGACGGCCGCTTTGCGCTGGCGCGCGGGCGCGCACTGAAGATGCTCGGCGATCCGTCCGCTTTCGGGCCGTTGATCCGCGCCCTCGTCCTCGATACTCCCGGGGCGAGCGAGGCACTCTCGTCTGCGCTCGCGTCTCTCGCTTCGGACACGCAGACACGCTCCCGGGTGCGATCCGTCGTCGACGCCAAAGGCGAGCAAGACATGACTCGGTGGCGCGCGGCGTTCGCGCGCGCGGAGGGAGAGGCCGACCACGCGAGGCGCGCTCTGCGTGAGGCCGTCGAGGCGGGCGACCTGGCTGCCGTACACCCGCTGCTCGACGCGGCTATCGACGATCAGGACGCTGATTCGCTGGAGGTCGCACTCCGCGGTTTGGGATCGGAAGAAACGGATTCGCTTCTCTCGGAGGCCCACCTCATCGTGGCTGCCGCCCGCCCTGGGGACGCCGACGCCGCAATTGCCCGCCTCGACGAAGTTGCGCGCGTGACCCATCCAAGGATCGCCCCATGGGCCGAAGCCATTGCACTAGAGGCGGCGCGGGCATGGGTTCCGGCGTCAACCTCCACAGACCCCGCCCGAGGCCGTCTGCCCGCGGACTGGCCGAGACTCTTGAAACGCCTGGACGCGCATGCGCGCGCGCTCGGCGACTTGCAGTCTGTCGCCGCCATCGCAGATTTGGCCGGCGAGCGCACCCGTCCGCTCCGACTCGCCGTCATCGGCGAATTCAACGCTGGCAAGAGCACATTCATCAACGCGCTCATCGGCGCGGACGTGGCGCCCACAGGAGTCCTCCCGACCACCGCATCGCTTCACCACCTGAGGTGGGCGCCCGACCCGATTGCGCGGATCTCCTTCCTCCCAGGAAGCGAACCACCCGAACGCATCGTTGCTCTAGGCGACCTACGGACAACGCTCGCGTCGCTCGATGCGGCGGCGATCCGCCGAGTCGAGCTATTGCTGCCGCTCGTCTTCCTCTTGCGCGTCGAGATCCTCGATACGCCGGGGTTCAACGCCCCGGAGCCCATTCATACGCGGGCCGCCCTCTCGGCATTCGAGGAGGCCGACGCGGCCATCTGGTTATTCGATGCTACGCAGGCGATGAAACAGAGCGAGCGAGCCGTCCTCGAAGAGGCAACGCGCGCAAAACTTCCTTTGCAAATACTCATCAACAAGGCCGACCGAATGGGCCCGGACGACCTGGCGCGGGTCACGAAGTCGGTTTCCGATGCCCTCGCGGAGGCGCGCCTTGGCTCGCTCGCACCGCCGCTCCCGCTATCCGCGAAGAAAGCTCTCGCCGGCAAGCTGGGCGACACAAACGCGCTCACCGACTCGGGCTGGGACGGGGTCCAGGCGCTGCTCGAGGAGCAGATCATCTCACGCCACGAGCAGCTCAAGGAGCGCGCGCTGCGACGACGCGCGGCTCGGGTCGTCGCGCGGTTGACTGCCGCGGCGAGCACGGAGGATGAAAAGCGAAGGTCGGAGGACGAAATTCTCGCAGCAAAGGCGCGCACCTGCGCGCAAACGGCGGCGGCGATCGAGCGCGACGCGGACGCGCTCGCGACGGATCTATCCCGGTCCCTGTCCGCGCCCGCCGAAGTCTGGGCACGCGATCTTGCACTTGTCGTCGTGGGGCGTGATCGAAAGAGCGTGGAGCGCGACCCCATTCTGGCTCGCTATCGGGTCGAGCGCGCGGTGGCGACCCTTGCGCCCACGCTCGCCCGCGCCATGTCGTCGCTCGCCGGCGAAGCGGAGCTGGCTCCCGCCTTGTTGGCGCAGACGGCGCGCGCCCTCGTGCGAGCGGCCGCCGAAGTCAGCGAAGGCACCGACCCTCAAGCGCTTCTCGAACCGCTCGCCCGTGCCGCCATCGCGACCCTCGTGGATCGGCTCTTTTCTCTCTCGGTCGCCCGCTCGTCCAAATTCGGGCCGGCGGGTCTTGTGCGTGAGCTACGGGCCCTTGCCGCCGTTCTGGAGTGATACGAGAGAATCCGCCCCGAGAGTGCGGATCAACGGCCAGCAGTGCCGGTCACGGCCCAACCACGGGCACACTGCCGCTCAAAGCGCCGAGTAAGAAACGGTCTACATCGGCGCTCGCGATCGGGTTCCGATAGGCGACGAAGTGGCCGTCGTAGTCCGTCCCAGGCGCATATTGCCGAACGACAGCCGTGATCGGCACTCCGTTGATCATGGCATTGCCGCTGAGAGGCGCCGGCACCGCCGATCCGCCGATGGGGTCCGGCGTGACACCATTCGGCGCGTTGGCCTCGACGAGTTGTGCGGCGAGTGCAAACGTTCGCTCGGTAGCAGTTGGCGCGTATGTGTCACCTTGCCCGTACGGTTGAAAGACGTGCTTCTGGTTGGCCGGCGCCACCGGGCTCGAAATTAGAAACGGGGCATGGTTCAGGGGATCGTCGGCGTCGAAGTCGTTCTGCAACAGAGCGAGCACCGGGTGCTGCTCCCCCACTTTGCCGATGTCCTCGAGCACTACGGGGAGGCCGTCGGCAATGTCGATCGGGCTTTTCTTGCCCAGCAGCCCATCGATGAGGCTCGCGCCTTCGCCGCTCAGCACGACGCCGCGGATCCCCGTGGCGTACGGCATGGCAATTCCTCCCTCGGTGGCGCCTTGCGAATGCCCCCAGAAGGCGATCCGCCCCGCTTTGATTTCCGCCCCCGTCGGCGACTGCGAAGCCGGCAGGTCGAGCGCCGCGGCAAAGCGGGCGAGCGCCAGCTGATCCGCGGCTCCTTGGAGGGGATTACCTCGCGCCGCGAGCGGGTTTGCGTAATTGAAAAATAGATTGTCCGGTGTGTCGGTCGAGTTACCCCGCCGCGTCCCGTGCTCGACCTGGTCGATTCCCAGCACCGCTGCTGGAAGCTGGCCGGCGAGGAGACTGAGTCGCTTTGCAACTCCCTCGCCGACGTGACTCCGGAAGCTTCCCCCGGTGCCGTGTGCGTAGATGAGCAGCGGCCAGCCACCCGCGGGCATCGTCCCCTTGGGAACTGTGAGCGCCATGCACACGCCCTCGGTTCGCTGCATCTGCGGCGTACCGTCGGCGCCGAGAGCGATGTCTCCGCCGTCTTCTGGAGTCGCGTAGGGCTCCGTTCCCTGCTGGAAGATCGGAAGCGTGACGAGTGCGTGGAGCTCGTCGAACGCCGGATCCGGCGTTCCGCACGCGCGATCGCTCGCGGCTTGAGGGCAGGGCGAGGGTGCGTCGCCACAACGCACCCAATTGCTCGCCGTCGGCGCAGGCGCAGCGGCGACGGCCGCGGCGAGCTTCGGTCCGATCGCTTGGGCGTGACCCACAGTGAACACCGTCGCGTTCAAGATGGACGAGACAGGAACGTTCGTCGGAAGCGCGGCCCAGTCCCTCAGAGGCTGGTACTTGGGCCACTCGGCAGCGAGCGCCGCATCCAAGGGCGCGCTCGAGCCGAGCAGGGCGGTCAGGTCAGGCGATACCTGAATCGCGCTTCCGTTCGAGTCGAGCGCGGTCGTGGTGATGAAAACGGCATACCTGTGCCCCGGCCTTAGCGGGGCACCCATCTGCGGGCGGATGCCGATCCAATTGTGGCAGATATACGCGTTGCGATCGGTCGTTCCGGACCAGCTCAGGCCCAGGTCGTTTGCTTTCGGGGGGTTGGTCACGTCCACCCATCGCACGGTGCCGCTCTGCTTCAGGGTGCCCCCGAGGTCGACGGCCGCGCTGAAGCGAAAGAGCACCGTCGGATACGCGCTGAAGCCGTCAGCCGAATTTTCCACGTCGCGCAGGTAGCGGTCGACCACGTCGAGGCCGAGTAGCCCCGGTCCCGGGGTGGGGTGGCCGGCAAGCGAAATTTTGCCGCCGCTCAGGCGAACGTCGTTCGGGAAGGGAAGCCTGTAGAAGTCGCCGTCGTTCGAACCGCGAGGGACATGAAAGTAGGCCTGCGTTGGTCCGGCGTCGTCGCGGCACGTGTCCCCTTGCCAGTCGAGCATGGCAATCGGCGCGAGGCCGCCGGGCAAGCGCAGATTCGGTTGACATGCGCCCGCCATGCACACCAAACCGCCGAGGCAATCGGCCGCCGTCGTGCAGCGGCTACCCACATCGACGGTGCCCTCCGCGATGCATTTGGTCGCGAATCCCACAAGATCGCATCGCAGCCCCGCCCCGCAATCGCCATCGCTCTTGCAGGCTGTGCCGTCGGTCCCCGAACCGCCGGGTACACACGTTCGCATCGGTCCGCAGTACGAACCCGCGGCGCACTCGTCATTGATGGTGCAAGAATGCCCACTTGTCGTGCATTGACACGATTGGCAGGTGCCATTGGTGCACGCGAGACCCGTGCGGCAAACGTGGTTCCCGTCGCAAGGCGCACCCAGTCCGCGGCCGCCCGAAAGGGAGCTGGTCGATGGGCCGCTCGCGCTGGAACTGCATGCGATCGGTAAAGCGGCCGCAATGAGAACAATAGGCGCTACGCGGATAGACGAGAGGAAAGGTTCTGCCATGTCGACCCCCGGGCAAGGAGAAGCAAAAGGCCCAACCTAACGTCATACCATGACGTCAGCGGGTTCGAGGACGGCTAGAATACGGGGGCGATGCGCAATCGCTCTCGCTTTCGCCACGCCCGACCTCTCACACTCGCGGCCTCGCTCGGGCTTGGGGTCGCGTTCGGGCTTGGCTTGGTGACGCCCGTGCCTTCTGTGCCTTTTGTGCGTTTTCTGCCCGCGGCTCACGCGGAGATCCTTGGAGGCGTGGGGGGCGATACTGTGCTCCTCCAGGCCGACCACCTCGACATCGACGTACTTCGCGGCGAGGCAACGCTCAACGGTAAGGTGACCCTCACGAAGGGAGACCTTGTCGTGAACTGTCCGCGCATCGACCTTCGCTTCGATCACACCCCCCACGTCACTTGGGCGCGCGGCTCCGGCGGGGTCACCGCGGACGTACGAGGCGTGCACGCCGAGGCGCCCGCGGCCGAGCTCGACCTGATTCGCCAGATGATCGATCTGCGCGGAGGCGTGAAGCTCACGCGCGGCCAGGGGTGGCTAACGGCTGACTCGGCGAGGATCGAGCTCCAGACGGCGAAGGTTGCTCTGACGCAGGTAAAGGGGTCGATCCCGGTGGCAAAGGGGCCTTAGCGGGAAGCGTGCTCCCAGGTGCGTCGAAGAGCGTGGGCGCGCGCGAAATGCAAGGTTTCCGTAGCAAATTCAGCAGTTGGCACGAAAATCGCTCGAACGCCCAGCCAATGCCCTCGTCCGGCCCCTCGTGCGGTGTTAGTTCTTGATCTAGGTAGATCGAGTCAGCACCAAGCCCCCGTAGATGGAAATCAAGCAACAGCTCAAGCTAACTCAGCAGCTCGTCATGACGCCGCAGCTGCAGCAGGCGATTCGCCTACTGCAGCTCTCGCGCCTCGAGTTGATCGATGAGATTCGCAAGGAGCTGGATGCCAACCCGGTCCTGGCGGACGAGGAAGTGGACCCGCGTGCGCGGGCCAACGGCGACGCCCGAAATGGCGAGGCTTCTGTGGAGCCCCCCCCTCCCGACGCGCCGGCGTTGGCCGCCGAGAAGCTGGATGTCTCCGACCTGGAAAAACGCAGCGAGGAGAAACGAGTACAGGAAATCGACTGGGAGCAGTTTCTCGAGAATCGCACGCTCCAGCAGCCCCTCCCGAACAATCGCGGAGGGTTCGATGATCTCCCGCCAATCGAACAAAACCTGACCAAAACCCAGTCCCTCGTCGACCACTTGCGGTGGCAGCTTCAACTGAGCGACTTCACGGACGCAGAGAAAAAGTTCGCAGAACTCGTCATTGGAAACCTGGACGACAACGGGTTTCTCGACCTCAAGGGCATCGAACGCGACAGCGGAGAAAAGACCCCGGACCTGACCATCGAGGACCTTGCGCGCGAGACACCGCTCGACCCCGAGGATGCCGAGTGCGTTTTGCGGGACATGCAGGAGTGGGAGCCGGTCGGCGTATGTGCGCGGTCCCTCCAGGAATGTCTGCGAGTGCAGGCGGAGGTTTATGGCTACGACGACCTCGAGCTCGAGATTATCGACAAGCACCTGCACAATCTCGAGAAGCACAACTATCCGGCAGTCGCGCGCGACCTCAAGGTGAGCCTCGAAGAGGTCTACGAGTCGGTAAAACAGATTCAAAAGCTCGAAAGTCGCCCGGCGCGCAATTACAGCGAAACGGACGACAAGACGATTGCCATCACGCCCGACGTCTACGTCATCAAGGACGGAGAAAAGTTCGTCGTGACCGACAACGACCGCGGCGTGCAGCGTCTCTACATCAACGAAGTGCTCACCAAGCAATTGCTGAAAGACCCGCAAGCCAAGGAGTTTATCGGCGAGAAGCTGCGCAATGCCCAATGGCTGATCCGCGCGATCGAGCAGCGCCGTAAGACGATTATCCGCGTTACCGAGTGCATCGTGGAGAAGCAGCGGGACTTCTTCGAGAAAGGCGTCGCCCACCTCAAGCCGATGATTTTGCGCGACATCGCTGAGGCGGTGGGCATGCACGAGTCGACCATCAGCCGCGTGACCACGAACAAGTACGTCCACACGCCGCAGGGGCTTTTCGAGCTCAAGTACTTCTTCAACTCGTCGATTCGCCGGGTCTCCGACGAGGACATCGCCAGTGAGAGCGTCAAACAGGCCATCAAAAAAATCATCGACGAGGAGGACAAAATCAACCCCCTCTCCGACCAGCAAATTGTCGAGCTTCTTGCCAAGCGCGACGGCATTCAAATTGCCCGCCGCACGGTAGCCAAGTACCGTGAGATGTTGGGTATTTTGTCGTCCAGCAAGCGCAAGAAGCTGTTCTGACAGGGGCGGCTACCGGCTCCACGGACGGGCGAGCCTCCGGCCTTCGCCGGTGGTACGATCCCTAATAGAAACAATGCGGGAACAGCGCGTTGTACTTGGGCGTAGGAGCTTCCGATGGCACGTCCTCGGCTCCGGCGGAGGGCGGGATTTACTCAAAAGGGAGGCGACCGCAAATGAACATCACGATCACCTTTCGCCACATGGATGCAACGGACGCGGTCAAGGCGTACGCAGCAGAGAAGGTCGGGAGGCTTCAACGTTTCCTTCGTGGGCCGATGAAGGCACAGGTCACGCTCTCGTGCCAGCAGGACCGTCTGCACACGGCGGAAGTCGACGTCCACGCAGGTCACGCTCATTTCCATGCTCACGAGACGAGCGAGGACATGTACGCGTCGATTGACGTGGTGGTCGACAAGATGGAACGCCAGATTGTCTCGGCCAAGGAGGCAGTCACGAGCCGGAAGAAGGGAGCCGGGCGAGCGCCTGGACACGGATTGTCGGAGGCGGAGCCCCACGCGGGCGAAGAGTGACGACAAGAGGCGCAGGATCCGTGCGGGGAGCGCCGATCTCGATCTACAGTCTGGTCGAGGCCCCCCCCCAATGCGTCTTATCGACCTCCTTACGCAAGAGCGCGTAGCCATTCGCCGTGGCGACGAGGGAGCTCACCCACTCGACAAGCCTGGAGCGCTGACGCTGCTCGCGCAGATGCTCGCATCGGGTGCGCGCGTCAACGCCAGCGATGTAGAGCGCGTCCTTTCTGAGCGCGAACAGCTCCAATCGACCGGCATCGGCGAAGGCGTAGCGATCCCGCACGGAGCCCTCCCTCAACTTCATACGCAATTCGCCGCCCTCGTGATCGCCCCCGGCGGCGTCGAGTTCGCGGCCATCGACGGACTGAAAGTCAATATTCTCTTTGCAGTCGTCGGCCCGAAGAGGGCAACCGGCGAGCACCTGAAGACGCTCGCACGCGTGTCGAGGCTGCTACGCAACAAGGCATTCCGAGAGCGCCTCGTGGCGGCTCAAGACGAGCGGCAGGCGTATGCTCTCATCGTCGCCGAAGAGGGGGAGCATCGATGACTGCGCGGGGTCGCACGGGGGGCTGAGGATGCCGAACGAAGGGCAAGCAGGCGGGGCGAACCCCCCGACGATCCCGGAGCTGACAGTGCGTCAGCTCTGCGACGACCCCAGGCTGACGATTCGTCTGCGCCGTATCGCCGGCGAAGCCGGCCTCGATCGCCCCATTCGGCACCCGCGCGTCCAGAAGAGCGGTCTGGCCCTCGCAGGCCACTTTCATGGCGTGGTGCCGACTAGAGTTCAGATCCTTGGGGAAACGGAGCTCTCCTACCTCGACGCGGTCGACAACGAGGCGCGGAGCGTCGCCGCCCGCGGATTCTTTTCGCTCGGGTTGTCCTGCGTCGTCGTGACCGGAGGAAATGACCCTCCACGGGCGTTCACGGCGGCGGCCGAAGCCACTGGCACGCCCTTTTTCTTGTCCGCGCAGCGCTCCAGCCGCACCATCAACGCGCTGCACGCGGTTCTCGACGACCGACTTGCGCCACAAACCCAGCTTCACGGGGTGCTCGTCGACGTGCACGGCATCGGCATCCTGCTCGAGGGCAAGAGCGGAATCGGAAAGAGCGAGTGTGCTCTCGAGCTCGTCATGCGGGGTCATCGACTGATCGCCGATGACGTGGTCCGCTGCGAATGGCGACCTCCCGGAGTGATCGTCGGTCGACCTGCGGACTTGCTCCGGCACCACATCGAAATTCGCGGTTTGGGCGTTATAGACATCCGCGAGCTCTTCGGAATCACCGCGGTGGGCGAGCGAAAGCAGCTCGACATCTGCGTGCGACTTTGCGAGTGGAACGACAAAGAGGAATTCGACCGCCTCGGCGTCGAAGAACGGTTCCACGCCATCCTCGGCACCCCGGTTCGCGAGCTGCGCGTGCCCGTGCGACCGGGCCGGGACATGGGGAGCATCATCGAGCTCGCCGCCAGAAACGAGCTGCTAAGGCGCGATGGCCGACACACGGCCCACGAGTTCGTCGACAAGCTCGAGTCGCACCTCGTCACGCGCCCGGCGATCGAGCAGGGTCCCAAGTCGACGGACGAGCCCGCGAGCCCGAGGGGCCGCGCCGCGTGGTCATCGCGTCCGCCGCAAGCGAGCGGTACGGAGAGCTCCGCCTTCATTCCAGCCGTCCGCCCGCCAAAAGAAGGAGGCGAGCGGTGAATCAGCGCCCCGGTAGGCCGACCGTCGTCGTCGTTACGGGCTTGTCGGGCGCGGGCAAGTCGCAGGCGCTCAATGCACTGGAGGATCTCGGCTTCTTCTGCGTCGACAATCTGCCGACGCTGCTGGCCCCGCAAGCAGTCACCCTTTGCGAACGCGGCGGGATGACGCGAGTCGCACTGGGCATCGACGCCCGAGTGCGGGCATTCCTCGGTGAAGTCGGCAGCGTGCTCCAGTTGCTCGAGGCGGGCGGGCAGCGGGACCTGCATGTCCTCTTTCTCGATGCGAGCGACGAGACGTTGCTGCATCGCTTCAGCGAAACCCGCCGCCCTCACCCGCTCTCGGCCGAGAGCCGCCGCGCCGAAGCGGGCGGCAGCGCTGGGGACGCGCTCGCGGTTCTCGATGGGGTGCGCCTCGAGCGCGAACGCCTGGCGCCGCTGCGTGCAAGCGCAACCCGAGTCGTCGACACAACCAGCATGAGCGTGCACGAGCTCCGTCGCGTGCTCGTCGCGCACTTCGGGCCCGCTTCGGGCGGCGCGCCGCGAATGGTGACGCGTATCGTCTCATTCGGGTTCAAGTACGGCACCCCGGTCGATGCCGACCTCGTGCTCGACGTGCGATTCCTCGAGAATCCGTACTTCGTACCGGAGCTCAAACCGCTTACGGGGCTCGACGAGCCGGTCGCGCGTTACGTTCTGGAGTCTGTCGAGACCAAGGAATTCATCAGCCGCATGGTGGCGCTCCTCGCCTACGTCATGCCCAAGTACGAGCGCGAGGGCAAAAGCTACTTGACCATCGCCATCGGCTGCACCGGCGGACGCCATCGGTCCGTTGCCATCGCCATCGCCCTTGCGAAAAAGCTGTCTTCCGAAATGGGCGCGCAGATCGCGGTGGTGCATCGCGACACGCATCGTGGCAGCGTCGCCCCTGCCGACGACCCGATGCGGGCGAACGCGACTCAGGAAGAGGGCGAGGGCGAAAGAACCAGCGCGCTCGAGCTCAAAGGGGCCTCGACACCCCCGCCAACCCAAGGTCTGCCCGGCAGCGGCGGAGGGCGATCGTGAACGATGTGGGACAAGCGATGGGGCGATTCACCATCATCAACCAGCTTGGCCTGCACGCTCGCGCCGCAACCAAGCTCGTGCAGCTCGCGTCGAAGTATCCGTGCGACGTCGAGATCGCGCGCGACGATCAGAGCGCCAATGGCAAGAGCGTCATGGGCGTGCTGCTGCTTTGCGGGTCCAAGGGAACGGTGCTCGAAGTGAGGGCGAGCGGCGATCAGGCGCGCGAGTGCGTACAGGCCATTGGGGAACTCATCGCGGGACGCTTTGGGGAGGCCAAGTGAGCGAACGGATCCCCACGCCCCCCGGCGGGACGCGACCGCCGCCGAGCGATGCCAGCATGCCCCACGGCGTCTTGCTCAAGGGCATCGCCGGGAGCCCGGGAGTCGCCGTGGGGCCGGCCCTCGTCGTGGGCGACACCAAAGCTGCCTACGCTCGCAGACATG